>SXGT01112840.1_pt1 | contig 54761 bp, 60 predicted proteins | sample 3176221 | NCBI WGS metagenome assembly SXGT01 (sample SAMN11356862, study PRJNA531348) | freshwater metagenome | isolation source: freshwater sample F1-120 | place: China: Fuxian Lake, Yuxi | collected 2017-12-25
AACGGGAAGGTAGACCATGAGTGGCTGGACGCCCGGAAGTGCTGGCACGGGAACTTGAGGCGCATCCTCAACCGGCACAGCCCCGGCCTGGATTCCCCCCTTCTGGTGGCCCGTGCTCTCCAGCTTGGGAACATCAAGGACACCCTGGCCCTTGCCGCCCTGGAGAAGTGGCACACCGTCAGGGTGCGTCCTCCTCCGCCTACCGTTCCTGTCTGGTTGTCCTCCTTCCTGGTGGAGCGAGCCGTGCAGTGGGCCAAGAAGACCAGGACCAAGGGCATCATCTGGTACTTGGACAACGCCGTAGGCGTCCAGCTCAAAGCGGCTGGCCTCCCTGTGTATGGCGCCGGACAGTTTCCTCTCCTAAACGGCGAGGTTGTTGCGTGTTCGATTCGAGCGCACGGCACCGGGAAGAACCTGCAAGATTACAATAAGAACCTCATCTTGTCCTTCCCTCCCAGCGGGGCCAGAATAGAGCAACTGGTGGGCCGGACACATCGCCCAGGTCAACAGGCGGACGAGGTTCTTGTGGACTTCTTCGGACACACCACCTCGGCCAGGGATGCGATTCGAGGCGCCGTGGTGGATGCGGAGTACATCTCGGCCTCCAGCCAGAACAAACAAAAGCTGGAACTCGCCACCTGGAACATGCACTTCGACCGGTTCTCTCCGATGGAGAAGAAGGAAATGTTCGCGGATAACGCCGACCGTTTGGAAGATGAAGAAGATTTTGAAGAACCTCTTGACGCCCTGTAGAGGGTGAATACATACAACCTGTCAGTAAGACACCACAGTAACGGAGCATCACAATGTCACGTCTCGAAGAGCTTTTAGCTAAAACCGCAGCCGCCGCCGACAACGGTAAGTCCGACTTCCTATCGGCAGGGGAACACCTCGTCGTCCTCCAAAAGATGTACTTCAACAGGGGCGTCAATGGCCTTTGCGGGATTGTTCGGATGGTTGTCGCGGAGTCTACCACTATCCCCAAGGGAGCCAGTCGTTCAGTCGTGTTCAAGATGGAGGGCAAGTACGCCAGCCTTGGACACAGCAACTTCAAAGCCTGGGTCCATGCGGCCTTCCTGGAGATGGCCCGTGGCCTGGGAGACGCTGGGAAGGAGTTCGCCTCCGTGCCCTTCTCCAAGCTGGATGAGCCCGCCTTTATGAAGACGCTGCTGGAGTTGAAGATTGTGGGGAACAATGATACGGAAAAACCCGCTGACAATGTGGAGTCCGAGGTGGAGGGCCTGAAGCTCTACGTCTCCAGCCGGGACACCAACAGCCAGAAGGGCAACGTCATCACCGTCCACAACCCCAGGCCCTTCACTGCCGCCCCGGAAAAGACAAAGGAGTAAACACCCAGGCTTTCAGAACAAGGTAGCCGGATGTACCTTGTTCTGAAATGTGTCCTCGTACTTCAACTCGCGCTATCCCTTCTCCTCCAGATACCTGCACGCATAGAGAAGATTGCACGAGGACACATTTCAGAACAAGGAAGAGAAGATGAAGTTCTTATACCTCGACACAGAGACAGAACTGTTCGGGCCAGGAAACATGCACCCGCCCATTGTGTGTGTCCAATACGCCTTGAATGATGAGCGTCCACAAATCCTGACATTGTACGAGCATAAGCAGGAGGTTGAAGACCAGTTGGCTCACTGGCTGGACGACGACAACACGACTATCGTGGGGCACTATGTTGCCTACGACATGGGCGTCCTCTTCCACCAGTTCCCCTGGGCACAGCAGGGCATTTTCGACAAGTATAAGAAGGGCCTCGTCCTCTGCACCAAGCTCCGGGAGAAGCTGATTCGGATTGCCACAGGGGAGATGGCCTCGGACCCCAGCGCCGGAGCCCGCAAACAGTCCAAGTTCGACCTCGCCACGGTGGTAAAAAACAGGCTGGGCCTGGACATCTCCGAGTTCAAGAACAACCCGGACGGCTGGCGCCTGCGGTACGCCGAACTGAAGAAGATACCCCTGGCATATTGGCCCAAGGAGGCCGTGTCCTATGCCCTGGACGACATCACCAACCTTCGCAACGTCTTCAGGGACCAGTGCTTCCACCCCTGCGCCCCGACCCGTGGACACATCCCTCGCCTTATGGACGGTCTCCTGGTGCGGGACGAGCAGGCCCAGGCCAGGGCAGACTTCTGCTTCAACCTCCTGGCGGGGTATGGCGTGGTGACGGACAAGGACGCGGTGTTCAAACTGGCCGAGAGCACCGACCTCGTGGTCAATGCGGCCCAGGACATCCTCCGGGAAGTGGGTTTCCTCAAGGCGTCCGGGACCAGGAACAAGCCTTCGTGGTCCAAGGACATGAAGAAGATTCGAGAGGCCGTCTCGGACATCCTTGGGGACGAGGCCCCTACCACACCCTCTGGGTTGGTGTCCACCTCCTCGGAGGTGCTGGAGGACGCCTTGTCCCTGTCCTGGGCCCCGGAGTACAAGAAAAAGCTTGAAGCTCTTCCACTAAAGGAGGCCGACGATTTTCTGAAGTCTCTGAACGTGAACAACAACATCCGAGGACTTCACGCCCTTCAGTCGGCTGCTGACGCCAACGACACAAAAATCAAGTGGGTAGATGTGCTCCTTCAAGGAACGAGAGCACCCATCCACGCCTTCTACAACTCTCTGGTGGAGACAGGCCGGACCTCCTGCTTCAAGCCCAACATGCAGAACCCCAAGCGCAAGGGTGGTGTCCGCGAGTGCTTCGTCCCTCGGCCAGGGTACACCTACGTTTTCGCAGACTACTCCACGGTGGAACTGCGTTGTCTGGCCCAGGTCTGTCGGCACCTGTTCGGGTACTCCAAGATGGGAGACGCCATCAACGCCGGGATGGACCTGCACATCCTCATGGCCGCCCGCCTCAACGGGAAGACCTACGAGGAGACGCTGGCCGCCTACAAAGCTGGAGAGCAGTGGGCTGTAGATGGACGACAGCTGGCCAAGGCCGCCAACTTCGGCATCCCCGGTGGCCTGGGGGCCGACTCCTTCGCTGAATATGCCAAGGCAACCTATGGGGTGGTGTTAGACCCGGACCCCACCGAGGCCAAGAGAAAGTTCAAGCGCATCAAATCGGCGATGTACGAGGAGTTCCCGGAGCTGAAGGAGTACCACACCTTCATGGGGGAAGCCTCTGGTGGAGTGCATGGTGTCGAGCTGCTGGAGCATGTCGGGTCCGGGCGCTTCCGTGGCGAAGTCCCGTACTGTGCGGCCTGCAACTCCCTGTTCCAGGGGATGGCAGCGGACGGGGCCAAGGCCGCCTTGTTCCTGATTATGCAGGGGTGCTATGTGGAGGAGGATTCCTGGTTGTACGGCTGCCGCCCTGTGTTTTTCTTGCACGACGAGTTCGGCCTGGAAGTACCAGAAGGACGGGAACATGAAGCCGCTCAAGCCCTGGAACAGAGGATGAAAGAGGGGATGGAGCAGTTCGTCACCGACTACGTGGTAGAGGTCGAAGCCGTGGCCGTCCGCCGTTGGCTAAAAGGGGCCAAACCCGTGAAGGTGGATGGGCGCCTTGTCCCCGGAAAGTTCGACCCCGCCACCAAGAAATGGATACCTGACATCTCGATGTCGTAACCTCAACTACCACACTTCGCCTGACACTGTGATATACCACTCAAGGAGTTCAACATGGAAAAAGTTCGCTGCACCCACCCCACCAACAGCCGCAAAGTCACCTACCTCATCTGCGGACAGTCCACCGACTACCGCCACTACCTGGATGTCTCGGACCTCCACAAGCTGCTGATGAAGGCCAGCCGGTACAGAAAATAGTTCGACGCGGCCCTTGTCGCTGTCGTCTCGGTGCGTAGGTTGAGGAAACACAACGAGTTCACAATGAAAGAAGTAGATTTTCTCACGCTCATACCACAAGTGGGGAAGGCATACAAGGTCGTTTCCCCTGGAATACCACTTCCGCATCTTCCGGCCATTTCTTTCCAGGGGGAGTGGGACATGGAGATTCGGAAGCCCGTCACCTCCTCCCAGCTCGTGGCCACCTGCGTCCAGAGTGCTGTGCTGGAGATGGCCGCTGTCCCGGACGAGGACCAGGAAGAGGACCAGTTCTTCCTGGGCATCACCCTCGCGGTGATTGACTCCCTGCCCGCCTGGAAATGTTTTGAACTGGAGGGTGAATAACATGGCCCGCTCCAAAACAGATAGCCCGCGCTTCCCATCGGTCGAGGAGTCCATCTCTTTCTCCAACCTCATCACGCGCTTGGGCCGGGTAGAACGCCTGACCAGGGACGAGACAGGGCAGAATGAGACGGATACCACCCACAGCATGATGGTCGCCCTGGTGGCTGTGGAACTTGCGGAGAAGGAGTTTGAGTACGAGGATTACATTGAGACGCGAGGCCCTCTGCTTTTGTACGCCCTCACACATGACCTCCCCGAAGCACATGCCGGAGATACCCCCTACATCAACTCTCTCCCAGAGGCGGAACGAAAAAAGAAAGCGAAGAAAGAAGAGAAGGCGGCTCGGCGCATCTCCAGGGAACACAAGGCGTTTGGCGTGACGACCTTCTACATGCAGAGATATAGGATGGAAGGGGAGGAGGTTCCGGCTGAAAGTGCCAGGGCGTACCAGATTGTGCATGTGGTGGATAAGGTGCTTCCCAAACTGCTTCAGTTCGGTTCAAAGTTCTCTGTCCTCATCGAGCGGCAGATGCACCCAGACACCCTGGAACAAGGACTGGTCCAGCAGCTTGCCCGTCTGAAGGAAGAAGCTCCAGATGTCACCGTTACCCTGGAGTGGGCCCAGCAGGTCTTCGAGCACCTGATAGTCTCCTATAAAAAATACCTTGACGAACACAACCTCGTGTTTACTGTACTGTAACAAGGAGTTCAAGATGGACATGAAAGTCGTTTTTATCCCCAACGGTTCGGCTGTTGTATACGACGAAAGACTTGAGGTGGACCCGGAGTTCGCCACCCCGGATGATGCGGGGGTTGTAGAGATAATCCCAGGTCAGGTTCTCGCTAATACCATCATGCACGGGGTTCTCCCCTCCGAGAACGCGGTCTCCATCGGGGAGATGTTCGAGGAGGAAAACGGGATGCCCTCCTTCTGCCAGATAAAGTCGCCAAATGAAGAGGAGTTGATAATACCTCCCTGGGTAACACAGGCTGACCTCCTCACCGTCCTCCTTCGTCGCCAGAGAAGGATTATGTTCAAAGCCGCCAAAGCCAACTTTTAGGAGTTCAAGATGCTGATTATCTGCGGGCGGAGAGTAAAAACCGAGGACGTGTATCCCGACGCCTTGGAGCGAAATGATGTTGTCCTGGACGCAACCGGAAAACCCTTCCTTGTGAAGGACATCAACCTCCTGGACGGTTTCCTCTACCAGGAGGACGCCTACGGGAACCGCACCACGCTGCGCCTTCTCAAGGACGTGACGATTACCCGCATTGTCCCTGCTGTGTTTGAGGAGGAAAAGTGAAAGCCAAGGAGGCCGTCCCTCTGGTTCTGTGGGCCACCTATATCGGCTTCCAGAAGAACTCCATTCCTCGGAAGATAGTCTTCTTGAATGCGACATATGTGTCCTACTACCAGAGGAAGACCAAGGACAAGCCCAACGTGGACGAGTCCCAGCCCAGAACCGTTCTCCGAAAATCCTTCGAGAAATGGGCCTGCGCTCAAGTTCTGATTTAGGAGAAAAAATATCCAGATTGTTCCCGAACTGGCACATATTGGACGTGGTGGTCAGGCTGTAGGGGTCTTCCCGTCCGCTTTGGCCCAGGCCGCCACCCCCACTGCGAACAACTCCGCCCACTTGTCGGTCCTGCCCCAGAAGTCGGACAGGTGGGGACCATCCAGGAAGTAGGCTTCCACCACCAAAGCCACGGCCTTGACCCCGGAGATGCACCCGAAGGCTTCCGAGTAGTCGCTGTCTCTGGGTGCCCCGTTGGTGTCCGACTGGCAGGGCTTGACCACGGTGGGCCAGGGGAAGGTAGCTATCTGTCCGGTGATGGCCTTGGCAATCAAGGAGGCCAGTACCTTGCCCTTGGAGGACCGGTGGTCGTAGAACAGTTCTCCCCGATTGCCACCTCCAGCGTTCATGTGGCAGTTCAAATACACAGCCGCGCCGTACTCGTCCGCCCGCTTCCACTGGTCCTGGTAGCTTCCGTCCGAGAGGACCACCACCTGGAAACCTTTGGCCCGAAGAGCCCGTTCCAGAGCAGCCACATAGTCCCGGACGACCTCCACTTCGGTTGTCCCTGAAGGGAGGACGGCGCCCATGTCTTTGAAGTCCTTGCTGGGCCTGCCCGTGTGTCCAACGGTGATGGCGATGAGCATTAGGACACGTCGGAAGCAATATCTTTGAGAATGTCGCCAGAAAGCTCCAGAAGCTCCGCAGCTATTTCTCGGCGCTCCTCCGGGGAGAACCCACCAGAGGCTTTCTTCAAGATGGAGGCCAGAAGTTTCACAATACGTTGAACGGGAATGTGCATGGGTGCTCCTACAGTCTGGTTTTGTATTCGGTGGTCAACACGGCCACCACAGAGGAAAAGCGGGGGTCTTTGGCCAGGGCCTCGGCCACAGCCTGTCGGTCAGAGTCCGCAAGATACAAGGTCAGTTCCACGGCGTCGTAACTCCCAGAGGTGTCTTCCTCTACCGTGGTAAAACTGTGGCGGAACTTGAGGGCCTCGCGCCTGCTTCCTTTCATGTTGTCTTTCGAGCGCATCTTCCCTCCTACGAGACAGGTTGTTTCTTCCAGAGCTTGAGCTTCTTGATGGTCATTGTGGTGTTGCCACCCAGGACAGTTTGGTTCGTTGCCGAGAACACCAGCCAGCTTCCCGTCCAGTTGTCCTGGTAGGTGTCCACCGAGGAGGTGGTGTTCCCGTAGGCCGTCCCTTGGTACTCGGTGGGGAGGGTGGAGGGCGTCTGGTAGGTGGCTGAAATACCCCGCATGACGAAGCACTTGTGCCCACCCAGCAACAGGAAGGCGATGTTGTTCGTAACGGGCATTTCCACACCACTGCCCGTCTGTCCTGCGCTGTTGGTGCTGGTCCCCCCGAAACGCTTCCTGTTCTTGTCATCCCAGGTGGTGGCTGTGTCTCGCTCACAGCGCCAGCCGAAGGAAGGCTCTCCTGTAGCGGTGTGGCTGTCCTGGATGGAGAGGTTCATCACCTGCCCGGTGGTGGCCGCCAGCTGCTCCAGTTCACAGGTGTCCGTCAACACCTCGATGTAGACGGCCTCCTCGTGGAGGTTGAGCGTCAAACCCGCACTTGCGAGGTCAAGGCCCAGTGTCCCGTTACGGGCATCCACGGCGGCGGTGTTTTGGGAGAGAACAAGTCCTGTCCCGTTGACGAAGTTGTAGGAGCAGGTCGCCGAGTTGGTGGAAGAGAAGGTTCTGATGCACTGAATCAGTTCGGTTGTACCGTCCGCCTTGTAGACCTGATGGGTGGAGCCCGTGGCGGACACATCCTTGTTTGTGCAGCTCGTAAAGTCGATTTCCGCGATTTCGTCCCAGACCATCACGGTTCCGGCCAGCACGCCAGCCAGGGCCGACCTGTAGGTCTTCTGTCCATCGGATGCTGTGAATGTCAGCGTCACCATGTAGTTTTCGCCGTCCAGGGCGTTCTGAATGGTGACTCTCCAGACCGAGCCAGTATCAGATACCGCGCTCAAGCTGGCGCCGGACCCTCCAGGTTTGGTCAAAGACGCAACGGGTGTTCCGCTGGTGGTCTGCCCGGTGGCTCTTCCAAAATCCACCTGGATGCTGGTCGTGCCAAGGGCTTGATTGAGCTGGGCAGCAGGTTCCGAGGGCGGGAGATAGTCCACGCTGAAGTTAGGCATGGGCACCTTTTCCAAGATGTCCTGCTCCAACATACCATCGCGGCGAGCCCTTGGCATTAGACCACCCTACGCCCGTAGGCGCGTCCTACCGCAGTACAGGTTCCGGCGTCTGTCTTCAGCCACAAGTACAGGGCACCGGCTGTTCCAAGGCCAGGGGGGCGGACCAGGGGCCTGTTGAGGATGAAGTAGGCGGTGCCCTTGGTGACCGTGGTCTTACCTGTCTTGATAGTGCTGGCGGCCTCGTTACAGGCAGCGTAGTCCCCGTTGGTGTCCCAGCTCAAGAAGGCAGTCAGAGTTGTAGCACCGCCCGCAATCGAAGTGACTTGTACCTCCAGGTGGTCCAACTCCCACTTCTCCGGGATGGGGACGTAGGCGTTTTCGGACACAGGAGCAGCGTTAGGGGCGGTGCCCAGGTTGACCGAAGCGTAGGAAGTGGTAAGGGCTTGTCCCGCCGCATCGGACGCATGGGAGGCACAAAGTACAGGGACTTCCATCTACTTACCCTCCACGGTGGCGGCCTCGGCCTGGGATGTAATCTTGAGGCCAGGAAGCTCGACGCGGAGGAGATACAGGTCTCTGGCCGCGAACAAGGACGCGAACACTACGAAGGCCAGGAGCATGTTCCGGTTCATGGTTTGAAGGGCCAGAAGCATGGTACGATTCATGGTCTCCACAGCTTCCACCACCCGGTCCAGGCGCTTGGTGAGGTCTGCATACCCGTCAAAGGCTCGGTCGAGGATGCGTTCTTCAGAGGGGGTGGGCATGTTAGACTCCTATACTCTGGACGACTTCCAGGAAGATACGCCCGGACACTTCATTATCTGCACCCGCATCCCATCCAGGGCGAAGGTAGATTTTCCCGTTGGTGTCCGTCCGCATGTAGATACCGTCCGCTGGGAAGTCCTCGTTGAACAAGGTTGCTACCGCTGAAGGCACCGCATCCTTCCACGCTTCGTCACGGGTATCGGAACCGCCGGTGGCAGAGAGCAAACGGGGCTGCCAGTTCGCGGCGGTGCCAGCAACTCGCAGCAGCGTCAACTTCTTCACCCGGACAATCAAGGTGCGAACAGAGCCGTTGGCGGTGAGTTGGAACTCGACCTCGGTGGCGTTCCCCATCGCGTCCTGGGAGAAGTCTCGGTATAGTTCGTGGTTCTGCACAAAGCCCTCCTTGGATTAGGTGATGGGCAGGAGGTCTACGAACACCTTGCAGGAGCAGTCAGTCACACTGGTCGGGTCGATGATGAGGTACTCCCCCGCAGGAATAGTAGAGTGTGCCGGGTCAAGCTGGGTGGCATCCACCACCCCACCGTCCGTGGCCACGTTCAGGTCCAGGGCGTTGGATATTGCGTTTCCATCCTGGTCTTTGAGCTGAACACGGTCGTCTGCCCCACCGTTGACTGCGGACTTGACGGCCCGGAAGCCCTTGACGATGGATTTCACAGGGACCACCGCCGAGTTGATGTTGGTGCTGGCATTGGCGACGGTAACTTCCAGGGTGTAGGGAATGGCAAAGTCCGTTCCATCCTGGGTGCAAGGGCTCAAGACACGAGGGAACACGGTCTTGCTCTTGATATTGAACCCGTTAATGTGACGGTTGCGGGCTTCGGGCTCGGTGACGGACATTGTGTGAACTCCACTACAGGAACCGCTTATTCGGGTCCTGCCGGGTTGTCAAGACGGAGACGTTCCGCAACCTGAAGATTAGAGAGGGCGTCCACAGCTTCGGGGGAAAGGCCCTGTTCAACCAGAAGGACCACCCGCTGGAGGTGGAGGATGTTGGAGGGCGTCCCTATCTGTGGGTTCCGAGCGGCTTCTTTGGCACGGGCAAGAAGCTGGCTGCGGAGGTTCTCCGGGGCGCGATAGTAGAACTGTTCTCCAGCCATCCTGGACAGTTCGTTCCTCTGCTTGTCCTCCAACGAGAACGGCATCTTCCCTTCAGGGTCGGCGGTCTCCTTCATGTCCTGTTGAATCCCGCGCTCCATCCTGGTCATCTGCTCTGTGGTTGAAGCAATCCGAGGACGAGGCCCTGTCACAGTGGCCAGCCAGTACAGGTTAGAGGTGATTTCCTCCTCTGTGTATTGCGGAAAACGGTCGTGTAGGGAAGATAAGACCCGTGTGTAGGACGCAGGAGCAGCAAGCACCCCAGAAGCGCCCAGATAGAGGAGCGCGTCCATGAACGCCTGTCCTTCCGGGGTGAGCTTGTAGAGGGTCAACTCGATGCGCTTGTCTTCCTCGAAGTATACTTTCCGCTCCCGAACCACAAGTGCATCAGGCAGCAGGACCGCCCACTCTTCAGGAACTTGTTCTCCCTGGTAGTACATATCTTTGCCCAGCACAGCCAAGGTGGTGGCCAGGAGGGGGGACCGGGTGGGGTCTCCAACAAGGCGTGGGGCAAGCTTCCCAATGGCCTGGGCGTCGAACCCTACAGGTTGTCCCATACTGTATTTTTTCACCATCTCCAGCAGGTGTCCACCCACCGCTGCAAGGCCGAAGAGCTGCTGCGTGGCTTCGATGTCGGGGGACATGGGCATGGGGAGGTAGGCCCAGGTGTCCTTGTTATCCCCCATCAGGACTCTGGCACGTTCTGTCCGGCGAATCCCAAGGGCCACGGTGTAGCGGTGCCACATGAACTCGGACAGGGCGTACTTGCTGGGGTCGGGGACGTAGTGGTCGTGGATGAAGGTGTCCCAGGTTGGACCCCACTCCTGCGCCATCTTCTGCTCGAAGGCGTACCGGGTGTGGACCCCGAAGAGGGTCTGAACTCCTTTTTCGTGGACAGGAACATCAATACGTCCGCCACGGGGCAGACCACGAAGCATCCGGTTGAACTCGGCCCCTGACACCTCGGCTGACCGAAGCTGTTCCCGGAAGGCTTCCCATTTGGTCCGCTCCTCCTCGGACATCGTGGACAGGTCCATCCCGTATTCATCCCGCGCATCCAGGAACTCGGTGGACAAGCTCGCCCCGCTGGTCAAGAGCCTGTTCGTCTTTGACACGGCGCCGTCCCAAGCCAGCGGGTTCAAGGTCAGTTCGACAACCCTCCGTGCGTTGCCTTTGGTGAAGGCGAAAAACGGCATGAACAGTTCAACAACCCAGTGGCGGTCAATCGGGTGAAGGTCATGCTTGTAGTTCAGGAGGGCTTTGGTAGTCAGTTGAGCCGCCTCTTCCAGCCCCTTTCCAGAATCAAGCAGGGCAAGAGATGTCCCCACACGACGCCGTTGGCCGATGAACGCCGCCACATCACGAGGCACATCCCACTGGAGGCGCGTCATCCGAAGGGCAGCTTTTCCAGGCTCTTCCAGGGAGGGAGCGATGTCTCGGATGTACCGAACCAGACGGCCTTTGTAGGAGTGCTCGGTGTTCAGATACTCCCCTATTGACCGGACAATCTGGTCCATCTCGAAGGTCTCTGGAACTCCTTCACGAGAGAACACTCGAAGGAGTTCCGCACACTCCCAGGTTCTTCCGGTTGCGTCGGTGTAGGTGCCCGTCCCTTCCAGAACACGAGGGAGTTCCGGGTGGTAACTGAAGAGGGTCAACAGTTCCCGGAGAGTGCTTTGCTCTTCCAGCGCCTTCCCAGAGGTGCCAACGACGATATTGGAGATACCCGGCAACGCCAGGAAATGGGACGTCAGTGAGGCCACAGTGCCCTTGAAGGCAGTTTTGAAGCCAAGAGTTCCGGCTGTCATTATGATGTCGCCGAAGAAGTTCCCCAGGTGGTGGAGGGGATTCGAGAACAAGATGCCCGCCGTGAGGGCCTGCTTCCACAGGTTCTTCGTCACGTTCGGGCTGCTGGACAGGTCAACAACTTCGTGAAGCTGGGCCAGCAGGTGCCGTTGAATCCCAAAAGGCACGAAGGGTTTTCCACTGGAGGTCAGTCCTGCTGCCTCGAACACGTCTGCCAACGCCTGGGCTCGCTCCATCCGGCTGGTGACAGAGAGCTGGGTGAAAGGCTTCTGGTGCGCCTCCATCGCGGCCTCTGTGTGCTCCAGGGTCTTGCCCAACAACTTCTGGTAGGCCAGCGGGTTGTCCAGGATATTGAACACAAGGTCCAGCCCTTCGTCCGCCTTGAAACTGCCACTGTTCCAGTTCGCCACCTTGTCCGCATGGACAGCATCCAGCACAGCGCCCAGGCCCATCTGCTCCTTGAGAGCTTGGTGTTGAATGGCCTGGACCGCGAAGTATTTGGCAAAGTACACATCCCCGACTTCTCTGGACCGAAGACCCGCGTGTTCGCCAAGGATTTCCAGGGTCTTCTCGTACAGGCTCGCGGCCACTTCTTCGGGTGCATGGCCGTCGATGACACCATTCCGCAGGGTCTCCAGCAGCAGGCCCCACTGCTCCCTGGTCAACTGCACATGGTCGGTGTTCACGTAGGAACCCAGCAAGAAGGACACCAAGTCCTGGTTGGCAGAGCCACCCCGGAGGGACTCGGACCAGGAGTACACGGCGCCTGGGACTTCCTTGGACACCTGCTCGATGAAGTCCGTCTTCCCAGAACGGAGCACTTTGGTAATCACATCGTTGACTTTGTTCTGGCGACTGTCGATGTCCCGGATGGCGTTCTTGGCCCCCAGTCGGAGGGAGGCGTCCATGTGCTCCCTGGCTTTTGTCGTCCAGGCTTTGAACCACCCAGCGGCCCGGTGGAGGGCTCCTTGTGTACTACCCAGGGCCAGCTTCTTGTCCTGGTCCCTCCGGGCGTTCAGCTCCAGCACCAGACGCTCTACATCGTGGCGACCTGGAACACGGACAGCTTCGCCACGGGGTTTCCAGGCTTGCTCCAAGAGGATGTCTCGAACACGGTCTACAACAGCCGGGTCTCCACTCCCTTGAATGGCCAGCCTCTCCGCCTGCTGCTGGATTCTCTGGAACAGGTCTCGCTCTCGTCCAGGGATGGCAGCAGGGTTTATTCCGCGAAGGGCCGCAACAACCTCAACTTTGGACACGTTGACGCCCGCCGATTGGAGCATCTGCACCGCAAGGTCGAACGCATCGCCCCCGTGCGGGAGGTCAGCTTGGAGAAGACCCTGGAGGGCGTGGTCGGCGGTCTGGATTTCGGACCCGTACCGGACAGCCCAGCCCTCGGCCAGCCTGGACAGCAGGGCGTTGGTTTCCGGGGCCGTGGAGCCCTTTCCAGCCGCATCCAGAAGAGCACGCACCCTGTCAGCCACCTTCGTCTCCACAGGCGTCCTGGGAGGCAAATACGCGCCCGGAGGAGGGGGTGGGGCCTCGGCCATCTTGGTGGTCTCCTTCCGGTAGGACTCGAAGGTCTGCACATCTCCCTGGGCCAGGGCATATTCAGCACGAAGGTCGTCCAGACCAGCGGCCACGGTAGCACGAGCCCGTTGAAGCGCGGCAAGGTCTACCTGGGCTTCTGCGAACTGTTCCATCTGGCGCCCAGAGCGGAGTTCACCCGCCAGGGTCTCCCAATCTGCCTTCAAGTCGGCCTTGTTCTTGGACAACCCCTCGAACTCTTGGAGGTCACTGGACCGAGCCCGCGAAGCTCTGGCCAGACGCTCCTCTTCTTTCCGGGCTTTGGCGTAGGCGTCGTCCAGGTTCAGCTTCCCATCGAACCAGTCGTCCACGAACTGCTTGACAGCAGGGTCCACAGCGTCCGGGTCGAACTTGGTAGAGAAGAACTTCTTGACGAAGGTTTCCACTTGGTCCTTGACGGCCTGGAACAAGGTCCGCAAGGCCGCACGCGATTTTTCCACTGCCCCTCTGGCTTTTGGTGCCACCATCAGGGGCATCTTCCTGGAGATGACATACTGGCTGGTCTCCCACGCTGCCCATTCCTCGAAGGTCTCCGGTTCGCGTCCATAGTTCTTGAGGAAGGACTCGAAAGCTGTCGTCTTCCCAGGTCTCGCGGACAGCCTCGTCTGGTAGGCCACGTAGAGGTCGGCCTTGAGGGCTTCGGGAATATGCGGCCACAGAGCGTGGAAGAACTCGTGGGCCAGGACCAGCCCCAGGTGGAGGGCATCGGCCTGGGTGGGTTTGGCAATCCCGATGAGGGTAACCAGTCGCTCGGAGGTGTTGAGCTTCTGGCCGGTCAGGGTCACGCCGCTGGCCTGCATGTCGATGAAGCCCAGCACCACATTCCTGGACACGGTTCCTGGCAGGTGGTTGATGATGAAGTTCAGGGTCGTGACGGTGTTGGCGTCGATGAGCCCGCTCTTCTGGGCGCTCTCCACCGTCTTGAGCATGGCCAGCTTCCCGGTGGGGGTCGTCCGGGCCATGTCCCGCAAGGCTGTCACGACATCCGAAGATGCAACCGAGGGTTCCCCCAGGCCACGGACTTTGGAGATGTTCAGCTCTTTCCGAACACCATCCAGCCAGGGGGAAGAACCTTGAGCCTTCTCCACCAGCTTCTTGAGGTTCGCTTTGGCTGTGTGCTCGCGGGCGAACAGCACCCCGTCCTCGAAGGCTCTCCGGGCAGCGGGGGTGTTCCCGTTGAAGCCCTCGGCCATGTCCAGCCCCAGTTCCAGGGCCCGCTCCCGAAGCTTGTTGAAGGCCGCCCGGCGCAGGTTTTGGGGGTTCAAGTTGGAGGGTAGGGCCCCCAGTTCGCCAGGGTTTGAGAACTCCCCGGTCAAGACCCGCCGCGTGGCATCAGCCAGATTGATGGAGTTTTCCTTGTTGAACGCCTCGTCCGTGATGTGGACTCCGTACTTGGACAGGATGTTCCGCTGTTCCACGAAGGCATCTACTTCCCATTCCAGGGCCCGAAGACCATCAGCCAGGGACAGAGGAGGGAGTGTACGGCCTTTGAAGACGGTTTCCCTCCCAAGAGCCCCTGCCCGTTTCCCTGGTCCCCCGTAGAGGTTCGTGAGTTTGGCATCCACCAGGGCATGGGCGACCTCGTGGGACACGCGCCAGACCAGTGTGTAGGCTTCGTCCATGAAGGACCCTTGCTTCTCCCCCGGTTCATATATCCACACCCAGCCGTTCTGGTAGTTCTTGTCCCGGAAGTTCGGTGGTTTGGTGGGGCCGAAGACTTCGTACTGGAAGCCGAAGTCCGCCGCAATCTTCCTGGCCGTGGCCTGGGCGTCCTCCAGGGACCGATACAAGTTGGACAGCGGGTACACCTTCAGTTCTTTGGAAGTCTGACGGTTCGCTACATCCAGGCCAAGCTGGTAAAAGATACTCTGTTGTCTTGTCTGGGCCTTCAGCTCTTTCTCCCGCTGGGCCCTGGTCCTTCCGGCTCGACTTTCAAGCTGGCGAAGACGGACATCTCGACCTTGCTGAATCGCTGTTCTGGCCTGGGCCTTCGCCGCGACATTGGCCTCACGAATCTCCTCGAAGGTCCGAAGCTTCGACACGTCCTCAAGGGTGTAGCCAACCTCCGGGTGCTCTTGCTTGACCCTGGTGTAGAAGTCTCTGGCCGCAGCGGCGATGTCCTGGGGGGAAGCGGTTTTTCCGATGCGGGGCTCTGGGTAGAAGAGACGTTGCATACGTTCTTCATACTCGGCTTTCATTTTGGGTGTTGTAGGAGCCTTGAGGTTGAACTTTCCCGAAGCGTCAATGGCAGGTAGTACAGGAGGGGCCAGCATGTTGTCTGGGGGAGTGGGTCTTTTTACAGTCCCCTGCACCTCTTTTACTTTCTGGTCCAGGAGGGTGTCCGTGTTCCTCGCCTCTTTCGTGAAGTGGGCCCCAGGAGCCCACCCTAAAACCCCTGGAGAGCGGTCTTGATGTAGACGAAAAAGTGGCCCTCTTCCTTCCTGAAACTCTCTCTCTACCCGCGCATACTTCCAGTCTGGGTATCCGCTACGCGAAATCTCATCTCGAAGTTCGTCTCGCGCTTCAACAAGGCGTTCTTCCAAGGCGAATGAGAACTCTGGTGTAAAGCCCTCCAGTTTCTCGATGTCTTTCCCGGAACCCGTCAGGAGCAGGGACTCCACCTCGGAGGTGCTCTTGTACCCAAGGTTGAGGTTCTGATTGAACTTTCCGTAGAAGGACTCCAGGGCGGCATACTCCTCGTCGGACATCTCCACACCTTGGTCCATCTTCCTCCAGGCCGACATCTCCTCTGGGGTGAACGGGTTTTCCAGGATGTTGGCAGCCTTGGTCTTCATTGAAGATGTCAACTGCCGTGTGGGGATGTCCAGGGCGGCGGCCAAGGTTTCAGGGTCCGAGCGACCAGGAATGGCGCCTTCTTTTTGGAAGTACCCTCTCCGAACACTGTGCCGGAACGCTTCGGACGACCCCGGCTCTCGAATCTTCCCCTGTTCCGATGTCCCTGGAAGGAAGCGAAGTTCTTGTCCGACTTCCATCCCACGACCCGGAAGACCAACACCGGCATGGTAACCCGTGGTCTCTGCGTACTTGGCCAGGGCCCCTCGTAAGGCCGGAAGTTCGTCAGGAAGAATGGGTCGCGTGAGGGGGTAGGTGGGCTGGGGATGCCTGTTTCTATATAACATTTCAACAAGGAGCACAGAGTCTTCGATATGGTCAGCGTAGTTTGAGGGCACTCCTCGTTGGTATCTGGTGTCGAAGACTTCAACATCTATGGTGGCATCATAGCGAACAGTTGTGTTATTGTATCCTTCTCGAAGCGCACGTACTAACAGGCTCTCCTCGTACTCTGTGAAAACACCGCTTCGTAGTGCGCGTTGCACAGCGTTCGGGTCCAGCACCGGGTCGATGACATACAAGGCTTTGGCGAAGGCTTCCTTTGTCTTCTCCCACTCGGCGTTGTCCATCGTTTTCGGGATGCGGACGAAGATGTCGGCGGTGTCCTCGGAGGTCTGGACCACCCGGACATATTTCCCTTCCTGTCCTACATCTTCTACAAGTTGGACATTGAGGCCGTTTTTTCGGAACCCGCCCAGACGGTCTTGAAGGACCAGGGCAAGGCGCTCGTCGGGGGTCTTCTTGGCACTGTCGCCGAACGTGCTGTTGTAGGCGTGCAGGGCCGAGAACAGACCACCAACACCTCCAGGCTCTTCCAGCTTGAGCACGTCGTCCGCATACCGGAGCCCGAACAAGAAGCTGGCGATGAGGTGCTGCTCCTTGGTGAAACTCTGCTGAACCCTGGACCGTGGGTTGGCAAAGAGCACTTCCACCAGGGAGCCCTTCGGGTGGTACTCGTCGGCCAGGGTGATAAGTACCTTCCGAACATCTTCTACCCCAAGGCGCTGGACAAAGTTCACGACCTCCGGGGACAGCTTCCGCACCGCAGCCGCCACCCGCATCGGCTCGAAGTCCAGCATCCTTGTAAAATAGCGGTCAGGAAGACTACGAAGGAACTCAACTACTTCTTTGGTGTTTCGAGTGTCAGGCAGGGCCCCCACCACATGCCCGTCGTGTGCTACGCTGTCCGCCAGGGCTTTGAGAGGTAGCATCAAGTTCACCCCCACTTTCCTGTCCAATACTTCGTACAGTGCGTCGGTTTTCTTCCCCACCGAACCGTAGACCAAACTGTCGAAGGGTGTACCTGCGTTGTGGACCTGCTGGACTGTGGCATCCTTGATGCCCTCGAAGCCCATGCCGCCGAAGGACTGACCTGGAACTTCGTAGGTCTTCATAAACCGGAGAGATTCACCTGGTTGAAGGCCGAGTTCTGGGATGGGGAAGGCGTCGGTCGCACCAAGAAGTTCGTTTTCGGCCCACAGTTGTAGCCAGCGGAGGCGTTCGTCTCTTGAGAGGGGTCTTGCTTCTTCAGGGAAATATGTCGCACGAAGTTCGTCAAGCACGTCTTCAATAGGGGCAAGGTCGTCATGTCTGAACTTTTCAGGACGCGCCCTTGAGGGAAGGCGTATACCCCGTTCCACATCAAAAACATCTTCCACCTGCGGCATGTGCGCTGCAATACCACGAAGCAAGAAGTCAGCGGTTTGCTCCGGCATGTTCTCCGTGCTTTCTATGAGATGTGCAGAGACAAGAGGCTCTACAACCGCTTTCGCTTTGCGGACGCTTTCCCGTGTCTCCCAGGCTTCTTGTACGGTCCCTGGTCTCTTGACGACAAGGTGGTATGTGCCGTCTTGTGCGGCTCGAATCTCAACCTTATGGTCTTTCGTGGTGAACGCGCCCGCTGGGAGTTCGTCTACAAGTTCATATGAAAACAGGCGGGGGAAAGCATCTTCTCTATCCCCCAGTTCCAAATACTCAAGAACCATATCCGACGGCTCCTGGGCCCGTTCCCGACGAGCGCCCATCTCCGCAAACGCAACACCCACTTCGCTCGACCTGGAGGCGTTCTTGATTTCGTTCTCTCCTGCTCCAAGGAGTTTCAACCCTCGCTTCAACACCCTGGCCAGGGTCCGCAGGTCTCGGTCCACTTTTTTATCCCCGTGGAGCGACGGGAGGGGGCCTTCTCCTCTGAAGAAAGAGACAAGGGCTTTTGTATCCCAGCCCCCTGGGAAGATTTTGGAGATGAAGTTCCGTGCCTCTTCTGGAAGACCGTCCGCTTCCGGGGGGAGTTTCAGTTGATATTTGCCCTGAAGAATCTGCCTGAAGTCTTTGGCCTCCTGGAACTCCCGTTCAAACTGGAAGTAGGGGACTCCGCTCTCCTTCGTAACCTCTTCTCCCTTGTGCCCAACCGCTGTGACCAGGGCTTCTTTCCACTCGTCCAAGGACAAGGCCCCCGGCACGGAAGGCTCTCCTTCCAAAGAGATGTTCTTCATCCGACGCAACCGGGGAAACGGTACAGCACTGTCTGGGACGACGCCAGCCGCCCGGAGTTGGCTTCTCCAGTTACGACCAAGAAGAGCAATCAGGTCTCTTGTCTCTACCAGGAAGTTCGCGTCGGACGTGTAGTTGACAGGGGGGACCAGCCGGACACTGAAGAAGTCCAGGGCCGAGGCATTGGTGTACGTTGTACCTTGAACACCACGGACCAGGAGGAGTTCGTTGGGGGTCTTGGGCCGGGCCGTCCGTTCTCCAGCATCGACTACTCGCCCCCGTTCCATGAACTCAATCTCACTGGCTGGGACCGTCACGGTGTAGGATGTGGGCAAGGTTCTGGGGGAGCCTTGGCGCTCGAACTGGACCACCCGTACCACTACATCCCCATTGGGCTCCACCTTCTCCACCCTGGCAGGCAGGCCCGTCCGTGTGGTGGCCCGTACCTCTCCGAACGCCTCTTGGTACTGGGTGGCAGCGAGGACACCACGCCGGGCCCGGACAGCCACATCTCTGCCTCCAGCACCAGCTGCACGCGCCACTGCACCAGGGACGACCAGTTGCCCACCCGCAGCCCGGATGACAGGGGCCAGCCTGCTGGAGTTCACCCACACAAGGTCATCCGACAGGACATGCTCGATGGACAGACCGCTTTCGGAGGCGCCCCACTCGGCCACCTGACGGCGGAAGTAGGCGTTCCAGGTGGGTGCTTTCTCAACGGCGTCCGCATCCTTCAACACCGCCGCGCCCAGGCCAGCCGCATCTTGAACCCCCTGGCCACCTACCCAGGCTGCGAAGTCTGGGCCGTTTATCAGGTAGTTCCGTATGGCATACAGACGGCGTTCCACGTACTGTTTCCACATCTGGGACCGGGCTACGGGGATGAGCAGTTCGCTCTGGACACCACGGAGTAGTGCCCCTGGTGCTGAATACCACTCTCCAGAGGACATGAAGTTCCACTGGGCAGGACTTCCCCCAAACCGAATCTGGCGCTGACGTTCAACCGCACGGCCCACCAAGTCTTGGAAGTTGTGGACGGACACGACTGGCAGGAAGCGCAGGATGTCCTTCAGTTCTTCTACGTCCCCTGGACTCGCATCCTGGAGGTCAAGGAGTTCCAGGGCCCGTGCAATCGCCGCTTCTGTTTCGGTAGAAGGGGGGCCTGACACAAGGTTATTGATGGCAGGATTCGCAGCAAGGCCGTCCACATAGGCCCTGGACAAGTCATCCAACGCCTCGGCCAGCTCCTCCTTCTTGAACTCCACCAGCCGTTCCAGGGCCTTGAGCGGGTCTTTCAGCTTGTCCGTAGGTTTCCAGCCAAGTCGCTCCAAGAGGAACCCCGCCACAGCTTTCCGCTCCGCTTCAGGGAGTGTTCCGCCTTCTTTGGTGCTTCTGAACAAGTTCTGAAGCGCATCTTCGGTGGAGCCGGATAGGAAGGATTCAATCGCTTTTGCACTCTCTGGGCCGCCTTCTACTGGCAGAGTGGGGGGAGGAACAACCGGACGGTCGGCCAGGGTTGGAGTGGGCGCCCCTGTCCGCATCTCGGAGGGAAGGGGCTGGCCAGCGTTGAACTGCTCGGCCATCTTGTCGTAGGCGACCTTGTTGAGTTGGAGGTACTGGTCCTGGTATTGCTCTGCGCCTCGGATAGCTTTCTGAAGCTCGCCCTCCACCTTGGAGAAGGTCTTCTGCTGGGAGAGGATACCTTTGAGTTGGTCCGTGTGGCGCTTCAGTTCGGCGCCGATGTCAGGAGCAGGTTGGCCAGAGGCAATCGCATCCTGGACAGACTTCCGTAAGCGGAGGATGTTGTCCCGGTGGTGCTCGGCGCTGGTCTTGATGGTCTGTAACTGGCCGCGCACGGTTTCCAGGCGAGCTTCCAGCATACTGACCGCATCGTCTACGCGGAGAACCCCTTGAAGGCGCTGGACAAGGTTCGGCTTGAGGGTGTCGGCCTCATCCAGGACATGCTTCTCCATATACGAGAAGAAGCTGGCGATGTCCTCGTTGGAGGCCCCTTCACGAAGGACGCGCTGCTGGTACAGGTCTCTGGTGTAGGGGTCCGGGATACGGCTGGCGTCCTCGAAACTGTCAGGCCGGGGGTTCGCCTCTTTGAAGTAGTTGCCCGACTGGGAGTGAAGCCGCTCGGAGGCCGTTTTGACAGCCATAGCCGCCGCTTCCTGGGCCAGTTCTCGACCTGCCCCTGCGACATGACGCTCCCAGGTGGTGACTGCTCTGGGCTCGGTCTTCTTTCCTGTGGCAAAGTTGGAGATACGACGGGCTGTAGAACGCTCTGCCGCAGCTGCCGCACCTTTTTCGTAGACGGCGTTCCTCGCGGCCCTGTAGTAGGCGGACAGCAAGGAGTCGGTTCTGGGGGCAGTCTTGATTTCGTTCTTCAGGTTCTCCATCGCCCGCATCACCACCCGCATCTCCCTGGGGAAACGGGCGGCTTTCCCGACCAGCATCGTGGGCGTTGGGATTACCACATCTGCACCAAGGGCGACCAGGGCAGTGACCACGGCCATCGCCTGTACCTTGGGGTCGTCCGAGGCCATTTGCCGTTGCCACTCTGGATTTTCCAGGACATCTGTGGTGAAGGACTCGAAGTTGTAGGTAGCACCAAGAACATCTTTTAGCTTTGCGGGCTCCCTTGCGGTGGCAGCCTCGACGAACATTTCCTTTGCAGCTGCGGCTGTCGTGTTCTCCAGGCGGAAAATGTACTCGAACGGTCCTTCTTCCACGGTGGCGGACGTGCCGGGGAGGTGGTGCTCTTGCCGTTCCAGCACAGAGCCCACCTGTCCCCAAGCTTCTTTGGTGCGCTCCATCGCCTGTCCAGCGGATTCACCCTCACGAGGCAGCGGGGATAAGTCAGCCCACTCCGCCGTGAACTCTGGGGCTTCACCGGGAATAGCAAGGTCCGAGAAGTACAAGTCGCCAAACAGCCGGGTGGAGGTAAGCGCGTCCTTGGCCCAGAGTTCAGCACGCTCTTGAAGTTGAAGCAACTCCTCCCCAGAGGTGTCCGGTTTGACATGGTTGTTCATGTACTGGCGCCACAGCTTCTCGTAGGCTGTCCCGGCCTCCCACCCGTTCGCTGTAGTCCCCGCCGCACGAACCGTCCTGTACACCTCTTCTGGTGTTTGCAGGCCGAGTTCTGGTCCTATAGCCACAGTGCGTTCAGCAGCCGCCTTGAGGTCCAACCACTCACGGGGGGTGTGCTCCTGGTATGGAAGGACAACCTCAACAGGCCACCCGTGGGATGCCCAGGAGCCCAGCATAGCACCAGGGATATTCTCGGTGGCTACATCTCGAAGACCACTGTACACGGGGGAGTCCTGGTACTCTTTCTCCGCCCTGGTCCCCATCTCGATAACATGTTGCAGGTTCCTGGCGTATTCCGAGGCCCTTTCCTGTTCGAGTTCTTCCGGGGTCAGTTCCCTTGGGATTTCCTCGCCTTCTCTGTTGTAGTCATCGGACGCCCCCGTGGAGAGTACCTGAAAGGGTGTCCTGGGAGGTGGGGGTGTTTCTACAGGAGGAGGGGCTGGAGCAGGAATGGGCTCGGTCTTGGGGTATGCCATGTTCTCTTGTCTAACAAAAACAAGGACAGTCCGCCACCAAGACCTACACCATCACATCTCCGCTGGGGCTGGCCGGGGCCACGGTGTCGGGATTGGCGGCGGGGGAGGAGCGCATCTTGCGGAAGAAGGCGGCGATGGACTCCCCACGGGGGGTTTTTGGAATGGACCCCTCTTGCTCGATTTCAGGGGCCTGTGGGACTACCTCTCCTTCTTTAGGCGCCGGGGGAGCGGTGGGTTTTTGCGGGGCCAGACCAGGGAGTTTTCGTTGAAAAGGAACTTCAGGGAGAGGGACAGGGGTGTTTTCTCCTTGTATTCCAGGAGGTGGGGTTTGTTGAAAACCAGGGTCTTGTACACCTTCTTCAGGAACCCCCAAGGCCCGGCGAAGGAAGGCGTCGTCGGACATGTCGGGCCGGGCGGTAGGCTCTTCTACAGGGGGTTTTGCTTTGGGGGGAGCGGGTTCCACACCACGGGCTTTTCGACTGGCCGCGTCCAGCTCTTCCTGGGTGGGGGGAGGTGTCTTCTTTTCGGGGGCACCGGGGGGGAGACGGGCGCCAATCTCTTCCAGGGCCACTTCTCGTTCACGGTCAGGGACAGTAGGCGCCACGGCTTCTTCTGCGGCTCGGCGTTCTTCGTCTGTCTCCTTTTTCTTGGGCATCTCGGCGGGAGGGAGTTCTTGTTCGAGTTCGCCTGTCTCGAAGGTGCTCACGGAGGGCTTCGGGTCGTCTGGGCGGGTGGATTCAGCAGCTTCAACGGCTCTATCGTCTTCGTAGGCTGTCCGTTCAGGATGTTCCTCGGCGGTGTCTTTGGACCGTTGCGCGGCCTCGGCACCAGCTCGTTGGGACTCCATCGCCCGAACACGTCCGATAAATGCACGAATATCCTGGCGTTGTCCACCTCCCCCAACTACTTCAGCGGACACGACATTCTCCGGCAGAATCAACCGGAACTCTCCCGTGTTCGGGTCAATAATACGGATACTTCCTACAGGGTCCGATAGTCTGTTCGGGACAACCTCCACATGCTGCATACGGTCAGGGGAGAGAGGGACAGCCTGGGCTCCTTTTTTCCAAAAGACCTCGTGAGCGCCAGCGGCTTCGAGCTGTTCCGGGGTTGGGTTTTGAACAAACTTATACTGAAACCCCGCTGGCGCCCCTGCTATGTTTGCCCGGAGTTCGGAGAGTTCTACATGGCGCACTTTCCCTGCATATGTACCGGAAGACTGCACTCTGAACACCTCACCATTTTCCAGCACAAAGAACTGGGAGCCCTTGGTGGAACCGTCGTCATCCTTCCAGCGGAAGTCGTAATATGCAGATACCTTGGGGGCGGGTGTCTCGACGGTTCTGCTGCCTTCACGTTTCTCCTCAATGTCCATGAAGGTTCGTTCGGTGGCGGGCTTGCGTCCAAATATCTGCTGTCCTACTGTGCCTCTGGGGTCGCGGGCTGTCAGCCGACGATGAGCAAAATCCGCAAGGCGACGGTCATCAGGGCCAGGAACATATAGCCCACCGAGTTGCTCACTGTAGACGGCGTTGGGGTACTCGGCCAGGAGTTTTGCCTTGTTCTCGGAGGTAACTGGAATGACATGTCCCACTTGAAAGCCGTATTGTTCTGCCATGCGCTGGGCGCCGGGACTGGAGATGAACCGCGCCATCCTGTCCTGGGCGGAGGGTTTTCCCGTTCCAGCACCAGAAGCGCCTTGAAGTACCCCTTCCAGGATGGCCTTCTGCATGGCGGACCCGGACTCAAACTCCGGTGCCAGGGTGGCCTTGAGGTCCACATAGAAAGCGCCTGAATCACTTGTCAAGTAGGACTTGGTGGCCCTGGCGAAGTTGTCGTGGTTGTTCAAGAACCGCTGCCATTTGTCCCCATTTCGGTTGTACCACTGGGCAAGCTGTTCGTCATCCATCCCCTCCACCTGCCGAAGTATGTTGTTCAAGGAGGACATCTCCGCGTCCACGCCAACATACGCCACGCTTTGGTCCGTGTAGTTCTGGAGCAGTTGCCCGAAGTTACCCTGGCCAACAGAGCCCGCTCCGAAGGCGTCCGAGAAGGTGTGGTAGATGTCCGAGGGAGAGGACGCCTGCATCCCGGTAAGACGTTTGGCCTCGTTGATGGTGCCGAACAAAAAAGGACTGTCTGCACCAGACCCCAGTTGGTTCGTCAGTTCTCTCCAGAAGGCCCGCTTCCACTCGTCCGTCGTGCTGGGACGCTGGGTGTTGTTGGCGGCGGCGGTGGCGGCCTGGATAGCCTGACGGTTGACATTGGCCCCGGCCTCTTGTAGGCGGACGAGGTTGCGCTGGTACTCGGTCCAGGCCCGGATGGCCTCGGCATTGACCCCTCGCTGGGCAGAAGCGTCCACGGTGTAGATACCACGCAGAACCTCTTTGACGGCCTCCTGTGTAGCTTTCTGGGCCTGGATGTCCATCGCCCTGGTGTTCTGGGTAAGGGTGCCCAAGAACTGTGCGATGTCATCCGGGTCCATCTTCTGGGCCAGAGCAGCGGCAGCTCGGATGTACCGCTCGCGGTCAGCGTCGCTGTAGGAACTGTAGGGTGTTTGTACGGTATCCGGCATCGTTGTCCTCTACTTGATAATCTTCTTGTTGGGGTCTGTTTCCGTTCCATATTCAGGAGGAGGCGTCTCTTTTTCCAGGTCGTCGAACTGGGCGTTCAAGGCGTCCTCCTCGGATACCTCCCCGCCGCTACCGGACATGATGCCCTTGGCCACGGCCCCACCAACCGCACCCCATAGAGCTTTGCCTCGGTCATACTGCTGGCCCAGGCGAGCCTTGATGTCCTGCTGCTGGGAGGTGGCGTACTGTTGGGAGGCGGTATCGGCGGCGGCCATCCCCTGTGCGCGGGCGTTCTGGGCGGCGGCATTGATGGCGTTCTGGGCCTCAAAGTAGGAGCCTGACCGACCTGCTGTCCCTGCCTGGGCCGCCTGCTGTTGAAGGGCCGCCTGCTGTTGCTGGGCCTGAATAAGTCCCGCGTTCTGGGCGTTCTGGGCGGCCTGCTGTTTCACGGACTCGGCCATCCCCAGTTCTCCTCGTTCCATCTTCCCCACGTCATCCCAGAGCTGTTTCCTCCAGGCCCGTGCCGCTTTGGTCATCTCCCCCGCCGCCATACCCCCCACCTGGGCGCCAGCCGCAAGAGGACCACGGGCCGACTGGGAAATCTTATCTCCCTTTTCCCCCATCACATTCACAATGTCGCCAATGAATCCAAGAAAACTACCAGACATCGTAGTGCTCCTTATAGAACTCGTAACACGGTCATGTTGCGAACGCCTACTGTAAGCCGAGGACGAAGTTCTGTGTCTACGGTGGTGTACCCAACAGTGTTTGTTGCTGTCCAGTCAAAATACCGGTCCAGAGATGTGAATCCAGGGTTCGGTTGAAGGTGGAGACGTACCGAGAAGGTGTGTTCTCCCTCTGCCAGATTTTGAATCAGGTGTGTCTGGGTGCGGAGTCGGGTGTTGTAGTGCTCCTCAATGAAGAGGACGTTGTTGGTCTCCGCACCCTTGGTAGCCGACCTTGGCCAGACGGTGATGGGGAGTTTTCGGCGCGTGTGTTGTACCTGGGAACCGCTGGCAAAGAGAACCGTGGACGCCTCAAGGGTGCCTTCCGGGAGCCAGATAGAGCAAAAAAGCTGGAACGACACCAGGACGGACCCAGCCTGCCACCTCTGGTAAATCGTCTTGCTTGCACCAGGAAGAGCAATCGTCCAGTCTTCGGTGGGGGTCGTCAGTTCGTCGAAGTATTGAAGGGGTTCCCGTGTTCCAGAGCTTTCCGATACCGATGCCTGGCCTCTACGGATGTGCTGGGGTTGGGCCAGGAAGGAACCGTGCAGGTTTGCCGCCTCGATACGTCCATTCTTGACCTCGAACGAGTCGTTGGCCGTGGGGTTGTAGAGCGTCCGATTCCAGTTCCCAGGATTGAACGCCTGCCCGGACACGATGTTGTAAAACGGAACGATGTCTGGCATAGCACCCTACTTTTTGAAATGAACGAAGTTGATGTGCCGCCTCTTTATCTCCGCGCTGGGGGTGGAAGCAGCTCCTCCAGCAGCGTCCCAGACACAACCATAAATGCGAAACGCCGTGATGGTCTCGGAAAAGCTGTTGACCGAACCGCACCATGTCAAGCTCATGTTGTCCCAGGGCTCGGCGATGGTTCCATCCAGGTGTCCTCCACCCCAGGCCAGGGCGGCATCCGGTTGAAGAACATCGGAAGAGCAGTATGCCTCGGAACTGGTCAGGGGGTATAGGGTGCCAGAAGCGCCCACGGCCACCAGTTTCCCGACGAAAAGACCACAATCCAGTTCAAAGCCCGCCGCGACGTTGATGTCCCTGACCTCCACATCTGCGGTAATCAGGACAAAACCTGTGTCCGTGGCAGGGTTGATAGAGCAGGCCACGGACAGGAGATTGTCCCCTACCGTGTTCTCGAACCCTGTATATTCAGTGTTGACAGTGACATCGGCAGTGGTGTCGTTCTGCCCGGATGTCGAGATGCTGGGCAGGTGCTCAGCTCGTAGACTTCCTCTGGCAAGGTCGCCATGTTGTAGGGCATTGATGATGTTTGCCGCCGCCGTAATCCGGTTCGTCTCCAGGGCCGTTTCCGAGAACACGTCTCCATCCTGGAGGTCGCTGGGGCTGAAGGAGGACTGGGTGGTAGACCCTGCTTTTTGCCAGCCCCCCTGCTTGATGACGTGCAGCTGGCGGTTGAATACATACAGTTCTGGCCGGTAGGATTCTGGGTATTTGGTAGTGGGTAGGTATTTGTTCCTGTAGTACAATCCTTCTTTGTCTTTGGTACAGTCCGCGAAGGCAACAGGCGCAGCCACACCTTCTGGAAGTGTCTCGGTTCGCGGACATCTCCGGGCCAGGAGGCGAACTGTATGGCTTCCTTCTCCCACATCAACCGAGAAGATAATACGCCCAGAGGCGAAGTTCTTGTTCATTCCTCCAAGTTCTGGGAGGCGCTCCAAGTGGCGGAAATCCCACACGTCCGCAGGAACATCCACATGGTCTGTTCGATATACCATGTTGATACCGACAAAGAGAGGGTCGGCGTGCCCTGTAATCGTGTCCTCTATAACAGTGCCGTCCACCTCCAGGGCGAACTGGGCCCGCACACAGAATGGGTCGGGTAAGTAGGTAACCGATGTTGCATCCCCATCAAACCCGGCGTATGTGAACTGCCCCACGATGTAGAGGGTGTCCTCCCCCGTGGAGAGGGTGGTACTGGAAAGGGTTGTCCACCCCACATCATCCGAGACGTGCAAGGTGTCGGCGTCGAAGAAAGGGTCCGCGTAGTTCCCACTTACTCCCCCTCCTCGGAAATCCGGGTCAGCGACCGTCCGAACCTGGGAGAGGCTGTGGACCGAGGAGGCAGCCATCGTAGGAAGCGTGATAAGAGAAGCCTTCAGGTCGTGCTCGTTGAGGTCTCCTATTTCAGCCGCAAGACGCCGGAAACGCTCATTGAGCACCTCCGGGTCTCGTCCAAAGTTATTCTTCGCCAGTTCTTTTGGAAACTCGTGCGCCATACCAGAAGGGCTAACCCGGCCAGGTTCGGAACGCCATGTAGTTGATGAGCAGGTGGAAGGTGTTGTCCACGATTATCGTCAACCACAAACCAATCGCGGGTGGCGGATAGGTGAAGGCATCCCCCGGTTTCATCCACAGGCCCGGATGCCCGACACCATAGAACCTGCACCACTTGTCGGCCAGCTTGAAGTGGTCAATCAAGATGTGTGTGGACACAAGGACCAGAAGGGCGTTGAAGCTGGGGGAGAGGACGAGGAAGGGAAGGCCATAGAAACACCCGTGGATAAAGGCCCATCTAAAATCTTGCGTCTTCAGATAGGCCATCTTGTGGCTTTGCAGTACATAGTCACCGACAAGATGACAAAGAAGAAGTTCCATTGTTCACATCCTTGAGGTTCGAGCGCCTCGGTCCAGTGGAACAAGGTCACATGCGAAACCTATCAAGGCGAACCGGGAGGTCGAGGTCAACTCGAAGGAGAAGTGAGATACGCTACGAAGATTGCAGTCGAACCTCAACCAGAACACCCTGGCCCCGGCGAACCTTGTGGTGTCGATGACAGCAGCGTTGAGCTTCCCGGCCAGTGGGGTGGGGGTAAAGCTGTAGTCGTCTGGCTGCATCGTGAAGGTCTTTTGCCAGTCAGGGCTGTTCTTGATTCGCCCGTTACTGTGCAACTCCAAGGTGGCGGAGCCCGCCTCGTACTCGACAAAACCCAGGTACACGGTGTTGACATTGAAGAACTTCCGGCGCATCGGGTCGATGCCCAACCACTGGCTTTTGAAGGTGAAGCTTCGAGAGGGGGGAGAGTACGACTCGGCCTCACGGTTCAACACAAACAGGTTTGAACTACCTTCTCCATTTGCTGTGCCACCAGCCAGGAGGAGACGGCGCCTGTCCCTGGTGACGCACACCGCCCTGGTGGTCAATGAATAGTCTCGACGCCGAAAGTTCTTCCCGTCATAAGCGATAGCGAAGATGGACCCGTTGCCCCCGGCCTTCGGCATGAACAAGACATACTCCTTGGCATCGTAGTCCCACACCGCCTGGGCTCGGCCAGGGTATGCGGTGAGAAGACGAACAACGGAAACATCCTTATCCATCGACACTTTCTGGATAGTCTCCCCCTTCAGTTCATACAGACCATCCTGGCCGAGCCATACAAGGGAGCCCCAGCCGGTGGCGCACAAGGAACCCGGAGCAACACACCCGATGGATGCCGAGAACTGGTAGGGGACCACCCCGTTCTGGTTCATGTCCAGGATGTAGGCAGAGGTTTCGGTAAAACACAAACACTTGCTGTTGTAGGAGACAAGCCCTGTGACTTGTGGACCGTCGCCCGCGAGTGCCCACATAGAAGAAGGAAAGCTCGCACTCCCTGGTTCTGACACATACACTACATTGGCCAGGGCCGACGTGTTCCCCACCACCAGCCTGCCTTGATGCACACACGCCACCTTGAAGGTTGGAACATCCCGGTACTCTGTTGCGGGCGAGCCCAGCCACCCGTCCGGGATGTTGTCCGGGTACAGGTCAACCGTGTTATCCGGGATGTTCGCCAGGAAGTGGTATGTGTCGGGGTTCCTGTTCAGGTCTTTCGTCCGAAACAGGCGCCTTGCCACTGTGCCAGATGGTCCTCGGTCAATGTTCTTCACAGCGAACTGCCGGGTCAGGTCGTCCAGGGTGACGGCCATCCACTCCAGGTCGTTCCCCGTGTCCTTCCACAACAGCTTCTTGGCGGTGCCAGCTGCTACGGCAGTATGTTCTGTCCGAAGTGTGACTTCATTGGAGGCCGGAGATAGAGGAGACACGCACCCATTCGCGTCCACGAACTGCACAGCATACCGCCACCTGCCAGCCAGCAGAGCGCCTTCTGTTCCGTTGAGTACGTCCCCCACGGTTCCGATTTTGCCAGGGTGTGAATATCCAGCGTAGTTCTTGTATACCCCGTCATCGTCTCCATGTGGTCCAAGGGCTGTAGGAGCGCCGGGGGCCCGGTCGTAGCCAAGAGGGAGCAACCTGTACCCGTCATAGATGCGGGCACTGTCAATGCCGTTGGACCACACCACCCGCCCGTTGAACTCCAGGAACACATCAGGGAACTGCTGGTTCGGGTCGTTGGACAACCCGGTTGTCAGCGTCTCCCAGCCATTCGTCCAGCCACTTTGGGCTCGGAGTTCGTCTCCGCACCGGATGATGAGGATGTCCCTGGTGCTATTCTCGACAACTGTGTGGAAGACACCATGCCACCTGCCATAACTTGGATACCCGGCGCCGTAGTTCGGGACATAGGGGCAGTAACCGGGGACGGCTCGGAGGCTCCCGTCTGGTGCAGCATACAAGTTGGTGATTTCCCTGGCGAAGGACCGAGGGTCAAACACCTTGTCGGATTCACCATACGGGAGAACGGCTTCGAGCGTGGTCTCCATTGGCTACTCCTGGGGCTTGTACTTGTCCTTGTGGATGTTGAAGGCAACCACCCGCTTGTACTCGTCCGGGGACAAGGAAGCAGCGTCTTTGTCCTTCCAGCCAAGGCGGCGGTGCTGCATCGGGAGAACCGTGGAGGGATGGGCTACGGGGCCTCCGGGAGGAGCGAAGTGTGGTTCTATCCCGCCTCTCTGTGGGTTGACGGCCTGTTCTTCTACCTGCGCTCCGATTGCTCTCTGAAGCTCTTCTCGTTCTGCGAGATGCCATTTACCAAGGTCGAAACCCGGCGAGCCTTCTACATTGTCCAGGACATCTCTGGCACGAAGCGTAATGCCAGGGGTCAGGGTGATAGTTGCGAGGTCTCCCCTTGAATCCACCAGGGCGTGGAGGGGTGTCGCGTACTCTGTTCCGCTTTTTCGGGTACGGCAGAAGACAGTGCGAAGGAGTTTTTCAGGGTGCATAGAGGACTACTCCGTGGAGAAGCTTGAGTTTGGAACACGAGGCGTAAAGCGTAACCTGCCTCCTGTACCGTAGCCACTCCGGGGCACCACCATTGTCCTCTGGCCCTGGTTCGAGATGAACGCCTGCTTCTCTTTCTCGTAGAGTTGGAGGTGCAGTACGGCGTCTTCGGGCTGTTTGTCGAAAAGGGCCATGTAGTGAAGGATAAGCTGAATCAAAGCGTTCTGGGCCTGGGGCTCCACCGGTGGCGCGTCCTGGTCCGTCTGAAGCTTGTTGGGCCTACGATGCACCCTGCACTTCAGTTCGTACCGGTCGTCCTGGTGCGGCATTGGTTTCCAGGCGTAATACCCCTGCACTTCAGGGATGCGAAAGTGATAGTCAGGCGTAACAGAACCGTTGTCCACCCACGAGGTTATCTCTCCATCCACCTCGGCAATCAGGTGATACACCTCATCGGACTCGATACTGGTTGTACCTCCGGCTCCAAGCACAGAGAACCTTGCCCGATAGATGCGTTTTTTCCAGCCAGAACGGTTCGTCCTCCCGCCAGCGTCGAAGTCCTGCATGAACTCCACGTTCGGCAGAGAGACGACCACAGCGGGCTGGGTGGTGTTCGTTACTGTTGCCAGAGCAGAAGGTTGTCCAGGGCTGGATTCAAGTTGGGCCTCGAAGAACGAACCTTGTGTTCTGTATTCGGGGTCACGTTTCCCGTGGGCATAGGTAATCCGATACTTGAAGGTGCCCCCTGGCTCTGGTCCCACCCAGGCGGGAGCGTCCTGATAGGTGATGAGTGGAGTCCAGTTCGGTGCCGGGAGCTGAACATGCCGACCGCGCCCTATGGCAAACGGGCGTCCGTTCCCTTGTCCTTGTACATCTGGTATTCCAAGCTTCTCTTTAAAGAAATCACTCCGAAGGCGAACAGGTTCTCTGGAAGTTGTTTGAAGAACACCGTCCAGGTAACGCAGGTTGTTATTCCGCAAGAACACCTCCGGGGCATACAGGCGGAACTTCATGTTCGTTTCGGTCTGGTTGAAGGGCTTGTCCAGGGACACATGGTAGGTCGCATTTCCGAGGAGGTCCGCCGTGTACCAGAAGTTTCTGCTGACTCTGGTGTGGACAACACCAGCGGCGTCTGTGAACTCCACCCAGTAGATACGGTCCATCGTCCCGTTGGTCTGGGGGTACGGGTATGGAGACGCTAACGAAGTCGTGGTAGGGGTAAAGTCCAGGACATAGGCGTCTGCGGTGGTGTTGAGCTTTACCGTGTTGTCGCTGGAGATGTAATCCTTTGGTAGAACCACAACCTCTTCATCTGGGATAAGCGCGGCAGGGCAGTCTCCAGACAACTTGTCCAGGGCGGCTTGTACTGCCCGTTCACAATCGTCTCGGAACTCCCCCGTTGTGTCCGAGGGCTTCCAGGACCGGAGGGACAACCCCCAGTCGATGAGTTCACCTCGGTTCATGTTCTACCTCTTATCGAAGGATACCAACCCCAAGAGCCCCAAGCAGAATGGCCGCTCCAGAGAAGGCGATAGTCTCCTCGGTCAGTGCGGTCCCGTCATCGAACTCGCCGGATGCAGCGCACTTGAGGGAGGCATTGGCCAGGATACCACCAGCAACCGCCTTGACATTGACAGGCCCCTTGGTCTGAATCCAGCCGAAGGACTGGTCTGCAATCGCGCCGAGTGCCACTCCAATGAACCGCGCCCTGGAGATGTTGGCTCCAGAGAGGTTGGTGCTGGAGTAGTTGACAGCAGCGTCCTTGAACATGACACCAAGGCCCTCGGCGTAGGCTCCGCCAGAGTCGTTCTTGATGTAGACGAACTCCATCTCTCCATAGGTCTGGTCGAGAATAGAATATCGCTCCCCAGGAACGTACTCTGCGGTGGTCGAGGTGTCGGTCAGGATGTTGGCGGACATTCTCCGACGAGCTGCCCGTTGAGCACCACTAAAAAGGTTAGCCATAGGTTATTGTCCCTCGTCAGAAAAAGATTAGGTTGAACCACCGCTAATGGCGGCCTGGGTGTTGAAGCGGTTGCACACGGTCTGGCCCTCTTGAGCGCCGTGGGAAGTCACAACTTCCTGGTCAGCGGACAGTCTGGCAAAACGGGTCAGGGCAAAGCGGACCAGCTCGTGCATCTCCCAGTCGGAGGTGGTGAGCATGTAGGTCACACCGTCAGCGGCGACCCCGGTGAACTGGGCGAGGTCCAGGAACAAGGAGGTCTGTACCTCGGCGTCTTGGAACACATCCACCACAGCATCTCCACCGCCCTTGTCCACGTCGTCCTTGACCTTCACAATCCGTACAAGGTCGCGCTTCTCCCTCTGGAAGTTACCGAAGGTCGCGTCGTCACAGATAATCAGGTCCGGGCCCTTGTTGCGGGGGTTGAACTGCTTGCAGCGCCGGTACTGTGCTTTCCAGGTATCCCAGCCGTCAGCCGCCCAGGTGGAAATATCCGCATACTGGTTGACCAGCTGCTTGGCATTGGACTTGGTGATGCCCAAAACTGCTTGAGTCTGGTTGGCTGGAGTAAGGAAGTCGAGGACGCCGTGCTGGGTGCCGGTAGGAGCCGAGGCGCCACCGTCATACTGCCCGTTCAAGGTAACCATGCCCAGGAGTTCTGCGGTGGTGATGACCTTATTGGTGGACACACCGGTCAGCAGGAAGCTTTCAATGTCCTGCTTCAGGAGTGCCATCGTTACCAGGGGATACTGCTGCATCAGATTGACAACGGACTTCTTGGAAGTCATCCGGTCAATCTCCCGCTGGGGGATGTTGATGGCCAGGGCCATACGGTACAGGTCCACAGTCAGCTTGTCGGTGACAATCTCTCTGCGGGTCATGTCCAGGGTCTCATCACCTGTCCGAATCGCTACGGCCCGTGCAGGCGCTCCAGTGGCAATCGGTCGAACGATGTTCCCACCGCCTACCGCTTTCACCCGCCGCCCACTGATTTTATCGTAGAGGTGAGTGGACCGGTAGTAGTCGTCACGAAGCGGACCACGAAGGTCATCGTAGACAGAGTTGATGAAATCCAGGGACATACCCATGTGCGTCACTCCAACTGCTGGCTCTGTATCCTGCCCTACATTTCAACGTCAACGGTTCAACATGTCACGAAATGTTTAGAGTCCCTTTTTGAGTTCTTCCGCTACGGCCCAAGGGTCTTGATTCTGGTTGACGCCACGCTTCGGTGGAGCTGCTGCTGGCTTTGTAAGCCCTCTTTCAGCGGCAGGAACAACCACGGGTGGTTTGGGTGGAGGAGGTGGGGCTACAACAGGCAGAGCGGCTTTGGCCAGGACGACAGCATCGTTGAACTTGTACCCTGCTTCCAGTTTGGCCTGGAGTACCCCGAACGCCTTGTCGTCCTTGTAGATGTCCGGGTAGTTGGTCTGCATGAAGCTGTCGAACTTCTCCACCCAGGTCTGTTCCTCGAAGTCCTGGTATTTCTGGAGGTCCGCCTTATACTTCTCGTTCTCTGTCTTGTACTTGTCGAGGTCTCCCTTGTACTTGTCCTCCACAGCTTTTACGTCCGTGTTGAGGAGCGTCTCCCACCGCTGGAGGTCGTTGGCTTTTCCGTCCAGCGTGGTGAAGGCTCGCTCAATAGAGGCGAACAGCTTGGGCGGGAGGACAGTGGCCAGGGCCTTGATGTCCGTGCCGTCCCAGTCCATGTCCTGGAGGGCGGGCTTCTCTGGCGCAGGCGGTGGGGCCTCAACAACCGGAACTTCAGGGACAACAGGTGTCTCTGCAACGACGGGAGGGGCCTCTACAACTGGAACTTCAGGGACAACAGGAGGTACATCCACCACAGGTGGTACGGGTTCTACGTCCGACATGATTTACTCCTCGGTGTCGGGGTAGGGCTCGTCCGACATCTCTTCCCCCATCTTGTCCAGGGCGCCCTGTGCGGACATGCCCTTGAACTTCTCCTCTCCACCGGATGCTCCGCCGATGATTTCTTCGGTCTTGAGGATGACCTTCTCCAACAGGTCAGGGTCTTTCTCCATCTCGGAGACGGCCTCTTCGATGGACTTCCCAGGGAGCACGTCCGGGATGGCAGCCGCAACTTCCTGGGCGGTGAACTCGGTGAAGCCGGAAGACTCCAGGAGTTCCTCCAGTTTCTCGAACTTCCCAGCCTTGGATGCTTCTTCCATCATACCCACGACGAGGGTGGGGGTCGCTTTGTTCTTGTCGTCCGGCATTGTCATCTCCGTTGTCTGTTGTACTCGATGCGCTCGTGGTACTCCTCTGGGGAGTAACCCCGCGCTTTGATATGGTCAAGTCGTTGTTGCTGTGCTTCTTCGTATCGGCGGTTGCAATACCGGTTTGTGTTGTCAACCCTCTCTATCTGGTCCGGGTGGCAGTCGATGTTACTTGCCACTCGTTCCTGGTAGGCCCTCCACTCTTCCTTGGAGGAGATGTGCTCTTCCCCGATGGTGAACGGGTGGAACAACTCCGCCTGTCGAAGCCGCTGACTGTACCCCCAGAACACGCGCATGGTCCCGTTCCCACAGGTACACGGGTAGTCTTTCTTCCTGAAGACATTCACTTCCACCCAGCCACACACGTCACAGCGCAAATCAAGAAGTGCCATTTGTTCCTCTATCTTTCTTGTCAAACCCCAGGCGCATGTAGAGCAGCGTCAAAAGGTCGTTGAGCTTGTTCTGCTCCTTGAGCAGGGCCTTGACGTGGTCATATTGAACAGGGGAGATGTTAGTCATCCTCTTGTCCCTCTGTGCATGGAGGGGTTTTATACGAGAAATCAAACGCCGCTGGCTCGGACGCTGACATGTTGCACCACACCGCCAGGCTCAAGAACTTGTCCAGGGTGGCTCTTGTTTGAACGTTTCGCTTCTCCACATACAGCTGGGCGGCGTACATCACAGCATCCAGGACTTCTGCTTCAAGGTCTGCCTCTGCATCTCGTCCATTGTTCGGGTGGAGATATGTACCATATTTTTGAAGTCCAAACTTGGCGCGTTCCTGAAGGCGACAGAGGATGTTGGTGTACCGGGGGTCGTGCCCAAGCTGTTGTACCAACGCCGCCAGTACGGACCCCTCGTACCCTTTCTCGGCGTTCTTCGGGGCGGGTTCCCGGACTGCATCCAGGGCTCGAACCGCATCCACCCAGGACCGTCCTTCCAGGAGGACTTCAAAGAGGCAGCGTGCTTCGGCCAGCAGACCCAGCTTCACGACGCCTTTGGCTGTCTTGAGCGCGTCTTCGATGTCCTGGAGGGCCTGGAGGCGTTCTTGTTTCAAGTCGTCCATATGTGTTTCCTTACCCTTGAGGTATCATCGGTGCGCCCATCTGGCTTGTAGGCTCGGCTACAGCCTGGAGAGGTGCTTGCGGGGCAGGAGGTAGGCCCTGGGCGAGTTCTGGTGGCAGACCAGGGGGTACAGCAGGCGGAGTGCCGGGAGGCGGCCCAGGAGGCTGTACGGGGGCAGGAGGAGCCAGCAGGTCCGAGGGCAGGCCCGCCACCTCCAGGAAGTACATCGCCAGCTTCATCTGGTCGAACGCCGGGTCGCCCTTCATGGCTGGGTATATCTGGGCCAGGAACCTCTCCCGAATCACTTCCCGGTTGGTGGGGGTGGCGCTGTACGGCACCATGTCGAACTTCACTGGGGCGGAGTTCAAAAGGTCTCGTGTAACCTGGACAACCTCGTCGCCCATCTTGATGGTGAGGGCTTTCTCGTCATCCGAATACTGGGCCATCAAATACAGGAAGTTGTGCGCGATAGACACCACCGCCGCGTCCACCACTCGTTGACGAGAAGACAACCGGTTCTTGAGCTGGGCGTCGATGAAGGCCAGTTCGGTCGCCGTCTTCGCTCCACTGACCGCGCCACGTTGGGCGTCTGCCAGGGCCGAGACGAAGGTAATGTTCCTCCACATCATATCAATGAGGGGCACCAGCATGTTCGGAGCCTGGGGCTGGGGCAGGTCTCGGAAGGTGTTGTCCAGGGTGGCATTGTCCCCTTCCAGCTTCACCCCCACGAACGCTCCTACCGGGGCCTCGCTCATCTTCTCCACGTCGTCAGATGTCACCTTGCGGGTGTCAAAGGCTACGCCGGGTATACTCTTTCGCACCACCTCCAGCAGCATGGACATGAGGATGTTCAACTCCGCCTGATTGCTCGCCACCAGGAGGATTTCGCTCAATCCACCACAATCTTTCTTGTTGTGATTGAAGAAGCCCATATGGTAGGGCACCCGGAGGAGGTCCGTCTCCAGCAAGATGCAGTCGGTGTCCAAAGACCAGTGGTAGGTCCGCTTGTTCTCGGCGTCATAATACTCATATACCACATACCATGTCTCCGTCTGCTGGAGATACAGGTTCGGGTCGTCATCCAGGCGCCGGAGCCAGTCGGGGTATCGAGATTTCCGCAGGTAGTCCTTGACTTCTTTGGGGTACAGTCCACTTTCAATCCGGTCGTTCAGGGCCCGCTCGGACAAGGCCACGCACTCCACCCAATACCTGATGTCCTGTACTCGTTTGGCTTCATGGTCGAACTGGAGGGCATTGATGTCTACCAGCCGCACCCAGGGCAGATTTTCGGTGGTGTCCCAGCCTGTTTTGAGGACGCCGCGCCCAAAAAGCACGATGTCATCCACGTACATAGCCAGTTCTTGGACCAGATTCGCCTCTCGGAGGGCCTTGTTGACCCCGCGCTCGGTGGCCTTGGCCGGAAGGGACAGTTCGTTGGCCTCATCCCGGAGTGTTACCTGGGGGTTTGGCGGCACAAGGACAGATTTCGAGGTCTCGGCCACGGAAAACACGAGGTTCACGCTTGACTTCACCATCTCCGACTCGGCGAAGATGCCTGGAACCGCCAGGGGGCCCTCTGCGGACCAGAACCTCCCTTGGTATAACTGCAAAATGCTGTCGAAAACAGGTTTATCCTCCGCCTGGAACCGCTGGTAGAGGGCCCGGATGAGGTCGGGGATGTGCCTGGCGTACTCTGGGATGTCGGTCAACATGTGTCGCTCCTATCTTCTTCGGCGGTTTCCTACAAGGCCCAAGATGTTCTGTCCTCGCCTGCCTCTGTTGGCTTGTTGTTGAAGGGCTCGGAAGGTCAAGGGGCGAATGGGGGGTTCGTGTGCGGGTTGCACGTAGAGGGGGGATACCGCCAGAGGGTATTTTCGGAAATACCAGGCAGCCATATAAACAGTTGTGATTTTGTCGAAGTGGTGCTTCTTCTTTCCGCCGATAGTGATACGCCGGGAGGTGTCTCCGTCCCACAGGGCGAGTTGTTGGAGGGTGTCCAGGTCTTGGATGTGGATGTCCCCCTCTCGCAGGGCATCCACCATCGTCTGTACGGCCTCTCCTTTGGTCATCTCGGTGGCTCTCCAGCCGGGGTGGTGTTCATCCTCCCAGAACAGATTCTCGTAGCCTCTTGCCCTACAGGCGGCCACCAGTTCGGCTTTGTTGTTCTCCACCATAAGCTTGGCCTTGTTGTAGCGCATGGCCACGGCGATGGCGCGGTTCGCACATAGCCCTGGGTCTTCCCTCTCTGACCAGCTCCATACTTCTTTTCGTCGGCCTCTGCGCCACACCTTGATAGAGGACATGTCCCCCGACTCCCCGTAGGAGTTCCCATCCACCGTGACAAGGTACGGTTCCAGGGGGACAGGTTCCTCGAAGGTCGTCTCTACCCCCAGGGTCGTCGGCGTGGCGTCCAGCATATACCGGTTGATAGCGTCGATAGGCATGGAAGGCAGGCCGCCCACGACCGACCAGCCATCGTAGGGGTGGAACGGGTATTTGTGCGCGAAGCCTAACGGGCCTGACCGGGCGAACTCCGTCTCCAGGGCGATGCGCCGGAAGTAGATGTGTCCATCTGTCAGGCTGGGGTATTGTTCTTGTAGGCGTAGTTCCTCATTGGTGGCGCGGAAGTCCGGGGGCAGAGGCAGAGAACACGTCGGGTCGTCGAACCAGCGCAAGAACAACGGCGCGAACCGTCCTTTCCCTGACATCGCGTTGAGCCACATCTGGTGGGCCACGGCCTTGTCGGCGCCTGGGGTCGTCTCCACCACCAGCCAGCTTGCCTTCCTCTTGGCTACGGAGGGGAAGAAGTGCTTGTTGAAGTTCTCCTGGTCTTTGTACTCGCTGAACTCGGTGACGTGACAGACATCGGGCGACTTCCCCATCCCTGGCGTCACCCGGTCGTTCTGTCCTGCGGTCACGCCCTGGATGGAGGCGAAGCTGGGCCATGTGATGCCCTCCGAGCTGGACAGGGTAGGGGGTATCGACACGCTCTCGGCCAGGTTCTTGTGCGCGAAACGTATCCGTTCAATGAGGGTCTTTGCGGTGGTGTCGGACTCGGCGAAGAGCAGACCCTTCTTGCCCAGCGAGTACATCACCTTGTTGAGCATCACCATCGCAACCAGTGTGCTGATTTTGGCCTGCCGGTACTTCACGATGTAACTGTGTTTGTACTGGAGGATGTGGTCCAGGGCCTTCTTCTGGGGCGCCTGAATCTTGAAGTCAATGGGTTGGGAGGTCGCCTCGTCTATCAGCTTGCACAGCGGCAGCCACTTGTCCGGGTTCTCCTTTACGAAGACGATGGCATCGGCGTCCTTGGGCATGGGCTACCTCCAGGCGTCGTAGAGCATGAACCCGTAGGTGACGATGGCCAGCCCCCAGGAGCCCAGTTGCAGGGCTTGGAGGAGGCTGTCGAGGGTGTCCTTATCCATCTTCTTCGTCCACTTCTTCGGCTATGACTTCCACCGGGTCCAGGCCCAACAGCTGCCGCACCTTCTTCGCGTTCTCCTCGGACCCTGTGACTTCCAGCTCTATCTTCTTCTTGCCCGCCATCTTGTCGTTCTTCAGGCTCATCAGGCGCGTGAGTTCCTGGGACAGTTGCACCGCCGTCCGGGCGCTCTCATTGGCGGTCTTGTCCTGGAGGGCCCTGGCCGTGGGCAGGTCGTCCTCCTTGGTGGGTTGGAGAGCCTTGTTGGCGTAGTGCCGGAACATGTGCGCGGTCGTCCCCAGGAGATTCTGGTAGAGGATGTCGTGGACCTGGATGTTCTCCTTGTCGTTGGCCTCGGCCAGAATCTCCTGGTACAGCTCCTCGGCCTCGTCCAGCTGGAGGTTCTCCTGGACCATCAACACCAGTACGGCCTTGGCCGGGGACACCCCCCTGAACAACAGCTCCACCAGGGCGTCCTTCTGACACTCCCGCTTGTCCGACAGGAGGGCCTGGGGCGCGGGCATGTGGGCAGGGAGGTTCGGCTTGGTGGTGCGGGGCATGGTTATCTGTGGCGGATATAGCACACCCGTCCGGTATAGACAAGGTGGCAGGTGAGTTGAAGCCCAGCAAAGCAGGCCGCGCCCATCAACCCCAGCCACAGGTTCCCCAGAAGGAAGGCCAGGGATGCGAGGGCGTTCAAGGTCAATGCCAGGATGGAGAAGGCGTCCGTGTTCGTTGTCTGCCACAGGGCCTTGAACGCCTTGGGCCAGGAGGTCAACAGGCACACGTAGGCCAGGGAAAACAACAGGTCAGGGGTGTTCATCCCAGCCTCCGAAGCAGGTGTTGTGCGAACCTTTTGGGGTTCTTGTGCGTGATGGAGGTTGTGAACGTGCTTTTCGTCTGCGTCTCTCCGCTTTGTCTCTCCACACTGAAGATGCCCTTGCGCTCCCAGTAGACGAACCTGTACCTGTCCGAGAGAACCTGTGCCCAGGCCCGCGTGTTGTTGTAAAAGGAGAGAAACCAGTTCTCGAACATGTCTTGAATATTGGACGTTGCTACGTTCCAGGTATATATGTCTGGCTGCTTTGGGCTGGGAATATCCAGGGATAACACCGTCAAGCCGCCGAGCTTGCTACCCAGAGAGTATGTCACGCACCAGTCCATACGCCCCTCTTTGCGGGCCTCGACCCTCACCTGGAACAGCTCGAAACCGTTGTTGTTCAGGCGGGTTTGTAGGTTCTCTTGTATCTGTTCTGCGTTCATAGGCGTATGGTACCTCGCCTGGATGTGTGTTGTGTGTAGCGCCCACTACACATGTCCACACACGTCGGAGGGCAAAGAGATTGTTCAGGTTGTACCTCAAGGCGAAGTACAGGCTTTTTGAGGTTCGTTTTATTTCAAGGTGGCCCCCTATGAAGAGGGGGGGTGTGGGGGCGGGTTCGACTTGAAGGCCGATGACCCGCCCCGTACCTGAACAGGTGACTACTCTGTCAGCTCATCCAACGGGGTATACAACCATTCATCAGGGTGCATACATGCGAACACTTCGTCAACACGAACATGAGGTTGATAGTCCAGCAGGTATATTTCCCATACGTACCATTCTCCCTGGACAAACACCTCAACAAACCCATGATAAAGAAGATGCTCTAACATTTCATAAAGGGACATTGTGTCGTTGTCTTCAAAGTAAGAGTACGATTCTATCTCCTCTTCTGTGTCTGGTATCCTGAACAACATCTTTTATCTCCTATTCTGTCAAGAACCAGACAAGAGGAGCTGCAACACAGATAAGGCACTGAACAAGTGTCACGCTGTCATAGAGCACGTTGACCTCCGTCCAAGCGTTTATACATGTCATCTTGCAACTGCACCATCTCTGCCATCTTCTCATCGGTCCAGGTATCAGAAACAGGACGGGCTTCTACTGCTTCGGACCTGGACAGAAACATGTCAGGTGCAACATCATAGTTGAAGTAGTAGCCCTTGCCCTCTTCAGAGACATGCAATACAACCCTGTCATAAAGCCGCTTTGCTGGTATGCCCTTGTGATTGTCAGTCCAGCACCAGTGCTCTCGTCCATCCAAGAGAACCCTAACCAGTCTCTTCTTCTTGTTCTGGTGATAGGTGACACCTTCCTTCTTGACTTTCATGCTGGTAACCTCCCTGGATATTCCTTGACGTTGATACACGGCTTGCTACCTGGACAATCAAGGTAGATGTTGCAAGCTTGCCTGACAATATGGTAGAGCCTCTTGCTATCCTTGGACATAAAGCGCCTCTTGCTCTTGCTCTTACGCTCGCCAAAGAGGATAGCGACAGAGCGGATACTTGACCGGGCGCGGGAATGGGCATACTCGTACCCTTTCGAGTCCCGTAGCGCAGCCAAGTTACCGAGACAACGAGCGATAGCGGCTTGTTGTGGGCGTTGTAACTCAAGCATGTTATTTGCCCTCCACTGGCAATAGTGCCTCAACAGACCAGGGGCGCCAGCTACCACCGCTCTCTACCCGGTCATATCCCCGTGCCTTCACACTTTCCAGTGCTTTCCGGTCAATCTTGCCACGCAACGTCATTGTCACACCTTCCGCGTTCTTGAACCTGTACTCTACACTTTCCATCTTCTTCTCCTTGTCAGGGTTGAAACTTCCTGACACACTACAAGTATTCACCTGACAGAGCAGCGGCAAGGTGTGTAGGATGTTTATTTTATAAAGCGAATATCCGCTCGTGTTCTGTGTTCTTGTAGCTTGAACGTGCTCTATTCCCTGGTCTGGTTCTGGTACAGAAAGCTGCTCGGATGTTCACTGGACAGGCGCTCGGTGCGGGAGCTGGGCTCGGCCTGGCACGGTTCTTGCATGTAGCCCGACGATTGCCACCTTCCCGACGTTCAACGCCGCCTTGTACGATGTCCAGAGATAGTTCCTGTAGGGTCTTGACTCTCCAAATAGCGTGGGTATTCTGTTAGTGTAAGGAGTTCAAATGGATACTGTAACTGCTGCTCTGATTGCTGAAGGTGTGATAGAACCGGCGTCTCACGAGCAATATGTCGAGGCATGGCAGGTGCTTATTGACAGTGGGGTTGCTTGGTCCCTGCAAGGGTGGTTCGGAAGGACCGCCAAAGAGCTGATTGATATGGGTGTTTGTCAACCACAGAAAAAAGAACGCGCACCTGTTGACTCTGCTGTTTAGGTGCTTACACTATAACCACTGGAGAACAAAAAAATGATTCGCATCTATATTGCCAAAGCACCTGACTTCGTGCGGTCCCTGCTCGTTGCCATGAACATTGAGCACACCTTGACAAAAGGTTCCTCTTGGACTAAAACATGGGGGCATGAGGATTGTGTCATTGTGTCTGTACTCCAGGCCCTTTCCATAACAGAGCTGGAGATGCTGCGGAAGGGCTGCAACCAGGAAAGTATCTTGGTTGAGACACCACAACAAGGTTGCTTCTTCTTGGACTCTCTTGGTGTGCATAAAATCGACACCCCTGCTATCCTTGGTCTTGTCCAGGGACTTGGAGCATAGCATGAAAAAGAAACTCTCACCTTACATCCAGGTTGTTGGTGGCTACGTCCCTTTCAAAGCCTGCTTCGTCACCTGTTGGGCGCTGGCGAAGGACAAGGACTGGACCCTAAACTACGACAGGAACAATGCCTGTATGCGTCTGGATGTTCCTGGAGATGTCCCTGGTTCTGTGCAGCGGTCGTTCTTCGGGCTTGCGGAGGCTGCTGACCTGCTGCTGGTCCTTCCTCTGAAACAGATAACCGTTGTGCTTCGTGAGGATTGACATGTATGAAACAAGGTTCAAGTCCCGCCTCGTCAAAAGTACCGGTAAAGTACAGATAGAGGAGGTTCGAGTTTGGGTTCCTGGAGTAGGAGATAGAGTAAAACTGTCGAAAAAAGGGCTGGCCTTCTGGACCACGCACGGGCCCGGAAAAAGTGTGGGTACGGTGCGTGTGAGGACTCCCTATGGGTGTCTTGTTACCTGGGATTCCGGGGCCTGCACGGACGTACAGTTTCAAGATGCTGACCTTATTCCTGCTTGACGGTTGAGTTCTGGTGTCTACTTATTGGACATCAGACCTGGACTTTCAATCAACCAGAGGAAAAAATGGAAACGAAACCTGTCGGATACATCTTTGAAGATGCCAGGGTGTTCCTGAACAAGAAGCTACGGTGCTGGTCTGTGCAGCAAAAGGTCAAAGGCCGCTGGAGGACGGTTGCCCACCAGGATAGCCTGGAAGTACAAGGCGAAGCGTCTCGTGAGGGTTCTCTGGTCCGGCTGGTTGTAAACCTGAAGGGCCGTGAACGCACCTTGAAAGAAGGCAAGAAATATGTACATGCTTTTGTGTATGGAGATGTTACCGTACTGGAGCCTGTCGGGGCGCAGAACCTTCAAGACTACACGCAGGGGGCGCGGCTGGTCTGGTATAACCCAAGAGAAAGCACGGTCTTCAAGATGCAGCGCAAAAGCGGGGACTTCAAAGGCCAGGATGTTCACGAGGTAGCTTTTGTGGTTATGCACAAAGACCTGGAAGATTGCCAGCTTCGTTGTATCGCTCTTCCAACCAGAAGGAAGCCAGGCTCTAAACTTGAAGACTTTGAGTTCGAGTATGTCTAACACCTTCTTGTTCTTTTTACTCTTCATGTTCATCTATGCACTGGGAAGGAGAACATGAGCTGGCCCAAGAAAAAGAACCGGTATCGTGGGCTTGACCCTTCGGCGCGGGCTCGTTTCTTCAGGAAGTATGATGGTTGTTGCGTCTGGTGCGGCGTGCCTTGTCCCGATTACTTCGAGCTGGACCACCTGATACCCTTCGGGGAAGACGGCGGCAAGAAGAGCCGAGCATATCAGAAAACCCACCACCTCATTGTACTTTCCTGCCGTTCCTGCAACCTGCTACGGCGGCACCTCCCCGTAAGTATCTGGTTGCGCTGGTTGAAGAAGCGTAAGACCGACATGCCGGCTTTGTTCACCCGTCTTTCTGCTCGTCATCAACCTTTACTCTAACCTCACAAAGGACAAAACTATGTACCTCAAAACAATCCGTACAACTTCCGTTCTTTCTATTCCTCTGGAGAAATCCAGGAAACACCTTGGGTTCAGCTACCACTCTGGAGCACAAGAAGCCTTCGAGCTTGGGGTGCGTGACGCCCTTATCTGCGAGTGGCTGGCCTATCAAGAGGGCCGGTGGTGCCAGTCCAGGGGCGACAGGGACACGCTCATCTTCCTGAATCTGTTCTTGCAGTCTGGCATTGTCGGGCTCCTTCAGCTGGACCTGACGAGCCCGACAGCCCTCCAACTGGTGCAGGACCAAGTGCAGGCCGCCTTCAACAACAGTTACGGGTCCAGACCGGGTGTTCTCCTCTTCAATGCGTCTGTATTATACTTCCTTCGGCGCAACCAGAACGAAGCTCTGGCATACCTGATTGCCACCTGCGAGTGGTTGCGGGACAACGTGAAGGTGTGGGCTAAAATCTGGGGCCTGAACTATGCGGGCTCCCCTGGGCTCAATGCCTGCATCGAGTTCAAGGCGCATCCGGCCACCTTGGAGATGCTCAAGAAGAAGACTTGATATGCCAGTGCAGTAGAGCCAGTGCAGCTGCAACATCCCCCTGCTTCTTCTTGTCCTTGGGCCAGAAGATGCCAGGGGTTTTTTCGTGGATTGCCCACACCCGGTTCGTCGTGACCTCTCTTGGCACCTGTCCTTTCCAGACACGAGGTTCAACAAGGACGACCTGACGCGGACGCAGTACCCCGACACACGCGCCTACCACTCCTTGCAGGTCCAGCAGGGTAGGCGCCTTGCTGGCTCCGTCATGGGCGTAGACCGTCATCACCTCGGCCACCAGGGTTACGTCTCCTGGTGGTTTTATCTTGGCCTCCAGGGCCTTGGCCAGGGCCAGCCAGCGGTGTCCTTGTGGGGTAGACGGACTACCCGCCTCGACGATGCCCGCCTGAATGGTCCCGCATCCGACGAGGACCGCCCACCCGACGAGGTACTTGCCAGGGTCAATCGCTACTACCATTGTCGGACTCCGTTGTCCTCGGAAGGTAGGCACGGGCAGGGGCGGGGTCAAGACCTTGGGCGAAAACTTCCGGTTGTCAGCGTTGTACGTGAACAACTTCATCTTCTAAACATTCCTCCACCTTGAACTACGTGCTCGACCTACTACACCTTTCTCCACAAGTGTTGAGCATACTGCTTGTTGTCGGCGTACAAGGCGCACAACCAGTACATACGGCAGAGGGTCGCCCTGTTGGTGTGGCTTTTCTACCCCGTGCAGACACACAAAAGTTTTACCGCAGTTCTGACAGAGAAACGCATCAATCTTTGTTGCAGAAAAAAATAGGCGGCCAACAACGCCGAATACTTTTTCTCTATGCCTTTCTCAACAAAGTGTGCAGTATAGAAATAGTGGAACTTGCTGGCCGACTTATCGTGTTGCCCTTGCTGCGAACAAATGTTGCAGTAAAACGATTCGTAGGCGTGCAACCTGGATGATTCCTTACCACTGGTTGTTTACTGCGGATTTTTTCTCCAACACCTGCCAGGATTTTTATGAGGCCCCTCGATTTTTTTCTCATTTCCTCTTCTCTACCAGTTCATTATTTTCATAGTAGTTACGACGGTGAATAGGGGTAGGGGAGGTAGATACTGGAAGACTGGCTATACTGCACACTTTGTTGAGAAAGGCATCAACGGTACAAAAGCACGGTTTGTTCCTGGCATAAAAGTTTTACTGCACTTTTGGTTGAGAAAGTGGGTGGACGGATGTTTGTTTTTTACATACTCGGCAGGTTCAACCAGCACAAAAGGTCTTACTGCAAAATCTTACTGCGGACACTCTTGCAACACGACGGCAAAGAAAAATACCAGCCGCCAATGCTGTTGTACTGTCGCATTTCCGCAGTGCAAGAGTGTTTGGTGGAACACCTCGCAAGAGTGTTTGGTGGGGGTAAGATGTTGACACGAACTTCAACACGCGGTTCCCCGTGTCTTCCAAACGACAGGTTCAACCTGCCACTCAACAGTACACGACGGCTGCTTCCACACATCTCCACCCTGAACTTCGTGCCTCGGCTTTTGTGCCAGATGAGGGGACACCCCTACGCCCCAGTGGACAAAGGACGACGCCTTCTTCAACATGATGTTGACCTCGTTTTCTCCACATTCCTCCACCCTGAACTACGTCGTGTGTGCCCTGGGTGTTCTTCAACACGACGCCCGTCCATCTTCAACACAGCACCGCCTATCATCGAACATTTCACTACACACATTCTTCTACCCTGAACTACGTCGAGTGCCCCCCGGGTACTTTTAGAGGACAACCCACACGCTGTACAACAAAGTTGATGTTCTTCTTCAACACCATGTTGACGAACATTCCTCCACCCTGAACTACGTCGTGTGTGTCAGGCATGTTTTTCAACATATGTCTACATCACGAACTGTCACAGTCGTCCAAACACCGCAGGCTACGCCGAACAACTACGATTTCTCCAGGTTTGTTTGGTTTCCCACACCTGCCCGCCGTTCGTGTTAGTGCAGGTACATGCTCACCATTCAACCTGTGCCCTCCTCCTACCGCCCGCACCTGGAGTGGTTGCCGCTGGCTACCCACGGGCTGGTGGTCCTGGCACTCACGACGCAGCTCCCCCGGAAAATCGTCGCAAGTGGATGTACCCACCAGCACAAGGGCCTATGGAATATAAGTTACCCTCCCTCCTGGGACATCACCAAGCTGGCCAAGTCCATGTACCCCTCCATGCACAAGGCCGTGGCCAGGGTGTTGGAGACAGAGGACGGACTTCGTGCGCTGGAAGAACTGAAGGACATACTGGGGAAGAAGACAGAGGAGCAGGTGTGGAACTGGCTGTTGTTCCAAGAGGCATTGACACGGGGCCTGCTGGTGTCTATGTAGAACCCAAGAGGAACACCATGCCACGCTTTGCTCCCGCTCCCGCCCAACCACCACAGGAACACGACCCGTACTCCTGGTGCGCCTGGACATTCACCACTATCTACGTCCTTTCTGGTGGTATCCCTTGCGACGAGACGGACCCGGCCCAGGTACTTCGCAGTGAAGAGGCAACCAACCAGTGCATGACCCGGATGGCCTTGTCTCCTTTGTCCTACGCCGCGTTCTCCGACCGGGAATACGAGAGGATGATTTCGCTGGGCATCTTTGAGCCCGTGTATTAGAGGGACAAGACCATGTTGCTAACCATAACGGTGTGGCCGAACTTCACCACGTCCCAACCCACCCGCCTCCAAGTGGAGTGGCCAACCTTCTTCGAGGAAGTCCACGTTGGACCGAACAAAAAAGCCCTCCCCGGCTGGTCCCCGGCCCTCTACCCGGAGGGCGCCACGAACAAGGTCCAGGTAGGGTGTGGACCTATCACCGCCCTGGTCCTGGACTATGACAACGTGGAGCTGGAGCACATCCAGAAGACCTGGGAGGGCTTCGAGTATGTCATCCACTCCACCCACAGCCTGGGCTCGGACGACAAACCGCTGGGTGCCTACCGCATCCTCATGCCATACGCCCCCGGCAAGGCCCCCAGAACCCTCCAGGAGCACGCCCAGGTGTGGCAGTGGGCCAAGGACACGGACCCCAGAATCGACGGTTCCTGCAAGGATGTAGGGCGCCTCTATGGCCTCCCTGCCCGCCGTCCCGATGGCCCGCCCAGTGTCTACCTCTACCAGCAGGGTGAGTTCTTCGACCCGTCCGGGCTCATCACCGAGACACTGGCCGTGGCCGAGCCCACTCCCTTGGAGCGGCTGCTGCGACAGGTCTACAACGCTGCCCAGGAACCCACCGCCAACCTGACCAACATCGAGTCCCAGTGCAACTTCATGGCCCACTGCCGAGAGGATGCGGGCACGTTGTCCGAACCAGAGTGGTATGCGTGGTTGTCAGTTCTGGTTCGGTGTGTAGATGGAGAGCAGGCCGCGCACGAAGTCGGTGTCCAGCACAAGGGCTACTCCTATGCAGACACCGAAGCCAAACTTCAACGCGCCAAGAACACAGGGCCACGAACCTGTGCAAACATCTCCACCCTCCACGAAGGATGCGCCACATGCCCTCACACGATAACGTCGCCGATACTCTTGGGAAGAACTGCGACAGCACCGCATACAACCGAGCCCTATGGGATTGGAGGTTCACAAGTGGCTGGAGTTGTTGTAGCAGGCAGCCCAGAGACGCCCAGTCCTGGCAGTTCCCCCGTCCAGAATATGGCACAGCCCGGAACCCCTATGAGTGTGACGATGCACCCGTCTGTGCAGAAGACAGAGGAGAACTGTGTACTGGGGAACCTCGTCTCGTCCGCATCCGAAGAGAAGGCCCTCTCTATGAAAGGTGTCGTTCTACCCCAGGAGAAAGAGCCTATTGTGGAATGTACACCTGGGAATACAGCCCAGCCGATTGCGACAACCACCCCTCTCGCTTTCCCGGCCTGGACACCGAAGACGACAGGGCAAGAGCAGGCCAACCTGCACAACCATATCCAGGGCTTGGCGGCCCAAGAGAAGCTGCTGGCCCAGGCCAGGACTGCGCTGTTGAAGGAGCAGGCCCAGCTCAAAGCGAAGTTGAAGGGGCTGAAGTCTTTTGCGCCTGTCTCTGAACAAGAGGAGGTACAACAAGAGCTTCTCGTCAACGAACAGACTCTCAAAGAACTGGCCGACAAGGAGAAGGACCACAAGCAGAAGGTCAAGCAGGCCGAGGCGATGGCGGACACCTTCTCCAAGAACGAGGATGTCCCTCCCAATGCAGACCCCACAGCCTGGATGTTGCTGAACAAGGTGAAGGGACAGCCCACTGCTACGCCCGCCAACGTCCACACCATCCTGGCCACGGACCCGTTCTACAAAGGAGTCTTCTGGCTGGATGTTTTCGCACAGCAACCCTGGTTCGGCAAGCGGAAGATGTCCGAGAGCATCGACGTGCGGGTTCAGACCGACCTGGAGCGCCGATACAACGCGGTCTTCCACCTGGAGACGCTTCGAGGGGGCGTCCTGGTGGTGTCCGAAGAGCACCAGCGGCATCCCGTCCAGGAATATCTGCGCTCCCTCCAGTGGGATAAACAACCTCGGATTATGGACCTGTTGACCAAGGGCTTCGGCGCCACAGCAGACCACAACTCCACCTTCCTGGGGATGATAGCCGAGAAGTTCCTGGTGTCGATGGTGGCCAGGGCCTTCGAGCCAGGATGCAAGGCCGACAACATGCTGGTGCTGACAGGGCCCCAGCGGAAGGGCAAGTCTACCGCACTCCGAGCCCTGGTATCTCCGCCCGCAGCCAAGGAAGTAGGAGGATGGTTCACCGACGCAGGCTTCGACCCGGAGAACAAGGACGGCCAGCTGCTCCTCCAAGGGAACTGGCTGGTAGAAGTAGGCGAGTTGGACTCCTTCAAGGGCAAGCGGGAGACGCTGCTCAAGTCCTTCTTGTCCCGGCAGGTAGACCGCTTCAGGCCCCCCTATGGCCGGTATGTCCAGGACTTCCCCCGTGGCTGTGTCCTGGCCGGGACCACCAATGAGGACGAGTTCCTTGGAGACAGCACAGGTTCGCTGCGGTACTATGCCGTCCGGGTGGAGCGGTGTGATGTCAAGTGGATTGAGCGACATCGGGACCAGTTGTGGGCGGAGGCCGTGGCCTACTACCAGGACGGGAGGAAGTGGTGGCTGGAGTCGGATGAGGAGTACGAGGCCCTGGCCAGGAACAACCGGAGCTTCGAGCTGGCCCACCCCTGGGCGGACATCATCCCCCGGTACTGCCAGCGCCAGAAGAAGGCCCAGGTCACAACGACAATGGTGTTGACCGAGTGTCTGGGAAAGTCCGCAGACAACCTGTCCCGCTACGACAAGGCACAGGTTACGAGTGTCCTCCGGGCTTTAGGCTTCGGTCCTCCAGGAAGAGATAGAGAACGCGGGTTGAACGGGGAGTATGGGTATTGGTGGACGACTCCCGCCGAGTTCCTGGTGGCCCCCACAAAAAACAGCTTGACGGGGCTGGACCGGTGTGAAGCTTGAGGATACACAAGAGGACAACATGAAAGAGAAGGTTCGATATAAGACCGGTGCCACCCTTCCAGAGAGGGCACCCATCCAGCAAGGGACATATCAGGAGAATGGCAGAATCGTTGTGTTTGAGGGGCAAGGGCGGAGCATCCACTTTTCACGTATTTGTTTCTATGATGCGAACACCATTGGGAGGATGGACCACAAAGAGTTCTTCATTCCGAAAGAAGACCGCGTTGATACCGGGAGAGGGCCAGACCTTCACTACCTCCTAACAAAGTATCAGGTTCAGCTTGAAGACCTCTTCTGGATAGACCTGTCAGAAGTCCTGGGGGCAGCACACTTCAAAGAACAAATCAAGGCCGCCTACAATGCACGCTTTGTGGAGATGTTCAACAAAGACGCTGCGGGCTGGTGGACCTACACAAGGGGAGGGAACTTCACCTTTCACACCGCCCACCGCACCATTCTCCGTGGCGCCGTTGAGCGGGACAAAGAAGGAAAGGAGAGGGTACGCTTCGTCTATGAATGTCCTTCTGTCTATGCGGCTATCAGCAAGTACCCCATCAACCCGGACAGCAAACAACTTCGCTGGGGGCGGAGAGGAGAGCTTCCTAAAAGCGACCGACCCTCTCTTCAAGAACTTCGGGCAGAGTTCGAGAACTGGTGGGTGGACGTAGAAGGCGGGATGTTGCTGTGACCCCGCTCTCCCCCCGGCCTTTATCTTACTCTTCCCTCAAGCTCTTCGAGACCTGCGAGCGGAAGTGGTGGTTTCGGTACGTGAAGAAGTTGAAGGAGCCAGAGAACAGAGGGACGGCCTTCGGGTCTGCCCTCCATGTGGACCTCCAGCACTACCTGACCACAGGCGACCTGCCTCAACCCGGACGCAACCGCCAGCTCATCGCCAGAGCTTTGGCCTTGGACCTGCTGCCCGAACCCGGCACGGTGGCGGTAGAGCAGAAGTTCAATGTGCCCTTCGGCAACACCACCCTCATCGGGAGCATCGACATCAACGCCACACGAGAGGCAGACATCTCGGTGGTGGACCACAAGTCAGGACGCGACCCCAAGTGGAGGCTGACCGAGGAACAACTTCAGCAAGATGTCCAAGTGCAGCTCTACCTCAAGGTGGCGGGCACGCTGGCAGACTGGAAGCCCGAAACCTACACTGCCCAGCACATCTGGTACAGGTCCGAGGGGCCCATCAGTGTTCACGGCGTTGGACCAGTGGAGTTCACGCACGAACAGATTGAGAAGACCTGGGCCGAAAAACTTTCTATCGTTCCGTACCTCCAACTGGTTGACGGTACGGATGACGTGACTATGATTCCAGGCAACAGACGAGCATGTGACGACTTCGGAGGGTGTCCCTACCGAAGCACATGCAACATGTTCCAGTACAGACTTCAAGGAGAAAACAATATGACCAACCTCGAAAAACTCAAGGCCGCTCGCGCCCAACAGGTAGCCAGCCAGTCCAAGTCCGAACCCACCCCCACCCCGCTGCCCACCCCCACCGAGGTAGAAGAAGCCCGACAGGCAATCTCCTCCCTCAACGAGAAGGCCAAGGAAGCATCCCAGATTTTGGCCACGATGCCTGTCTCTCAACCACCCACCCAATCCCAGGCCGAGGTTCAGCCCGCCACCCCAGCCAACCCCCGCCCCCGTATCCTGCTGTTGACCAGTTGTGTGACCACCAGTCCCAGGGCCAAGTACCTGGACGACATTATGCGCCCGGTGATGGACGAGATTCAACGGCAGATAGGTGTTCCCTACTTTGCGGACAAGTTCAAGGACGGGGCCAAGAAGCTGGCGGTAGGCTTCGAGGCCGTCGCGGATACCCTCAAGAACGGGGATATTGTGGTGGTCCGTGGAGATATTTCCTGGACACCCCTGGTGGTGGAACAACTTCGGGCCCGCTTCGATGTCGTGGACATCATCGGGGTGCGGTGATGGACATGCTCTTCTGGCTTTTCCTGGCCGTCCTCTTCACCATCGCCGGGTTGTTTTTGCTGTACTGGAAGCTGTTCTACTGGATGGACACCGCCGAACCACTCCTGTCGGAAAAACTCGAAGGGTTCCCGGACTGGGACAGAGACAAAGACGACGCGCACCTCCTGTACTATTTCCAAGATGAACCTGACCCTTCCCAGGAAGTACAACTTCCGTTGCCCTTCACCAACAGGCCAAGAGAGTCCTCCAGCTCCGAGCAGAAGGACGAAGAGGAGGGCACCATGAGTTAGAGCACCCCAACAACCCGAACAAACACACAAACAGTGCCTTGTAGCATCAACGGTAGATGGCCGGAGCCGAAACTCCGGGGTTGTGGGTTCAACTCCCACCAAGGCACATCCAACAAGGAGAAGAAGTGGAAGAGCCAAAAGAGTTCGACAGGAAGGACAGGACGAACAAGACAAGAATAGGGAGATGTCCCTCTTGTTCTGGATACTGGGTGTTTGAAGGCGGCAACATCTCCAGGGGCGGACAGGGAAACAATGTCTGGAACGTGAGTTGTTTTGATTGCGGTGTCCCCCTAAAACAAACTGTCTTCCCGCACGTAAAGTCGGGAGAGCCCATCTACCACCTTCCGAGTGGGAGCTGATATGTGGAAGGACATCAAGGACGTAGTGGGACTTCTTGGCATGTTTGCGGTCGCCATCCTGTTAGTGTTCTTTTTTGGTACTTTCCTGGAAAGTGTACTTGGCAACAAGTTACGACGAGGACAATGCCAGGAAGCCTGTGCTCGCCTTCAACCCGCCGAGTCCAAGATTGTAGAAGATGCGTGTCTCTGTAAAGTAGACACGACCTGGGTACATGTTGAGCCACTGTCCTGGAGGAAGTGATGTATGACATCCGTGTAGTGTCACTTTCAGAGGTCCGGGGCCTGTTTGACAAATACCACCCCTACAAAGGGATAGGAAATGTTTTCGCCTACGTCTTCGCCTGCTACGAAGAGGAGAGGATTGTGGCTGCTTTTGCCTGGGCACCTCCACCTCCAGGGTGCGCGAAGAGCGTTTGTCCCGAAGAACCAGCTGGAGTCCTCGCACTCTCCAGGATGGTTGCTCTTCCCAAGGAAGAAAGAAAACTGAAGCATATCTCCAAACCCCTCATGCAGATTATGAAGAAACACATTGACAGAGACCGCTGGCCAGTGCTCGTCACCTTCTCGGACGAAGCTTTGCATACTGGCTGGACGTACCAGTGCTCCGGCTGGAAGAAGACGAATAGAAGGAAAAGCCCGAAGTTCCTGGACGACAAGGGGGCAAGAACGTCTGTGTATGCGGCAGGCGGAAAGAAACAAGGGTTGACCAGAGGGACAGACTCGTTTATCCAGAGGTGGGAGCACTGGGCCTGTTCTCCGGGACAGGTCAGGAGTCGGCTGGAGAAAGGGCACATACACAAACAAATACCTGGAAAATGGAAGTCCGGCGCCCCCAAGTTCACCTGGGAGAAGAAATGATGGACCCTGAACGTCTTCGGCTTTTCAAGGCCACCCTCAAGGGTAACCTCGTAGCCGCCGCCCGCAGTGCTCCACCTCCCCCAACCACAGGTATCGCAGCACTGGAGGGACACAACAACACCAGCCTGTACCGCCTGCCCACAGGGACACAAGCTCTCCGACCCCTTCAGGAGCGGTTCCTCAACGAACTGCGCCGGATTGTTCAGCCCGTACCAGGAGGGCCGCGAGGAGTCATCGCCCAGATAGGGGTGGGTGGGGGCAAGACCCTGTGCGCGGTGCTGGCCGCCTTCGCCTGTGAGGCCAAGCGCCCTGTGTTGGTACTCCCTGCCGAGATGCGGGAAGCCTTCACCCAGGAGTACGAGCGCATCGGAAAGAACTGGAAGAGGCCGCAGAACTTCCGCATGTTGTCCTACTCCGAGGTTTCGGTGGCCAGTGGGGAGGAGAAGCTGAAGTTCCTCAACCCCGACCTGCTCATCTTCGACGAGTGCCACAACATCGCCAGCCACGACTCGGCCCGGACCCGGAAGTTCTTGCGCTACCTGGAGGAGAGCCCCTCGGTGCGCGTGGCTATGCTCTCTGGCACCATGACCCGCCGCAGTTTGATGGACTACGCCCACCTGTTTCGCGTGACCCTTGTGTCGGCCAACCCCCTGCCCACCAACACCTACGACCTGACCTCCTGGGCCAAGGTGCTGGATGCCAGGACGGACCCGCAAGACGGGGACTTCGCAGCGGTGAGGCGGTTTTATGCTGGGTACGACAAGCAGGAGGCCCAGGTCGCCTTCGGCCAGTGGCTCTCGGAGCAGCCTCTCATCATCAACATGCCCAACAGTGTGACCTGTGAGTCCACCATCCTGGCCACACAGCAAGAGGTCCAGGTTCCAGCGAATGTCCAGTGGGCTATTCAGGAGTTCGAGAAGACCTGGACCCGGCCTGACGGGGAAGAAATCGCATCGGCTTTGGATGCCTTCCGACTTCGCCAGCAGCTTGCCCAGGGGTTCTACTACCGCTGGGAGTGGCCCAACGGGAAGGTAGACCATGAGTGGCTGGACGCCCGGAAGTGCTGGCACGGGAACTTGAGGCGCATCCTCAACCGGCACAGCCCCGGCCTGGATTCCCCCCTTCTGGTGGCCCGTGCTCTCCAGCTTGGGAACATCAAGGAC
>SXGT01555030.1_pt1 | contig 54671 bp, 40 predicted proteins | sample 3176221 | NCBI WGS metagenome assembly SXGT01 (sample SAMN11356862, study PRJNA531348) | freshwater metagenome | isolation source: freshwater sample F1-120 | place: China: Fuxian Lake, Yuxi | collected 2017-12-25
CACCACGCGGCCGTCCTTCATCACGATGCGCTGGGTGACGGCCTTGCCGGGCACCTGCTGATACCAGGTTTGCCAGTGCCCCTCCTCGCCGGGCGCGCCCACGCCCTGGTGTTTGTGAGGCTTGGCCGCGAAGGGGATGAACCCGGCGGTCGTGTACTCGATGTCGAAGAACTTCGCCGAGTTGTACCAGGTGCCTCGCCGATACTTCAGCTCGTCGCCGAGCATCGCGCGGGCCGCGGCGCGCCCCTGGTCGCGCGAGGTGTACCAGATCTGCTCGGGTCGGCGAGAGCCGTCGGGCCACGTGACGTTGGCGCAGTCGCCGGCTGCAAAGACGTCGGGCGCCGTGGTGGACTCCAGGTTGTCCTTCGTCTCGATGGCGCCCCCCTGCGAGAGGGCAATGCCGCTCTCGGCGAGGAATGCGGTGTTGGGCACCACGCCGATCGCCCCCACGACGAAGTCGACGGGCAGCTCCTCGTTCGGGAGCTTCAACACAATCCTGCCGTCGCGACGCTCAAAGCCATCGACTGGCGTGCCCGTGCGACAGTCGAGCCCGTGGTGACGCACGTGCTCGGCGACGACATCGGCCTCCGCCTTGTCGAGCGCCACCGGGAAGTACCAGGGCTCCCGCACGAGGAAGTGCACCTTCAACCCGCGCAGATGGAGTACCTCCGCCGACTCCACGCCGATCAGACCGCCACCAACGACGGCGCAGCTCATGCCGGGCTTGGCCACGGCGTTCACCCCCTCGAGGTCGGGGAGGGTGACGAAGTGATGCACGCCCCCCGGGGCGTCGTAGGCCCCCGCCCAGGGCATCCGTCGCGCGGTGCTACCCACGGCGAGCAGGAGGCGGTCGTAGCCGAGCGTGGCGCCCGATCTCAGCGACAAGCTCTTGGCCGCCGGGTCAACACGAACGACGAGGTCGCGCACGCGGTCGAATCGCATCCTGGCGTAGAGGTCGCGGTCGTAGAACTCGGTGTCCTGGAGGCGCATTTGCCCGCAGAAGATGTACATCAAGGACACGCGCGCGAAGGGATGGTCGTGCTCGTAGGAGACGACCGAGATCTTCGCGGTGGCATCGCGATTCCGTAGGGCAATCGCCGCCTCGATGCCGGCGATGCTGTTTCCGACGACGACGTAGTGCATGGGCGACCGGGTGCGGCGGGAGACTACACCAGTTGACCGACCCTGGGGAAATGCGCCCAGGCGGTGCCTCGGCCACCCCTTCGTGCGCGTGCTACCTTCCGGCGCGATGTCCTTCCTGGCCTTCTTCCTGTCGCTGTGGTGCGGAATGGCGCACGCGGTCGATCCCACCGGCGTGCTGAAGGTGCGCACGAGCGCCGGGAGCGCCGAGGTGTGGATCGACGGCGCCCTCGTGGGAGCCGCCCCGGTCACCAAGTACATCCCCGCAGGCAGCCACAAGCTGCGCGTGGTGGCCGACAACTTCGAGCCCTTCGTGCGCACCGTGGAGATCACCATCGACCACACCACCGAGGTGGTGGCCACGCTTGTGCCCGGCCCCGGGAGCGTGGAGTTCACCGGTCCCAAGGGCGCGGCCGTGTGGATCGGCGGGCAGCGCTACGCCGTACCGGCGCGCATCCCCTCCCCCGGCCCGGGCAAGCTCGCTTACCAAGCCGAGGCCCCCGGCTTCGAGACCACCGAGCTCGCGCTCGAGGTGGTCAAGGGCCGCAATCACCTCGTCGATCTCGTCCTCGACTCAAGCGCCAACGTGCTCGCCGTCAGCAGCACCCCGCCGGGCGCCAAGGTCTTGCTCGATGGCACAGAGGTCGGTGTCACTCCTTTCAAGATGAAGGCGCTGTCCCCCGGGGCGCACGGGGTCGAGATCCGCGCCGATGGCTACGCCAGCAGCTTTCGTCCCGCCGACAATAACGGCACCGACCGCGTGGGGATCGAGGCGAAGCTCAGCAAGAGCGGCTCGGCGCTCACGGTCAGCGGGCTCGGCGCCGAGTCGGTGGTCGCCATCAACGGCGCCGTGGTGGGCAAGGGCGAGACGGTGAAGGTGCCCCTGGTTGAACGTGGCAAGCACACCGTCACCGTGACCGAGGGCGAGCACGTGGCCTCCGGGCTCATCGAGTTCCCGTCGGGCGGCGCGGTGCTCGCGAAGATGACCGGCGACAAGGTGGTGGAGACGAAGCCGCTCACCGAGAGCTGGGCGTTCTGGGCGGCGGTGGGCGGCGGCGCAGCCGTCGTCACCGGGGGTGTGGTCGGGGTGGCGATGGCCACGGCGCCACCTGAGCCCGCGGCGGGCGACGTGGTGATGGTGCTGCCATGATCGCGCTGCTCCTTTTCGCGTGCACGACCGACGATCGCACCGCCGTGGTCATCGGGCCTACCGGCGAGGGCGCCAGCTCCCTGGCGTCGAGCTTCGCGGTGTACATCGACCCCGTGTCGCCCTACGTGGATGGTGACGGCGTGGCGCTCACCGCCGACGACAACGCCTGCCTCGGCGACTGGGTGCTCGACGATGCCGACCTCGAGTGCCGCATCTTCTTCGCCGCCACCGAGGCTGGTTTCGAGGAAGTCGAGGTGCAGCCCGGCTACAACGGACAGGCCTTCACCTACTCGGCGGCGGGCTGGGCTAGCGACGCGCAGACCGTCACCTCGGCCACCTACGGGCCGATTGAGTTCCTGAAAGGTGAAGTTCAACACTTCGAACTTCCGCTCGCGGCGCTGGAGTCCGCCATCGACGGCTGCCACGACCTCGCCGACAACGACGGCGACGGTTGGCACGACGCCGACGACCCCGAGTGCGGGACAGGAACCGCCGAGGAAGGCACCGGGGGCACCGCGTGCAACAACGGCGGTGACGACGACAACGACGGCCTCGTCGACGCGAACGATCCCGACTGCGAGGGCGCGAGCGACAGCTCCGAGCAAGGCCCCTGTGCCGACGACATCGACAACGACGGCGACGGCTGGCTCGACGCCGACGACCCCGACTGCGCCGACCTTGGCAGCGAGGTGGGCCCCGGCGCCACCGAGTGCAACGACGGCGCCGACAACGACGGCGACCAGGCCGCCGACAGCGACGACCCTGATTGCGACAGTGCGCTGGACGACGACGAGCTCACGCCCCCTTGCGACGACGGCAGCGACAACGACGACGACGGCTGGACCGACAGCGAAGACCCCGACTGCCTCACGGGGAGCGACGAGGTCGGCACCTCGGACTTCGCCTGCAACAACGGCAGCGACGACGACAACGACCTCTTGATCGACGCGTCCGATCCCGATTGTAGCGACGGCCTCGACGATAGCGAGCAAAACCGCTGTGGCGACGGCCTCGACAACGACGGCGACACCTGGACCGATGCCGACGACCACGGCTGCACCAGCGGCACCGACGACGACGAGGGCAACGTCGAGAACGACGGCGACTGCTCCGACGGGGCCGACAACGACGCCGACGGCCTCTCCGACGGCCTCGACCCTGACTGCAGCGCCGCCGACGATCCGTCGGAGCTGCCGGACTGCGCTGACGGTCTCGACGGCGATGGCGACGCCTGGGCCGATGACGACGACCCGGATTGCTCGACCGGCGACGCCGAGGTGGGCTTCGGCACGACCGAGTGCAACGACGACGACGACAACGACAGCGACCGCGCCATCGACCTCTACGACGGCGACTGCGCCGACGCCTGGGACGTGGAGCTCGGCGGCTGCGAGAACGAGTCCGACGACGACGGCGACGGCTGGACCGACGCCGACGACCCCGACTGCGACGCCGGGGGCGACGAGCTCGGGACAGGCAGCACCGCCTGCAACGACGCGCTGGACAACGACGGCGACGGCAACATCGACAGTGACGACGCGGACTGCACCACCGGCAGCGTTGACAGCGAGGGTAGCCCCGATGACTGCCAGGACGAGGCCGACAACGACGCCGACGGCTGGACCGACAGCGACGACGCCGACTGCGCCGCCCTGGGCAACGAGGTGGCCACCGGTAGCCGCCAGTGCGACAACGGCAGCGACGACGACGGCGACGGCCTCGACGACGCGAGCGACCCCGACTGCACGGTCGGCTGGGACGACGACGAGTCCGCCATCGCGACCCCGTGCGCCAACAGCGTCGACGACGATGGCGACGGCTGGGCCGATGCCCAGGACCCCGACTGCCTCGATAGCGGCGACGAGATCGGCTTCACCGGCGCGCCCTGCAATGACGGCGACGACGGCGATGGTGACACGCTCGTAGACGGCCTCGACAGCGATTGCCTCTCGGCCGCCAGCGTGGCCGACGGCGACACCGACTGCAACGATGGCGAGGACGACGACGGCGACGGCCTAGTCGACACCGACGACCCGGGCTGCGCCGACGACGACGACCCCACCGAGACCGACCCCGCCGCCGCGTGTACTGACGGCAGCGACAACGACGCGGACGGCTGGACCGATAGCGACGATCCCGACTGCGTGCTCGCCACCGCCGAGCGCGGCGCCGTGGGCCCCGCGGCCTGCCACGACGGCCTCGACAACGACGGGGACGGCCTCGCCGACGCCAGCGACCCGGATTGCGCGAGCGGCTGGGACAACGCCGAGAGTACCACCGGGAGCGACGGCGTGGATTGCCACGACGGCGCCGACGGTGATGGCGACGGCTGGACCGACGGCGACGACCCCGACTGCGCCTGGCTTGGCTACGAGGTCGGCATGGAAAGCGACTTCGCCTGCAACGACGGGGAAGACGATGACAGCGATAGCGGGAGCGACGCCGACGACGCGGAGTGCGACAGCGCCCTTGACGCCGGGGAGTAGCGGTCGCATGGGTTAGCCCGCCCGCCTCCGGAGACGCCCATGTTGACCACCGCCCGTCGTACTCACACCTGCGGGGAACTTCGCCCCGACCACGCCGGGCAGCGTGTCCTGGTGCAGGGCTGGGCGGCCAATGCCCGCGACATGGGCGGGGTCGTCTTCGTGAACCTGCGCGACCGCCACGGCGTGGTCCAGGTGGTGGCCGACGAACGATCCCCCGCGAGCGCGCGGGAGGCCGCCGCGGGCGTGCACCTCGAGTACGTGGTCGAGGTGGAGGGCACCGTGCAACTGCGCGCCTCGCCCAACCCGAAGTTGCCCACCGGCATGGTGGAGGTGGTGGCCGAGGTGGTGACGGTGCTGTCGCGCACGCCGGCCTTGCCCTTCAACGTCGACGGGCACGTGGCGGTCAACGAGGATCTCCGCCTGCAGTACCGCTACCTCGACCTGCGCCGTCCCGAGGTGCAGAAGAACCTCGTCACCCGGCACCGCGCCGCGATGGCGGTGCGGCGATTCATGGACGCCGAGGGCTTCGTCGAGGTGGAGACGCCGGTCCTCACCACGGCCACGCCCGCGGGCGCGCGCGCCGACCTGGGGCCCAGCCGGGTGCACCCGGGCCAGTGGTACGCGCTCCCCCAGAGCCCGCAGATCTTCAAGCAGATCCTCATGGTCGCCGGGATGGACCGGTACTTCCAGATCGTGAAGTGTTTCCGCGACGAAGACTTGCGTGCCGTCCGGCAGCCGGAGTTCACCCAGATCGACATCGAGACGAGCTTCGCCACGCGCGAGCTGGTGATGGAGCTGGCCGAGGGCGTGGTGCGCACGCTGTGGAAGGAGATCGGCGGGCACGAGGTGCCGCCCATCCCGGTGATTTCCTACGCGGAGTCGATCCGCCGCTTCGGGCTCGACGCGCCCGACACCCGCTTCGGTATGGAGCATGTGGATGTCGCGACCGCACTGCGTGGATCGGGCTTCACCGTGGTGGGCGGGGCGCTCGAGGCGGGCGGCATCGCCAAGGCCTTCGTGGTGAAGGGCGGCGGCGAGAAGGTGAGCCGCAAGCAGCTCGACGCCTACACGCTCTTCGTGAAGAAGTACGGCATGGGCGGGCTGCTCTACGGTAAGGTCGGCGCGCCGTGGACCGGGCCAATGGCAAAGATCGAGCCCGAGCGTCTCGAGGTCCTCGCGGCGGCCTGCGGCGCCGAGGCGGGCGACCTCGTGCTCCTCGGCGTGGGCAGCCCCGAGACGGTCAACCCCGGCATGGGACGCCTCCGCGTGGCGGTGGCCAAGGAGCTCGGGATCGTGCCCCCCGGCTTCGCCTTCGTGTGGGTGGTCGACTTCCCGAGCTTCGAGAAAGACGCCGAGACCGGCCGCTGGATGGCGGTGCACCACCCCTTCACCTCGCCGCGCCCGGAGTGCATCGGCATGATGGACGAGGGTCGCGAGGGCGAGATGCTTGCCAACGCCTACGACATCGTGTGCAACGGCTACGAGATCGGCGGCGGCAGCATCCGCATCCACGATCCCGCGGTGCAGTCGAAGGTCTTCTCGACCATCGGCCTCTCCATCGACGAGGCCAGGCAGAAGTTCGGTTTCCTGCTCGACGCCCTCGGCTACGGCGCGCCCCCGCACGGCGGCCTCGCCTTCGGCTTCGACCGGATCATCATGCTGCTCTGTGGCACCGAGAACATCCGCGAGGTGATTGCCTTCCCCAAGACGACCAGCGCCCAGGACATCATGTCCGGCGCGCCCTCGCCCGTGGACGAGCGGCAACTCGGGGAGTTGCACGTGGTGAATACGAAACAGTCGCGACAAGACTAGCGATTGTCGCGAGGCGGCACCATCAGCCTGGAAGACACCCTTTCGCGCTTGGCACTGGCCTGCGCAGCGCTACCCGTGCGCCGGACGGAGCGGCTGGTGCTTCGGCCCTGGCAGGAGCGCGACCGCGAGCCGTTGGCCGCCCTGAACGCCGACCCCGAGGTCATGGCTCACTTCCCGGCTCCCCTGGACCGCGCCGCCTCTGACGCGATGTTCGACGAGTTGCGCCTGCGCGCGGCTCGGCAGGGCTTCGGGGTGTTCGCGGTGGAGCACCGTGCTTCCCGAGAACTGGTCGGCCTCGTGGGCCTGGGGCTGCCCGCATGGGAAGCCCATTTCACCCCCGCCGTGGAGATCGCGTGGCGCCTGGCCCGCCCCTGGTGGGGCCAGTGGCTCGCCCTCGAGGCCGCGCGCGACACGCTGCGCTGGGCCTTCGAAGACCTGGCGCTACCGAGGGTCGTGTCGTTCACCGTCCCCGCCAACACGCGCTCGTGGACGCTCATGGAGCGCCTCGGACTGGCGCGACAGGGGGAGTTCGACCACCCGAAGCTGCCGACCGGGCACCCGCTGCAACGGCACTGGCTCTACGCGATCGACAACCCCGCGGCGGTCACCGCGGCCCCAGCCATCCTGCCGGCCGCCCCCGCGCTGCCGGCGATCCCCGAGCGTCCACGCGTGTGGATCGACGGCGACGGCTGTCCACGGCTGGTGAAGGAGATCGTCTACCGGGCAGCTCAACGCGGGGTCATCGCCGTCACGCTCGTGGCCAATCGACCCGTCGTCACCCCTCGGCACCCGAGGATTGACAGCGTCGTCGTCAACCGAGGCCTCGACGTGGCCGACGACTACCTCGTGGCACACGCGCGCCCAGGTTCGCTCGTCGTCACCTCCGACGTCCCGCTCGCCGCCGAGCTGGTGCGTGGTGGCGTGGCCGTAGTGAGTGCCCGGGGGGAGTGGTTCACCCCGTCGAACGTCGGGGAGAAACTCAGCCTTCGCGACTTCTTCACCGACGCCCGCGCGGCGGGGATGATCGAGGGCGGTGGCCCCGCTGCCTTCGACGCGAAGGCAGGGCGAACGTTTGCAAACGCGCTCGACCGGTGGATCGCGACGGCGCGATGATGCCCTCGTGGCCCGCATCGCGCCGCCGGGGTGAGCGGAAGCCTACTCGCCGACTTCCCAGGTGCCCGAGAGGCCGGCCAGGTCGGTCTCCGTGAACTCCCATGTGCCGTCGCCCGTGCCCTCGGCGAGCGCGCCCTCGAACTCGCCGAGCAGTTCGCCGGCGTCGGTTTCCAGGGTGACCACGAAGCTGCCGTCCTCGCAGTTGATCTCGCCCTCGCCGAGCGCAGCGACGGTCTCGTTGGAGATGGTGGTCTCGATCAGCGTGGTGCCGTCGCCCGCGGTCACGGTGATGTCGACGTTGCCCTCGGCGTCGCCGCTGAACGTGCCGGTGTAACTACCGACAAGATCACACACCTGCTCCTCGGTACAGGCGACGAGCACAAGGGGCAAGAAGACGAACGCGCGCATTGAGTTTCTCCGGGTTGGGGGGGTGGCTTGCGTAGGTAATACGCCCGACCCCTCCCCGCCGGATCGATGAAAGCGCGCGCGTCGTCTGGACTACCCCGGGGGCAAGGGCGGCGGCAGCGCGCCGAGATGCGCCTTGACCTCGGGCACGTCGGCCGCGTTGGTCCAGCCGGCCATGCCCTCGCGCCAGGCGAGGTGACGCCCCGCCGGGTTCGCGCGCACGCGGGCGGCGATGTCGGCCGGGCCGAGGTTCTGAGGCACGTTGTCGGGGCCGGCGTAGTGGAAGGTGAGCGCCGGGGGGAGCGGAGGCGGTATCGCCGGACCCGCAGGCGCCGCCGGGTTCATCGCCGCGCCGAGTCGCGCGCCCACGGCCTGGCCCATCGCGAGCCCGATGCCCGCGTCCATCATCGCATTGCTCCCGCCGCCGCCACCACCGCTGCGCATGGCCCCGCCGATGTTCTCGGCGGCCTGGAAGGCAAGGTAGTCCTGGGCGTTACCCGCGAGCTTCATCCGCGAGTGCGTGTCCATCATCTTCTCGACCTCGGGCGGCACGGAGACGTTCTCCACCACGAAGTCGGTCAGCGTGATGCCGTAGTTGGACTGGAACCAGCCGGTGAGGCGCTGCCGGAGCGCGTCGCCGAGGTCCATGTACTGGGCCACCAGATCAAGCACGGGAATCTTCGACTCGCCGATGGTGTCGGCCAGGGCGCTCACCAGCTTGCGGCGGAGTTGCCCGGTGATCTCGTCGGTGGTGAAGAGGCCGGCGGTGCCCACGATCTCGCGCATAAACACGGCGGGATCGGTGATGCGGAAGGCAAAGGCGCCGAAGGCCCGGATGCGCACCACGCCGAGGTCGGCGTCGCGCATCGGGATGGGGTTGGCCGTGCCCCACTTCTGGTCGGTGAACTGGCGCGTGGAGATGAAGTAGATGTCGCCCTTGTAGGGGTAGTTCAGCGCGTACTTGATGCTCGCGAAGAACGACGAGATGGGCGTGTTCTTGGTGCTGATCTCGTAGGTGCCCGGGCCGAACACGTCGGACAGGCGACCCTCGGCCACGAACACCGCCGCCTGCCCCTCGCGCACCACCAGCTTGCCGCCATCCTGGATGGCCTGCTGGAACACGGGGAAGCGGTAGACGAGCGTGTTGGGCGTGTCGTCTAGCCACTGGATGACGTCGAGGAACTGGGCCTTGGCGTGCTGCGTGAGCGTAGACCAGAGAGACATCGGAGGGGCCTCGAAGCGCGGGCCGGGGAAGTCAGTCGGCCGCGTCGCTCACATCTAAGATCGAGCGCCGGAATGAAAAGCCCTCACGCGCGCCCATCGTGTCGCGCGTCGCTGGCGACAGCGAGCTCTCGGCGCGGAGACAAAAAAGCGGAACCCCCCAGATCTTGCGATCTGGGGGGCCCGTCGACGCCGGATGATTGTCCGGAAGTGGATCCCCTCCAGAGGATTCAGTCGAGATTGAGCGTCGCGCCGACCGAAGCCGTCGCGTGTACCGAGTATGCCGTTCGCTGGTCTACAGGGCCCGAGGTATTCCTGCTCGTTAGTCGACTCCTCGACGGTTGCCCGTCGTCTCACCGACTTCCTCGCGGGAGCCTCTCTCCGCACGCCGTTCCACCACGCGCCGCGCCACCGACGGACAGTCACTCGCGTGACCACCGGGGACGCTCGCCCTCTTGCCAATCGCCTTCCGCGCTCAACACCTTCAAGTTTCCTCGTGGTGATGGCCTCGGACCGCCTCGCGGCGGGTGTGCGCTACGCAAGCGCACTCAAGACGGGCAAGGTGGGGGAGACGGGGGAGATACCCAACCGGAGTCGTGGCTCGCTGGCGTTCGCCACTGCCCTCCCTGACCTTCCGTCGCGTCGCTCGCGCGCTGCTGACGGGGGCCTACGAGGACCTACGGTTGGGCCGCGAACAGGGACGAAAGTCGCTGTTCACCGCACCCTCCTGACCTTTGCGCCGACTAGCTCGATGCTGCCATCGCTGGGGTCGCTCTCTCTCTCCGCTCTCCGGCCCGGTGTTGCCACCGCGCCTTCAAGCTGCCTCTCATGGGGTTGTCCAAAGATCGCCCCTCCGTCGTACTCGCTCGAGGAGTCCACTCCCAGGACTGTTGCCAGTCCCTTCGGGCTCGATCCAGCCAGGATCTTGCCGTGTTCCGCCCTCGTGGTTTCTCACCACCTCGACGGATTACTCCTCCCCGCGCGTGCCAGGGTGTTGCACCTGGCTGACGACCATGGGGTTCACCACGTTTCTTCTCGCTTGCGAGGCGAGAGTCCCCGTGGTGCCGCTCTGCCCTCCGAAGCCTTGCTCTCTGCCGGTAGCGACGATGTGCGCGTTGCATGAGCCTCGCGCGCACCCGGTTAGCGTCACCGCGACGTTGTTCCCGTTTGGGACGCCGCGTACACCGCCAACCTTGCCCTCTCGTTCTTTCTTCCTCGCGACCACGCGGCGATTGCTCGCTGCGCGTCGCGGGGACCGGAACCCCAGGGCTTTGCTCCACCGACAGAGCCGTTCCGAGTTTCGAGGTTGCCCTCTACGCCCGGCCGATGCTCCCATGGGCTTGCCCGCTCCAACGGCGCCCGCACAAATCCACGCTCATCCCCGCGGCGGAGCCTCGCGTCGACATTGCTGCCGACGGTCATCTCCGAGAAGACGCCCAACTCCCCCGAGAGGGATTCAAGCGCGGGCTCGACTCTGGCGCCCTCCCCCCGGCGAACCGGAGCTTGGGAACCGAGGCACGAGACCCCGGGGCGAGCAGCCGACTTGCCGACTGCGTCGCTAGTAACGGAAGAACGTCAAAGACCGTTCGAGAAGAACGGCTTCTCGGTCCGGACTTCCGGGTCGCCCCGGCGTCGCGCTGTACTAGAGCAAACGCCGTGCCAAGCCCGGCGCATGGGCGGAGGCGGCTTTTCGCCGCGTCTCGTGGGAAGAAGTGATCCCAGCTAGAAACAGAAGTAGCCTGGAAAGCACAACGATTCCCTTAGAAGGATTGTTATTCATGGGAATCATCGATCCCACTGCCCCGTGTGCGTTCCTTCCCACTGCCCGGGGGCTCCCACACGCACACGCGGTTGCCCTCCGGGTCGAGCAGGCTGGCCACCGTGGCCCCCTCGGGACCCGGCCCTGGGCGCGCGATCCGCATCGCGCCGAGCTGCACCGCGCGCGCCACCGCGACAACCACGTCGGGCACGCCAACGTACAGCTCCGGCCCGGCACTCGAGGGCTCGCCGCCCGACCAGAAGCTGCCCGTCACGCCGCCAGGCGCCAGGAAGCGCACGGCGCTGCCGTCGAGCTCACCCACTGTCCACCCGAAACACTCGGCGTAGAAGCGTGCCGCGCGCGCGGGGTTGCGTGCCGCGATGCGGACGTGGACAAGCTCTCCCGGTTCCATGCCATGCCTGAACATGTGTTCATATCACATGCCACCAGAAGGAGCCTAGGGGACGGAACGCGTGCCGGTCATGCGCACGAAGTCCGACACGATGCCCCGCATCCGCTCGAGCTGCTCGTAGGTCTTGTCCAGGCGACCGGCGAGCTTCGTGTCGAGGCCCGGCGCCATCAGCGCGAGCTCGACGTTTCCCATGGCCGCCATCAGCGGCTGCGACAGCTCGTGAGCGGCTTGTCCCGCGAGCGCGACCACCGCCGCGCGCTTCTCGCTGGCCACGATCTGCCGGGTGGCGTCCTCCAGCCGTCGCGACAAGTCCTGGACCTCGCGAAGGTCCTCGATCACACCCAGACTTCCCCCGCTACCGGCGTCGCCCAGCAGGCGAACATGCACGCAGGCCGGGATGAGCTCCCCGCCGCGGCTTCGCAGCATCACCTGGCTCGCCGCAGCGCCGCCGGCATCGCGCGCCGCGCGGAGGGCGCCGCGAGCGTCGTCGGGCCGGTGGTAAAGGTCGGAAACATGCAGCAAGTCTCGCATCTCGGAGAGCGAATATGAGAACAGTTGCGATGCAGCACCGTTGCCGTGCAAAATCCGTCCACGGGCGTCGGTCACCACGACCGAGAGCGGCACCGCATCGAGCAGGGCGGTGAGGACCGCCTCGGAGTGTTCGAACATCACCGCGAGTATGAACCACCGCCGCGCGCGGACCAAGCGAGCAGCGTGGCGGCCATTACCTCTACCACCGGCACGCTCGCCGCAGCGGCGTGCCGCGCACAGTCCTCAAACTCGGGCGCCAGGTGGAGGATCGTTCCCTCGCGCTCACCGATCTTCACCCGCACCTCACCGAATTCCGTCGCGACAGATTCATGTCGCCGGGCGAGCACCACGCGTGCGCAGGACGTGGAGCGGTAGCCGAGGGTTCGCCCGTGTCGGAGGAGCGCGTCGCCCACCGCCCGGGACTCGGCTGGGGCGCACAGCGCCGTCACCAGGAGGCCCGGCCGCCCCTTCTTCATGAGCACCGGCGTGACGTAGGCATCGACGGCTCCGGCGGCGAAGAGCGCGTCGACCAGCGGGGGCACCGCCTCGCCCGTGAGCCCATCCACCTCCGCGCGGAGCTCGATCACCTCCTCGACGGCGCCTGCATCGCCGTCGCCGAGGATCACGCGCACGACGTTGGGGTGGCTGGCCGGATCCCAGGTGCCGGCACCGGTCCCGGCGCGCACCACGCGCATCGCCGGCATCGTGCCCGAGCGCATCAGCGCGGCCACGAGCGCCGCACCAGTGGGCGTGACGGTCTCGCCGCGTGCGACCGAGCCCTCCACGAGGAAGCCGCGGAGGCATTCGACGGTGGCGGGGGCCGGCAGAGGGATGCGACCATGCGCTGCGACCACGCTACCGCTCCCCAGCGGGAGCGGCCCCACGACGATGTCGTCGATGCCGAGGAGATCGAGCGCTGCCGAGGCGGCGACGATATCGACGATGGAATCGACAGCGCCGACTTCGTGAAAGCTCACGGCGTCCGCCGGCATCCCGTGCACTCGGCCTTCCGCCGCGGCGAGCACGCCAAAGGTCGCGAGAGCGCGCCGCTTGACACCCTCGGTGAGCGTGGAGCCCTCGAGTAGAACGCGGATGTCTGCCCAGCGACGAGAGTGACCGCCGTCGTCGTGATCGTGGTCGTGACCGTGGTCGTGACCGTGACCGTGGTGATGATCATGCTGGGGATCGTCCAACTCGACGATGAAGCGCGTCGCGGCGAAGGGACCGCGCCACGCCGTCTCCACGCGCGCCGACCAGCCCGTGACGCCAAGTTTGGCCACTTCCGCGAGGACACTGTCGAGCGGCGCGCCGGCGTCGATGAGCGCCGCGACCAGCATGTCGCCCGCAATCCCCCCCACCGGGTCGACGAAGGCCCTCATGCGGGCTCCTGCCGGAGCGCCACGGCACGGTTGATGCGCGAAGCCGCGAAGGCCGCGCCGAAACCGTTGTCGATGTTCACCACCACCACGCCCGGCGCACAGGAGTTGAGCATCGACAGGAGCGCCGCGACCCCCCCGAAGGAGGCGCCGTAGCCCACGCTCGTGGGCACCGCGATCACCGGCACGCGCACGAGGCCGCCCACCACCGACGGCAACGCGCCGTCCATCCCCGCCACCACCACCAGCGCGTTGCATCGCCGCAGCTCATCGACTCGCCGGAGCACCCGGTGCACCCCCGCCACCCCCACGTCGACGAAACGCTCGACGTGGTTGCCGAGCACGCGGGCGACCAGCGCCGCCTCGGCCGCCACCGCGCCATCGCTGGTGCCCGCGCTCACCACGCCGATCCGGCCCACCCCCGGGCCCGGCTCCCCCACGATCACCGCCCGCGCCTCGTCGTCATAGCGGGACCCCTCGCCGAGCGCGCTCACGACGGCAACGCCCTTCTCGGGGCTCACACGTGTCGCGAGGCCCACCTGCCCCTTGGACCGGAGCAGACCCAGCACCGCCGCCACCTGCTCCGCCGATTTTCCCTCGCCGTACACCACCTCGGGAAAGCCGGTTCGTGCGTGCCGATCGAGGTCGACCGTCGCGAACGGAAGCTCACCGTCAGGGGGATCACTGGCGCCTGGCATGGCCGGCCCTATACCCTGTGTGCTCGTGCTCCTGCTCGCCGCCGCCGCGCTCGCTGCCGACCTCGGGGTGTACCGGGGTGCTCTCCGCCTGGTGGACGAGCGGTACCTCTGGCCCGAGCGCATCGTGCCGGACGCGATGTTCCGGGCCGCAGCCGACCGTCTCGAGTCCGAGGTGGAATGGCTGCAGTCGACGGAAGAAGGTCGCCTGGTGAAGCTTCGCGGCGGGCGCTGGACCACGACGGTCCGCCTCGGCGACGACCTGGCCGCCGCCCTGGCCGAGCTGGAAGACGCGGTGCGCGCCGCCGGCCTGCCCCTCGACGACCAGCTCGACCTCCGCGCGGAAATCTTGCGCGGGGCGCTGTCGACGCTCGACCGCCACAGCGTCGTGCTCAGTGGCGACTCCCTCGAACGTTTTGACGAGCGGCTCTCCGGCACGCTCACCGGAATCGGCGTCACCCTGCGCGACATCGACGGCCACCTGACCGTCATCGAGACCTTCGAGCACGGCCCGGCCGCGCTGGCCGGCATGCGCGTCGACGACCGCGTGGCACGAATCGACGGCGTCAGCACGGTGGGGATGACCCCGGCCGACGCCACCGAGCGCATTCGCGGCCGCGCGGGCACGCCCGTCCGCCTCGACGTGCAACGCGGCGCGACGCTCATCGAGCTCAACCTGGTGCGGCAGGAGCTGTCGATCCCCAACGTCACGCATGCCACCGGGCCGCGAGGCGTGGGCGTGGTGAAGATCGAGCACTTCTCGGAGCAAACGACCGCGAACCTGCAGCAGGCGATCGATGCGCTTCGCACCACGGGGGCGCTCGACGATGGTCTGGTGGTCGACCTGCGCGGCAACACGGGGGGCTCGCTCGTACAATCGGCGAAGTCTGCCGACATGTTCGTCGATGGCGGCGTGCTGGTGACCACCGCTGGGCGCAACGGCGACAAGGTGCCGGGCCTCGTCCGGCAGATCGACGCCCGGGCCGAACCAATGGCCTACGACGGCCCAATCATCGTGCTCGTCGACCACGAGACCGCCTCCGGCGCCGAGATTCTCGCCGGCGCCCTGCTCCATCTCGACCGCGCGTTGCTCATCGGGGAGACGAGCTTCGGCAAGGGCACCGTCCAGACCTTGTACCCGCTCGCGGAGGGCCTGAAGCTCAAGCTCACCGTCGCCGAGTACATCCTCGACGACGACGCCCACGTGGCCACCGTGGGCCTAGTGCCCGACCTCGCGCTCTACCCGGTGAACGTGGAGGACGGCAGCGCCTGGTACGCCGATGCCCAGCGTGTGCGCTCGCGACTCGGCGCCGACACCCCCCTGCTCCACTGGCCCGACGCACCGGGGAAGGATGGCGGCCCCCGGCGCGACGACCCGCTCGAGGTGGCCGTGTCGATCCTGACTGCGGGCGGCGGCGCCACCCGTGATGAGCTCATCCGCACGCGAGACGCGCTCTTGCCTGCGCTCGCGGCGCAGCAGGAGGGCCGCGTGCAGGACGCCCTGCACGGGGTGGGGCTCGACTGGCTCGGTGCCGACATCAGCGGCGAGCCCCGAGTCGCCGCGAAGCTCACGCCGCTCACGACGCCGCGGGCCGGCGAGACCGTGGAGCTCAGCGTCACCGTGGAAAACCTCGGGCCGCCTCTCGCACGCGCCGCGATCCGCCTGCGCTCAACGAGCCCAGCATGGGACGACCTCCTCTTGCCCGTCGGGAAGCTCACGGCCGGGGCCACGGCCAGTGGCCGCGCCAGGGTTCGCCTCAACGCGGACATGCCCGCGCGAGAAGACCGCGTCGTGGGCGTGCTCGAGTGCGAGGGCTGCGAGCCGAGCGTCGTCTGGGACGGCACGCTCGCCGTCGAAGGTCTCGGCCCCCCCGACGTGTCGGTGCGCGCGCGCCTGGAGGGGGGCGACGTGCTCGTCGAAGTGCGGAACGAGGACGGCCGCAGCCTGGGAGGCGTGCGGGCCACTCTGGCGTTCCCCGGCGTGGAGGGCCTCGAGCTCGGTGAACCCACCCGGGACCTCGCGATTCTGGCGCCCGGCGAGTCGCACCTCTACCGCCTTCCGATCGCGATCGCGTCGAGCTACTCGGCGACCACATTGCCGCTTCAGGTGGAAGTGCGTGCCGATGGCCACGGGCGGATCGCGCGCTGGTCGGTGCCGGTACCACGCGATGGAAGCCCTTTGACGCGCGACGCGCCGGAAGTGACCGCTCGCACATCACGGTCGCGACAGCATCCAGGCACGACGACGCTCAGCCTCCGCCTCGCCGACGACGATGGCATCGACCACGTGGTCGTCTTTGGGGGGACCGAGCGCGTGGACCGTACCCGCTGGGACGCGTCCGTAGACTGGAACGAGGAGAAGCTGTTCTGGTCGGCGAAGGCGGGCAAACGGGTGACACATTCGGTGGACGTGCCGGTGGAGCCGGGCACCAACCGATTCACGGTGATCGCCGAGGACAAGTCAGGGCTTCGCACCGTGCGCACCGTGTACGTGTACGGCGACGGTGAGCCGCCGAGCGACGACGGCGTTGCATTCTCGGGTGGCTAGCCCCTCCGCCGAGAAGGCCCGCGCCTAGAAGGCGTAGGCACCGACGAGCAGCGACGACGAGGTGGTCACCGCCACCAGTCCCTCGTCGCCGTCGGTCCAGGCCGCCACGCCGGTGGCCGTGCCCGAGCTGATGTTCACGTCCTGGTAGGTCCAGCCGTCGATCTCGGAGCCCCAGGCCACCCGCACGCTGGCGTCGCTATTGACCCAGGCCACCAGGTAGTTGCCGTCCGCCGTGCGCGATGCGCTCGCGATGGTGGGACTGTCAACGGCCGTGCCGAGCTGCACCTCGTTGCCGTCGCCTTCGACGATGATCACCCGGCGCAAGACCGGGTCGGCAACGACGGCGCTGGTCCCCGAGTCGTCAGCCCAGCTGTCGAGGTCGCTCGCGTCGTAGGTCCACTCCACGTCGCCCGAGAAGCTGGGCGCGGCGGAGTCGGGGTCGAAGGCGTAGCGGTACACGCCATCCACGTTGGCCAGCACCGAGGGGCCGGTGGCCATGTCGAGCGCGCACGCGGTGGCCGACGCGTCGCCGCCCGACATCGTCTGGTTCACGTCCGCGTTGGCGCTCGCGGTCAGTTCGTCGACCCGCACGTAGGTGAGCGCGCCATTCGACCCGCCGTCGCACGCCACGGCGAACACTCGACCGGTGCCGTCGAGGGCCACCGAGACGTCATCGGGCGCATCGTACTCGGAGGTGCTCTGGGCGGTGCAGTCGCCGGCCGTCCCCGTCGTGAGCGGGTAGGACACGATGCGAACGGCCCGGGAGCTCGAGTACGAGAAGCCCAGCGCCCCGTACAGGGTGTCGTCGGCGATGATGAAGTCGTGTCCCGCGCCGACCGAGTAGTTGCTCGGGTCGTAGGACGACTTGCTCCACGGCAAGGTCGTGACGAGCTCGGCGTCGTTGACGATGTAGCCGACGTCCCATACCACGGCAAAGCCTGCGTCAAACCAGATGTCCTCATCTGCGGTCGTGACTTTCTCGGTCGCGACAGACACATACACGCGGTCGCGAGCTTCCACAACCACCGGGGAGCGCGGGTTGATCCAGGTGTACCCCTCGATCTCGATGGCCATCACGCTTGAGTCACCCCCGTCGCAGTCCTGGTCGATCAAGTCGGCCGGGGTCTCCACGGCGCGCGGTCTCACGCCATCCTCGGTGTCGTCGCAATCGCCCGCCGAGAGCCCGCCGCTGCCCTCGACCCCCTCGGTCGCGAGGCCCTCGTAGTCGTCGGGCACGTAGCCGTCGCGATCCGCGTCGTAGTCGTCGAAGCCGTCGCAGGCCTCGTCGAAGCCCGTGTAGTACGTCTCGGCAACCCCAGGGTTGAAGTTCTCGTCGGCGTCGTCGCAGTCGCCGCCGGGCAAGTTCCCACTCGGTTCGACGTAAACCGTCTCGAGACCGAGGTACTCGTCGGGCACGAAGCCGTCGCCGTCGGCGTCGTAGTCGTCTTCGCCGCCGCAGTCACTGTCGTAGCCGTTGTAGGCCACGTCATCGATGCCCGGGTGCACCGCGTTGTTGTCGTCGTCGCAGTCGTCGCCGGGCAAGAGCCCGCTCGTGGGCACATACAGCGTGGTGAGTCCCAGGTACTCGTCAGGCACGTAGCCGTCGCCGTCCTGATCGTAGTCGTCGTCGCCGCTGCAGTCCTGGTCGACGCCGTCGTAGAAGCTGTCGGGTTGCTTGGGTGAGACGGTGGGTTCGGCGTCGTCGCAGTCGCCGCCAGGAAGCTGCCCGCTGGTCTTGACGCCTTTGGTGGTGAGGCCGACGAACTCGTCGGGCACGTAGCCGTCGGCGTCCTGGTCGTAGTCGTCGCCGCCGCCGCAGTCCTGGTCGACGCCGTCGTACCAGATCTCGGGCGTCGCAGGCGAGATCGTGACGTTGTTGTCGTCACAGTCCTTGTCGGCGGTCATGCCGTCGCCGTCGTCGTCGACCTGACCGGCGCGCGACGCCACGTCGGCATCGGTGATCCAGTTGCAGCCCGTCAGCAGCCCGAGAATCACGGCTCCTGGCAACATTCCGAGGCGTTCCATCCCGTGCGCTCCGCCGGCCACGGTATCACGGGCTCAGGGGGGGTCGCCCAGGTACAAGAGCCACTCGCGATTACCCGCCTTGGCGCCCGGAACCGGCGACTCGAGCTCACCGAGAAGCACGAATCCCTCGGACACTGCCGCCTCCGCCACGCCCACGATCGCGGCGCGACGCGCATCCTCGTCCGACACGAGCCCGCCCTTGCCCACGTGCGCCCGTCCCACCTCGAACTGCGGCTTGACCAGCACCACGGCCTCCCCTCCCGAAGCGAGGAGCCGTCGGACGGTGGGCAGGATGAGCCGGAGGCTGATGAAAGAGAGATCGCCGACCACCAGGCTGACGGGCTCGGGCAACGACGCGAGGTGACGCGCGTTGGTCTTCTCCATCACCACGACGCGGGCATCGGTGCGCAACGACCAGGCGAGCTGCGCCTGGCCCACGTCGACGGCGTACACGCGGGTGGCGCCACGCTGGAGCAGACAGTCCGTGAATCCACCGGTCGACGCGCCCAGATCCGCGCACACCCGTCCCGAAGGTGCAACGCCAAAGTGGTCGAGCGCCGCCTCCAGCTTCAGGCCGCCGCGCGACACGTAGCGGAGTGGCGGCGCACGAAGCCGGATGACGGCGGAGTCGCGCACTCTGGCGCCCGGCTTGTCGACGGGCACCTCGTCCACGAGCACGTTGCCGCTGCGGATCTCGGCCTGCGCGCGCTCGCGCGTGGCGACGAGCCCGCGAGCCACCAGGCTGAGATCGAGCCGCTCGCTGCCCTTCAGTGGGCCCGCTCCACCGCGAAGCGAGCCAGTTGCACCAGCGGCTGCGCGCCCGACAGGTCGGCCACCGCGTCGATCGCCGTCCGGGCAAGGCGCTGGGCCTCGGCGGCCGTCCAGTCGCGGCCGTGGAGTCGCACGAACGAGGGCGGCCCCGCGTCGCCCGCGTCCTGGTCGGCGTCGAGCACGTCGTCGGCCACCTGGAAGGCCAAGCCGATCAACTCGCCGTACACCGTCACCTGCTCCAGATCGCGGGCGCCTCCGGCGATCGCGCCCATGCGCACGGCGCCACGAATCAACGCGCCGGTCTTGAGCCGGTGGAGCAAGACGAGGGAGTCGAGGTCGTGCGCGAGGTTCTGGATGTCGCGGTATTGACCGCCCACCATGCCGCGAGCCCCGCCCGCGAGGGCAAGCTCGGCCACCAGCCGCGGCGAGGAAGCGATGCGGGCGAAGGCCTCGGTGAGGAGCGCGTCGCCCACGAGGATCGCGACCGCCTCGCCATAGACCTTGTGCGCCGTGGGGCGGCCACGACGGAGATCATCGTCGTCCATCGCCGGGAGATCGTCGTGCACCAGCGAGTAGGTGTGCAAGAGCTCCACCGCCACCGCCGCGTCGATCGCCTCGGTGAAAGGCGCGCCGGCGGCCTCACAGGCGGCGAGCGCCAACAAGGGACGGATTCGTTTCCCACCGGTGAGGATGGGGTACTGGCAGGCCTCGCGCAGAGCAACGGGCTGGACATCGGCGAAACAAGCCGCGAGTTCCGCCTCCACACGCGCGAGCCGGGGCCGGGACCACTCGAGGAGCTCCGGACTCATGGGACGGGCACCGGGGCAGGCGCCGGCGGCGCCACCGGGGGCAGCTCGGCGATGATCTCTTCCGTGATGAGTGGGCCGCCACCCACGTCACCCGGCGCGGCGATGGGCTCGACCACCGCGACCGAGGCGGCGCGCGCCTCGATGGCGAGCACGCGCTCCACGTAAGCGAGGACGCGACCGCGGATGGAGGGGTCGAGCGTGTCGGCGGCGAGCGCAAGGTCGCGAAGTTCCACGAGTCGGTCGCGACGATCCACCTCGTCGGCCACGGCGAGGAGGGCGTCGATGCTCGCGACGACGGTCCCTGTCGCTGTGCCGGTGGCCGCGAGCGCCACCGGATCGGGGGCGACGGGCGCAGGCGAGCCTCCCCCGTAGGGAACGATGGTGCACGCGAACGCCAGCCACAAGAGCACGGTCGGCGGCTATCCCGGCTCGCCGGGGGGTCCCACCTCGGGGATTGTCGGCGGGGGCGACGGCACCGCAGGATCGACGCCCTCCTCGGGCTCCGGCGGGCCGAACTCCACGTCGTCGGGAAGGGCAATGGCGCCTGATGGTTCCGCCTCCACGGGCACGACCGCCGCCGTCGGTTTCTCGCCGACCGGCGCGAAGAGCCTCTCGGGCGGCTGCCCCCCCGTGGTCAGCGTGCTCATGCCGCTGCCCTGGAGGCCCGTGCCCAGCGCCGTGTCGACACGCTCAAGGCCAGGACTCGGGAGGTATTCGTCGCTGCCACCGGGGCCGAGCAGCCCGGCCCGCGCCAGTCCCTCGACCGTCGCCACCCAGGCTGGCAAGGCCCCGTTGGCGCCCTGGATGCGCAACGATCCTCGGCGCATCGAGGTGTTGGCGTCGTAACCAACGTAGGCGCCCACGGTAAGGCCGCTTCCCCAGCGCGGCGCGCCACCGCCCTCGGCGAAGGCAGGCACCACACCGAGGAACGCCGCGTTGCGGTAGTCATTGGTGGTGCCCGTCTTGCCGGCGAGCGGCACAGGCTTGCCGCCAAGTGTGACCGCCGCGGCGGCGCGACGCCCCGTGCCGTGCTGCACGACATTGCGCAGCACGCCGCCCACCAGTTCCCCGGCCCGCGGGTCGGTCAGGCTCTCCGCCTCGTTGCGCAGGCGGTAGATGACGTTGCCGCCGGCATCGCGGATCTCGGCGATGAGCGCGGTTCGCTCGTCGCTCTCGGGCAAGAGAAAGCCAGAACGGAGGCCGATCACCGAACCGCCCTCGTAACCCTCGCCCGCGAAGCTCTGTCGCTCTCCGCGCAGCAGACCCTGGTACAAGCTGGCCATCTCAACCAGCGTGGTATCGGCGGCGCCGAGGGGGAGGGTGAGATTCTCGGGCAGCTCCGCACTCACGCCTAGTTCGCGGGCCACGTGAACCAGGTAGCGAACGCCCACGAGCGTGCGCCAGTCGGTGTTCTGAGAGAGGATCTCTGGGTCGTAGGGGTCGCGCGCCGCCATCTCTCCGAGACGATGGTCGAGTGCCGCACGCAGGGCGCGCAAGGTGCCGAGGTGAATGCGCGCGTCGACGATCAGGGCGCCCTGCGCGTCGGCCGAGAGCGCCTCACCGACCGATTCCGTCCCGAGTAAGCCTGCCTCGGAGGCCGGGATGGGCACGAAACCCGCCGGGGGACGGCCGCACGCGGTGACGCCGCTGACCGGGTCCCAGGTGAGCGACGCGACCGGCGACGCCAGGCAACGCCGGGCGCTGGCCTCGAGCGAAAGGAAGTTGTTGTTCAAGGCGGCGAGCCGGGCGTCACGCTCGGCCGAGCGGGCGGTCCGCTCCACTCGGGCCAGCTCGGCGGCCACCCCGCTGCCGTGAAGCAGGGACCGGAGTGCCAACGCGTCTTCGGGGTGGGCCCCGGCGCCGAGCCCCGCAATCACGTCGGCGCGCGCCCGGGTGAAGGCATAGGACTCCAAGTCGGCGGCGCTGGCCCGGATCACCGCCTCGTCGCGCATCCGCACCGCGAAGGCCTCCGGCGTCTCGCCGGCTCGCGGCGCGAGGTCGACCATCTGCGCGATCCGCTCGAGCTGCCTGCTGTCGAGCCGATCGACGAGGTGTGCGAGCAACCATACGCTGGCAACGTTTTCCGACCGGGCACCGGCCGCCGCCATCGAGAGGAAGGGGTCGGAGGCGTGGTCGGGGCGCGGGTAGTACCAGACGCCACGGAACGGGAAGACTGCCCTGCGATTATCGAGCACGTCCGTAGGCAGCCAACCTAGCTGCACGGCCGCGTAGTACACCAGCGGCTTCCACGTGGACCCGAACTGCCGCTGGGCGGTGGAGGCCCGGTTGAAGTTCCGGTTGTCGTTGCCGCCGACCATCGCGCGCACGAGGCCGTTCTCGAGAACGATCACGGCGCCCTGGAGCCGGGGTCGAAACTCGAGGTCGCAGGCTCGCGCGTCGGCGCGAACGCTGGCGAGGACGAAGCGACCGGGCGCCAGCGCGGCGACAACGGCCTCGGATTTCACGCCGAAGGCGGTGGCCACGCGATCCACGCCCGCAGGGTCGACGGGACACGGGCGCCCGCCCACGTCGAGCATCACCGCCGATTCCCCCGTGGGCGCTGCGACGCGGGCCGCCTGGAAGCTCATCGCCTGCAATGGCTGGTTGGGCGAGGCCTCGCTCGCCGCGCTGTCTGGCAGGAGCAGAGCGTCCAGCGTGGGCTTCTCGAGGGGCGGCGCGAGCTCGGTGAGGTGGTGCCAGAGGCCGTAGGTCGCGGCCGCCTGGGCGCGGTGGTCCACCGTGGTGACAATGCGCAGGCCGGCCGTCGACGGGTTCTCGATGCCAGCCCGTTCGAAAAGCTCGATGAACTCGGGCTCCTCGAGGCGGCGCTGCACCTCGTCGAGCACCACGCTGCGGTCGTAGCGGAACGCGCCCCGGCGGAAGGCCAGCGGCTCGGTGAGCAGCGCTGCGGCCTTGGCCTCCGGCAGGTAGCCCTCCTCGACCATGCGGCGGACCACGTAGGAGGTACGTTTTTCCGCAGCGTCGATCGCGGCCTGGCGCCGCTCCTCTGTCTGCCCGATGAACGGATTGTAGCGGCTCGGTGCCTTCACCATGCCTGCGATGAAGGCACATTCCTTCGTCGTCAACGCAGCGGGGGTCTTGTCGAAGAAGTAGCGCGCCGCGATGCCGATGCCTCGACCATTCGCCGAGACGTGGAACTGGTTGGCGTAGAACTCGAGGATGTCTTCCTTCGAGAAATGCGCCTCGAGCCGCGCGGCGTTCACCAGCTCGGTGATCTTGCTGCGGAGACTCCGATCTGGCCGATAGAATAGGTTCTTCGCAGTTTGTTGCGTGAGCGTCGAGCCGCCGGCCACCACCGAGCCCGCCTGCACGTTCTGCACGAGCGCGCGCACGATGTGCTTGGGATCCACGCCCGGGTGGGAGAAGAAGTTACCGTCTTCCGCCGCGACGATCCCATTGATCCAGTCGCGCGGCAAGTCTGCATAGGGAACGTAGTTACGATGTTCCTGATCGAAGAACACGCCCATCGGCGTGACCCCGTCCCGGTAGTAGACCGGCGATTCCTGGGCGATGATCGCGAGGATCGACCCGCGCGTGAACTCGGGCCCGGGCTCGTCAACCACGTAGACCTTGTAGCCATAGCCGCAGGCCACGCTGCTCACGAGCGCCAGAGCGCCGACCCACTTGAGCAAACGAGCGAGCCAGAGCCTCATCGCGAGGCCTCCCGCAATCGGGACGCCTCAGCCAGCAATTCGAGGGCGCGGGTGTACGACGCGTCGGGGCTGAGCCGCTCGGCCACGGCCCGGCAGGCCTCCCCGAGCCCCCGGGCGCTCCCGATGCGAACGAGGGCGCGGGCGTAGTCGCCCACGGTATCGGCGACGAGCCAAGACTCCGGCAGCACCTCCGCCGCGCCGTTGGCCGACGTGGTGATGGCGGGCACGCCACACGCCATCGCTTCGAGGCAGGCATTCGCGAACGGGTCGTAGAGGGTGGGCAGCATCATCGCGTCGGCTGCCTGCAAGAAGCGTTCCGGGTCGCGTTGCGCGCCGAGAAACTTCACCCGGGGCGGGGCGGCGACGGGCGCGTCTGCACCGACAACCCAGAGCGTCCACTCGTCGGGCAGCGCCGCGATTGCCGTAGCGAGCCCCTTGCGCCTGAAGCCATTACCAAGGAATATCGCTACCTTTCCGTGGTCCCGCAGCTCGTCCCGCACGGCGGCTCGTACCTGAGCGTCGGGCCGGAAACGTGTACCGTCCACGCCGTTGTACACGACCTCGACGCGCCGCGGACGGTAGTCGCGGGCGAGTCCCTCGGCGCCGAGCCGGCTGTTCGCAATCACGATGCGCGCCGCCCGCACAGCGGCCCGGTCGACTGCGGTCTCGAACCAGTCGTCGGGGTTCAACCGGCGACGCACCGGATGTGCCCGTCGCAAGTAGTCGGCATGTGAGCCGCCCCCCGCCCGGAAAAGATCGTGGCCACCGGTGCGACCGAAGCCCATCACCGCCTCGTATTGTCCCGCCTTGATGGCCCTCGACGCGGACAACCAGAGGGAGGCGAGCTTGGCTGGACGAAACATCCGGAGGTGGACGAAGCGAACTCCCGGTTCAGTCGCGAGATCGCCGCGTACCTCGTTGCACAGCACCGAGACTTCGTGCCCCTGCTTCACCAGGAAACGCGCGAAGCCAACGAGGTAGCGCTCGGTGCCCCCGTTGGTCGTGAAACGGCGATGAACGAGCGCAATCTTCATAGGCGACGGCGTCCCCATTTCAAGAGCACGTACAAGGCCCCAAGTGAGGCGTAGAGCAAGCCGGGGAAACCGTCCCGGAATCCGCCGCGGAAGACGAAACCCCGCGCGAAGTGCCACATAGGGCGGAAGAATAGGTCGAGCAGCGAGCCGTTCCGGGCGTCGATCTGCGTGTAACGGTCGATGCGCGCGAGGTGATCGGCCAGGGACCGGTAGGGCACGTGCACCAGCTCGCCGCCAAGGTCGGCCACGTTCCCATCGACCACGAGCACGTCGTGAGGGTCACGCCCCTCCCACCGCGCCTTGTCGCGACGCGCCAAGCGCACGCGGCGATCAGGCCAGGCGAGCCCGCCGCGTAGCGGTCGACCGAGGTACACGTTGCGACGGCACAGCCGGTACGCATCGGCTCGAGGCGCAGCCAGTTCGCGGATGATCGCCTCGCGGAGGGTGTCCCCCACCGTTTCGTCGGCGTCCACGCTGAGCACCCAGTCGCCACGCGCGGCGGAGAGGGCTCGGTTCTTCTGGGCCACGAAACCCGGCCAGTCGGTGCTCTCCACCCGCGCGTTCAGCGCCAGGGCACGCTCGACGGTGCCGTCGGTGCTGACGCTGTCGAGCACCACGACCTCGTCGCAGAAGTCCAGGGAGCGTAGGCACGCCTCGATCCGGTCGGCCTCGTCGCGGGTGATGATGACGGCGGAGAGCATGGGACCGAGCGCGCTATCTTCCGTAGCATGAGTGACACCGGGAGGAGATTCAGCCGAGACTACGCCCAGGCACGGGAACGGTTCCGCGAGGCCACCCGGGGACACGAGCACGGCGCGGTGAATCTCACTGCGGATCTCAGCATCGACTGGGCCTGGGTGGGGCCGCAGGACGCGGAGCGCGTGCTCCTCTACACGAGTGGCCTGCACGGCATCGAGGGATTCGGCGGCGGTGCGGCGCAGCTGGAGACGCTTGCCGTCGGTGCAGATGTCGCGACAATGTACGTGCATGCCCTCAACCCGTACGGGTGGCACCACCTGCGACGCGTCAACGAGAATAACGTCGATCTCAACAGAAACTTCCTGCTTGACGGGCAACCGTACCAGGGTGCGCCGCCCGCCTACGCGCAACTCGACAGCCTGCTCAACCCCACCACACCGCCTGGGGGCATCGACTCCTTCTGGCTTCACGCGGCCTGGGCCGTGGTGACCCAGGGCTATGGCGCGATGAAGAACGCGATCGTCTCGGGCCAATACGACTATGAACGTGGATTATTCTTCGGCGGCTCGAAGATGGAGGCCGGGCCGAGGGCCGTGGCGGAGTTGCTCGTCGCGAGGCTGTCGCGCCGGGAGCGGGTCGTGCACGTGGACTGGCATTCGGCGCTGGGGAAATACGCCGACCGCACGCTGGTGCTCGAGGGCTCGGTCGACGCGGCCGCGGCGGCGCGTGTGCGGCGCGTCATGGGCGAGGGCGTCCGCACCTGGGACGCCGCCGACGCGAGCGCCTACACCATCCGCGGCGGGATGACCGCCTACCTCCAGTCGAAGCTCCCAGGCGTGCGCTACGACGGCCTCACCTGCGAGTTCGGTACGCAGCCCAACCTGCAAGTGCTCGCGGCGCTCCGCGCGGAAAATCGGCTGCATCACTGGGGAACGCCGACCGATGACCACCCGGCGCGGGCGGCGATGCGAGCCGCCTTTGCGCCCCGAGAGGCGAGGTGGGAGGCCGCTGTGCTCGCCCATGCCCGGGAGGTGCATGCGCACTGCCACGCCTTGATCGAGGCCTGATCCGCCGCCCCGAAATACAAGAAGCGCCCCGCCGTCCCCAGCGACCATTTTTTGGCAAGCACGCTGGCTAGGGGGCGCGGGCAAGCCCCTTGCATGTCGGAGTTGGCATGTCCCTGCCCAGAGTTTCCCTCGCCCTCTCGATCCTCGTCGCCACCGGTGCGGCGCTCGGCTGCGCGGGGAGCTGCCCCGGGGGCGATCCCGTCGACGAGCTCGCCGCCAGCGTGCTCACCGACCCCGCGACCACCCTCGCCGTGGCCGAGGTCGACGGCGCGCCGGACATCCCGGCGATCCGACCCGGCGAGTTGGCCGTGATGGCCCCCACCGGTAGCGGGCTGCAGGTCTTGGCCGTGGCCCCGCAGGGCGCCGGCCGGGAGCCATCGCAAGTCGCCGTGATCTTCGACCGTCCGATGGTCGCGCTCACGGCGCTCGCGGAAACGGTGCCAGTCACCTGCCAACCCGCCATCGACGGGCGCATGCGCTGGGCGGGCACCAGCACCGCCGTGATCGTGCCGAAAAGTGGCCGTTTCCCCGCCGCCACCGAGTACAGTTGCCAGGTTGCCCCGGGCACGGCCGCGCTCGACGGCACCGCCCTCGAAAACACGGTGGCTTGGAGCTTCTCGACGGAGGTGCCAGCGCTCGAACGAAGCTGGCCTCGCGCGGGCGAGCGCGCCTGGGACATCGAGAAGCCCATCGTCTTGCGCTTCAACCAGCCCGTCGAGCCCTCGGCAGTCCAGTCCTTCCTGCACCTCGCCACCGAGGATGGCCGAGCGCTCGGCGTCACCGCCAGCGCCAGCACCGGGGAGCACGCCGAGGCCGACACGGTGGAGCTCTCCGCCCAGCTCGAGCGCGATGCCGCCTACGTCCTCACCATCCGAGCGGGCATGCGCGGCGCTGAGGGACCACTCCCCCTCGCCGCCGACGCCGAGCTGAGGTTCCACACCACGCCTCGCGCGGGCATCGCCGAGTACAGCCCACAGGGCAACGGCGACGGGAGCGGCGTGGATCCCGAGTCATCGATCCGCATCGTGTTCAACACAGAGATCGACGGCATGAAGGCGGCCGAAAAGATCCAGATCTCGCCCACTCCGCCCGATGGCTGGCGGCCTGCGGAAACCTACACCAGTCGCTATTGGTACTATAATCCGCGTCTAAACCCGCAAACGACCTACACCGTCACGGTGGCGGCGGGAATCGAAGACATCCACGGCCAAACGACGCCGGAGGCGGTGTCCTGGAGCTTCACCACCGGCGACCTCGCCCCCCTGCTCGACGCGCCCTGGGCCACCTCCCAGCTCTACCCGGCCAACAACCCGCCAACCGTCCCGGTGCGTTTTCGTAATGTCTCCAGTGTGCACGCTGAGCTCGAGCGCATCGATCCTGCCGTGATTCTGGGGGCACGCGCAGAGTTCAGCGACTTGCTGGATCGGCAGGGCGGGCGCCAGGTGGTCGTGCAGTCCCCCGCGGAGCGCAACGTGCTTCACCGCGCGATGCTGTCGATGTCCCCGGAGCTGGTCGGCGGGCATGGCCTCGTGCGCGTGAGCACCTGGTCGCCCGAGGTGCTGGACTGGCAGGGCCACCCGGAGCGGCGATCCGCTGTCTTCCAGGTGACCGACCTCGGCGCCAACTTCAAGCTCACTCCGGACGGCGCGACGGTGTGGGTCACCCATCTCGGCGACGGCACACCCGCGCCCGGCGCCGCCGTCGAACTGTGGCGAGGCGGTCGCAAACTATGGGCGGGCACGTGCGACAAGGACGGCGTGGCCCTGGCCACGGGCGACTTCATCGACGACGGCGAGTCGGACTGGAGCGGCGAGGAGGTCCTGGCCGTGGTGCGCAACGGCACCGACGTCGCCATCGTGGGTCACCGCACGCGGGAAGGCCTCGACCCCTGGCGGGCGGGGGCCTGGTCGGCCTTCGATCCCGACGGCAAGCGCTTGGACATCGAGGCCTTCACCGACCGGGGCGTGTACCGGCCGGGCGACACTGCGCACGTGGCGGTGACCGCCCGAGTCGCCGACATGCAGGGCCTCTCCGCCACGGGCGGGGCGCTCAGCTGGTCGGTCAGCGACCCTGACGGCGCCGACGCGGGCAGCGGCGCATGCGCGCTCAGCTCCGGCGGAACATGTACGTTTGATGTCGCGACACCCGACGACGCGCGGCTGGGCGACTGGTCGGTGCGGCTCGAGAGCGAAGACGGCCTGAGCAGCGCCTATGCCTCGATCCCTATACGCGCCTACCGAGCCCCGGCCTTCCGGGTCGACGTGGCCGGACCAGAGCGGCTGGTGGCGGGCGACACGCTGAACGTCAAGGCCGACGCCCGCTACCTCTTCGGCGCACCGATGAAGGGGGCCAAGGCCAAGTGGTCGGTGCGCCGCGTGGCCCGGGAGCCCTCCTTCAGCGAGTTCGAGGGCTACCGTTTCGCCGCGCTGCCTAGCGACGACCTCTGGTCGATGCCGGAGGCCGTGGAGGAGCCAGTGTCGAGCGGCAATGGCGTGATCGACGCGGAAGGCCGCCTCGCCGTCTCGCAGGGCCTCCCTGCCGAGCAGGTGTCGCGACCGTATAGTTACCTGGTGGAGGCCACCGTCACCGATACCGACCGCCAGCAGGTGAGCGCTCGGGCGCTCGTCGAGGTCGACAGCGCCAGCGTCTACCCGGGGGTGAAGCCCGAGGGGTGGCTTGCCGAGGCCCAGAAACCGACCCGCGTGCTCGTCACCGCCGTGAGCCCCGAGGGAAAGCTCGCCAAGGGGGCCAGCATCCGCACCACGTTGCTTCGGCGTACTTGGGACAACATCCGCGAGCGGGGGATCGACGGTACCTGGCGCTGGGTCAGCAACAAGAAAGACGAGGTCGTCACCTCTGGAACCGTGAGCGCCGGTCTGGGCTCCTCCTGGTCCTTCACCCCAGAGGCCGGGGGCTACTACATCGTGCGCGCCGAGAGCATCGACAAGGCCGGTCGCACCGCCTCCGCCGAGGCGGGGATCTGGGTCTTCGGCGGCGACGTCAGCTGGGCTCGCTCCGACGATCATCAGCTCGAACTCGTGCACGACCGCCTGCGTTACAAGCCGGGCGACACCGCGCGAATCCTCGTGAAGGGCCCGAAACGCGGACTCCGCGCCCTGGTCACGGTGGAGCGCGAGGGGATCTGGTCACGCCGGGTGATCACCCTCGACTCCACCTCGGCCACCGTTACCGTGCCCATCACCGCCGAGATGGCCCCCAACGCCTTCGTCAGCGTCGTCGCCGCCGAGGGCGCTCCGCCCGCCGACAAGCCCGGAGCAGGCGTGCCCGGCGTGTGGTACGGCCTCGCCAATCTCGACGTGAGTCCCGACGCGCAGCGCGTGGACGTGGACGTCTCAACCGACAAGAGCACCTACCAGCCGCGCGACGAGGTGGCCGTCACCGTCAAGGCCACGCGTGACGGCAAGGCGCTGGCCAACGCGCATGTCGTGCTCTGGGCGGTCGACTACGGCGTGCTCTCGCTCACCGCCTACCAGACCCCCGATCTGCACGAGCGCTTCTACACCAAGCGGGGCCTCGGCGTCCTCACAGCCGACAACCGCGTGTCGGTCTACGACCGGGCGCTGAGGCTCGCCAAGGGTGCAGAGATCGGCGGTGGTGGCGGCGAGGGGCCCGCCGTGCGCTCCAACTTCGTCACCACCCCGCTCTGGGAAGGGAATCTCAAGACCGGCGTCGACGGCACGATCACCCACCGATTCCCGCTCCCCGACAACCTGACCACCTTCCGGGTGATGGCGGTGGTCGACGATGGCCGCGCCGGATTCGGAAAGGACGAGGCCGAGTTGCGCGTGAACCGCCCGCTCATCGCCCGGCCCGCCCTGCCGCGCTTCTTCCGAAGTGGCGACCGGGCGCTCGCCGGCGTCGTCCTGCACAACAACACGCCAACCCCCCTCGACGTCGCCGTTACCGCCAGCGTCCAGGGGGCCACCCTTCGGGGTGCACCTCGAACGGTGCGAGTGGATCCCGACGCGGCCACGGAAGTGCCCTTTGCGCTGACCGATTTCGCGGGAAACAACGTCGCCTTCCACTTTGAGGCCCGAGGCGGCAGTCACGCCGACGCCGTGGAGTTGACCGTACCCGTGGCCTTCGCGCGCCCAACCGAGGTGGTGGCCACCGCCGGGAGCACCACCGCGAGCGCCACCGTCGACGTGGCCGTTCCCGGCGACGTCTTGCGGCAGTCGGGGGGGCTCGACGTCCAGGTAAGTGCGTCGGCGCTCGTCGGCATCGGAAAGTCGATCGACTACGTGATTGACTACCCGCACGGCTGCCTCGAACAGACGGTGAGCCGCTCGCGCGTGGCCCTCCTCGCCGACCGCGTGCGGGCACAAGCCGGCGTTTCCCGGAGCGCCGACGAGCTCCTGGGCATCTCGAGGGCCGGCCTCGGCAAGCTCGCCGACTTCCGCACCTACTCCGGCGGCTATGCCTACTGGGCCGGAGGGCACCGACCGGATCCTCTGGCCACCGCCTACGCGCTGGAGTTCCTCTCCGAGGCGAAGCGCGCTGGGCTGGAGGTCGACGCGGAGGCTCAGAAGGGCGCCGTCGTGGTGCTTCGGCAAGTGCTCGCTGGCCAGCACTTGCCCGCTTGGATCGACGAGGAAGGGGCGAAGGCAATCCAGGCTCGCGCGGCTCTGGCGCTGGCGCGTTCGGGGCAGCCCGACGCGGCATTCAACAACCGGTTGCTGGGCAATGCCGCCGGTCGCACCGCCCTGACTCGGGCTCAGCTCCTCGAAACAGTGGCCCTCACCAACGCCCGCGACCCACGGGTGGCTTCATTGCAGCGCGACCTCGAGGCCTCGCTCCACGTCGAAGCCACGACCGCGGCCCTCCTCGACACCGACCGCGAGAAGCTTGCCGCCTTGTGGTGGGGCGAGGATGTCGCCACGATCCAGTTGGTGCGCGCGTTCAACGTGTCGGCGCCTTCCCACCCTCTGATGGAGCGACTGGTGGCGCACGTCGTGCAATCACGACGTAAGGGCCGTTGGTCGAACACCTGGGCCACGGCGGAGGGGCTCGCCGCGCTCAGCGACTACGCCGCGCGCGCGGAAACCGGGTCGCCGAGCGCAACGGTGAGCTTTGGAGCTGATTCCCTGATTGATCAGGCGCTGGGCGCGGGCGGCCAGGCGCAGGCGCAAATCGCGATGGACATGCTCAAGTCCGGTCCCCTCAGCTTCACGACCAGCGGCGGGCGGCTGTACTACGAGTCGCGACTGTCCTATGCCCTGCCGGTCCTGCCCCCGCGCGACGAGGGCTTCACGGTCGAGCGCAAACTCGAGCTCGTCGGCGGCGGTGGAACCGCGAACGGCCAGGTGGAGCCCGGCTCGCTGGTACGCGTCACCCTGCGCGTGGTCACCCCGGTCGACCGCTACCACGTGGCTCTGGTCGACGCGCTCCCGGCAGGACTGGAGCCTGTCGACACCAGCTTCGCGACGGAGGCCAGCGACCTGGGTGGCGGGCGCGACACCGGCGTCCGCGGGCGCGACACCGGCGAGGACACGGAGTCGCCGCACTGGTGGTCCGCGTGGGTCTTCAACCGCCAGGAGCTCGGCGACAGCGAGGTGAAGTGGTTCGCAGACTACATGCCGCGCGGCGTCCATGCGCAGAGCTACATCGCGCGGGCCACGACCCCGGGCTCCTACGCGCATCCGGCGGCGATCGCGCAGGCGATGTACGCGCCCGACGTGTACGGGCGAACCGAAGCCGGTCGCTTCGTCGTCGGTCAAGTGGTGGCCCAGCGATAGGATGTCGCGACTACGGGCCATCGCGGTCGCGGGTGTCGCCGCACTGATCGGCGTGATCGTCGACCTGGAGCGGCCCCTCCCGGCTGGCCTGGGCAGCGACCCCCACGGCACCGTCGTGGTCGACCGTCACGGTGCGGTTCTGGGGAGCCTCGGCGAGGGCACGCCTCCGGAGGAGGACTGGGGAGCTTGGTTGATGGCCGCCACGGTCGCGGCGGAAGACCACCGCCTCGGCCTGCATCCCGGGGTCGACCCGGTCGGGGTGCTCCGCGCCGCCTTGGTCAACCTCCGGGCCCGCGAGGTGAAAGAAGGCGGCTCCACGCTGGCGCAGCAGCTCGCGCGCCGCCTGGAGCCCCGCGCGATGGGCTGGCTTGGCAAGTTCGGCGAGGCCCGACTGGCCTTGCGTCTCACCGCGCAGCTCGGCGGACAGGGCGTGCTCGACCAGTACCTGCGCCGCACCTGGTACGGCAACGGTGCCACCGGGGCTGGCCGCGCCGCTCGCCTCTACTTTGACCGCCCGCCGGCGGCGCTCTCCCTGTCTCAGGCCGCCACGCTCGCCGCGATCCCTCGTCGCCCGGCGAGCCTCGATCCCTTCGCCAACCCCGTGCTGGTGGGGCGGGCGCGCGACCGAGTACTCGAACGACTGTCGCGACACGGACTAGCGACGGACACGGAGGTCGAGGTCGCCCGCGCCGAGCCGCTGGTGTTCACCCCACGCCGCGAGGAACACGCCGCGCCGCACTTTGTGCGCCGCGTGATGGTCGATGTCCCGCGTATCCACACCACCCTCGACGCCCGGCTCCAGGGCGAGGCCGAGGCGGCGGTCGGCGCCGTGCTCCACGCCCTCTCGGGCCGGAACGCGCACGACGCGGCGGTGATCGTGGTGCACAACCCCTCGCGCGAGGTGCGGGCCTACGTCGGCTCAGCAAGCTGGACGGGGCCGGCCGGCGAGGTCGACATGGCGCGGGCAGCGCGCAGCCCAGGAAGCGCGCTGAAGCCCTTCTTGTACGCGCTCGCCCTGGAACGTGGGCACGAGCTCGCCGACACCATCGACGACCTCCCCGCAGCCTGGCGCACCACCCACGGCGCCTGGTCGCCGCTCAACTACGGCGAGCAGAGCGCGGGCCCGGTCACCCTCCGCACCGCGCTCGCCAACAGCCTCAACGTCCCTGCCGTGCGGCTGCTGGAAGAAGTGGGCGTGGCCGACCTCCACCGGGTGCTGGAGAACCTGGGGCTCACCACGCTCCGGGAACGACCCGACCACTACGGCCTCGGCCTGGTGCTGGGCGACGCCGAGGTGCGCCTGGATGAGCTCGCCGCCGCCTACGCCGCACTCGCAAGCGCGGGACGCTACCGGCCGCTCCGCTTCACCGCCGACGCGCCTGATCCCGTCGGGCTCCCCGTGCTTGATCCCATCGCGAGTTTCCTCGTGCTCGACGCCCTCGACGACCCCGACGCGCGCGCGCTCGCATTCGGCGCCGACTCGGTGCTCGAGGCCCCCTACCCCCTCGCGGCGAAGACCGGCACCTCCACGGGCTTTCGCGACAACTGGGCCGTGGGGGCCAACCCACGGTTCACGGTGGGGGCGTGGGTGGGCAACGCCGACGGCTCGGAGATGACACAGGTGAGCGGTGTCTCTGGCGCGGGACCGCTCATGCGACGAGTGATGGACGCGGCCATGGGCACTCGAACCGTCGAGCCCTGGTCAACGCCTGCGGGCATCGAGTCGCGACAGGTCTGCACCTTGTCGGGGGGCCTCGCGACGGCCGCCTGCCCCGGTGCCCGCCCAGAGTGGTCCAGAGTCGAGACCGCAGGGGCCGCCTGCTCCTGGCACGGCGACGGCGCCGGTCTGCCGAGTACGTACGCAGCCTGGGTCGACCCACAGGCCCCGCTCACTCCCATCGGCGGGCCACGCGTGGCCTACCCGGCCGACGGGGCGAGATTCTGGCTCGATGACGACCGCTCCTGGCACGACCAGGCGCTCACGCTGCGCGCCGCCGGTGGCAACCCGTCGAAACCCGCGCAGTGGCTCGTCGACGGCGTCGAGGTTGCCGTTGTCGCGGCGCCATGGCGCACCCGGTGGCTGCCAACCAACGGCGATCACGACATCGCGGTGGAGATCGACGGCGTGAGAAGCGCGTCGGTGCGCATCCACGTGGGTGGGCAGCCGACCTCCACAATGTCGCCCAGCACCGCGTCGGTCGCCTCCGCCCCCCTTGCCGCCGCGCCAGGGCGGGAATAGCAAGCGCGCGTTGGGCGACGTACCCAAGTGGTCTAAGGGAGCGGTTTGCAAAACCGCGATTCGGCGGTTCGAATCCGCCCGTCGCCTCCAACAATTTTCGTACGCGAGCCTGGTGGTCGCCGTCGCCTGCAGCGACCCGCCATCCCCGCCGCCAGTGGTCAACAACAATGGCTCCCTCGCGCCGCACGTCGAGTGGGCGCGCGAGGGCACGCCGGTCTCGCGACCGGTGGCCCTGTTCGTCGACCGGCCAGGCGGCCCTCTCGACACGCTCGCCAGCAATAGTGATGTCGCGACGTTCCTCAACGACCGGTTTCATCCGTTGTTCCGGGTGGCCCCCGAAGGCGAGGCCCCGTCACTCAACTTCTACAGTGCCGATGGTTGCTTGCTCGCCGGGCCGCTGAGACCGACGGATCCCGCCGCATTCATCGCCGACGCCAACAAGGTCGTCCAGATGCCCGACGCCAGTGGACATAGCGCGACATTCTTTTCACTCGCCTGCCCGCGATAGCCACGGTTACGCCGCGCGGCCCGCGAGGCTCTCCGCATGCTCGAGAAGGCGATGCTCAACTTCGCGCTCCTGGGCGCGGGATGGGTGCTGTGGCTCCTGGCCCTGCTGTCGCTGGTCTGCATCGGCATCGGCATCGAGCGCGTCATCTACTTGCTCACGGCCAGTTCACCGCGGGCGGCCTTCGAGCGCGCCGTCGGCGCCTACCTCGGCGGGGGCGAACGCGAGGCGCTGGAGTCTTCGCTGGCCAACATGCCCGGGCTCGAAGCCAAGGTTGTTCGCGCGGGCCTCCACGCGCGCCTCCCCTCCGCAGCGGAGAGCGCCATGTCGGGCACTCTGCTCTTCGAGAAGCTCAAGATGGAACGGGGTCTCATCCTCGTGGGCACCGTGGCCTCGACGGCCGCCTTCATCGGCCTCTTCGGCACGGTGCTCGGCATCATCCAGGCCTTTCACGAACTCTCGCTCGAGAGCGACGAGGCCGCCAAGGCGGTGATGGCGGGCATCTCCGAGGCCCTCGTCAGCACCGCCGTGGCGCTCATGGTCGCGATTCCTGCGGTCGTCTTGTACAACCTGCTCACACGATGGATCAAGTCGCAGGTGGGGCGCATCGAGAGCCTCGCCGGGCTCATCGTCGCGCGATTGCGGGCCGAGGGCGCCTAGCCCATGGCCGGCGCCAAGCTCGGCGACGACGACGTGGGGATGACGGAGATCAACATCCTTCCGCTGGTCGACGTCATCCTGGTGGTCTTGATCATCTTCATGGTCACCACCAGCTACATCGTTTCCCCGTCGATCAAGGTCACGCTCCCCGACGCGGCAACCGGCGACGCGACGGCGCCCTCCTCACTGGGCATCACCGTGACGGCCGACGGGACGCTACTCCTCGACGGCGAACCGGTGACGGAACCCGCCCTGCGCGCGGCCGTGCGGGCCGCGAAGGCCGCTAACGCCGATGTGGTCTGTTTGATCGCGGGCGACAAGGAGGCACGGCACGGCGCGGTCACCCACGTGATCGACCTGGTGAAGCAGGAGGGCGTCGCAAAGTTCGCGATCAACATCGAGCCCGTGGAAACCGGGCCGTGAGCGGCCTCGCTGCCTCGATCTCCCCCTTCGGTGACGAAGGTCGCCGCCGCCCCTGGCTCGTGCCGGCCGGGGTGGGTCTGTCCGTCTTGCTTCATGGCTGCCTCGCCACGTGGATCGCGGTGCAACCTCAGAAGTTGGCGCGTGCCGCGCAGTGGGTGGAGATGACCGTGGCGCAGCCGCCGCCACCGCCACCCCCGCCACCGCCGCCAGAGCCCGAGCCCCCAAAGCCCAAGGCCAAGGTGGAGCCCATCAAGTTCGAGGAGATAGAACCCGTGGTCGCTCCGCCGGTCGACACCCCGCCGCCGACCGCCCGCCGTGTGGTCAAGATGCAGGGGTTATCGGCCAACAGTTTCGCCCCGGGCCTCGGCACCGGCATCGACGTGCGCGCCGGTACCACGGTCGGCACCAAGGCCACGAGCGACACGATGAGCATCGACGAGGCCAAGGGTGCGCGGAGCTACGCGAGCGTCACCACGCCGCCCCGCGTTCGTGTGCGCGCACAGATGGAGGTGCCCAAGGAGGCTCAGGACAACGACGTCGAAGGCGAAGTCAAGGTCATCCTCGACCTCGGCGCCGACGGGACCGTCACCGCCGTGCGCGTCGTGAACGATCTCGGCCACGGCACCGGCGAGGCCTGCGCAGCGGCCTGGAAACGCTCACGCTTCGTCCCCGCCCAGCAAGATGGGCAGCCGGTGGCCGTCACCGGCATGCCCCAGGTCTGCACCATCGTGAGGCAGCCATGATCGCGGCGCTGGTCGCCGTCGCCTTAGCCCAGGAGGCACCCGCTGAAGCGGAGCTCCCGCCGCTCACCCGCGACCCGGTGCTCCTCGAGTTCGTGCAGGCGCCCTACCCTGAGGGCGCCACGGCGGGGAAGATCGAGGGTACCGTCATCCTCGTCATCGAGATCGACGCCCTGGGCGTGGTCACCAAGGTGGAGGTGGCTCAGGCAGCCGGACACGGCTTCGACGAGGCTGCGGCCGAGGCCGCGCGGGCGTTCAAGTTCAGCCCAGCGGAAGATGCCACCGGTCCGGTGCCCGTCGCCATCGAGTTTGCCTACGGTTTCGTTCTCGACTCGGCCGCCACCGAGAACGCCGTCCCGGAGACCACGGCACAGGGGCCCGCCCTCGAGGCGCCCGTCAACCTCGATGGCACCGTCGTCGAGATGGGCACCCGCCGTCCCCTGCCCGGCGTGCGCGTGCGCGTGGAGCCGCTCGGCCTCGAGACCGAGACCGACGACCAGGGGCGCTACGCGCTTCGCGGCGTCGTGAGCGGAAAACACACGATTCGCGTGGTTCACCCCGGCTACGACGTGCTCGAGAAGCCCGTCGAGCTCGCCGAGGGCGAGGCCGTCTCCGCACGCTTGTGGCTTCGCAACCAGTCGTACGCCGACCCGGGCATCATCGGCAGCTACCGCAAGGAGTCTGAGGACGTCACGCGTCGCACCATCTCGATGGAGGAGGTGCGTCGTATCCCGGGCACCTTTGGCGACCCGGTCCGCGTGATCCAGTCCCTTCCCGGCGCCGCCCGGGCCCCCCTCGGCACGGGACTGCTCATCATTCGAGGTTCAAACCCGGAAGATAGCCGTGTCTACATCGACGGCATGTACGTGCCGTACATCTACCACCTCGGTGGGTTCGAGTCGGTCATCAACCCCGACCTCGTCGAGGCGGTGGACTACCTGCCCGGGGGCTACGGTCCTCACTACGGCCGCAGCACCGGCGGCACGGTCGACGTGTCCACGCGCACCGAGTTCCCCGAGCGCCACAAGCTCACGTGGTCGACGGACTTGCTCGACTCGGGCGGCGCCTACCTCGGCAGCCTGGGCAAACACGGCCAGCACGGCGTGGGCGTGGCGGCGCGGCACTCCTACATCGACGCCGTATTGCCGCCCTTCCTCGGCGACACCGGCTACGTCGTCATCCCGGTCTGGTGGGACTTCCAGGCGAAGTACCAGTACCAGGGCGACAAGCCCGACAAGTGGTCGGTGTTGGCCTTCGGCTTTCGCGACACGCTCCAGGTGCACTCGCCCGAGGGCACCGCTCAGGGGACGGACCAGGACACGCAGGGTGGCGTCGCGACCGAGTACGATACCTACCGGATCGGCGCACAGTGGCACCGCGACTACGGCGAACACTGGCGCCTGAGCGCCGCGCCCAGCTTCGGCAGCGACTACGCCGCGCTCGACGTGGGGGACACCTTCCACCTCATCCAGGCCCGGTACACGGGCGAGCTACGCGGCGAGGCGAAGTACACCCTGGACGAGCATTTCTCGGCCACCGGCGGGGTCGACTTCATCGCAGGTTGGGCCAACTTCGTCATCGAGCTGCCTTTCAACCCGGAGAGCCTGGCATCGACGGATCCGCTGGCTGAGCGCGAGCCCTACCAGCTCAGCGACGAGGCCACCGGTTGGGGTCCTGACCCCTACCTCTCGCTGGCCTGGAAACCGCTCGCCGACCCCGACGCCCTGCTGCTCAACGCGGGCATTCGGGCGATGTACGTGAACATCCCGGGGGAAAACGAGGTCTTCTCGGTCGACCCGCGCTTCTCCACGCGCTGGCGCCTTGGGACGAACACCTGGATCAAGGCATCAACGGGCCTCTACCACCAGCCTCCCCAGCCCTACCAGAACTACCGTCCCGACGACAAAGACGCGAACGTCGACGCGGAGCAATCCTGGGCGTCGAGCCTGGGCGTCGAGCAACAGATCGGTCCGGCTTTCCGGGTCGACGTGGAGGGGTTCTACAAGGACCTCAGCGACCTCATCGTCACCAACTCCGACTTCGGCAGCCTCGACGACAGCTACTTCGTCAACGAGGGCGTCGGGCGGGTGTACGGGATGGAGCTGATGGCCCGGCTCGATCCCGTGGGCAACCTGTTCGGCTGGGTGTCCTACACGCTCAGCAAGAGTGAGCGTCGCGACCACCCGGGTGACGACTGGTACCCCTTCGACTTCGACCAGACGCACATCCTCGTGCTCGTCGCGAGCTATCGGCTGCCGTACGACCTGAGCGCGGGCCTCAAGGCCCAGTACACCACCGGGAACCCCACGACGCCCTATTCACTGGGTGTCTACGATATCGACCAGGACTACTACCAGGCCTTCCAGAGTGACGCCTACAACTCCGAACGCCTCCCGCCGTATTGGGCAGTTTCGGCGAGGATTGACAAGTTGTTCACCTTCAAGTCCTGGCAGCTTCTGCTGTATCTTGACTTGATCAACGCCCTGCACGGTGAGAATCCAGAGTTCGAACAGTACAATTACGACTACACCGAGAAGACCTACTTCAGCGGCCTGCCGTTCATCCCCAGCCCCGGCTTCGAGGCCAAGGTGGAGTTTTGATGGTCATCTTCCTCCTCAGTTGCGCCGCAGACGACCTGTCGCAGTCATGGCAGATCGATCGTCTCCGCGTGCTGGCGGTGGCGGCCGAACCAGCTGAGCCGCGCCCCGGCGACGTCGTCACCTTCACCTCGCTCATCGTGTCGCCCGTGGTGCCCCTGGCCGGCAGCGCATGGTTCGCGTGCTCGGCCGACCTTTCCTCGGACTACGGCTGCGAGGTCGACCCTGCACTCATCGAGGGCGCGGAGAGCGGAGAAGTCGATCCGGCCACGCTGGCCGAGGCGGGTTTGATCGGCTTTCTGCCCTATCTGGCGCCCTCTTGGGCCGTCCCTGAGGACTACCTCGACGCACTCGACGACGATGCGAAGCTCGAGGGCACCTTCGGCATGCTCTACATCCTGGCCTTCCCGGAGCAGGAGACGGTCGACGAAGGCGACATTGAGATCGCCTACAAGCGTGTACCTGTCTCGCTTGCCTTGACGCCCAACCACAACCCGGTGGTGACGGGGATGCGCATCGGCGGCTACTCGGTGCCGGCCGGCGGGACGATCCGCCTCGAGCCGGGCAAGACCTACTCGCTCGACTACGAGATGGCCGACGGGTCCGTCGAACCCTACTCGTACCGGAATTCGTCGGGGATCGACGAGGAGCGAGAAGAGGAGCCATACGCCACTTTCTACCTGCAGGAAGGCGAGTTCGACCAGGCCTACGCCATCTGGCCCTACACCGCCGTGGAGTTCACCGCCCCTACCGAGCCCACGCTCGCAACCCAGTCGCTGTGGGTGGTCGTCCGCGACCGACGCGGGGGCATGGGCTGGGCAAGCGTCGCGATCCGCTACGGCGACTAGGGCGCGGACTTCGCGGGCGTGGGCGACCCGCCTGCTGCAGCCGGAGGGACGTCCGACACGGGTTCCACCGCAGGAGGGACGCCAACGGTAAACGCCTCGGACCGGGCGACGCCCAGCTTCTTGCAGGCGGCCAAATGAAAGGGGAGCTTGTCGGCACAAGTCGAGCCCCAGGCGACCACGCCGCGGTACTCCCCCGGCGGGGGTGCGGGAACCGTGAGGGTGAGCGGGCCGGACACCAGCGTTGCCGGCTGGCTACGCTCGCAGGGCACGGTCGCGACGGCGATCCAGGTCTTCCCGTCCCGCCGCTCCAGTTCCACCGGGGCGCACGAGTCGATGAGCAACGAGCCGTTGCCGCTTAGCTCCAGCACAACAGGCTCGGTCTCACCCACCGGCGCGCTCGGGCCCTGGAGGCGCGGCGAGCCGGCAGCGAGCGCCATCCCCACCGCGAAGAGCCCTGGCGTCATGCTGACCTCCGAGAGCGAAGCCTAACTGAGGCAACCATGCTATGGTGCGGCGCCCTCGGCTACCCCCCCCGAGCCCGAGGGCACGCTGGAGAGCTGGAATGACGCCTGCAGGCCGAATGCTGCAACCCCTGGCGCGCTCGCTGCGCGCACTTGCCTTCTCCACGCTGGCCGTGTCGGCGCTTGCCGCGATCGTGCCGGCAAGCGCGGAGGCCAAGGAACCAAACGCCGCCCAGGAGGCGCTCGCCGAGTTCAACGGCAAGCAAGTCCTGCCGCAGGCCATCGAGAACCGGTTCTTCCTGAAGGGCAACCGGTTCGAGATCGCTCCGACCTTCGGCTACGTGCCGAACAACTCCTTCGTCGACAACCCCGTCGGCGGCGTGCACCTCGCCTACCACTTCAGCGAGCAGGTGGCCGTCGAGGGTGCCTTCTTGTACGCCCCCTTCCTGGGAAACGGCGGCGTCAAGAACCTCACCAAGACGCTGCTCGACATCGCCTATCAGGGCGACCCGAACACCACGTTCCAGCAGCCGCTCGACAGCCTCCAGGGTGGTGCGGCCTTCAGCCTGCGCTACGCCCCGGTCTACGGCAAGATCAACCTGATTGGCGAGGGCGTGATCAACTTCGACGTGTACGGCACCGCCGGGCTGGGACTGCTCCTGATCCGCAAAGATGTCGCCGTCGTGAGCGAAGACTACAAGAGCGGCGTCGAGGGGGCTGATCCGGTCTCTCTCATCTCGGCCGACCCCGCCGCAGCCCCGGCGCTCAATCTGGGCATTGGTCTTAACTTCTTCCTGAGCCAGTCCATCTCGCTCAAGCTCGACGCGCGCACTCTCGCCTACATCGGCAAGGAGGCCGACTACGGCAATATCGACCCGCAGACGGGGCAGCCGGAGGCGCTCGACACCGAGTTGCAGAGCCAATTCGTCACCACCGCAGGCGTCAGCATCTTCGTCCCCAAGATGAAGTCGCGCGCCTTCAACTTCTAGAGCGGCGGAGCAAGCCCCACCATGCTGAGCCTCACGTTGTCGTTCGCCCTGCTCGCCCCTGTCGCCCTCGCCACCGAGGGCGAGGCGTACACCCCGCTCGTCCTGTCCACGGCGGAGCCCTTCGAAGCCGTCGCACAGGACGAGGAATCGGGCGAAGAAGAAGATGATCCCGAAGACTCGGTGAAGGCCGAGAAGGCGGCCGTCAAGGCCGGCGAGAAGCAGGTCACCGAGGAGAAGGTCAAGAAGAAGGTCATCAAGACCATTCAACCCAAGACCTTCATGAAGCTGCATCGATACGAGGTCGGCCCCTCCATCGGCTTCGTCGCGAACGACCCCTTCCTCAACCGCTACATCATCGGCGGCGTATTCGACTACCACGTCACCGAGGTCTTCGCGATCGAAGCCCAGGTCGGGTACGCCCCCATCCTCGGCGACGGCGGTTGCGACGACCCCGACTGGAAGCCGCTCTCCTGCCAGCTGCTTGAGAAGAACAGCGTGTCCCCCGACATCTCGCGCCTCACCGCGCATGGGAGCCTCGGGCTGCAGTTCGCCCCCATCTACGGCAAGGCCGCCGTGGGCGACAAGATCATCGCGTTCGACATCTACGGCACCTTCGGGGCGGGCGTCACCAACACGGTCGACGACCTGGTCGCACTCCAGGCGGTCGGCGTCGAAGAGGCCGAGCTCACTGAGAACCAGGTGCACCCGACCACCACGATCGGCGGGGGTGCGCGCATCGCGTTCAGCGAACTTCTCGCCTTCCGCACCGAGGTGAAGTCCATGACCTACATCGAGGTCGTGAAGTCGGAAACGCTCGAGATGAAGAACAATCTCGTCGTCCAGGCCAACGTGTCCTTCTTCTTCCCGGGGATGAAGTGATGTCTGCTCTCCTCTGGCTCGCGCTCTCCGCTCCCGCACACGCGCTGAGCTGCGACGAAGTCATGAACATGGTGAACGTGAACGTCCCCGAGGCGATCGTCGTGCAGACGATCGAGGAGTCGGGGGAAACGTTCAGCGCCGACTTCGTGCGCTGCCTCACCAACGAGGGCGCTCCCGACGCGGTCATCTCGGCCGTGAAGAAGTCGATCAGCAAGAACTCCGCCCCGGCTGAAGAAGAAGAGGCCGAGGAAGAGGCGCCGAAGAGCTCCAAGTCCAGCTCGCGCGAGTCCTTCGAGAAGGAAGAGGAGATCGGCAAGACCTCCAAATCGGCGACCAAGAAGGAGCTCACCGACAAGGGCGGCGATGAAGAAGAAGACGAGAGCCGCGACCCCGAGGCACTCGACGACTGCATCCGCCAGTACAAGGCCAAAAAGTGGCAGTCCTCCTCGCTCTGTCTCCACGACCTGATGAAGGAGAACGCCTACCCCGACAAAGAAACGAAGATCCTCTACTACATGGGGCTCTCACTCTTCGACGGCGGCATGTACCACTCCGCCCAATACTACTTCATCGAAGTGCTGAAGAAGGGCACCGGCAGCGCCTACTTCAAGTACGCGCTCCCCAAGCTCGTCGCGATCTCGGCCTACACGGGCGACCGCAGCGACCTCGAGCGTGTCGTGGCCAAAGTGCCGGTCGAGGAATTCCCGCGCTCCGCCCGCAACAACCTGTACTACCTGCTCGGTGTGCGCCTCTACGAGCAAGACAAGCTCTCCGACGCCAAGAAGATGCTCGGCCAGGTGAGCGAGAAATCCGATCTGTACACGCGCGCGAAGTACCTCGAGGGCGTGATCAATCACAAGCAGGGCAAGCTCAAGTCGGCCCACAAGGCCTTCACCGAGGTCGCCCGCACCAACGCCGAGGCGCCCACGCTGCAAGAACTGCAGGCCCTCGACCGGCTCCGCGACCTCAGCGTGCTGAATATTGCTCGTATCTACTACGGGATCGGTAGTTACGAAGACGCGCAGACCTACTACGGGCAGGTGCCGCGCGACTCGCTGTACTGGCCCGAGGCGCAGTTCGAGTCCGCGTGGGCGAGCTTCATGCGCAACGACCTCAACCTCACCCTGGGCCAGATCCTCACGGTCGAGAGCCCGTACTTCCGTGACACGGAGTTCGTGCCCGAGGCCACGGTGCTCAAGGCGCTGACGTACTTCAACCTCTGCGCGTTCAGCGACGTCGAGCGCACCCTCCTGGAGTTCGAGCAGACCTTCACCCCGGTACACACCGAGCTGAAAGACGTGCTCAAGACCTACTCCACCGACGAGGGCAAGGAGCTCGCCGACCAAGCGTACGAGCGCTACTTCGAGGGCAAGGGCGACACCACGATCCCCAAGCCAGTTTTCGCGCGTCTCCTGCGCGACCAGGAACTCGCGGGCCTCGTCAGCCACCTCGAGTTGCTCGACCGAGAAGAAGAGCTCATCGCAGCGCAAAAGACCCAGTGGAAGAACTCCGTGGGCGAAGACTTGCTGAAGATCATCGCCGAGAGCCGCGAACGCCTGAAGAAACGCGCGGGTCGCGCGCTCTTGCGCAACATGGTCGACCTCGCGAAGCAGCTCGGCGACCTCATCGGCCAGGCGCAGATCATCCGCTTCGAAGTCGTCGATGCCCGCCGCGCCGACTACACCTACCGTCTGCAAAACATCGACATGGTCGACACCTCGAAAGATGTCGACGTGGACTTCGCAACCTCGCCGAAGTTCATCTACTGGCCGTTCAACGGCGAATTCTGGAAGGACGAACTCGGCTGGTATCGATACACCGAACAGGCGAAGTGCAAGTAGTCCCTCGCCGATAGAACTTTTCCCCCTCTTGACTGTCTGACCCCGACGCTCCCTGGAGTCGAGGATCATGTTCCGCCCCATTTCTTTTCGTTCTTCCTTTCTTCTCGCGCTCGCCCTGGTGGCCTTCGCGGGCTCCGTCGTTCCCGGCGAGGCCTACGCGCAGGACCGCGACAGCAAGAGTGAGCGTCGCGTGCTCAAGAGCACCGACATCACCGCTCGCGACGCCGCGCAGAAGGAACTCGAAGCCAAGGCAAACGCCGCGCGCGACGAGTCCATCGAACGCCTCAAGCAGCTGTTGAAAGACAGCCCCGTCGAGGGCGACACCAAGGCGGAGATGCTCCTGCGCCTTGCCGATCTCTATTTTGAGAAGGGTCGCTACCTCTACCAGGGGGAGATGGAGAAGTACCAGGCGGAGTACGACAAGTGCTTCAACACCCAGGGGTGCAGCCCCGACGCCGTGCCACAGGACCACGCCGAGTCGTCGGGCTGGCAAGAGAAGTCGGTCAAGCTCTACAAGCAGATCCTTGCGAACTACCCGCAGTTCGCCCGCGCCGACGAGGCGACCTTCTACCTCGGGCAGGCGCTCAGCGAGATCGCGAACGCCAATAACGACGCGAAGAAGAAGGACGAGGCGAACATCGAGCTCACCCGGTTGGTCAAGACCTACCCGGACAGCCGCTACATCCCCGACGCCTACCTCCTCATCGGCGAGTACTACTTCGAGAAGAACGAGGCGATGAAGGCCTTGATGGCCTACCAGCGAGCGGCCGCCTACAAGGACTACGACAAGTACGCGTTCGCCAACTACAAGCTGGCCTGGTGCTGGTACAACGTGGGCGAGTACGGCAAGTCGATCGACACGATGAAGACCGTTGTCGACTACTCGACGAAGCTCGAGTCGGCCGGCCAGAGCAGCAGGTCAAACGTGCAGTTGCAGGAGGAGGCCCTCAAGGATCTCGTCCGCTTCTTCGCCGACGCCGGCGACCTCGACGAGGCCTACGAGTACTTCAACAAGCTGGGCAAGCCGGAGCTCATCCGCGACATGCTCAAGCGCCTCGCGGCGACCTACTTCGAGCAGGGCAAGTTCGAGCAGGCCATCCAGACCTACCGACGCCTCATCACCGAGGCTCCGCAGGCGGCCACCGCACCGGACTACCAGAACGAGATCATCCAGTGCCTCACGAAGATGGGGAAGAAGGAAGACACGATCGCCGAGATCGATCGCCTTCGCTCCACCTACGGCAAGAACAGCGCCTGGGCCCGCGCCAACGCGAGCAACACCGAGGCTCTCAAGACGGCCGGCGAGTTCATCGAGAAGAACCTCCGCACCGTCGCCACCAATTATCAGATCGAGGGCAAGAAGCTCACGGGCGACGCGGCCAAGAAGGTCTTGCTCTTGGCGGAAGGCGCCTACGCGACGTACCTCGAGGAGTTCCCGGACTCCAAGTACAGCTACGACATGCGCTACGCCTACGGCGAGCTGCTCTACAAGCTGAAGAAGTTCGATATCGCCTACGACCAGTACATGAAGGTCGTGGCCGTCGATCCCAAGGGCCAGCACTCCAAGTTCTGCGCGGAGTCTTCAATCTTCGCCGCCGACGAAATGGTGAAGAAGGAAACCAAGGCCGCCGGCGGTGGCCCTGACCCCGGCAACAAGACCGCCGCCGTCGAGCTCAGCGACTGGGAGAAGAAGCTCCTGGCCTCTCTCGACCAGTACGCGAAGCTCTTCCCCGACGACGGAAAGGTTCGCAACATCATCTACCGGTCAGCGTACCTCCTCTACAACAAGAACCAGTTCAAAGAGGCGTCTGACCGGTTCCGCGTCGTCATTGGCATGGACCCCAAGTCCAAGGAAGCCGAGCAGGCCGCGAACCTCATCCTCGACAGCTTCGCGCTCGTGCAGGACTGGCCCAACCTCAAGGAAGTCGGCAAGGCCTTCTACGACCAGGCCGGGCTCGGCTCCGCCGACTTCAAGAAGGAAGTCTACGGCATCTACGAGAACGCATCCTTGAAGCTCATCGAAGAGGCCTTCAAGAAGACCAGCGACAAGGCGAAGGGCGCCGCCGACTACTGGGCCTTCTACCAGGAGTTCCCCACCTCGGCGAACGCCGACCTCGCGCTCAACAACGCGAGCGTCTACAACCACGACCTCGGCAACACCCGCGAGGAGATGAAGGTCCGCCACGAGCTGATCGAGAAGTTCCCGAAGTCGAAGTACTTCAAGGACCAGGTGGCTGCCCTCGGCTTCAACTACGAGTCCGTCGCGGACTTCGACGACGCAGCGAACTGGTACGAGAAGCTCTTCGCGCTCGACAAGACGCACGCCGGCGCTTCCGACGCGATCTACTCGGCCGCGCTCTTCCGCAGCGCGCTCGGCCAGTGGGAGCAGGCCATCAAGGACTACCAGCAGTATGTCACGGCGTTCCCCGACAAGAGCAATATCAACGGCGTGAACCTTGAGATCGCCAAGATCTACGAAGCTCACGAGAAGTGGCCTGAGGCCTCCAAGGTCTACCTCGGGTACTACACCAAGCCGCCGGCCAACGCGACCTTGGACGAGCAGATGTTCTGCCGCCTCCGCTATGGCCTGATGATGGACAAGATCGGCCAGGGCGCCAAGGTCACCCAGCACTGGAAGGACTCGCTGGCCTGGTTCGAGAAGGCCAAGGTCGAGGCCGCCAAGACGGGCGGGAAGCCAGGCGACATCGCGACCGAAGCGCAGGGCCAGATGATGTTCGTCCTCGCAGAGCCCGAGTACAACGCCTACATGGCGATGAAGATCAACGGGCCGGGCGACAAGAAGCTCCCGCAGAAGCAGGTCGACAAGCTGCTCAAGGAGCAACTGGTGAACAAGGCCAAGGCGATCACCGCGCTCGAGGCCACCTACAACAAGATCATCGCGACCGGCGCAGGCCGGTGGGGTCTCGCCAGCCTCGTCCGCCTCGGGCGCGCCTATGAGAACCTCGGCGAGGCCTTGCTGAACTCGTACGTGCCTTCCTACCTGACGGAAGACCAGGCCGAGATCTACAAGATGGCCCTCGAAGACAAGGCTTACCCGGCGGCGCAGAAGGCCGCGGCCGTGTACCAGGCCGGGCTCGACAAGGCGTTCGAGCTCAGCATCTACAACGACGACACCGCCGAAGCCACGCGCCGCCTGGGCGTCATCGCGCCCGACGAGTACCCCGGCCTCTTCGAGACCGTGCCCGCGCCGCGGTATGCCTCGCCGTCCACCAAGGTCGCTTCCTTCGAGTCCGCCCCCTAGGCAGGACAGGAGATTTCTCGCCCCATGTTCCGCACCCTCCTCATCGCGCTCGCGCTTGTCGGCTGTGGCGACAAGAACCCGGTCAACACCGACCCCACCGCCCAGCAAGCGGCCGATCCCAAGGCGGAGTTTGCCGCCGGGGTCAAGCTGCTGGGTGGTAGCGGCGGCGTCGTCGATTACTCGGCGGCGCTCGCCAAGTTCGAGTCGGCGGCCACCGCCGATCCGAGCTTCGTGAAAGCCTGGTTCAACTGTGGCTTCGCCGCCGAGCGTGCCGGCGACCATGCCAAGGCCGAGTCTTGCTATCGCAAGGCGCTCGAGCTCAAACCCGACTACGACGCCGCGATCTTCAATCTCGGTGGCGCCCTTTCGGCCGTCGGCAAGGCCGACGAGGCGGTCGAGGTGTACAAGAAGTACATCGAGTCACACCCGACCGACCTCGAGGTGCGTAACAACCTCATCGACGCCCTCACCGCCGCGAAGCGTTACGACGAGGCCGTGGCCGCCGCGCAGGAAGTGCTGGCCCGCGACCCGAAGAATGTCGGCGCCTATCGCAACCTGTCCCGCGCGTACTACGCACAGGGCAACTACGCGATGAGCACGCTCGCTGCCGACAAGGCACGCTCGCTCAACGACGCCGACCCCGGCATCTACAACAACATGGGCGTCACCTACCTCGCCCAGAAGAACGAGCCGGCCGCCATCGAGGAGTTCCGCACCGCGCTGAAGGTCGACCCGACCAACCTCGAGGCCAACCTCAACCTCGGCTACACGGCGCTCAACTCGGGCGACTACGGTCTCGCGCTGCAGTGCTTCGAGCCAATCGCCAAACAATACCCGGGCAACGTCGATATCATGATGGGCTACGCCATCGCGCTGCGTGGCACCAAGGCCTACGACGAGGCCGCAAAGATCTACGACGACCTGCTCAAGCGCGACCCAAAGAACCGCACGCTGGTGATGAACGCGAGCACCTTGCACTCGCGCTACACCAAGAAGTTCGACAAGTCCCGCGCCATCCTCGAAGACTTCCAGAAGCAGATGGTCGGCCAGCTCTCTCCCGACGATCCGGTGATCACCGAGATCGAGAAGGTGAAGAAGCTGGAAGACGAGGAGAAGGAGCGCAAGCGCATTGCGGCCGAGAAGGAGAAGGAAGCTAAGGAACGCGAAGAGCGCGCCAAGGCCCTGCTCAAGGAGATGGCTGCCGACATCGCCAAGATGGAGTCCGACCTCCAGAAGAACCAGGACTGCTTGATGACCAACCGTCCCGACGTGTTCGAGATGGTGCCCATCGTCATCGAGCAGGCGAAGCCGGTCATCGCGGAGAACGACGCCTCGATGGCCAACGACATGAAGACCTTCGTCGACGACGCCAAGCTCCAGCTGGCCGATGCTCTCACCTCGTGCGCCACGGCGCCGGCCGCCCCCGCGCCGGGTGACGCACCCGCCCCGAACCTGGCGCCTGTGCCGGCGCCCGCGCCGACTGAGGCCCCAGCCGCCCCGGCGCCTGCACCCACACCCGCGCCGCAGTAGAATCGCACCCACGTCGTTTTGACGGGAACCTTTCGTCACCCCCATTGTCCCAAGCCACGCGGTCGGGAACAATCTCGCCGCTCGGAGTCGTGCATGACCAAGCTCGTTGCCCGCCTTGCTCTCGCCTCCGCCCTCCTCTACGCGCCTGCCGCTCTCGCGCAGGACGAGGGGGGCGACGACGGGGATCGCAAGGTGACCTACAAGCAGAAGACCGAGATCGACTTCGAAGGCCTCGACGTGAGCGGCGAGCTGGTGAAACCCCAGAGCGCCCTCGTTCTGGATCGAAAGAAGGCCCAGTTCAATCCGCTGATCAAGCTCCGCTACGACTTCAATAGTGAGATGGAACAGTCGATCGACGAGGTCAAGTAGCCCCCACTTGCAGTCCGCGCGGCCACGGCCGTGCATTCCAGAGGAACGACCATGGCCGGAAACACCGCGATCTCGATGACCTTCGAGATCTACAATGGCGACACGCTCGTGCGTCGCGAGGAACTGCGGCACGAGAGCGTCACCATTGGCAAGGGCCCCGCTGCGATGCTTCGCATCGAAGACCCGGGCCTTCAGGATCTCCACGCGGTCATCAACGTGGCCGACGACGGCGCCGTGCAGCTGCTCGACCTGGTGGGCGATCAGAGCACCCGCGTCAACGACGCGGCCGTCAGCAACGTCATCCTCCAGAACGGCGACGCCATCAGCATCGGCGCGGTGCGCATCGTGGTTGGCCTGCCCGAGAGCGTGCCCCAGGTTGCCGACGACTCCACCTCGACGGCCCCGGTGGTCGAGAGCGCCGCCGACGACCAAACCGCCCCCGAGGGCGAGACCGTCGCGACCGACGATGACGAGCCCGAAGAAGACGTGATGGCGTTCGTGATGCGGGCGAGCGCTTCCGCCAACGACCCTGCGGCCGACCGCAGCCGGGGGCGCGTACTCGAGGTGGCTCAGGTGTTTGGCGACTCCGTTGTCGACGTGAAGTACGCCCGCATGCGTCCCATCACCGTCGGCTCAGGCCTCGCCCAGAGCATGATGGACAGTAAGCCGCAGTCCGACTTCTTCGTGCCGGTCGATCTGCTGCCCAACCAGAACTTCCGTCTCTTCGAGAACCAGGGCGGGCGCTGGGTCGCGCGCATCTCCGACCGCTGGGCGGGCTTTGTCGACGTCGGCGAGACTCGCCGGAGCTTCGAAGAGCTGCTCGCCGACGGAACCGCCAAGAAGGGCGGCGACGGCATGCTGACGGTCGACATCTCCGAGGACGCACGCCTCGTCGTCGACCTCGGGCCCACCCTCTTCGTGGCGCACCAGGTGTACCCCGGCAAGCCGGCCGCCAAGACCCAGACCAACATCGACTGGCCGCTCGTCGGCATCGTCGGGTTCATGGGCTTCGTGGCTTTCATGCTGGGCATCGCCATCGCCTTCGTGCCGCCTCCGCCCGACAGCTCCCGCAACGGCCTCGACGACCACATGGTCGAGCTCCTCCTCCAGAAGGAAGAGGAGAAGAAGGACGACAAGAAGGAAGACAAGAACCCCGACGCGGGCGAGGGGGCCAAGGCCAAGAAGGAAGAAGGCAAGGTTGGCAAGAAGGACGCCAAGCAGGACAAGGCCAAGGGCGAGAAGGTCCAGATGCAGAAACAGCAGCTGGACAAGGAGATCGCGGAGAACGCGGGCGTGCTCGGCTCGCTCCGCAACGACTCCGCGCTCGACGCCGCCCTCGGCGCGACGGGCCTGAACGCCGACACCATGAGCGGCATCGGTGGCCTCATCGGCACCAAGGGCACGCAGATCGGCTCCGGTGGTCTCGGCGGCCGTGGCTCTGGGCTTGGCGGCGGTGGCACCGCGGACGGCCTCGGCGGCCTCGGCACGCGCGGCCGTGGGTCGGGTGCGAGCGGCTACGGCTCCGGCGGTGGCAACTTCGGCAGCAAGGGCGAGGGCGGCATCGGCACCATCGGTGGCGACCCGATCATCCTCGGCGCGCTCGACAAGTCGCTCATCGACGCCGTCATCAAGCGCAACATGAACCAGATCCGGTATTGCTACCAGCGCGAGCTGACCAAGAACCCGGCGCTGGGCGGAAAGATCACGGTGAAGTTCGTCATTGCCAAGGACGGCACCGTCTCCTCGGCGCAGACCAAGTCCTCGACCATGAACAGCCCCGCCGTCGAGTCCTGCATCAACGGCCGCTTCATGCGCTTCCAGTTCCCCGAGCCAAAGGGCGGCGGTATCGTCATCGTCTCCTACCCGTTCATCTTCTCCCCCGGGTAGCGTGATAAGCCCACGCGCCCCGTCGAGGTCCTGATGCTGCTGTTCCCGATTGCCGCCCTTGCAACGCCCGCTCTCGCCGGGGAGCCCGCACCCGTCGAAGACTGGCTCGTGGCCGTCGCGCAAGACGAGGACGAGGAAGAGGGTGAGGAACGCCCCAAGGCCGACGACGAGGCGCGAATTCGCGAGATCGTCCGCGGCTTCTACGCCCGGGCCAACGTTGGGGCGGCGGTCTACCTGCTGGATCTGGGCGCCGACAAGGGTGCTGGGTCGGCGGTACAGCCCGGCACGCTCGTCGGCATCGCCTTCGGTCAGGACTTCGTCGACAACGAGAAGCAGTCGATGGCCTGGGAGATCGCCCTCAACCAGGGCGTGCATAACGGCCTCGACTGGTCGGTCCAGGCGGCCGCTGGCTGCCAGGTCGTCGGCGGCGCCTACGCGTGCACCGAGGGCGACCTTCGCACCTACTCGCTGCAGGCCGCCTACGAGTTCTCGGCCTACCCCACGCGTCGCATCGGCATCGGCGCGCGCGCGGGCGCAGGGGCGATGTACAGCCCGCTCCTGCTCGAGGCCACGCACTACCAGGACGAGATCCTTCCCGCCTTCGGTGGCGACCCGCAGAAGCACAACGCGCCGATGGTCTACGCCTTTGGCGGCCCCACCTTCGAGTACTACACCAAGCTCTCCCACTTCTCGGTGGGGGTCGACGCCGACGTGTTCTACGTGATCAACGGCTTCAGCGATCTGGGCGTGAACGTCGCGGGCAGCCTGAAGTATACTTTCTGAAACTGGAGGGTCTTTGATCCTCTTCGCGCTCGCATGCATCGGCCTGCAGAGCGTCCCGGGCGAAAAAGACACCGCGGGCGATACTGGTGGTGTAGGCGAGGTCGGCGGCCTCAGCGTGAGCTCCACGCTCGTCGACTTCGGCGAGGTTCAACCTGGTGATATCCGGGAGGAATCGCTGACGTTGAGCAACGATGGCAGTGCAGTGGTGCACATCGACGCCCTGCTCGAGGGCGACGCCTTCGCCGTCGATCTCACCGGGCTCGACGTGGGCCCCGGCAAAAGCGAGGTCCTGACCCTGTCCTTCGAGCCCGAGGACGAGGGCGAGTACGCCGGGGTGCTCGCGCTCTCCACCGGCGACGACGACCTGGACGTCGCGCTCACGGGCAGCGCCAGCAGCGACGCGCCCGACGACACCGGCGGCGGCAGTTCGGGGCCCTCGGGCGACATCAACGTCGACCCGAGCTCGCTCACCTTCTCGACGCTCACGGTGGGTGACACCGAGATGCAGTCGCTCACGGTGCGCAACGCGGGCGACGACGTGCTCAACATCGTCGATTTCGCCACGAGCGACAGCGCGTTCAGCTTGCGCGGAAATCTCGACCCGGGCGACACGCTCGACCCCGGCGACGAACGCACGCTGGAGGTGTACTTCGAGCCCAGTGCGGCCGGCTGGTACAGCGCCAAGCTCACCATCGAGTCCGACGACCCCGACGAGCACAGCCTCGACGTGGCCCTGAGCGGCGGCGGCGAGGAAGGTTGCACCGTCTGCGCGCCGCGCATCCAGGTCGACACGGGCTCCGACCCGTATGCGATCACCGATTTCGCAGCCTGGTTCGGTCCCGACACCCGCACGATCGTCGTGAGCAACGATGGCGACCAGGTGCTCAGCGTCAACAGCGTCTACGTGAACAACGACATCTTCTCCACCTGCGGCGAGTTCTACATCGGCGGCTGGGGAGGCATGACCTCGATCGCACCGGGCGACAGCACCAGCTTCTCGCTCAGCTACGACGCCGTGGCGGAGTGCATCGAGCTGGCCTGGAAGTCGCTCGACCAGAACGTGCTCCACATCATCAGCAACGACCCGGCCGAGTCCGACTACGTGATCGAGCTGCAAGCTTCCGGCTTCTAGCCCCGCTTGCACAGCGGTGTTTGCCGCGCTAGTCACGCCCGGCTCCCCATCCCGGGGAAGCATTTTTCGTACGACGGCACGGGCCGTCCAATGCGAGGGTTCAGATGGCGAACGAAAAGCTTGGTTTGATTGGCAAGAAGCTTGGCATGATCCAGATCTACGACGATGCCGGCAGCGTGCAGGGCGTCACCGTGGTCGAGGTCACCCCCAACACCGTCCTCCAGGTGAAGACCACCGCGGGCAAAGACGGCTACAACGCGCTGCAGCTGGGTGCCGGCGAGGGCAAGAAGAAGCAGGCCGCGCGTAGCAACACGATCCGCGCCGAGAAGCTCGGGGTCGCGCTGCCGAAGTACATCCGCGAGTTCCGCGTCACCGCCGCCGCCGCCGCCAAGGCCGCCGTGGGTGGGCAGCTCTCCATCGCCGACGTCTTCAAGGTGGGCGACCTGGTCGACGTCCAGGGCCAGAGCAAGGGCAAGGGCTTCAAGGGCGTCATGGTGCGCCACAACTTCGCTGGCTTCGGCAGCAGCCACGGCGTGCACGAATACTACCGCCACGGCGGCTCGATCGGCACCCGCCTGACCCCCGGCATGACCATGAAGGGCACGAAGATGCCCGGTCACATGGGCGACCGGAAGGTTTCCGTCCAGAACATCAAGGTCGTGAAGATCGACGCCGAGCGGAACCTCGTGTTCCTCAAGGGCGGCGTCCCCGGGGCCCGCGGCGCGAGCGTGATCGTCCGCCCCGCCGTCAAGGCCTAGGACAGCGACAGTCTCCGCAGCTCAGGTGCCACGACGAACGTGGCGCCTGTCGCGGCGCGCACGGCTTCAACCGACAGGTCTTCGGCAACCTCGAGGAGGGTCAACCCTCCCTTGAAGCTGAACACGCCGTAGTCGGTGATGAGGAGATCGACACAGGCAACGCCGGTGAGCGGCAGGTTGCAGGCGTCGAGTAACTTGGGTTCGCCCTTGGCCGTGTGCTCCATCGTCACGACGACGCGCCTCGCACCCGACACGAGGTCCATCGCACCGCCCATGCCCTTGACC
>SXGT01302659.1_pt1 | contig 54652 bp, 44 predicted proteins | sample 3176221 | NCBI WGS metagenome assembly SXGT01 (sample SAMN11356862, study PRJNA531348) | freshwater metagenome | isolation source: freshwater sample F1-120 | place: China: Fuxian Lake, Yuxi | collected 2017-12-25
CGACCACGAGATCGCGTCGTTCACCGCCTTCGCCGGCGACCAGACCGCGAGCGGCGCCCAGCTCGCCACGCTCACCGCGTGGGCCACCTCGAGCTACCGGCGGCACGTGCGGCTGCAGCTCAAGTGGCGGCTGCACACGGGGGTGATCATACCCAAGGAGGCGATGTTCAGCGCGATCCTCTACGTCACCACCAAGGGGCAGTGATGACGGCCCGGGGGCCGATCGCGCCCCCCGTGGACTGGACGCGCGCGCGGGCCACGTCGCGGCGCGCTTGCAGCTGCGGGGGCACGTGTGGCCCGTGCGGCCAGGCGTCACAGAGCCAGCGGCTCGTCGAGGGTCCGCGCCACCTCGGCGCGGGAAGGAACCTCGAGCGAGCCCGGCCCGTCGAGGCCCGGGGCGCCGCACGGCTCGCGCCCGCCGGCCTGACGGTATCGCTGGCAAGGTGGTACTGGGGCGCCGATATCGAGCCGGTGACGATCGCCTGCGGGTGGACCCTGCTGGGCTGGGCAGCGCCGCTCCTCGACCCGGCGCCCTGCAGCGGGGCGAGCCGGGTGCTGCCCTGGCGGCTGGCGGTGGGGAGCACGGGGACCATCGAGCTACCCAGCGGCGAGTTCCGGATGTACTTCGCCAAGGGGCGGCTGGAGCAGTGGACCGATGATGCGACGCGCGCTGAGGACCGATATCCCGTAGTGGACGGAGCGGGGAACGAGAAATTCTCCCGTTCTCGCATTGGCGAGGAACTCTCCGGCACCAAGCTCGACGCCTGGTGGCGTGCCGAGACCAGCGACGGGCTGGGCGTGCCCGATCTCTGTTTCGCGAGCGGCTACATCTCCTTCCTGGACTCCTCCGACGGCCGCCACTTCCCGCTCTACGCCCCCCGCGTCACCCAGCGCGGGCTCCCCGCCGGCGCGTGCGGCTACTCGCGCCCAGTGGTGAGCTACGGCAACGCGGACACGGGCTTCCGTGCCGGCTGGCGGAGCACCGTCATCCCGTGCTCGGGCCCCTCGCCGGTGTACCGCGACCCCACCGTGGTCTTCCTCCCGGCCAGTGGTATCTACGTGATGCTGGTCGTGGAGTGCCGGTCGACCGACCCCACCCTCGTCGACGACGATGTGATCGACGACGAGGTCTGCAACCTGTGCAGCCCGTCCGCCTGCCTCGGCAGTGCCAACCCCACCACCGACCCGGTGTTCTTCGCCTGCCGCGACCCGAGTTTCCAGTCGGGCGTCGCCGGCCCCTTCGCGTTCCTCGCATCGAGCCCAGATCCCACTTCGGCATACGCCTCGTTCGTCGGCGTACCGCAAGTCCTGCTCACCCCTTCCGGGGCGCAAGTGCTGGTGCACGCCAAGGCGGGCGACTGGAACCTCTCGGGGCTGTCGATCTGTGACGCCGCGGAGCTCGGCGCGGCGCTCGCGGCCCTGCTGGCCGAGCCGACGGCCGCGTTCTCGGGCGACGCGGCGGAGGCCGCCGTGGCCCGCGAGCTCGGCCGCAGCCGGCTGTCACCTCTCTTCGTCTCGCTGGGTGATCTCCAGGTGTCCTGCAACCTCCCGGGGCTCAGCTGCCCGCCCGTGACGGTGGACGAGGAGCTGGTGTTCTGCGGCGACCGTCTCCATCTCTATTTCACCGCGAAGCTCACGTGCTCGCCCGCCGACCCCGTCCCGCTGTCCGTGGTGGGACACGCCGTGGCGGCGCTGGACGCCGAACCTGGCGACCTCGCCGCGTTGATCCCGGGGTCCGCCGCGGCGGTGGCCTCCACCGGGGGCTCCCGTTCCGCGAGCGCCGTCGGGACGGATGAAAGCACGGGGACGACGAACCTGGCCCCGTGGTTGGCGGGCGGTACCGGGCGATCCTGGCTGGGGGTCGCGTCGGAGCGGGAGCTGGCGAGACCGCCCGAGCTCGTCCCATTGACGGGCGACCCAGGGGATGCGGTGACCGCGCTGACTGAGTTCTCCGTGGCCCCGTGCAACCCGGTGGAGGTAACCGATCTCACGGGGGGCGCGGGCGCGGTGAGCGACCTCCGGGGCCAGACCGTCGACGCGGAGCTGAACGACCCCGACGTCTTCGAGAACGGCACGGGAGGCTACACGATGCTGGTCCACTCCCGGGCGCTGGGCGGCACGGTGGTGTTCGTCGCGCCGCGCCGGGTGGCCTGCGACCCGAGGACATCGTGCTGAGCCTCGTCCTGTGGCTGGCCTGCCGCGGGGAGCAGCCTGCAGGCGACGGGTCGAAGGATGCCAAGGAGACCGGCGACTCCTCGCCGGCGGGCGACACCGACGACAGCGCGCCGGGCCCCGACTCGGCGCCCCCGGACACGGGCGGCCCCGACTCCGGGGCGCGGGACTCCGGCGGGGACGACAGCGCCAACCCCGACACGGCCCGCGGTGACACATCGAGCGGCGACACGGCCGAAGGTGACACCGCGGAGGACATTCCTAGCGGCGACTGGATCTGGGTGGATGCTGGCGACGCAATGACCTGCGGCATTCACGCTGACGGGAGCATCGAGTGTTTCGGCAGGGATGAGGATGCAATTGCCGCCACTGTGCCTGCAGGCAATTTCTCGCAGCTGCAGGTCGCGGACGATTTCGCCTGTGCGCTCGACACTGCGGGCCGCGTCCAGTGCTGGGGCGACCACGCTCCGGACGGCGACCTGGACGCGCTGCCAGACGCCGCCACGATCACGGTTGGCTCGTACGGGTCCCTGTACGCACTGGGCCTCGATGGCTCGCTCACGCAAGGTGCCGATTGCCCGGAAGCGTACGGGTGCGGAACCGCGCCGTCGGGTACCTACGTCGCGCTCGACGCATCGAGCGAGTTCGCCTGCGCGCTCGACAGCGCCGGCGAGGTGGCCTGCTGGGGCAACTACGCTGAGGATCCGCCTGCAGGTCCCTTCTCCGACGTCGATGTGTGCGACTACTGGGACATCGAGTGTGCCCTCGACAGCTCGGGCGAGGTCGTCTGCTGGGGCGAACATCTGAACGAGCACGGGGGGTCGTACGCCCCCCCGGCCGGGCCCTTCGCCTCGATCGACGTGGGCGTGATGTACGCCTGCGCGCTCGACGACACCGGTGCCGCGAGCTGCTGGCGGGCCGACGACAGCTACTGGGACTACCCCGTCGTCGACCCGCCCGACTATCCCTTCGTGCAGGTAAGCTCTGGCGACGTGCATGTCTGCGGCATCACTACCCTCGGTGGGATGGCCTGCTGGGGCCTCGACATCGATGGCAGCACCGTGCCGCCGTAAAGCGCACTTCGCCTTGATGCTCTCGAACGCTGCCTCCTCCCGCTGCGAGCCCCACATCGTGTCAGAGTCGAACGACCCCGACGTGTTCATGGGCGAGTTCGAGCGGAGGAACGGCTAGCGCGCGGCCACGGGTTAGTGCGCGCGCGTTCCAGGAGCCCCCCGTGGCCAAGAAGCCTCCCCAGACCGACGAAGCGTCCCACGACCACAGCCACGATCACGAGGACGAGCTGTCCGAGGAAGACGTGGTCGTCCTCGTCGACGAAGACGGCAACGAGACGACCTACCTCTTCATCGGCACCGTCGATGTCGACGGGGAAACCTTCGCGCTCCTGGTCGACTCGGAAGACGAGGGCGAGGACGAGAACACCAGCGTGTTCGTGTTCCACTACACGCAAGACGACGACGGCGGCGAGGAGTTCGAACCGGTGGAAGACGACGAGCTGCTCGCGAAGGTGCAGGCCGCCGCGGAGAAGATGTTCGACGAGGCGGAGAAGGGCGAGGCTTAGTCGCCTGGTTCAACCAGGGACGCCAGGACGCGGACCCGCCGATCGCGGCGTTGATACGCAAGCCGGCGAAAACGGGATCCTGTTTTCGCTGCGCCATGGGGGTTTCACGCCATGACTGCCAGGCTGATCGAGCCCGTGCTCCAGGGCTGGGCCGCGTCCCCACGCCGAAAACCGCTCGTCTGCGCGGCGTGGGCCGAGCGCCGAGCCACCATCGAGGTCCGGGCCCTACAGCACGCGTTGTCCGAAGCGTTCGCCGAGGATCTGCTTCGTCACCGCGGGCCGAACGACTCGGTGGAGGCGGTCTACCACTCGCTGCCCCACCACTACGGGCGCCGTTTCAAGCAGGAGGGCTTCGCGCCAGGGCTCAGCTCGGCCGTCGTCGGCCGGGGGCTCGACCGGCTCGAGTCCGCGATGTTGATTCGCCGCGTCGTCCCCACGTCGTCAACCGCCGCGCCGTTTGTCGACCGTCCACGGTCGGCTCGGAAGCTGCTCCCCCTCGACATCGGCCTCGCGCTGGCGCAGATGGGCGTCCCGTTCCAGGATGTGCGTTCGTCAAACCTCGACGCGATGATGGAAGGTCGGGTGGCGGAGATGTGGGCCGGCGTGCTGATGGCCGACGACCCGCAACCCCTCCACTTCTGGGTGCGCGAGGGCAGCGAGGGCGCCGCTGAGCTCGACTACCTCCTGCCAGGGGGGCCCATCGAGGTGAAGGCTGGGCGCGCGGGCACGCTGCGGTCACTCCACCAGTACCTGCGGCGCTCGGGGCGGCGAGCCGCCTGGCGACTCCATGTCGGGCTCCCTGCAGAGGATCGCCACCAGGTCGCGCTCGATGGTGACGACCTGGACTACACGCTGGTCTCCGTGCCGCTGTACCGCGCGGAGCGCGTCCGCGACATCCAGAGGGCAGGCCCGGCGTCCCGCGCCCCCAGTGCGTAGGCCTGCGCCCGACCCTCTCCCGCCACGGGATCCCATCAGTCCCAAATTGCCACGCGACAATGCGCCCGCATGCGCTCGTCGCGAGTGGCCAGCGGCAGATCGTCAGCGATCGCGTGGGCCGCGATCACGCGGTCGAAGGGGTCGCGGGTCCAGGCGAGAGTGGCCGCCACCCGCGACACCCGGTCGAAGTCGCTTTCCGCCGCACGCAAGCCTGCCGCCGCCGCCATGGTGTCGATGACCTCGTCGGGCGAGGCGAGCAAGCGCCCGATCTCGTGCAGGAAAGCCAGCTCCAGCCTGACCATGGGGGAGTACAGCGGCCGGGCGGCGCCGAGACGGGCGCGGAGTGACGCCGGCAGGCGCTCCACCTCGCCCGCATACAGCCACACCAGCACGTGGGTGTCGAGGTGGATCACAGGGGGTCGGGACGCCAGGACGTGGACCAGTCGATCGCGGCGAGGTCGCCCGGGTCGCCCGAGATCACACCGTCGCGACGCGGCAGGGCCTCGACCCAGGACCGTGCCGACGGCGGCACGAGGCGCACGATGACGCCGCGCCGGTCGATCTCGACCACCTCCCCCGCCTCGATGGCGCGGTCCAGAATCCGGTAGACGTCGGCTCGGAGCTGGGAGGCGGTCACGCGCATGCACGCAAGCTAGAGGCAAAGGGCGTACGTGTCAACGATTCGTACGTACGAGAGCGTCGTGATTGTCACGAGTTGTAACGCACGGCGACGAACACGCCCGAGATGCCGCCGATCCTGCGGGTGTCGGTGGAGAAGAGTCTCGACGAGCGGTGAGGGATTCGCGGTTGTCACGAGTTGTAACGCACGGCGATGGGGCGATCCGTCGCAGGTGGGTTCCGCTATGATCACCGTCGTGACTTGAACGACACGGGGCTCCTCCACCTGCGACGGAGAGATCCCACAATGCCTATTCGAAGCCGCGTCGTTGCCATCGCTCTCGCCGACGAGCTGCGGATGTACACCGACAGCACGGGCACCTGGAAGGTGCTCGACCTCGATGTTCCGGAGTTGCTGGGGCTTCTGGCGCACGCCGAGAGCATGCAGCTCGAGTGGCTGCTCGACCAGCGTGCGACGAACGAGGTTGACTGGAACATCGATGTCATCGTCGGCTGGGACCGCGACCACGAGATCGCGCCCTTCGCCGCCTTCGCCAGCGACCAGACTGCCAGCGGCGCCCAACTGGCCACGCTCACGGCGTGGGCCACCTCGAACTACCGGCGGCACGTGCGCCTGCAGCTCGAGTGGCGGCTCCACACCGGCGTGACCGTCCCGAAGGAGGCGATGTTCAGCGCGATCCTCTACGTCAACACCAAGGGGCAGTGATGAGGCAGCGGATTGCACCCGATCCATTGGGCTCCCCTCGGGGCGCCCCTTCCGCAGGCCCGGCCGGAGCGAGCCTTGGTGCAACCGCGCATCGCGAGGGGCTCCGCGTCGAAGGGCCCCTCGTCGGCGCAGTCCAGTCGCCGGCGAGGGCCGGTGCTGCGACGCTCCTGCTCGGCGAGCGGGGACCGGTGATCGAGCGCGCAGGCCAGCCATCCAGCGACTTCCTCTACTTTGAGGTGCGGGATCACGCGGGCCTACGCCGCGTGAAGGTCGCCGTAGAGAACGCTCAGGCCTACTTGGACACGAACTGGGCCAGCATCGTTGGGTATGCGCCCTTCCTCCGCGCCCCGGTTCGATTCAATGGCTAGCGGGGAGGGACGAGAGCGTGAGTCATCCCCGGCGGGAGCGACACGGGAGATTCCCATCCCACCTGTGGAAATGGAACGTTTGTATCGGTTGAAGGTTGAGATGGAGTACGCCGCCTACCGCGCCGAGGTCGCGCGCGAGCGCTTCCACTTGGCGGTGGACACCTCCTGTCGGGCCGCCGGCGTGAGGGCCGAGCGCGTCGGGTTCAAGGTTGAGAACGGACGGCCAGTCCTCTTCCAGGAGGGCGAGTAGTCATGGCGGAAGGATCGGCCAACGGGAACCCTGACTACTGGATCAAGCTTGGACATACCGGCGCCCGGGACGGCGTATTCTACGTGAGGGACGAGGGCGCGAGCGGCACGCCCGACCGGATGATCGTCGCGCCAGTCACGTGGACCAAGACCAACAACGACAATCGTACCTACCAAATCGACTACGACATCCACGGCACCGAGGGCAACCTCCTGCTCATCTCCGGCTACTCCAGGAGTGGCGGCTGGGGCAACCGGTCCATCGCCATACTCGGCGGGGACACGGAGATCAGCTCGCTCTGGCTCGACACGACGCTCCGAATCAACCATCGATACGTGTCGATCGAGTTCGGCAACGCCTCCTATCACGAGCAGCCAGAGAGCGAGCCTCAGGGGCATCTGTACTTCAAGGCTTGGAACGGGGCAGACGGCTACCTCCGGCCCATGTCGTCCCTGGACCAATTCGGCAAGTGGACGTACAATAATGTCGCGGGCGCTGAGCGGGTCACGCTGGAGCCGGAGGACGGCAACGCGGACTCCATCCTGACGCTGGGCTCGACGAGAACGACCCGCGGCTACCTTCTGGTGAGAGCGCACAACGACGGCGTCGCGGTCCGGCCGGGCGTCGTCGTCCTGGAAGGGCGGGGAGGCACCAGGGCCTATCTCTGGTTCCGAGAGTCGGGGGGAGTACGGGAAATCCGAGCTGATGTCGCGGACCCAGCTGCAAACGACTCGGCTGGTGTGGTCGTCGCGACCTAGTAGGAGCAACGGATGCTAAAGCACTTCTCGGCGTTTGTTCCACTTCTTGCCACAGGTGCCTGCGAACACTCATCCGACGACGTTGACTCCGAGGTCGTCGCCAACGACACTGCGGCGTCGTGCTCGGCGGATTCGGATCTTGAGACCAGCGGCCGCGAGGTGGATTTCGGGGAGGTGCGCGTCGGTGACGGCGAGACCCTCCGCCTGGCGCTGAGCGCGGTGGGTACCTGCGACACGCACGTGAGCGCTGCGACGATGACCAACCCCGACTTCTGGATCTCGACCGCCCCGGGGTTCGTGCCGCCCTTCGAGCTCGAAGCCGGGTCGGGCGTGTACTGGGAGCTGGTCTACGTGCCGAGCGCCGTCGAGGCAGACACGGGAACCCTACTCATCGACTCCGACGACCCCACGGAGCCGAGGATCGAGATCGAGCTCAACGGGCAAGGGACCTGACCGGGAGCCGCTAGTCGCCGAGCTCCGCCTCATCCAACCCCGTCCACTCGAGCCACGGCCCGAGGTCCACCCCGGCCCAGAGAATCACCACGCCCGGCTGCCCCCAGGGCTGATAGAACGAGGTCGCGACGTAGGGCGCGATCGACTGCTCGTCGAGGAAGCGCACCGGCACGAACACGCCCGCGAGCCCGCCGATCCCGTGGGCGTCGGCATCGTCGAGGGTGGGCTCCTTCCAGTAGCCCACGTTCAGCGCGGGACGCAGCGCCACGTTGTCACCGACCAGGCGGTTGCTGCTCACGATCACCTGTCCCCGGAGGATCGGTCGCAAGGCGAGGTCGACGTTCACCTCGGCGTCGAGCGCCAACGACACGGGCGTCTCGTGGCGACGCTCGTCGAGCACGCTCCACTTCACGTCTACCCCTTTGGGCGGGGTCAGTCCGCGCACCCCGATCTCCCAGCCCCGGCCGAGGCCCACGCGGAACTCCATCTGCACCGGCAGGGCGAAGCCCGGGCAGCTGTCCTCGAAGTAGTCGCACTCGAGCGTGTAGAGCGCCTCGCCCGGCTGCCAGAAGGCGGCCACGCTGCCCGCGCCCTCCAGCTTGCCGAGGGAGTGCGCGGGGCGGAGCGTGGCCGGCACGCAGGCCGCCAGCCAGAGGAGCGTCACACGTGGCCGCCGAGCGCCTTCTTCAGGGGCTTGTTGAAAGCCCACATCGCGGCGCCCGTGCTCACGCCGATGGCGCAGAGCAACAGGAAGAACTGGTCCTTCGTCATGTCGTCGTAGAAGGTGCCGATCCAGCCGCTGAGGAAGTTGCCGAGGAAGCTCGACGCGAGCCACATGCCCATCATCATGCTGACGATGCGCGGCGGAGACACCTTGGTGACCAGCGAGAGGCCAATGGGCGACAGGTAGAGCTCGCCCACGGTGAGGATGAGCACGCACGCGAAGGGCCAGAAGAGCGAGCCGCGGTTGCCGTCGCCGATGAGATTGGCGCCCACCACCATGATGATGAAGGACAGGCCGAGTACCGTGCTGCCGATGGCCATCTTGCCCACGGAGGTGGGCTCCGAGCCACTCTTGGCCTGCCAGCGCCAGAACATGTCGAGGAAGGGCGCCAGCACGAAGATCATCAGGGGGTTGAAGCTCTGGAACCAGTTGGGCGGGATCTGGAAGCCGAGGATCACCGGCCAGTTGGTCTGGGTGTCGGCCCAGGTTTGCATCGTGTTGCCCTGCTGCTCGTACACCGCCCAGAAGGCGATGTTGAGCACGCACAGCGCGCAGAGCGCGCAAACCTTGAGCCAGTCTTCGCTGTTGAGCGGACCGTGGGCGGCCTCTTCCTTGGCCTTCTCCGCGCGAGGCTTCTCGGCCGCGAGGTACTTCTGCCCGAAGAAATACACCACCAGGCCGATCACGAGGCCGATGCCCGCGGCGCCAAAGCCGTAGTGCCAGCCATAGATCGCGGCGAGCGTGCCGCACACGAGGTTGCAGAGGAAGGCGCCGAGGTTGATGCCCATGTAGAAGATGGTGAACGCGCCGTCGCGACGAGGGTCGCCCTGCTCGTAGAGCTCGCCCACCTGCGTGGAGATGTTCGGCTTGAAGAAGCCGTTGCCCACGATGAGCAGGCCGAGCGCGAGGAGGAACAGCTGCTCGCTCGCCATCACGAAGTGGCCGAGCGCCATCACGATGCCGCCGATGTAGACGGCCTTGCGCTGCCCCAGCCAACGATCCGCGAGGATCCCGCCGAAGAAGGGCGTGGCATAGACCAGCGCCGTATAGAGACCGTACATCGACGAGGCAAAATCCTGCACCGAGGTCTTCGCGACGATCCAGTCGGGCAGGAGCAGCAAGAAGTCGTAGCCGAGCACGTTGAACGGGTTGCTCGGCGCCTCGGCTGGGGGCTCGGGAAAGTCGCTGCGGTAGAGCGCCGCCCCGAAGCTCGACACCAAGTAGTACACCATGTACGCCTTCAAAAGGCCGCGCATGCCGTAGTAGGAGAAGCGCTCCCCCATCTCGGTGAAGAACAGGATGAAGAGCACGAGGGGATGCCCGAAGAACTGGGGCTGCTTCGCGGGGGGGACATGCTCGATCGCCAAGGCGCTCACCGGTGGAAAAGCGCCGCGAGGGTAGCACGCGCGACAGCGCCGGGGCGTCGCCAGTGCTACCCTTGCGCAGCTACTGGACGGGATCTGGCATGAATGAACGTCTCGCTCGCCTTGTCGACACCGCCAAGGGTCGCCCCGTGCGCGTCGGTATTGTCTCGATGTACGACGTCGAGAACAACGCGGTGCGCATCCTGGCCGCCACGCTGCGGCAGGGTGGTCACCACGTGGCGGAGATCTACTTCAAGGACTGGATCTCCAACCACCTCGACCCCGCCACCGACGTGGAGCTCGACAACCTCGTGAGCGTGGTGCGCGACGAGACGCTCGACTTCGTGTGCCTGAGCATCCGCGCCAGCGCCTACTACAACGCGGCGCGCATCCTCACCGACCACCTGCACGATGTGCTCGACATCCCGGTGCTCTGGGGCGGCATGCACCCCACGCTGATGGGCGCCCAGTGCATCCAGACGGCCGACATGGTGCTCCAGGGCGAGGGTGAGCTCGCGCTCCTCGACCTCGCCGACCGCATTCGCGACGGGGGCGACGTGCTCGCGGCGGGGAACATGATGTTCCAGACCGCCGACGGCGTGCGCAAGAATGCGCTTCGTCCCTTGATCGAGAACCTCGATACCCTGGCCTACCGCGACTACGTCACTCACGACCACAAGTACTTCATCTGGGGCAAGAAGGTCGAGAAGGGCGACCCGATGAAGGGCGACCCGGTGTACCAGATGATGGGGAGCCGCGGCTGCATCTACAAGTGCAGCTACTGCTACAACAGCACCTACAAGAAGGACGTTTACCCCGGGCAAAAGTGGTTCCGCGTGCGCTCCCCGGCCAGCATGGTCGACGAGATCAAGAAGGCCCGCGAACACTGGGACTTCAAGCGCATCCGCTTCGACGACGAGGTGTTCAACTTCCAGCTCGACTGGCTCGAAGACTTCTGCGAGCGCTACCCGCGCGAGGTGGGCCTGCCCTTCGAGGTGTTCATCGAGCCGAAGCTGGTGAACGCCGAGCGTATGCGGATGCTTCGCGACGCGGGCCTCGTCAGCGTGTACATGGGCGTGCAGTCGAGCGAGCGGGTGACGGGCCACCTGTACGACCGTCGCGTGAAGAACAGCACCATCGGCGACATCGCCAACCTGTTCCACGAGCTCGGCATCAAGGGACACTTCCAGCTCATCTTCGACGATCCGGTCTCCACGAGCGAGGACAAGCAGAAGCTCTTCGAGATGATCTCGGAGTTCCCGCACCCCTTCGACCTCTACCTCTTCTCGATGACGGTCTTCCCGGGCTCCGAGCTCAACCACAAGCTCCTGGAGTCCGGCCTCATCAGCGAGTACGACATCGAAGGCACCGCCACCAAGACCTTCTACCAGCACCGGATCAACCTGGAGTATCCGCGCCCGGTGGAAGACACCTTCTGGATCGCGCTCACCCAGATGTTGTCGAAGCCCTTCGTGCCGCGCGCGGTGCTGAAGCCGCTGGCGAAGAGCGAGTTCCTGAAGAAGCACCCCTGGCCGCTCATCCAGATGGCCCACGCGGCCAACTACGTGAAGATGGGCACCACGGCGGTGAACATGGCCGCCAACGGCGAGATGACCAAGACGCTCATGCGGCGATGGTTGAGCTTCGACCGGGTGATTACCACCTAGATCGTGGGCTAGGCGTGGTTTAGGTGCCATCCTGCGCCTACGAGTGAGCGGGTGGTCGGCGCCGCCGGCGCCATGCCCCCCGGAATGCGACACGCCGCCGGCCAAGCCCACCCGGATGCGAAAATCCGACCACGGACGGCCGCCCCGGGGTGACCGTTGACGGGCTCACCCATGAACTATCGGCGCTTGCTCGTAGCCTGCCCGACGCCAAGGCTCCACGGCCAGCCTCCGTTTCGCTTTTCGCGGGGCTTGGCTCGGGGGGATTCGCCTTTTGGGGGGCATGACGGGTGCCGGACCGGTCGCCGAGCAAGCCGAGGCCGGAGGACGACCGGCCCAGTCGCGTTTGCGTCGAGTCCCCGGGGCGGCCGACTCACTCAGCCGCGAACGCCGAGGCGAACCGCGACTCACCGGCACCCCTCCGCGACCCCGAGCGCACACGCACGAGCCCTCGCCCGCGCGGCCGTTTCTGGCTCCGCGCCCTCGATCGCCGTGGCAAAAGCGAGGCAAGCCTGCCCGTTGCCCACGCCGCACGAGCGCTCGAAGAGCGGCATCGCCTCGGCCCAGGCGTCCTGGCTCTCGGGCGCGGCGTTGACCAGCATCGTGGCGTGCTGGAAACAACGGAGGTGCGCGTCGCCTCGCTCGCGCCCCCCTCAGTCGAGCGGCACTTCCTGGATCCCCGCGAGGGCGAAGGTGACGTGCTCCCACTGGCCGATGGTGGCGCTGGCGGGGGCGGCGCTCAGCTCCTCGGCGAGGATGTCGGTGCCGTCGTAGTAGAGGCGGAAGAGTCCCACGGTGGTGACGGATTCCTGCGTGAGCAAGATGTCGCCCGCGATGGGCAAGAACTCCTCGCCGGTGACGCCCAGAAGCGAGCTGGTGCCGTAGTTCACCCCGAAGAAGTTCTCATAGGGCACCACGATGTCGATGTCTTCTACCGCCACGCCACAATCGAAGCTGTTCACCGAGCCGTCGGGCGCGATCACGTAGAGCAGGCGCTCGTTCTCCGCACCCGCGAGGATCATCCCCGCCAGCGGGCCGTAGCGGGCCGGGGCGTCGGGCACCACCACGAGGCCTTCGAGGTGCGTGCCGCTGATGTCGGCGAGCATGGTGGGCGCGCCCGCGCTGTCGATGGTCCACACCTCGCCGTCGGTGGTGGCGATCACCAGCTGACCGGCGAAAACGTCGGTCCGGTCGACGTAGAGCGAGCCGCGCATGAGCCCGTTGTTGTCGCCGGGAAGGTCCACCCAGGGGTTGGTGACGCTGCTCCCGTCGGCGCTCACGCGCACGATCTGCCCGTCCACCCCGTTGCCGACGAAGAGCTCGCCGGTGGTGAAGCCGCCGGTGTTGCCCGAGCGCGCGGTGGCGATCTTCACCTCGTCGGTCACGTCGGCGAGCGCCGAGAACTGGGTGTGCGAGCCGTCGGCGGCCACCGTCTCCAGCGCGTAGGGGGATCCCCCGGAGTAGTAGACCGACATCACGACGTCGTAAGCCGACTCGTGGTAGTCGATGCCAATCGGCGAGTTGAAGTCGGTGCTGATGGCCACGAAGGTGACATCGCCGAGGCTCGAGTCGTTGAGCGGGTCGCGGAAGTTCTCGTCGCCGTCGCCGTCCCAGTCGTCGTCGACCTCCACCGAGTCGAGCAGGCTGTCGTCGTCGCTGTCGGTGTCGATGTAGTCGGCGAGCCCATCGCCATCGTAGTCGCCCGAGCCCTCCCTGGCGTCGGACAGGCTGTCGTCGTCGCTGTCGGAGTCGAGGTAGTCGGCCACCCCGTCGGCGTCGGTGTCGCGGCTCTCGGCGCGGCCCTCGTCGGTGTCGGTGATGCCGTCGCCATCGCTGTCCAGGGCAGGATCCCAGCCGGTGTCGTCGGCGCTGTCGGCGGGGCTGCTATCGACAGGGTGCCAGCCGCTCTCGGGGCGCGCGCTGTCGTGACGCGTGTCGCGCTCCGGCAGGTCGCCCGAGTCCTGTTCTTCCTCCACCTTCGGCTCGTCCACCACCGCGGTGGTGGGTTGGCTGCAGGCGGCGAGGGCAAGCAGGAAGGCGCGCATCTCGCGGAGTGTACCGCCATCCGGTGATACTGCGGGGGCTTGACCGCGCTCATGGACATCGTCGACTCCGCCGCCGTCGCGCTGGTGCGTGCCCGTGGCGCCAAGAGCGAGTTCCTGGATGGCGACGGTTCACCGGTGCACGTCCTACGCGCGCGCGGGCGCGGGCACGGCCCGCCGGTGTTGTTGCTGCACGGCCTCGGCTCCCAGGCCTCCGACTACATCGGTGTCATCGCGGGCCTGGTGCCCCACGTGTCGGAGGTCCTCGCCCTCGACCTGCCCGGCCACGGCCTCTCGCCGGCCCCGCCCGAGGGCATGTGTCCCACGGCGATGCGGCGGGTCACGCTCGCCGCGGCCGACAAGCTGCTCGACCGTCCCGTGGTGGTGTTTGGCAACTCGCTCGGTGGGCTCTCCGCCGTGCGACTGGCCTTGCTGCGTCCCGACCGGGTGCTCGGACTCATGCTGGCCTCGCCGGCCGGCGCCCCGATGTCCGAGGCCGATTTCGCCACCCTGCTCGCTGGTTTCGAGTACCCCGATCACGGGGCAGCGCTGCGCTTTGTCGACCGGTTCACCCGTGCGTCGCCGGTGGTGCGGCACCCCTTCGCCTGGGGTGTGCGACAGCGCATGGCCCGCGCCACCATCCGCGATCTCATCGGTCGCATCGGCCCCGGCGACCTGCTCGCCGCCGAGGACCTCGCCTCGATCACCGTCCCCGTGCACGTGGTGTGGGGTGGGCTCGACGGGATCCTGCCGGCCACCCACGCCGAGTTCTTCCGCCAGAGCCTCCCCGCCCACGCGGTCGTCGAGATCGACGAGCGAGCGGGGCACGCGCCTTACCTCGACGACCCCCTGGGATTCCCGCGCGCCATCGCACGGTTTGCCGCCCGGTGTGCCGCGTGATGCTCTGGTTGCTCGCCTGCGAGCCCGAGGACGCCGAGTCCGGCGTGGTGTCATCCACGCCCTCCTGCGACACGCTCCTGCCCATCGTCGAGGAGCCGGTCGAGGGTCTCGCCTTCGACGGCAACCCGCCCACGTCGCTGCTCCTCCTGGTCAACGACACCTTCCGTCACGACGTCGTGCAATTCTACGGGGGTGACCGGGTCACGATGCCCTGCCTCCAGTCCCGGGCGGACCACGTGGTGCGCTTCGACAGCGCCTATGCCACCGGCAACTGGACGGGCATCACCACCGCCTCGATCCTCACCGGGCTCTTCCCCGAGCACCACGGGCTCTTGCGCGTGGACAGCCAGTCCGGCAGCCCCCAGATCGACGAGCCGGTGAGCGCGCCGACCTTCGCCAGCCACCTCTCCGGTCTCGGACACGCCACGCTCCAGGTCTCGGGCAACGCCTGGATCTCCGAGGAGTCTGGCCTGATGGCCGGCTTCGACACGGTGAAGGCCGACCCCGGCGAGGAGGGAGAGACCGACGCGCCCGATATTGCGCCAGAGGTGCGTGCCTGGCTGAACGCGCTGCCGTCTGGAACCCCGTTCTTCGCCCACTTCCAGCCCGTCGACAACCACGACCCCTACCTGCCGCAGTCGCAATACATCGACCGCTTCATCGACACGACCGCCTACCCCTGGCCAGTGACACACGCCGCGCAGCGCGAGCTCACGATTGCCTACCCGGACATGAGCGAGGAGGAACAGGCCCTGGCCCGCGAGTGGCTGGGTGGCCTGTACGCCGCGGAGACCCTCGCCGTCGACGCCGAGCTCGACGCCACGCTGGCGACGCTAGCCGCCACCGGCCGACTCGACGACACGCTGGTGATCGTCATGGGCGACCACGGCGAGAGCCTCGACGACGACCGCACCGGCTACTTCGGGCACGGCTCGTCGCTGCGCCAAGAGCTTGTTCGCGTGCCCCTCCTGGCCTACCACCCCCGCCTGAAGCCCGGCGCGATGGCGGGCATCGTGCGCGGCATCGATGTGTTGCCGACCGCGCTGGCCGCGCTGGGGCTCCCCGCCCTCGACGGGATCGACGGCACAGCCGGGGGCGCTTCGATGGCCTACGGGGGCTGGTGGCCCAACGACGACCAGGCGTTGCGGACCGAGGCGGTGTACGCGGTTTCCGGCCGCGTGAAGATCATCCGCAACTGCGCGGGGGGCGACTCGGCCTACGATCTCGACGCCGACCCCACTGAGATGAGCCCGGTGATCGAGCTGTCTCAGCTCGAGGGCGCGACCGGGCTCAGCGAGGACCTCGACGCGCAGGTGCTCGCGCTCCAGTCGGGCTCCACGCGCATGGAAGCCTGCGTCGCGCGTTAGGCCGCGGTCATGCTCCTCCTCCTTGCATGCGCCGCGCCCGAGAACGACGAGTTGTCCAGCCAGGAACTCGACACCGGCGAGGTGATCGACGAGGGACCACCCCCCGCCGACCTCGCCGAGCCAAGCGCCGGCAGCTGCCCGAGCTTCGACGAGCCGGGGCAAGTCACGTTCACCAGCGCGGGCATGGAACGCAAGGCCCGAATCTACTACCCGGAGGATCGCCCCGCCGACATGCCGGTGCTCTTCGTGTGGCACCCACTGGGCGCCAATGCACGCAGCATGGTGAGTTGGCTCGAGATCGATAGCTTCGCCGAGGAGCACGGGGTCATCGCCGTGGTGCCCGACGCCGACGACAGCATGCCCTTCGAGTGGGGCTTCACCGGCGACGCCAGCATCGACCTCGCCCTCTACGACGACCTGCGCACCTGCCTGGTGGAGGAGTTCGGCGCCGACGTGCGCCGGGTGTACTCCGTGGGCATGAGCGCCGGCGCCTTGTGGACCACCTACCTGGGCATCCACCGTGGCGACACGCTCGCGTCGATCGCCACCTGGTCGGGGGGTACGGGCGACCTCGTCCCCTATTCCACGCCGGCCTACGCCTTCCCCGCGCTCCTGGTTTTCGGCGGCGACGACGACACCTACAACGCCGGCGGCTACGTGGTGCGCTTCAACGAGCTCACGCTCCAGTTTGCCGACGAGCTGGCGGGCGACCAACACTTCGTCGACCTCTGCGAGCACGACCTCGGCCACTACTTCCCGCCCGACACCGACGCCACGATCACCGACTTCCTCATGGTGCAGCGCTACGGGCAGCCCTCGCCGATCAGCGCTGACAATCTTCCCGATCTCTCGATGGATTGCCAGGTGGTGACGGCGGGCGTCAGCGACTGATCGTCCGCGCCACCCGGAAGCCGAGCCCGCCCACGCTGTAGTTTGCGTCGCCCGAGGTGCGGCGCGCGGCCCTGAGGTTGCTCGGCACGCTGCCCCAGGAGCCGCCCCGGTGCACGCGGTTACTGCTGTCGCTGCCCTGCGGGTCGACGCCGCCCACGTAGTCGCCGTGCCCGTCGTGCACCCACTCGTACACGCCGCCCACGATGTCGTAGAAGCCAAGCGGGTTGGGTTCCTTGCCACCGGTGGGCACGCTGCCGCCCCCGCTGTTGCCGCAGTACCAGCCGAGGTCGTCGAGCATGGAGCCGTCGTCGAGCGCGAGGTTTCCGTCACACGCCGTCTCCGTGCCGAGCACGAGGTCGGCGCCGGTCCAGAAGCTCGCGGCGGAGCCCGCCCGCGCCGCGTACTCCCACTCCGCCTCGGTGGGCAGGCGCGCGCCCGCGCAGGCGTACACGTCGCCCGGGGCCTCGCAGGTCGAACCGTCGCAACTGTAGCAGGGCGGTAAACCGACACTCGCGGAAAGGATGTTGGTGAAGCTCGCCGCCTGGTGCCAGGAGACGCCGGTGGCGGCGCAGTCGTCGCCGCAGTCGGGGTCGCCGCCGGCCTCCGTGCCGGTGAGCGCCGCCCAGGTGGCGCGGGTGATCTCGTAGGTGGAGAGCTCGAAGGGGCGGGAAAGAGTGACCTCAACCTGGGGCTCGTCGTCCTGGTGACCGGGCTCCACGGCGGGGCTGCCCATGGTGAAGGTGCCGGGTTCCACCTCGATGGTGGCGAGGCCGAGGGGGACGAGCGCCTCGCCGGTATCGACCGGGGCGGGCTCGGCAACGCAGGCGAACAGGGCGATCACGGGTAGATTCTACGCCATGCTCCTCCTCGCTTGCACGACGCCGCCCGACGACGACTCCGCGAAGGAGGCGCCGACCATCTTCGCCGTGGGCCACGTGGAGGCCGAGGTCGAGTACACCGACCCGGAGGGCAACGCGCGCGCGCTGCGCACCGCCGCCTGGTACCCGGCCAAGTCCGACGGGGACGGGCCGGCGCAGTACCTCTACGGGACGATCGAGAGCTTTGGCGCCACCGAGAACGCGCCCGCGGCCGAGGGCGAGTTCCCGGTGGTGGTCTTCTCCCACGGGCACCAGGCCTTCGCCGAGGTGTCGAGCTTCCTCATGGAACATCTCGCCCGGAATGGCTTCGTCGTGCTCGCGCCCGACCACACGAACAACACCACCTTTGATGGGAGCGAGCGCAGCACCGCGATCTACCTGCAACGGCCCTTTGACCTCTCGGCCGTCATTGACGCGCAGGAAACGGGCCTTTTCCCCGGCCTCCCCGCCACCACGGGACAGGTGGTGGCAATGGGCCATAGCTTCGGCGGCTACACCATCTTCGCCAGCGGAGGGGCCGCCTACGACACCGGCGAGATCGATGCCGCCTGCGAGGCCGGCACCGGGGGCAACGTGTGTACCGACTGGTCGGGCGAGTGGTCCGCGCGCTTTGCTGCCGGGGCGATGGACGCCCGGGTGCTGGGCATCGTCCCGATGGACCCAGGAGACGACTGGATGTTTGCCGCCAACCTCGAGGGCCTCGCGGTCCCCGCGCTCTTGATGACCGCCAACACCGACCCCGAGGGCGACGGCGACCCGGGGGCCTACGCCGCGGCCCTGCTCCCGCCCCTGTCCGAGACCAACAGCGCCTGCGGCAGCTGCGAGCACCACTGGGTCGATATCGCCACCGCCGGCCACAACGCCTTCACCGACTTCTCGGGCAGCCTCGACGATGGCGGCACCATCGAGCCACAGCGTGGCTGGGACATCGTCAATACCTATGCGCTTGTCTTTGCCCAGTATGTCACGGGTGACGACGACGACCTCGCCCTGCTCCGCGGCGAAGAGCCGGTTGACGATCTCGCCACCGTCGAGTGACCTCGGTCGCGCTACCATAGGCGGCCGTGCCGCTCGCCCTGCTGTTCCTCGCCTGCGATCCCGCGCCCGACTCGGCGGCGCCTGCAGAAGCCGTGCGCGGCGAGGCGCCCGCCTTCACCGCGCAACCCCCGGTCCTGCGGCGACTCACCTACACCCAGTACCAGGACACCGTGGCGGCCCTGTTCGGCGAGGGCCTGGTGATCCCCGCCGAGTTGGAGCCCGACACCCGCGTGTCGGGTCTGTACGCGGTGGGCGCGTCGGTCACCTCCATCTCGTCGCTCGGCGTGGAACGGTACGAGTCCGCGGCGTTTGACATCGCCGAGCAAGTGCTGGCCGACGAGGCCCGTCGCGCCGCGCTCGTCCCCTGCACCCCCATCGACGTGGTCGACAGCGACTGCGCCCGCGCCGTCCTCGCCGACCTCGCTCCCCGCGCCTGGCGCCGCCCGCTGGAGAGCGCCGAGCTCGACCGGCTGGTGAGCATCGCCGACACCGCCGGCGCAACGCTCGAGGACTTCGACCAGGGCCTCGCCTACGCCATCGCCGCGCTCCTGCAGTCGCCCTACTTCCTGTTCCGCCCGGAGCTCGGCGAGGACGACCCGGAGCGCCCCGGGGAGCGCCGCTACACCGCCTATGAGATGGCCTCGCGACTGTCGTATTTCCTCTGGAACACCATGCCGGACGCCGAGTTGTTCGCGGCGGCGGCCGATGGTTCTTTGCTCACCGACGAGGGGCTGGCCGAGCAAGTAGACCGCCTGCTCGCCGACGAGCGGGCGCGGGGGGGCATGGCGGCCTTCATCACCGACACCTGGATGCTGGGCGACCTCGACGAGCTCACCAAAGACCCGACGATCTACACCTACATGAGCGACGGTCTCGGGGCCTCGGCCCGCCAACAGACCCTGCTCGACGCCGAGGCGATCGTTTTCGACGACGATGGCGATTTCCGCTCCATCCTCACCACGCGCGACACCCACCTCGACCGCTCGCTGGCGGCGCTCTACGACGTGCCGGCCCCCGCCCGCGAGGGCTTCGGCGCCACCACGCTGCCCGAGAGCGGCGGCCGCCGGGGGCTGCTCGGCCAAGTGAGTTTCCTCGCCTTGCAGTCACACGCCACCAGCACCAGTGTCACCAAGCGCGGCATCTTCGTGCGCGAGGTGCTGCTCTGCCAGGAGCTGCCCTCGCCCCCGGCCGGTCTGAACACGTCCATCCCCGAGATCACCGAGGAAACGCCCACGATGCGCGACCGCGTGGCGCAGCACCTCGAAGACCCTTCCTGCGCCGCCTGTCACAACTACATGGATCCCATCGGGCTTGGCTTCGAGAACTTCGACGGCATCGGCCGCTGGAGGACAACCGAGAACGACGTGGAGATCGACGCGAGCGGCGAGCTCGACGGGGTGGACTTCGACGACGCCTGGGCCCTGTCCTCCGCCATCGCCGAGCACAGCGCCTTCGCGCCGTGTGTCAACAAGACGCTGTACGCCTACGCGCAGGGTCGCGTGGAAGGCAGCGGCGAAGACGAGATCGTTGACTGGCACGCCGAGGGTTTTGCCGTGCAGGACTACCGCCTCAAGTTCCTCTTGCGCGACATCGCCACCGGGCGATCCTTCCGGACGGTGGGGGGGGTGGAATGAAACGCCCGGCCATCGGACGACGCCGATTCCTTCGCGGATTCTTTCAGGGCTCCGCCGTTTTCGTCGGCCTGCCGCTCTTCGACTACTTGCTCAACGGCAACGGCACCGCCCTCGCCTGTGGCGGGGCCATCCCCCGGCGCTTCGGGCTCTTCTTCTGGGGCAACGGCAACCGGCCCGACAAGTGGACCCCGACGAGCGACGGCGCCGATTACGAGCTCACCGAGGAGTTGGCACCGCTCATCAACGTGAAGTCCAAGATCTGCGTGGTGTCGGGACTGGCGGTGAAGGTCGACAATCTCGAGCCCCACCTCTCGGGCGCCGCGGGCTTGCTCACCGGCTACGACCTGGTGCAGGAAGACGGCAACGACACGATGGGCGCCGCGACCATCGACCAGCTCATCGCCGCCGAGATCGGCATCGACACGCTCTACGCCTCGATCCAGACGGCGGCCACCGACTGCTCCGGCATGTCCTACAACGGGCCCAACTCGCGCAACCCGCCGGAAACCGACCCCTACACGCTCTACGAGAAGCTCTTCGGCGCCACCTTCCGGGAGCCCGGCGAGGAGGGCGTGGTCGACCCCACGCTCGGCCTGCGTCGCAGCGTGCTCGACAGCGTGATGAGCGACATTGCCACCCTGCAATCGAAGCTCGGCTCCGCCGACAAGGCCCGCCTCGACCAGCACCTCACGGGCGTGCGCGAGCTTGAGGAGCGACTCGCGAAGCTCGAGGAAGATCCCCCCTCGCTCGAGAGCTGCGCCCGGCCGGACAGCGAGCCGCTGACGAGCTACCCCGACGAGGACGGTCGCCCGCAACTGAGCGCCCGCAGTCGCGCCATGGTCGACATGCTGGCGATGGCCTTCGCCTGCGATCAAACGCGGGTGTTTGGCCACTACCTCACCGACCCGGTGTCGAACACGTTGTTTCCGGGCGCGTCGGCCGGCCACCACAACCTCACGCACGACGAGCCGGGCGAGCAGCCTGAGGTGCACGCCATCACCGTGCAGATCATGCAGGAATTCGCCTATCTGCTCGAGAAGTTCGACAGCATCCCCGAGGCCGACGGCACTTTGCTCGACAATTGCGCCATCCTCGGCACCACGGAGGTGTCACTCGGCCAGACGCACGACATCACCGAGATCCCCGTGGTGATCGGCGGCAGCGCCTGTGGCACTATCCAGACCGGACTTCATTACCGGAGCTACACCGCGGACAACGCCTCGAAGCTGATGCTCACGCTGATGCGCTCGATGGACATCCTCGCCACCGGCTTTGGCGACCAGGCGAGCGAGGCCTACTCCGAGGACAGTCTCACCGAGATCGAGGTCTGATGTTCCTCCTCCTCGCCTGCGCGGAAGAGCCCGTCGCCGACGCGGTGGGCACGTGTAGCGCCGACGAGAAGCAGGAGCTGGTGGTGGTGCGCACCATCGAGCTGGTGGTGGCCGACGACGCGGGCGTGAGCGAGGGTTTCAACCTCGACGGCGACGTGTCGACCGCCGGCGGCTCGACCGGATGCGGCGTGGGGGACTACGTGTCGCCCGGGGGCACCGAGGGCATCGACAACAACTTCTCGCGGCTGGTGCCCACACTGGAAACCACCGAGGCCAAGGTGGAGACCATCGAGGGCCTGATCCAGTCGGCCATCGATAGCGGCGAGCTGCTCATCAGCTTCGAGCTCGGCGGCCTCGACAGCTGGGACCACGACGAGTGCGTGAGCCTGAGCGTCGGCCAGGCCACGGGCGACGCGATGCTCGGGACCGACGGGCTCCTGCTCGACGGGCAGACCTTCGATCCCGACGAGTCCGCGCCGGTGACCGAGGCCAACGACGGGCAGATCACCGACGGCACCTTCACCACCACCGGCGTGGCCACCGATATCCCCGCGCAGATCCTCAACGCCTACCTCACCTTGCCCATCCGCAGCGGTGCGGTGAGCCTCACCCCGGCGGGCGACGACCTCTACACCGGCTACCTCGGCGGCGGCGTGGCCACGAGCTACTTGCAAAGCGTGGCAGAGACCGAGAACGTCGATCCCGTGGTGGCCGAGCTGCTCGGCACGGTGCTGAGCTACAACGCCGACCTCGACGACCCCGACGAGGGCGAGTGCAAGGCCTTGTCGATGACGCTGGACTTCGAAGCGGTGGGCGCCTACTGGTACGGGGAGTGACGCCCCTCTTCGACGCCATCGTCACGCTCCAGTCGCCGTCCGGTAGCCCGCGCGACCTCGACCGCTGGCTCGCCGACGTGGCTCAGGTCCGGCAGCGAGCGCTCGATTGTATCCGGCCGGTCGAGAACCGGCGCGACTACTACGCCAACGCGGTGCTCCACGTGCTGCTCGACGCCCCGGCCCTCGCGCGGGCGCAGCGCTGCGAGGGCGTGCTCTCCGTGGTGGAAAACCGGACGCTCCGCATCAACGTGTCGCAGAGCGTGCCTCTGGTGGGCGCCGACCTCGTCTCGAGCACCTACGGTGTCGATGGCACGGGCACCGCCGTGGCGATCATCGACACCGGCGTGGACTACACCCACGCCGACGTGGGTGGCTGCATGGGCGGCGCCTGCAAGGTGGCCTACGGCTACGATTTTGGCGACGACGACGCCGATCCGAGCGACTGTCACGGGCATGGCACCAACGTGGCGGCCATCGCGGCCGGGACCAGCGGCGTGGCCTCCGGGGCCAACATCCTCGCCTACAAGGTGTTTACCGACGGCGACTGCGCCACCACCAGCGACGCGGCCATCGCCGCCGCGCTCGACGACGTGGTGCTCTACGCCAGCACCTACAACGTGGTGGCGGTGAACCTGTCACTCGGCACCGACGACTACCGCACCTCCTCGATCTGCGCCGGCACCGGCACCGCCACTGAGACCGCCGTCGACACCGCCTGGTCGGCGGGGATCCTCATGGTGGCCGCCGCCGGGAACGACGGCGACGAGGAGAATGTCAGCTTTCCCGCCTGCCTGCGCCGGGTGATGGCGGTGGCGAATAGCTACGACGCCGCGGCGGGTTCGAGCAGCTACTGTACCGACAGCCGCTGCGCCGACTACTGCACCGACAGTAGCCCGAGCGTGGACAGTCTCAACTGCTCGTCGAACGGCGGTCGGCTGGTCGACCTCGCCGCCCCCGGCACCACCATCGTGGCCGGCGGGCAAACCATGGCCGGCACTTCGCAGGCGAGCCCCCACGTGGCCGGCGCCGCCGCGATCCTCGCCCAGCGGGTGCCCGGCACCGAGCCCGGCGACCTGTCCGACTGGCTTGGCCGCAGCGACAGCGTCGTTTCTGACACTCGGGGCAGCACCACCTACGACTACCCGAGGCTCGACCTCCCCGCGATCCTCGCCGGTCACCCGGACGACCTGTCGATTGCCGACCTCTACCTCGACGGCGACCGCATCATCGAGCGCGGCGAGGCCGAGGGACTGGTGGTGGAGCTGGCCAACAGTGGTCCCGGCGATCTCGAAGACGTGACTCTGCTGGTGACCAGCACCGACCCCGAGCTTGTTTTCGACGGCGTGGCCCTCCTCGCCGGCACGGTACCGAGCAACGGCACGCTGCTGGTCGCGCCCGCGCCCTTCTCGGTGCTCGACACCTGCGCGGCCGACCACAACGCCGAGCTCACGGTTTCCGTCACGGCCGACGGGCAGGTGCTCTCGGAGACGGTGACCGTGGCCGTGTACTGCGTGGTGGAGCCGGTCGACACCGGGGACAGTGGCCAAAGCGGGGACACAGGCGACTCCGCGGTGGTCGTGGACTCCGCTGATAGCGCGCCACCCGGAGACAGCGAACCGCCGCCCGGAGACAGCGACGAACCCGCTGAGAAGCCGCCGGCCCGGGAGGCGCCCGCCGGGTGCGGCTGCGACAGCGGCACCGCCGTGCCGGGGGTGCTCGCGCTCGTGGCGGCCGTGACGCGCCGTCGCCCGGCGGCGCCGGTAGGAGAGGGTCACCAAAGGACGGTCGACGGCCATCGACCCTGAGGTAGACTGCCCCCGTGCTCCTGCTCCTCGCCTGCACCGACACCCCCGCCGTCACCCAGTCGGCCACGGGCGCGATCACGCCGGTGCCCGAGTTCGAGCGTCCCGACACCGGCGTGGTGCTGGAGTCTCGCGAGACGGACGATCCTCCGCCGCCCGACACGGGCCAGGCACCCGACCCCGCGCCCCCGGCGGTCCTGCTCAACGAGGTGGTGGCCCGCAACGACTCCACCTGGGACGGTGGCGACGGCACCTGGCCGGACTGGGTGGAGATCTACAACGCCTCGGCGGAGGCCGTTCCCCTGTCGCAGCTGGCCTTGGCCGACAGCTCCGACCTCTTGTGGCTCGGCGGAGAGGGCACGCTCGAACCGGGTGCACGCCACGTCATCATCGCCGACGGCAAACCGGACGCGGGGCCCGATCACGCGCCCTTCTCGCTCGACGGCGATGGCGACGAGCTCACGCTCACCGTGGAGAGCCGCGTGTCGGACCGCCTGGCGCTCGGCGAGATGCCCCGCGACGTGGCCTGGGCGCGGTTACCGGACGGTGGCCCGTGGAGTCTCACCATCCACACCTCGCCGGCGAGCGAGAACCCGCAGACCGGCGACACCGACCTCGACCCCACCAGCCTGGTGTTCCAGCTCGACGAGATCATCCCCATCGAGATCGGCCTCTCCGACGCGGCGATGGCGTCGTTGCGGGCCAGCCGCCTCACCTGGGTCGACGGCAGTGTCACCTTTCCGGAGGGTGAGTTTCCCAACGTGCAGGTGCGACTGAAGGCCTACGTGGGCTCTAGCCGGACGATCGACCAGAAGTGCGGCTTCAAGGTCGACCTCAACGAGTACGAGGACCGGCGCTGGCACGGGATCGAGACCTTGACACTCAACAACATGGTGCAGGACGTCACCTACGTGCACGAGTACATGGCCTACCAGCTCTACCGGGCGATGGACGTGCCCGCGCCGCGGCAGGGCTATGCGTGGGTGACGGTCAACGGCGAGGACTACGGGCTCTACCTCATCATGGAGAGCATCGACGATCGCTTCCTCGACCGCTGGTACGCCGATAGTTCAGGTCCGCTCTTCGAAGGCGCCTACGGGGTCGACCTTTACGCGGGCTACGAGAACAGCTTCGAGTACGACGAGGGACCGGACCCCAACGATCGTTCCGATCTCACCGAGCTGATCGCAGTGCTCGACCAGGGCAGCAACGAGGCGGTCCTGGCCGAGGTGGAGACGATGGTGGACATGGACGAGTTGCTCCGCAACATGGCGGTGGAGGCCGTGGCGCTCCACTGGGACGGCTACACCACGCGCAACAACTACCGGCTGTACAAGGACCCGTCCACCGGGCGTTTCCAGATCATCCCCTGGGGGACAGACCAGACCTTCATGACCGCCTACTACGGCCCCTGGAGCGCCTACGGTCGACTGTTTACCTTCTGCCTCGCCATCGACAGCTGCTACGACCGGTACAACGTCATCCTGGAGGAGGCCACCTACACGATGGACGACCTGGCGCTCGATGGGGTGGCCACCGACCTCGCCGACTGGCTCCGACCGTACATCGAGGTGGACCCGCGCAAGGAGTTCGGGATGTCGACACACGACTACTACCTCGATTACACAGTGGCGACGGTGCAGAGTTATCCGCAGTCGGTGAGGGATCAGATCTTGGCGAGGTAGGGTCCAAGTGCTACGGGAGGCGCTGGTCTTCGCGTGCGTGCCCCTCGGGGCGAGCGCGGTCGGGTGGTTCGCCACCCGGGCGGCCTGCTCGGCGGCGCCGAGGCCCGCGAGCACCGGGGACGTGATCAACTTCCTGGCACCCGAGGCGATCTTCGGGGCCTTCGGGGAGCCGCTGGTGATCGCGCTCGGAACCGTGTGTGCGGTGGCCGTGGCGCTCACCCCGCTGCGGGGTCCTCTCCCAGGCTGGGCGGCGCAAGCCATCGCGTGGCTCCCGGCCACGGCCGTGCTGCTGCTCGGCTCGCCGGCACCCCTGCTCGGAGGGCCGGCTGGGGCGATGCCCCTCGTGACGACCTGGGCGATGGTCACGGCCGCCGTGGCGGCCGTCGCGGGCCTGATGGCCGGGAGCTGGGCCAGAATGGACAACACGGAGTCCGGTGGCCTCGCACGCCACCTCGCGCGGGTGGACGTGTGCGACCGGGCGCGAGAGGAGGGCCTCTTCGCGCTCCACCGCGACATCCAGCGGTTCAGTCCCGCCCCTTGCCCACCGGAAGCCGCCCGCGAGGCCTGCGATCACGCGGCGTGGCGCGCGCTCGAGCCGGGTGACCGCGAAGCGCTCGAGGATGCCCTGCGTCGCTGGGCGGACATGCCACGGGTGGGCGACATGGTGTTCATCGTGCGGGCAACGCTGCGCGACGCCGGTGCGCTCTGATGCCGATCAGAGCCGCGTGGGTGGTGGTGGGTCTCGTGGCCTGCGGCGGGACGTCCTCGACGGCGGTACCTGTCGACCCCGCGGCCCCAGCGCCCGCCGGGCCGGCGCCAAGCAGCCTCGAGGGCCCGGTTCCCGATCCGAGGGAGGTCTACACCCCGGCGCCACCCGAACTCGGCCCCGTCCCCACCGGCGAGGAGTGGGCCACCGAGCACCCGGACGCGCCCGCGCTGGTGACGGGCACCTACGCCTACCTCGCCACGCGGGGCATCTCCCGCGAGTACCAGGACGCCCATCTGCGCGTGCGGGCCGTGGGCGGGTTGTCCGTCGTCCACGGCGGCCGGACGCTGGTCCTCGACTGGGTCGTGGCAGGCAGGCACACCCGCGTGGAACTCCCTGGACTGGTGCTGGCGCGGGGCAAGGTCACTCAGGTTCCTCTCGAAGGGTCCCCGGAAGCCGCGGCGTACCTGAGCTTCGGGTTTGGCGGCCCTCTCGGCCCGCTCCGCCCCGTGGAATCGCTGGTGGGCGACGTCGTCGTCGACCGACAAGTGCGCGGCTGCGAGCCAACCATCTACGACGGGCGGCTGATTGTCACCCCCTGGCTCGACGACGATGGGCGCTGGACCGCCGAGTTCCGTGACGGCGTGGTCGACGGCACGGTGATGGTGGCGAAGCTCGACCTTGAGACTGGCGAGCTGCTCCAGTGCGAGCGCATCGAGATTATCCACTATTGACGGCGAGGCGGTACCGCGAGGCGCGGCTCGGCGCGCGCGCTTGACGATTCGCATAACCGATGGCATAATGATGCCATGATTCGCACCACCATCATGGCTGACCCGGAGGTACTGGACCGCCTCCGCGCGCTCGCGAGGGCGCGCGGCGTCTCGCTGGCGGAGGTCACCCGGGAGGCCCTCGAATCGAAGGCTGAAGAGTACCAGCCCGCCCCTAGCTGCCTGGGCATCGGCGCGTCCGGCGAGGGCGGCGTCTCGGCCCGGGCGAGCGCCGGGCGGGTGCCGCCCCGATGAGGAAGCTGGTCATCGACACCGGCGTCTTGTACGCGGCGATGGACCGGAGCGACGCGGCACACCGGTCCTGTCGCGAGCTTCTCGAGGGCACGGACCGGGCACGCGTGCTCCCCGCGCCCATCTTGCCGGAGGTCGACTACTTCGTGAGCCGCCACCTCGGGGCGGGAGCGATGTGCGCCCTGCTGGCCGACATTCGACGGGGTGTGTTCGTCGTCGAGGACCTGGCGGCCCCAGACTACGAGCGGGTGGCCCAGATCATCGACCGCTACGCCGACGCTGACGTCGGATTCGTCGATGCCGCCGTGCTGGCGGTCGCGGAGCGCCTGGACGAGGACTGTGTCGCGACCCTCGACCGGCGGCACTTTGGCCTGCTGCGACCCCGCCACCGCGAGTCGCTGACGTTGTTGCCCTGAGCCTCCCGGCCCCGGGCTACAGCCCCAACCCCACCCAGCTCGCCGCCGCGCAGTTGCCTGACAGGGTGGTCGACAGCACCACCTCGCCGGCAGCCACGTCCACCGAGAAGGCCACCGCCTCCTCATAGGCGCCGATCTCCTCGCTCTGCCACAACACCACGCCCCCCTGCGACACGCTGAACACCGAGGTGCCCGAGCAGTATTGCACCCAGTCGTGCATCCCCACCGCTCCGCTCAGTGTCCCGGCCTCCACGGTGGTGACCAGCGTGGACGGCGCCCCGGCGTACACGCCGTTGCAGTAGTGCTCGCCGTTGATGACGAAGCCCGGTCCCCAGTAGGTCGCGTCGCTGGCCACCGCCACCCCACCGGACGTGAACGAGAGCGCCGTCGCCTGGGGACAATCGGCTACCTCAGTCCCGGCCACGCGCGAGAGCCGCGTGTGCAGGAACATGCGCAGGTCGGCGACCCGCCGCTCGTGACTGGAACAGGCGTGGTAGCTGTCCTCGCAGGCGGCGGCGTGAATCGCGTCCGCGTACTCCACCACCTTGGCGTCGATCGTCGCCCAGTCGAGCGGACCGGACGTCGCGTGGTCGATCCAGCCCTGGAGATCCCAGCCGCCGGCGAGGGTGCGCGCGTAGAGCGGGTCGCTGTAGAGGGCGCCCGTCACCGGGTTGTAGCGGGCGTGTGACCAGAGCCAGGGCTCCTCCAGTCCCATTTCCACCGCGTTGACGAAGTAGCCCGGGTAGCCGAGGTCGGCGTCCATGTCCCAGGGGATCATGGTGATGCGACCCCGGTGATTGTAGAGATAGAAGTTATTACCGTCGGCCGCGAACATGTCGATGGCGCCCATCATCGCGCGGGTGGCGGAGATCCGTTGGAAGGGCTCGGTCTCCACGACGGCGGCCAGCTCCTCGTCGGTGCCGCTCGCCACCGCCGTCATCGCCGCCACGATGTCGCTGCCGTCGGTCTCCACGTTCGTTTGCGGCACGTACCAGTCGAGCGGGCCGCCCCAGGTGATGGGGTTGAGGCCCTGGCCGTAGCGCCAGTCCCAGGTGCCATAGAGCGAGCCCTCGTCGTCTTCGAAATGCCGCCGCAAGAACACGTCGTCGATGGGCTCCATCACCACGTAGAAGCCCCACTGTTCCCCGTTGGCGTACACGGTGGCCCAGCTCATGCGCGCGGCCGGCAAGTCAAGGTCCCGCAGCACCCACGCGGCGAGCGGGTCGTTGAGGAAGCCGGCGTCTTGCGTGCTGCCGTCGAGCTTCAGTTGTTCGAGGCCACGGAACTCCTGGCCGTCGACTACGTGGTCAAAGCTCAGCTTTAGGGGCGTCTTCCCGGCCACCTGGCTCCCGGCGCCGAAGGCGCGGATGCCGATGTCGGCCACCGTCTCGCCGTCATAGGAGAAGTTCGCGGTCCACCAGGTTTCGGCGGCGAAGTTGTACTGGATGTCGTACCAGGCCGCCGGGTCGATCTCGATGTCGATGCGGTGCACCACGGAGGGGTCGAACACCGCGTCGCTCGGTTCGATCTCCTCGGGGCCGCCCACCAGCTCGGTGGCGGTGTCGGCGGCGTCGCCTGCGACTTCGGATCCACCGGGGACGGGGATCGAGGTGGTGCAGGCGAGGAGGGGGAGCACGGTTGGGATTGTAGCCTGGGTGGGGGGCAGCCCCAGCAAGCCGCGCCTGCTATTCTGGCGCCCGACCACCCCCGCCCGGTTCTGGCTTCCGATGTTGACCTCCACGACGCTCGACGTATTTGCCCTCCGCGACTTCGTCGTGAGCGAGTACGAGAAGTTCGCCACCTCCTTCACCACGATCCAGGCCGACGACATCCGCGAGCAGGTCGATGCGATCTACGCGCAGAAGCGCTACTGGCCCGAGCCGTTGATTCAGGTCAACCCCAACTACAAGCGCACACGCAGCATCGCCGACCTCGTAGCCGACGGCACGCTCGACCCCGCCTGCGCCGACATCTTCCCGATGCAGGTGTACCAGCACCAGGCCGAGGCGATCGCGCTCGGCACGCGGGGCGAGAGCTTCGTGGTGACCACCGGCACCGGCTCCGGAAAGTCGCTCTGCTTCTTCATCCCGATGGTGAGCGAGATCCTCAGGGAGAAACGGCGCGACGCCACCCGCCGCACCCGGGCCATCGTGATCTACCCGCTGAACGCGCTGGCCAACAGTCAGCTCGAGGAGCTCGCCAAGTACATGCCGGCGCGCCCGGGCGGCACGCCGGTGACATACGCGCGCTACACCGGCCAGGAGAGCGCCAGCGAGCGGCAGGCGGTACGCGACAGCCCGCCCGACATCCTGCTCACGAACTTCATGATGCTCGAGCTGTTGATGACGCGCCAGGACGACATCGACCGCGAGGTGATTAGGAACTGCGGCGGCCTCCGTTTCCTCGTGCTCGACGAGCTGCACACCTACCGGGGACGCCAGGGCGCCGACGTCGCCCTGCTCGTGCGCCGGGTGCGCGAGCGACTCTCGCAGCACCTGCAGTGCATCGGCACCTCGGCCACCATGAAGAGCGACGGCACCGTGGAGGAGCGCGGCGCCGCCGTGGCGAGCGTGGCCTCGAAGCTCTTCGCGACGACGATCACCCCCGACCGCGTGATCGGGGAAACACTCGAGCGCGTCACCGACAAGCAGTGGAAGCGGAAGTCGATCCGGCCGAGGCTGGGGGCCGCCATCGACGCCGAGATCTCGGCGACGATCTCTGACGCCGAGTTGAAGGATCACCCGCTGGCAATCTGGGTGGAAACGGTGCTCGGTATGAACTCCACCGACGAGATGCCCGCCTGGCACCGCGCCCCGCCGCTCACGGTCACCGAGGCCTGTACCCTGCTCGCCAACGATTCCGGGCGCAGCCCGGAGGCGTGCGCCGTGGCGTTGCGGCGACTGCTGCTGCTCTCCAGCCTCCCCGAACGCGACCGGGTGCCGGGGGCCACGTCGGAGCGCTCCTTCTTTGCCTTCAAGCTGCACCAGTTCATCTCGGGCGCGGGGCACGCCTTCGCCACGCTGGAGCTGCCGCCGCATCGAAGGGTTACCGTCGAAGGCCAGCTATTCCACCCCGAACACGACAAGAAGCGCCTTTACGCCACCCACTTCTGTCGAAACTGCGGGCAGGCGTACCACCCCGTCCGGATCGTCACCGAGGAAGGGCGGCGGCTGGCGCTTGCCCGCGACATCGACGACGCCCTGCCGCCCACCGAGGATGACTCGGAGGAAGACGACGGCAACAACGAGGAGATCGGCTTCATCACCATGGCCACGGCCGACCTCGAGGCTGACTTCTCCGACGAGACCGACCAGTACCCGGAGAGCTGGCAGGAAGCCGACCCGAAGGGGGGCGTTCGCCTGAAGCGCGACAAGCGCAAGCTGCGGGCGCTCGCCATCCGCGTGGAGCCCGACGGCAAACTAAACAGCGGCGCGCCCGCGTGGTTGATTCCCGGCCGCTTCCGCTTCTGTCTCCGCTGCCGCGACTACCGCGACGATAGCTCGCGCGACCGCAACCGCCTGGCGTCGCTCTCGGCCGAGGGGCGCAGTTCAGCCACGACCGTGCTGACGGCAAGCCTGCTGCGGTGGATGCACGGCGATCAGTCGGGACTCAAGCCCGAGACACGAAAGCTACTCGGCTTCTCCGACAATCGCCAGGACGCCGCGCTCCAGGCCGGACACTTCAACGATTTCTTGTTCGTGAGCCTCGTCCGGGCGGCCTTCCTCGGCGCCCTCGGCGCCGCTCGCGACGCCGGTCTCACCGCCGACCAGCTCGGCGCCGCGCAACAGCGGGCGCTCGGTTTCGACCGTCCCGACCCCCGAATCCGGGAGGAGTGGCTGGCGGAGCCCGGTTTGCTCGGCGGGGAGCGCCTGGTTGCCGAGCGGACCCTCCGCGAGGTGCTCGCCTACCGCGTGTGGTTCGACCAGCGGAGGGGCTGGCGCTACACCAACCCCAACCTGGAGCAACTCGGGCTGTTGCGCGTGGAGTACCCAGCCCTCGCCGAACTGGTAGCCGACGAGGCGCGTTTTGCGCGCGGGCCGCAGCTTCTCGCCCTCGCCAGTCCGGAGGTCCGCGACGCCCTCTACCGGGTGCTCTTCGATCACCTCCGCACGTGCATGGCCGTGAAGAGCGCGGTGCTCGACCCGCTGGAAACGGAGCAGCTCGCCCAGCGCTCCTACTCGCGGCTACGTGCCCCCTGGGGCTTCGGCAACGACGAGAAGCCGCGACCCGGGCGATGGCTGGTGCTGAAGGCGCCGAACTTCGGGCGCGCGCGCGCCAAGGACGAAGACCTCATCGTGCGAGGCGGCTGGCGAAGCGGCCTCGGGAAGAAGCTCAAGTCGGAGCGACTCTGGCAAACGCCCGCCGTCCGCAGCGTGAAGGGCCCGGAGCTCGACGAGATCATCACCACGCTGCTGGAGGCCGCCACCGAGTACGGCCTCGTGGGCGAGGAGTCCACGCCCTTCGACGTGCCCGGCTGGAAGCTGCTCGACAGCGCCGTGACCTTCAAGCTCGGGACCGGCGAGAGCCCGGAAACGCGGAAGACGGACAACGCCTTCTTCCGCGAGTTCTACCAGGCGCTAGCGGCCATCCTCGGGCAGCGCGAACATCCCCTGTTCGGCTTCGAGGCGCGCGAACACACGGCCCAGGTGGAGCAGGAGAAGCGGCAATGGCGCGAACGGCGATTCCGCTACGGCGACAAGGAGCGCGCCGAGTTGAAGGAGCGCGAGAAGGAGGTGCGCGAGCTCGGGGAGAGCACGCGCTTCCTGCCGGTGCTGTTCTGCTCGCCCACGATGGAGCTGGGGGTCGACATCTCGGCACTGAATGCGGTGTACCTGCGCAACGTGCCACCCACGCCGGCCAATTACGCGCAGCGCAGTGGCCGCGCCGGGCGTAGCGGGCAGGCGGCGCTGGTGCTCGCCTACGCCTCGGCACAGGGCCCACACGACCAGTACTTCTTCCGCGACCCCAAGGCGATGGTGCACGGCCAGGTGCGTGCACCGACCCTCGATCTCGCCAACCACGACCTGGTGGACAGCCACTTGCAGGCGATCTGGCTCGCCTGCACCGAGACCGCTCTCGACCCCTCGATCTCGCAGCTCCTCGACCTCTCGGCGGAGGGGCGTCCGGTGCGGGAGGCCTACATGCTGCCGATGGCCCAGGCAAGCGTGGCGGAGGAGGCGGTGGCGCGTATGCGGCGCGTGCTCGACATGGTGGCGACCGAGCTCACCCCCGGCGCGGCCCCCTGGTACACTGGTCGCGACGCCTACGCCCACGCCGTGGCCGCCGCTGCGCCCGCAAACTTTGGCCGCGCCTTCGATCGCTGGCGCGCCTTGTTCCGCGCCGCGGAGCAGCAGCGCGACGCGGCGCGCCGCACCCTCGACGATCACGCCGCGACCCAGCAGGAGAAGCGCGCCGCCAAGACCCGCCACGACCAGGCGATCGACCAGCTCAACCTGCTCCAGCAGGGCGAGGAGCGCGCGGCTCGGAGCGACTTCTACACCTACCGATACCTGGCCACCGAGGGTTTCCTCCCCGGCTACAACTTCCCGCGCCTCCCGCTGATGGCGTACATCCCCAGAGCCGACGCCCGGGGCAAACAAACCTACCTGCAGCGCCCCCGCTTCCTCGCGCTCTCCGAGTTCGGCCCGAAGAGCCTCGTCTATCACGAGGGACGCGCCTTCCGCGTAGACCGGGCGATGCTCTCCGCCGCACATCAGGACGGCGCCACCGCCGACACTCGATTGACCACCGAGATCGCCCGCATCTGCAAGAGCTGCGGCGGCGGGCACTTCGACGAGGCCAGCGTGTGTCACGCCTGTGGACAGCCCCTGTCCGACGCGGAGATCGTCAACAACGTGTACCGCATCGAGAACGTGGCCACCTTCCCCGCGGAACGAATCACCGCCAACGACGAGGAGCGCCAGCGGCAGGGCTTCGAGCTGCAAACCACGTTCGTGTGGGCCCCGCGCAACGGCGCGCCGGACTTTCGCCCCGGCACCGCGCGCGACGACGACGGGGTGGTGGCGCGGCTGGCCTACGGTCCCGGCGCGCAGATCACTCGGCTCAACAAGGGGTTGCGGCGGCGCGCCGACAAGAAGGAGCTTGGTTTCTACATCGACCCCGTGTCGGGCAAGTGGAAGCCGGCGCCCGGCGAGGAGGGGCAAAACGATCCCACGGTTGCGCCATTCCAGCTCATCGTGCCCTGCGTGCGCGACCACAAGAACGCGCTCCATTTCCAGCCGTCCGACCCGACGCCCACCGCGACCTCGCTGGCCACCGTCCAGCACGCCATCCTCCGCGGCATCGAGGCGGTATTCCAACTGGAGGAGGGGGAGGTGCTGGCGGAGCCAATGCCCTCTCGCGACCAGCGGAACGCCTTCCTGGTGTACGAGGCCACGGAGGGCGGCGCGGGCGTGCTGACGCGGCTCGTGGCTGAGCCCAAGGCGCTGTCGCGGGTAGCCCGGAAGGCACTGGCGGTGATGCACTTCGATATCGACGACGCGCGACCGCTCCCGGCCACCGGCGCCGCGCTCCAGGACGCCGGCGAGGCGCGCTGCGTTGCGGGCTGCTACCGGTGCCTGCTCTCGTACTACAACCAGCCCGATCACGAGATCATCGACCGCCGCGACGAGGGCGCGAAGTCGGTGCTGCTCCGGCTGGCACGCTCCACCACGACGGGCCTCGACGTGGCCACGCCCGGCCACGCCGAGGCCGGAGGCAGCTCGCCGCTCGCCGCTCGCGACTTGCCGCCCACCGACACCGAGCCGCTGGTCGTGGCAGGCACGTCCATCGCGCTGGCCTGGCGGGCGCACTACGTGGTGGCCACGATGCGTCCCCTCCCGGAGGCGGTGGCTTCCGCTCTTGCCGACCGTGGCTTCGAGATTGTGCTGCTCGACGGCGAGGCCGCCTGGGGCCGCCTCGCCACCCTGCTCGGGAGGCCAGCATGACCTGGACCCCGGGTAGCCTCGTCCGGGCGCGCGGGCGCGAGTGGATCGTGCTGTCGGGCAGCGACGACGACGTGCTGCGCGTGCGTCCCATCACCGGCTCGGAAGACGATGTCACCCGGATCCGGCTCGACCTGGAGCTGGAGCCGGTGCGCGAGGCCCGGTTCTCGCTGCCGGAGGCCCATCAGCGTGCCAGTCACGACGCGGCGTTGTTGCTGCGCGACGCGCTCCTGCTCTCGCTGCGGCGCGGCGCGGGCCCCTTCCGTAGCTTCGGCCAGATCGCGGTGGAGCCCCGTGCCTACCAGCTCGTGCCGCTACTGATGGCGCTCAAACAAGACACGGTGCGGCTGGTCATCGCCGACGACGTCGGCGTGGGCAAGACCATCGAGGCCGCGCTGATCGCGCGGGAGCTGCTCGACCGCGGCGAGGTGGAGCGCACCGCCGTGCTCTGCCCGCCGCACCTCGTGGAGCAGTGGGTCGGCGAGCTGGAGGCCCGCTTCCACGTGCGTGCGGTTGCCGTGACCGCCGCAAGCGCGAGCCGGCTCGAGCGCGACCTCCCCCCCGCGATGAGCGTGTTCCAGGCGCACCCGCACACGGTGGTGAGCCTCGACTACATCAAGATGGACCGGCGCCGCGAGAACTTCCTCCACCACTGCCCGGAGCTGGTGATCATCGACGAGGCGCACGCCTGCGCCGCCACTACCGGAGGGCGCCACCAGCGCTACGAGCTGTTGCGCGGCCTCGCCGACAAGCCGGAGCGGCACATGGTGCTGCTCACCGCCACCCCCCACAGCGGCGACGACACCGCGTTCTACCGGCTGCTCGGGTTGCTCGACCGCGACTTCGCCCGCCTGGGCGAGCTGCAAGGCACCGAGCGCGACCGCCTGCGCGAGCGGCTGGCCCGGCACTTCGTGCAACGGCGGCGACCGGACATCGACGAGTGGCAGCAAGGCCACCAGCTCTTCCCCCGCCGGGAAACGAAGGAGCTGACCTACCGGCTCACCGGCCCCTGGGAGGACTTCTTCCATGCGGTGCTCGACTACTGCGCGCGCATCGTGCAGTCGGCATCGGGCGACGAGCGCCGCCAGCGACTGAACTTCTGGGGCACGCTGGCGCTCCTGCGTTGCGCGGCCTCGAGCCCGGCCGCCGCCGTGCTCGCGCTCCGCACGCGGGCGGGCTTCGACGACAGCGCCGACGACCGCTCGGAGCTGCTCGACCAGCTCTTCGACGGCGAGGCCGACGCGCTCGCGCAGGACGACCTCGAGCCCGCAGCCGGCATCGACGACGCGGAGCTATCCGCCCTGGTGAAGCAAGCAGTGGAGCTGGCGGGCTCCAGGGGCGATCCGAAGCTCAAGCTGCTCCTCGAACACCTCAAGCAACTCCTCGTCGACGGCTTCGCGCCGGTGGTGTTTTGCCGCTACATCGCCACCGCGCACTACCTGCACCGTTTCCTCGGGGCGCAGCTCAATGGCGTCCGGGTGGCGGTGGTGACCGGCGAGGACGCGAGCGACCAGCGCGAGGCCACCGTGGCCTCGCTCGCCGACGAGGCGAAGTGTGTGCTGGTGGCCACGGACTGCCTCTCGGAGGGCGTGAACCTCCAGGACAGCTTCGACGCGGTGGTGCACTACGACCTGTCGTGGAATCCCACGCGCCACGAGCAGCGCGAGGGCCGCGTTGACCGTTTCGGACAGGGCAGCCCGGTGGTGCGCGCCACGCTCATCTACGGGGCCAACAACCCGGTAGACGGCGCGGTGCTGGAGGTGATCCTCCGCAAGGCGGAAACCATCCGGCAGCAGCTCGGCGTGCCGGTGCCGCTCCCCGACACCGGACACACGCTGTCGCAGGCCTTGATGAAGGCGGTGTTGTTGCGCCAAGGCACCATCTTGCGCCAACAGAGCTTCGACTTCGCCTCGCTGGCAGAAACGAAGCAGCTCGACGCGGCCTGGACCGACGCTGCCGAGAAGGCTAGGCAAAACCGCACTATCTTCGCGCAGCGACGCCTCCGCCCTGCCGACGTGCTCCCCGAGTGGCACCGGACGCTCGCCGCCCTCGGCGGCAAAGACGACGTGCACCGCTTCGTGGAGCGGGCCCTCTCTCGCCTCGGCAGCGGGCTGGAGCCGCTCCGCAAGGGTTTCCGCGCGCCGCTGGCACCGCTGCCCGCCGACGTGAAGGAACGACTCGACGCCGAGGGGCTCGCCGGCACGCTCACCATCGACTTCGACTACCCCGCCCGGGGGCGCAGCCGCGCGGTGCAGCGCAGCCACCCGCTCGTGGCGGTGCTCGCGGAAACGCTCTTGGAGCGCACCCTGGCCGACGGGGGAACGAGCGGCGGCGAGCTGGGCGCGCTGGGGCGGGTGGGGGCCTGGGTGTCGGCCGCCGTCACCTCGCGCACGCTGGTGGCCGTGCTGCGCCTGCGCCACCAGCTCGTGGTGTCGCGAGGGCGGCGCGCCACCACGCTGCTGGTGGAGGAGGCCGCAGCGGTGGCCTGGACGGGCGCCGAGGCCCGCCTCGCGCTCGAGGGCGAGTCGGCGCTGGCGTTGCTCGCGGCGCCTCCGGCGTCGGAGCTGCCCACCCACGTGCAGGAGCGCACGCTGGCACAGGGATTAGAGCAGCTCCGGGCCCGCCTCGGCGACCTCGACGACTTCGCCCGTCGCCGCGCCGCCTCGCTGCTCGACGATCACGAGCGGGTGCGCGAGTCGGCCCGCGGGCGGGGCGGCCACGAGGTGCACGCGCTGCTGCCGCCCGACGTGATCTCCCTGGTGGTGTTGCTACCCGCGGCCGGTTGACGTTATCGATAACTCGATGTATAAATCGATATATCGATATGTCTCGCAATCTGCCCGACTCTGACCTCGATAAATATCGCCTGCGTATTGTGGATAAGGTGCGTGAGCTTCGCACCGCGCGGCGATGGACGCAAGCGGAGCTCGCCGGAAAGCTGGGGCTCTCGCAGGCGCGGCTCAGCGAGATCGAGCGCGGCGGGGGTTCGCTCACCGCCGAGCAGCTCATCGCCGTGCTCCAGCTCTTCAACGTGAGCATCGACGAGTTCCTCCCGCCCCAGGACCCGGAAGACGAGCTGCAAAACGCGCTCGCGCGCCTCGGGGCCTTCCACCTCCGCGAGGTGCCCAACGTGGTGCCCAGCGAGCGCGCGGGCGGCCTGCGCGCGGTGGCCCGGGAAACCCTGGTGGCGCCTCGTTCCTCGCGGCTGGTGCTCGCGCTGGCGCCCGCCGTGGTGGCGAATCTCGACGCGCTGAACCTCGACACCTTGCACGACGACCTGGCCGCACTGGGTTTCCCCGCGCGCGTGCCCTGGTTCGTGGCCACCCTGCGCGAGGCCCTCTTCAAGGTTCGAGTGGCCAAAGGGCGCTCGGCCGCCTCCGCGTGGCACCGGGCGGTGGCCTACCTCGGCGACTTCGTGGCTAGGCACCCGCCACCGGCCACTGCACCGGGCCAGTGGCCGCCGGTCCTCGACTACCTCGACGCCGCCGCGCGGAGCCCGCAGACGCTTGCCGCGGTGAAGGCCGCCGCCTCCGAGGTGTCGCGCCAGTGGGGCGTCGTGACCGAGGTCCAGCCGAGCGACTTCGCCGAGGCGCTGGGAGCCGCCCGTGCCTCAGTTTGACGAGTTTTTCCGCGAGCTCGACCAACGCTGGTTGCCGAGCGTGGCCACGCCGCTCACGCTGCGCCTGATCGGTTCCACCGCGCTCTTCGCGCAGACCGCCTACGTGCGCCACACGAAAGACAGCGACGTGATCGAGACCGCCGAGGTAACGCCCCCCGTGCGCGCGGAGCTGGAGCGGCTCGGAGGCAAGGGAAGCGAGCTCCACCTCCGACACCGGATGTTCGTGGAGGTGGTGGGGGCGGCCTTTCCCTTCTTGCCGCGAGAGCCCGCCTGGCGCGCGGTAAACCCTCTCGTGCCTCCGCTCCAGCACTTGCACTTCGAGGCCCTCGACGTGGTGGACGTGGCGGTGGCCAAGCTCGCCCGCTACAACCTCAACGACCGGGGCGACATCCGGGCGATGGCCGATCTCGATCTCGTCGACCCCGACTACTTCCTCGAGCGATTCCGTTCCGCAGTCGACGTGTGGTCGATCGAGGCGCGTGGCGACGACCTGCCCAAGATCGTGAGACACTTCCGCCGCGTGTGGCTGGACGACCTGTTCCAGCTCTCCGCGCCTGAAATCATCCTCCCAGACTGGATCGCAAACGAATGACCGCCCCCCGCCCGCGCACCCGCCGCAAGGACGCCGAGCTGGCCTTCGACGCACTGCGCGTGGAAGGCGGCCTGCTCGCGCCGGAGTGGCTCGGCAAGGTGGCTCGCCTGGAGGCCGGGGAGCAGGGCGAGGCCGACTACGGCGTGGAGAAGGGGCTCAACCTCCGCGACGAGATCGGCCGCTACTGGCGCATCGCCCAGCCGCTGCACGCCGAGTTCGCCGCCGGCCTCGCGGCGGGGGCCGACCGCGCGGCGCTGTCCGAGCGATTCGTGCCGACGCTCCTCGCCAAGGTGTTCGGCTTCAGCTCGCTCGCACCGGTGCCGCCGGTAGTGCTCAACGACAAGCCCTTCCCCATCGGGCACAGCGCCCTAGGGCTGCGCGCGCCGGCGGTGATCGCCCCTGCCGGCTCGGGACTCGACACCACCTCGATGGCCCTCGGCGACGGCCTCCGCAAGCGCAGCGCCTTCGGCCTCGCCCAGGAGTACCTCAACGCCTCGCCGGATGCCGACTACGCCCTCGTCACCGACGGCGTCGCGCTCCGGCTGGCGCGCGACAACGCGAGCCTCACCCGGCCAGCCTGGATCGAGGCCGACCTCGGCCGCATCTTCGCCGAGGGGCTCTACGCCGACTTCGCGGCCCTGTGGCTCCTCGTCCATGCGTCGCGCTTCGGCAAGCCGGGCCGCCCGCCCTCCGAGTGCCCGCTGGAGGCCTGGCGCGAGAAGGGCCGCGAGGAGGGCACCCGCGCCCGCGAGCACCTGCGCCGGGGCGTGGAAGAAGCCATCGAAGCACTCGGCCAGGGCTTCGTGTCACACGCCGACAACGCGGCGCTCCGCGCGGCGCTCCAGTCCGGCGAGCTGGGCCCTGCCGACTTGTTCAACCAGCTCCTGCGCCTGGTGTACCGTCTCATCTTCCTGCTCACGGTGGAAGAGCGGGGGCTGCTCCACCCCGCGGGCGCCCGCGACGGCGCCCGGGCGCTCTACGCCGATGGCTACGGCCTCCGCCGCCTCCGGGAGCGCGCCGCCCGCCGGAGCGCCCACGACCGCCACGGCGACGCCTGGGACGCCGTGCGCGTGGTGTTCCGAGGGCTGGCGAGGGGCGAGCCCCGTCTCGGGCTGCCTGCGCTGGCGGGCCTGTTCGCTCCCGGGCAGTGCCCGGCCCTCGACGGGGCCCGGCTGGAGAACCGTCACCTGCTACTCGCGGTGTTCAAGCTGGCGTGGCTGCGCGACAAGGGGGGACTGTCGCGGGTGAACTGGCGCGACATGGGGCCCGAGGAGCTGGGCAGCGTGTACGAGAGCCTCCTGGAGCTGGTGCCGGTGGTGTCGGTGGAGCGGCGCGCGTTCGGCTTCGCCGGGGGCGACGAGAGCAAGGGCAACGCCCGCAAGACCAGCGGCAGCTACTACACGCCCGACAGCCTCGTGCAGGTGCTGCTCGACAGCGCGCTCGAGCCGGTGGTGACGGAGACCATCGCCGCCCACCCGGCCAACCCGGTGGAGGCGCTGCTCTCACTCTCCATCGTCGATCCCGCCTGCGGCTCGGGACACTTCTTGCTCGCAGCGGCGCGCCGGCTCGCGGCCCACGTGGCGCGACTGGAGGCCAGCGGCACCCCGTCCGCCTCGGACTACCGGCGGGCGCTGCGCCGGGTGGTGGGGCGCTGCATCTACGGCGTTGACCTCAACCCGATGGCGGTAGAGCTCTGCAAGGTGGCGCTGTGGATGGAGGCGGTGGAGCCGGGATTGCCTCTCGGCTTCCTCGACGCGCACGTCCAGCACGGCAACGCCCTGCTGGGCACCACCCCCGAGCTGATGGCGAAGGGCATCCCCGACGCGGCGTTCGAGCCCATCGAGGGCGACGACCGGAAGGTGGCGAGCGCGCTGAAGAAGCGCAACGCGAAGGAGGCCGGCGGGCAGACCACGATGGCTTCGTTGTGGTCGCCGCCGAAGGCCGAGGCGGACGACGTGGCGCGCGCGATCGCCGAGTTGGACGCGGCTTCGGACGCCGACGCGGAGGCGCTGGCGAAGAAGGAATCGAGGTGGTCGGAGATCCAGGAGTCGGGAGCCTTCCGCCACCAGAAGTTCGTGGCCGACGCGTGGTGCGCGGCCTTCGTGTGGCCGAAGCCGGATGGGGGCGGCCCGGTGGTGGAGGGGGCGCCGACGAGCGCGCTCTGGCGAGACATCCGCGACGGGCGGGGAACACCACCGGCGGCGACCGTCCAGACCGTGCACGAACTGGCCACGCAGTACCACTTCTTCCACTGGCACCTTGCGTTTCCGACGGTGTTTGCGAGGGGCGGGTTCGATGTGGTGTTGGGGAATCCGCCGTGGGAGCGCGTGAAGCTGCAGGAGCAGGAGTTCTTCGCGTCACGGAGCGAGGAGATCTCAACGGCGGTGAACGCGGCCGCGAGGAAGAAGCTGATCGCGGCGCTGCCGGGGACGGACCCGGGGCTGTGGACGGCGTGGGTGGCGGCGAGCCGGGAGGCCGAGGGCGAGAGTCACATCGCGCGGCGCTCGGGACGCTACCCGCTCTGTGGCAAGGGGGACGTGAACACGTATGCGCTCTTCGCCGAGCACAACCGGGATGTGTTGGGACCGAGGGGGAGGGCAGGGTTCATCGTGCCGATGGGCATTGCGACGGATGACACGACGAAGGAGTACTTCGGCGACTTGGTGCGACGAAGGAACCTCGCAGCGTTCTATGGCTTTGAGAACGAGGGGAAGCTGTTCTCCGGGATCGACCACCGCGTCAACTTCTCACTGCTGTGCCTTGCAGGCACGGCGGTACCGCGAGCCCGCTACTCCGCCTTCGTGAGGGAGCCTTCCGTCTTGCTCGACCCCGAGCGTGTTTACGAGCTTTCCGCCGAAGACATCGCGTGTGTGAACCCCAACACTGGCACCTGCCCGGTGTTCCGGAGCCGACGGGATGCCTTGCTGAATGTGGGACTCTACCGTCGGTTCGGAGTGTTGTGGGATGAGGTACGCGAAGATGGGAACGCATGGCACCTCCGATTTCTCGCGATGTTCCACATGGCGAACGACTCTCACCTTTTCCGGGGCCCGAGCGAGCCTGAGGCGGGCGAGGCGGATTCAACTGGGCTGCGACTGTACGAAGCCAAGATGGTGTACCACTACAACCATCGGTTCGGCGACTTTGCGCTATTGAATGAGGGGGACCGCGAACACATCCTCCCCCAGGTCCCTGACGCGCTGCTGGCACGAGCGGACTATCTCACCACTCCACGGTACCGCGTGGATCGATCGGAGGTCCTCGCCCGCCTCCCGAGCGGGTCGCGGCCGTGGCTGCTCGGCTGGCGCGACGTGACGGACGCTCGTTCAAGCGTTCGCACGGTCATCGCGGCAATCCTGCCCGTCACGGCCGTGGGCCACACTACGCCCCTAATGTTCTCGCCACTCGCACCCGGGAAGGTTCTAGGGCTGTATGCAAACCTGTGCTCCTTCTGTCTTGATTATGTCGCGCGGCAGAAAATCGGCGGCGTCCATCTGACATACGGCTACCTGAAACAGCTTTCCATTCTCCCCCCCACCACCTACGCCAACTTTGCGCCCTGGCGCCCTGACGAGACCCTCCAGGACTTCCTCCTCCCCCGCGTCCTCGAACTCACCTACACCGCCTGGGACCTCGAACCCTTCGCCAAGGACGTCGGCTACGACGGCCCCCCGTTCCGTTGGGACCCTGCGCGCCGCTTCCTGCTCCGCTGCGAGCTCGACGCCGCCTTCTTCCACCTCTACGGCCTCGACCGGAGCGACACCGCCTACATCCTCGACACCTTCCCCATCGTCCGCAAGAACGACGAGAAGGCCCACGGCGAGTACCGCACCAAGCGCGTGATCCTCGAAATATACGACGCGATGGCCGAGGCCACCCGCACCGGCGTGCCCTACACCACGCGCCTCGACCCGCCCCCCGCCGATCCCCGCGTGGCCCATCCTCCCCGATACACGGAGACCGCGTGAGCGATCTCCCCCCCGACCCCACAGGCAGGCGCGACCGCCAGGGTGACGAGAGCGTTTCCCGCTTCTTCCATCTCGTACAGCGGATCGTGCCTGACCGCCAGGAGGTGTTGTCGATTCCACCGACTACGCCGGCGTCCGAGGCGCTCGCGATGATGCGGGTGCGTGGATACTCGCAGGTGCCGGTCGTCGACGACGGCCACGTGGAGGGCATTTTCAGCTACCGTGCCTTCGCGCTCGGGGCCCTCGACCTCCGGAACACGCGCGTCGATCCCGCCACGCTCCCCGTGTCGGAGTTCCTGGGCCACGACGACGCGGTGTACGCCCCGCTCTCCGAGGAGTTCCGCAAGCTCATCGGCCATCTCGACCGGCACGACGTGGTGGTGGTGAGCGCGTCCGACAACCTGGTGGGGTTGCTCACGCCGATGGACGTGCTCCAGTACCTCTACCGCATCGCCAACGCGTTCGTGCTCATCGAGGAGATCGAGCTCTCGCTCCGCGACTTGATCCGCGCCGCTCTCCCCGGCGAGGAGCTCGCCCGGGCGGCGTCGCTTGCGCTGACCGCCCGCTACCGCGACCGCCCCCTGCCCTCGGCGCTGGAAGACATGACCTTCGACGACTACGTCGGCCTCACCCGCGACGGCCGCGTGTGGGACCGCTTCGAGGGAACACTAGGGAGCAACCGGGAGATCTGTCGCATGAAGCTTGAGGATGCTCGTGAGCTGCGCAACCAGGTGTTCCACTTCAAACGTGAGATTTCCACCGAGGAACACCAGCGCCTAGCTGCGGTCCGCGATTGGCTGTTTCGCTGCCATCGCCAATCACAGGCGGGGCGAGGGGCTCGCCGGTGAGCCCCGCTGAATCCGTTCGCGCGCCCACGCTGGCCCCTTTCCAGCAGCGCTTCGTCGATGACTTCGTTGCCGCGTTCCAGCCTGGCTACGCCTGCTACCTGCAGGCGCCTCCCGGCTCCGGGAAGTCCCACGCTGCGGCCGCCGCCGTGGCGCGTTTGCTTCGCGAGCGCCGAGCCACCCACGTGCTCCAGGTCGTGCGGGGCCACGCCCTCGCCGAGCAATGGGGGTACGTCTACGGCAGGCAAGGGCAACGCGCGCACGTGGCTGACATGCGGACGCTCCGACTCCTGGGCGAGGTGCCGCCGGCCGAGGAAGGGGAACCCGAGCCCGCGGTCCTCGTCGTGTCCGAGTCCCTCGCCCGCCGGGCCGATGCGCTCGATCTTCTCGCGCGGCGACACTGGGACCTGGTGGTGTTCGATGACTGCGGCGGCAGCACCGCACTGCGTGCCCTCCACGCGCGCATCGAAGCCAGCGTTCCGGTTCCGGCCCGGCTCTCGCTGGGCCACCCGGCGCAGGCGGTGGAGAGGGAGGACACGCCCCCCGGCATGGTTGTCGACTGGTCCCGCGCCGCGCGAGACTACTTCGCGACTATGCGGCCCGCTCCCACCGCCGTCACCGACGAAGTGCGGGCGTACTCGCGGACGCCGGCTGAGCGCACCGTGTGCGATTGGGTCGCGCGCTTCGCGCGCCACCTCCCCAGCGTGGAGCGCGCGGAACTGCTCAAGGCAGCCGCGTCGAGCATGGGCGCCCTCGACGTGGTGCTCTCCAGGCACGCGATGGAGCCCCCCGCGGCCGCGGCGGCGTCACTGGACCTCGAGGGACTCCTGGCCGTGATGGACCGCGCCGGGCCGGACTCTCGCCTTGCCGCCGCGCTCGAGGTTCTGGCGTCCCGCCCGTCTGGGCCAGGCGGCGCGGCCCTCGTCTTCGCCGATCTCCCCGCCACCCGGCGCTACCTCCTCACCGCGCTCGCCGACGCGGGCATCGACGTGACCGCCGTCCAGCCCGACGCCTCCACGGAGGAGGTCGCGGCGGACCTCGAGCGCCACCGCCGGGAAGGTGGAGTCATCGTTCTCGGCACCCACGGCTCGGGCGGTCTCCCTCTGGGCCACGTCACCACCGTCCTCCACTACGACTTGCCGATGAGTGCCGCCGAGTTCGCCCAGAGGGAGGGGCGCTACCGCCGCTTCTCTCGCTCGCAGCCGGGCCGTTCCATCTGCCTTCGCGACACCTCTCAGGCGCTCACACTGGAGCAGGTGCAGCTCCAGATGGTCGCTGACCATCTTTCCGGTCGAGACGCTGGTCGCCCCGACGTGAGCGGACTCTCTGGGCCCGACGAAGGCGCCTGATGGAACTGGTGAGAATCGGCGTCTCGGGCTTCCGCGCGATCCAGGGGGAGGGTGTGAGCATTCCGCTGGAGGGGATGACGGTGCTCCTGGGACGAAACAACGTGGGGAAGTCGTCGGTGTTGAGGGCGGTTGAGTGGGTACTTACCAGTTTGAGACACCCGTTTCCGGCGAATGGCCCTGTCCTGCCAACCGGGCTCGACGCGCTGAACGCCAACCCGGCCACAGGGGCTCGAATCGAGCTCGGCCTGCGCGCGGGGACCGAGTCACACCTCGCCCGAGTGGCGGAGGCGGGATTCACAGTGGAGGCCACGCTGGAAATGAAGGCCGGGCAGTTGGCTTCTAAGTTTACTTCTTCCCTGGGGAACCAGTTCGCCGCCGTTAGGGATAGGGACCTTTCACACGCCGCAGCGCGCGAACTCCTTGATGATGGCCTGCCACAGCACATGCCACCGCAGGACGTCGGCCCCTACCTGATGCAGCAGCTGACCAAGTGGGTGCCGACAAAGGTTAGGCCTGCTATCCCGAAGGTGACTTTTGTTCACGATTCGCGGAAAATCACCCCCGGCAGCGGCGTACTTGGCGACGGTGCCGGCATCATCGACGAGGTGTTCCGTTGGCGCGATGCGGACCCACAACAAAAGGGGTTGCGACCAAAATTCCGGGCGCTTGAGCAAATTCTCCGGGAGTACCTCGGGCTGCCCGATGCGGCGATCACCGTGAGGCAGGACCGGTCCACGCTGCTCATCGAGGCCGGTGGGCGCCATCTACCGCTGTCCAACTGGGGTGCGGGCGTCAGCCAGTTGCTGGTTCTGGCAGTCAACATGCTGGCGAACGACACCGCTGTGATCTGCATCGAGGAGCCCGAGACGCACCTGCACCCCGGGATGCAGCGCATCATCGCGGCACAGATGGCGTCCCTCCCGGGAGTGAAGTGGATGGTATCGACGCACTCGCCCACCCTTGTCGACGCGGTCCTTGCCGCTGCGGCCGGTCATGGCCGACCCGCACACGTGCTCCACGTCACCAACCAGGATGGTGTGGTGCACGCGCGCCAGACGACCGACACGGCCAGTCACTGGTCCGCCCTTACCGACCTCGGCGCCTCGCCGTCGGACCTCCTGATGACGCGCAGCGTGGTGTGGGTGGAAGGTCCGTCCGACCGGATCTACCTCTTGAAGTGGCTGGCGTTGCTCGATGCCCAGCTGGTGGAGGGGCGCGACTTCTCCATTGTGTTCTATGGCGGCCGACTCCTCGCTCACGTCAGCGTAGCCGACACCGTGGCCGAAGAGTTCGTCCAGCTCCTCCGGGTGAATCCACGATCTGCCGTGATCATGGACAGCGACCGGCGCGAGGAGGGCGACCCGTTGAACGCCACGAAGCGGCGCGTGATCGAGGAAGCCAAGAAGTCAGGGGCCCACACGTGGGTGACGCACGGTCGCGAGATTGAAAACGACCTCGCCGCGGGCCCGGTTGCACGCGCCACCGGGGCCCGCATCGGCGAGGCGGCGCCTGGGAGTTTCGAGTCGTTCCCCGAGTGGCTGATCGAGCACCCCACGGAAGACGGCAACGTGATCGACTACGCCGCTGGCAAGGTCCACTGGGCACGCAAGATCGCCGACCTCTACAAGCTTGAAGACCTCGGCGAAGATCTCAAACTGGAGCTGGGAGGACTCATTGCCTTCATCCGCGGAGGCACGGACTCCGGGCCTCCGAAGGTCACCCAGGCCCTCCGCCTCCGCAAACGGTCGTGACCGCGCACGAGAACAGCGCGTCGTCGCCCCGGTCTACTGGACACGGCCACCTGGCTACTGGACACTCTACTGGACAGTCAGCCTTCAACCACCACCATTCTACTGGACAGTGCGCAAGATCGCTGCCTGGCGATGTCCACCGGTCCGGTTGCCAGGAGGTGGAGCGGCCTTACATCCCACGCGCCCTTGGTGTGCCTTGACCCCCTCCCTCGCGAGCCTCGTCGCCTCCGGCGAGTCCACCACCCTCGAGTTCAAGCGCTCGACCGGCGAACTGCGCGAGGCGATGCAGTCCGCATTCGCCTTCGCCAACGGGGAGGGCGGTCGCGTGCTGGTCGGGGTGAAACCCGGCGGGCAGATCGTCGGACAAATCGTCAGCGAGCAGACCTTCCACGAGATCGCCGACGCCCGCGAGAAGTTCGAGCCCCCGCTCATGTTCGAGGTGGAGCGCATGGAGGTGTCGCCCGGGCGAGCGGTGCTCGTGTTTCATGTCCCCGGGCGCTCCGACTCGGTGCCCTACACCTACGACGGGCGGCCCTTCGGGCGGGTCGACAACACCACCCGCCGCATGCCGCTGGAACACTACGAGGCGCTCCTGGCTGACCGCGCCCACGGTCGCCGTCGCTGGGAAAACCAGGAGGCCGAGGAGCTCACCCTCCGCGACATCGACCGCGCCGAGGTGCTTCGCATCGTGGAGGCCGCCCGGTCGACCGGACGCCTGCTCGGTGCCGCCGGTCGAAGCCTGCCCGACCTGCTCGACCGCCTGGGCGTGCGTCGCAACGGCGTGATCCTCCGCGCCGCCGTGGTGCTCTTCGGCAAGCGCTTCATGCCGGACTACCCGCAGTGCGAGCTGCGGATGGCGCGCTTCCGAGGCACCGACAAGACCGAGTTCCTCGACCAGCGGCACCTCCGCGGCCCGGCCTTCAGGCTCCTGGAAGAGGCCGAGTTGTCCTGGCAGCGGCACTTCCCGCTTCCTGGCCGCATTGAACACGGGAAACTTCAGCGCGTGGACCGTCCGCTGATTCCTCCGGATGCGATGCGCGAAATCGTGGTCAACGCATTGATCCACCGCGACTACACCATCGCCGGCGGCGCGGTGTCGCTCGCGATCTTCGACGACCGGGTGGAGGTGTGGAGCGCCGGGCGTTTCCCCAGCGGCATCACGCCCGACGCGCTCACCCGCGCGCACCCCTCCGTTCAGCGCAACCCGATCATCGCCGAGGTGTTCCACCGGGCCGGTCTCATCGAAAAGTGGGAACGCGGCACCAACCGCGTGGTCGAGATGTGCCGGGATGCAGGAATCAAGCCGCCGGAGTTCGAGGAGATCGCCGGCGCGGCGGTGGTCACCTTCCGCGTGCGGGTGTCGATGCAGCTGGAGTCGAGGCCAGAGTCGGGGGTAGGGTCGAAGGTAGAGTCGAGGGTAGAGTCGAGGGTAGAGTCGACGTCGCGAAGCACTGTCGAGCAACGCCTGCTGAGCGCGCTCGCCTCCGGTCCTCTCGCCAAGTCCGAGTTGGCCCGGGCGCTCGGTCTACGAAAGGTGTCCGGGCACCTCCCCCGCGCCGTGATTGGACTCCTCGACCGGGGCGAAATCGAGAGCACCATGCCAGAAAAGCCGTGGAGCCGCCTCCAGAAGTACCGCCTCGTCACACCTGTGGGAGACCCGTAGGTGCCCCCGCCCGTCCCCACCATCCTCCTGGAGAAGGCCGCCACCGACGCAGGCTTCGACGTGGATCTGCCGCGCGAAGGGGCCTGGCTCGCCTACCGCAGCAGCCACGCCCCCCTGCGACTGTGGCTCACCGCTCACGGCGAGGAGGTGTTCGTCGCGGGGCTGTCGCAACGCAACGTGTGGGCGGCGCTGGCCGAGATCGGCGCGTCCTTCCCGAGCCCGCTACCGACCGGGGCCGTGGGCGGCCGGGGCGTCACCAGCCTCGCCGCCCTTCATCAGCTCCTGCGCCGGGCGCTGCAACTCTCGCGTACCCTGCCCGACGAGCTGCTCAAGACCTTCACCGAGCGCACGGCGGGCATGCCGCGGGCGACGGAGGCCGAGCGCCTGGTGGTGCAGCGCGTGGGCCAGGACGTGTTTCGCGAGGGCCTGCTGGAGTTCTGGGATGGTCGCTGCGCGATCAGCGGGCTCGCGGTTCCCGAGTTGCTCCGGGCCAGCCACGTGAAGGCCTGGGCCGCCTGCGAGCATGACGAGGAGCGGCTCGACGTGTACAACGGCCTGCTCCTCGCCGCCCACCTCGACGCCGCCTTCGACAGCGGGCTCATCACTGTCGAGGACGATGGCCGCGTGCTCGTGTCAGCGACACTCGGCGCCCAGGCCCGCACGGTCCTCGGACTCGACCGCCCCCTCACCGTCCGCGGGATCGCCGACGGGCACCGGCGCTATCTGGGTTGGCACCGGGCGATGGCGGCGGAGAAGTGGGGACGAACGGCGTAGACCGCACCAGCTCGAAGGCGCGCCGCCAGGATGGGCCGCGACCATCCACCAGGTGGGCGAGCCACCGTTGCAGCCAGACGGTCTTGACGCCGGCGAAGGTCTCCGGCTGCTCAAGCCAGCGGCTGGCTCGCTCGATGAGCTCGGCGTTCGCGTCGGGCGGCGCTGAGTAGAGCATGTCGGCGAGGGGGCCTGGGTCACCCGCGTAGTGGGCGGGAAACCCGGGTGCGGCCCTCGCCCAGTCGTCGACGAGGGCCAGCACCTCCGGGCGGGCGCGCGCCCAGGCTTGGCGCCGGAGCTCACGTGTCGAGGGGCTCGCGCGACCGCCGCGCAGGAGCTCTACGAGGACCGGCGCCGGCAGCGCCTCCCACACGCCGGTATCAGGCAGCGAGTCCAGTTTGTGTCCGGCCAGCAGCTCGGTCCAGTTCGTTTCACTCAGCAACGGCCACAGTTTCTGGCAGCCGAGCACGGCGTCGCGAAACGGCCCCAGTGAGACGCTTGACGGTCGATTCGCCAGCAGGCGACGCACCCAGCCGTCGCGGTGCGCGCGCGCCCAGGTGAGGAGCGGCGAGCTCCCAGCTGCACTGGTCCACGTCGCCCAGCACCAACGGATCACCTCGTCGCCGTTCACGCCCTCGGCAGCACAAACGTGGTCGAGCACCTCCAACCCGAAGGGCAGGCCCTCGACACGATCGGTGGATGGCTCCTCGCCACTCGTCACCCGCGCGAGTAGCACGGCTGGGTCGAGCACCCTGAACACAAGGTTCTCCGCGCCAAGATGTGGCGCAGCGCGCAGCAAGGCGGGTCCCATGGCGAAGGCCGCGAGGGCGAGGCGACCGGCTCCGTCGTCGCGGTCGAGCTCCTCCGCGAACGACACCGTCTGCGGTGGAACTACCTGGGCGAGCCACCGCACCGCCGTGGTGAGTTGTTCACGATCAGCCTCCTCCGACACGCCGTGCCAGACCGCGTAGGGGCCCGTAACCTCGGGGAGAACCCGCGTGATCGCGAGGGCAGCCAGCACCCACTCGCCGTAGCCAGACATCCCGCCCGCCCGCGGAGCGTCCGCGATGCGTACCAGAGGGACCGGGGGGCTGTTGGTCCACCGCTCAAGGAGTTCGAACCGCTGGCGCTCCCAGACGCGCCGCACGACATCGACCCCCACAGTCGCACCCCGGGCGAGGGCCAACCCCACGGCGCGCACGGCGCCATCGAGGGCGGCGAGGCGCTCCGGCGTGTCACATCCCGAGGCGAGCACCGCTTCCACCCGCTCCAGCCGACCAGACTCCACCTCCCGGACGACCTTCGCCAGCAGCCGGGGCGCGCTCTCGCGAGCGAGGAAGAGCGCGCCCATGCCCTCCACCGTTTTTCCCAGGCGTTCCTCGGCGAGCGCCGACACCACCCACCCGAGCCAGCCCGGGCTGAGCGAGAGCTGGGGTTCGCCTGCCAGCACGCCGACCTCGACGAGCGCGGCGATCACTTCCGTGGCGGTGGGCGCGGCGAGTGCCGCCTTCAGCGCGTCGCGGTCGTCGGCCAGCGCGAGTAGGCGCTCGCGGTCGAGCACGGGCGCCAGCGCAGGGGGAACGTGACGCTCCCAAACTGCCGCAGGAAGGGATGGACCATCCCCGAGCCGGACTCGAGAGATCTCCATTTGCACCAGCATCTCGGCGCCCTCGCGGCGCAGCAAATCGGCCGCTCCGCCGGGAAGCCGCCGGTCTCGACGGTCCAGCGCTGCTCTGAGCCACGCCCGGGCCCAGCGTTCCGGGTTGCCGTCCTGGCGCGAGAAGAGCTCGTCGATGCCTATCCGGTCGACGAGCCCCAGGAACGCGAGGCAGTCACCTACAGTCTGGAATGCCTCCCCCACGTCGCCCGCGAGCTGCGGCTCCACGGCGGCGGCGTCGAAGCCACCACCCGGCTTGACCCTCGCCGCCACCCAGCGAAGGAGCGGACGCAACCACACCTGCGGCGGCGCACTGTGGACGTCGCGAAAGGGCGGCGGCGGCGCCTCCGCGGGCGGCCCCGACCTGCGGCGGGTCGCCCGCAGCCCAAGTACCCAGTCCGGAGCATCGTCGTCGTCGCGCGGCTGGTTCACGGGAGGGGCGGCCACGATCAAGCGCAACTCCTCTGCCACCTTGAACTTGACGGGCGGCGAGCTTGGCTCGGCCAGCTCCACGTACACGCGCCCCGTCTCGGGGAGAGCGCGCTCGGCGTCATGCCACGTTCGACGTTGCAGGAAGGTCCATCCGCGACGCTCCAGCGCGCGACCGAGCATCGTCCGCCCCGAGCCCGCCGGGGCGTGCCACCAACGTGGCTGCCTGGCAGGCTCCAGCAACTCCCTCGGGATGCCCGGCGGCAGGGGATCGGTGTCCAGGTCGAGCGCCCGCAGCGCGGGGAAGACGTCGAAGGTCCAGTAGCGGCCTGCCTCGGCCCCCGACTGGCCCAGCCCCGCGATGCGGGCGCGGAGATCGTCCTCGTCTTCCCCCAGCACCTCGGCAAGCGGCGCGAGCAGGCGCCGTCCCTTCCCATCCCACCAGGAGAGGTCTTCCTCCCTGTCGAGCTTGCGCAGCATGTTGGCGACGTGCTTCTCGTCGCCAGGAGCCTTGACGGCCTTGCAGAGCGTTTCCGCCAGTTGTGCGAGCGACGGGACCCCCGCCTGCGATGCAGCATCTTTCAACCAGCCCACCGGGACTCCAGGTGCCCGCCATCTTGGCCCGGCTCAGCACGGCGAGCAAGAGCCATCCATCATGGCTCCATGATCCTCGTTGATGATGATGTCCATCATGGACCATCTTTCACTTCATCATGGACATCGCCCCTGTCCCGCCCTACCATCTGCGGGCGAGGTGCTCGTGCACAGTCATCCCCCCCGCGTGGCCGTCTTCGGCGGCGACGCCCGCTACTGCAGAAATCCTGTCCCAAAGCTCAAGGGCTACCCCAGTGGTAAGCACGGCGGGCGGGGACGCGTGCGGTCGCTCCTGCGCGCCATCCGCAGCCGCGCCTTCGACGTCGTGCTGGTGCTCGTGCGATGGGTGGGCCACGCCGAGCACGATGCGGTTCGCGCGGCCTGCCTAGCCGCCAACGTTCCCTGCTGCGCCGTTGCGGGCGGCTGGTCCACCGCCCGTCGCCAGCTCGCTCGCCTCGGTCTCACCGTCACCGGAGGAACCCGCTGATGTCGAACTCGCCAACCCGCATTCTCCTCATCGACCCCGGCACCGACCGCGAGGAGCTCAACGAGCCCATCGGCATTGGCGCGCTCGCGGCATCGTTGGAATCGGCGCTCGGCCCGGGGGCGGTGACGGTGGATCTCACCTACACCCCCATCGACGGTCCGCTCCCAGACGCCAGGCTCGATGGTTACGACATCATCGGTCTCTCCACCCCCCTCGGCAGCCTCGCCGACTTGCGACGGTCGTACCTCCGCCTCGCACGGCAACCCGCGACGCAACGGCCCGCGTTCCTCGTGGGCGGGCTGCTGGCGACCTTCGCGCCGGACGAACTCATCGCCGAGTTCCCGCACGCGATCCTGGTTCTCGGAGAGGGGGAGGACACCATCGTGGGCTTCGTGCGCGCTCTCCGCGCCAGCGGTCGCGACGGGCTCCTCAGCGCGCTGGAGCGCGGGCAAGTTCCCAACCTCGTATTCGCAGCCGGCGGGCGCGTGGTGCGCACGCCGAGGACGCTGGTGAACCTGTCGACCGCCGTCGCACCGCGTCGCGACTACGTGGCCCCGCTGGTGAGCAGGCAAGGGATCGTGCGCGCCGAGACCTCGCGCGGTTGCGCCTGGGGGCGGTGCACCTTCTGCGCCATCCAGCACAAGTACGCCGACCAGATCGACTGGAGGAAGGTCAGTAACGCGCGGGTGGTGGCCGAGCTGGAAGAGATGGTGCGGGGCGGCGCGCGGCATCCCTTCTTCACCGACGAGGACTTCATCGGCGGCAGCCCCGAGCGAGCCGTAGAACTCGCGGGCGCTATCGCTCATGCGCGGGCAGACGGCCGCTTGCCGCACGACATGACCCTCTACGTCGACATGCGGGTAGACACCATCCTCGCCAAGCCGCAGGGCAGGCCCTCGGGAGTCGACGTCCTCACCGCCATGCGCCACGCGGGGCTGCGCGAGGTGTTCGTCGGGATCGAGTCCGGCGTGGGTGACCAGGTGCGGCGGTACATGAAGCCCGCCACCGCCCAGCGGAACCTCCTTGCCCTCTCCACGCTGCAGGCGTGTGGCATCTCAGTCGATGTCGGCTTCATCCTGTTCGACCCGGAGATGACCTTGCCCGAGGTGTCCGCCAACCTGTGGTTCCTCCGCGAGGCGGGCCTCTGGAACCACGACGCACGGATGACCAAGTCGCTACGGGTCGAGGCCGGCACGCCGCTGGTGGCCGACTACCGCGCCAAGGGGCTGATCGCCGGACCACTGGATGTCGACCAGCTGTTGTGGCCCTACCGCTGGGTGGACAGCCAGGTGGAGGCTGTCCACTACCTCTTTAGGGCCTGGGAGCGAGCGCGCATGTCCGAGGTGTACGCGATCCAGGCGGCGACTCGCGGCGAGGTGCCGAGCGAGGCGGAGCGGCGAGAGCGGCGGCAGTGGCTGGGTCGGATCCGCGTGGTCGAACACGACGCCCTCGAAGCACTGGCAGCGTCGGCGGAACTCGGGACGGATCCGGCGCGCGTCGATCTCGCTCGCTGGACCGTGGGAAGAGACGAGCTCATCGACGCCTGGATGCGCCGGCGCGCTTCTTGACCCCACTCCATGCACGCATCGTAAAAAGACCCACGCTCTTCTCCCAGTTTACGTAGGTTCTTGCTAGAACTCCGGTGTAAAGATCGGAAACACCGGGAGAGATGATGGGTGAAGCCGGGGTAACGCTGTTTGGGCCGTCGTACAACCGCTCGGTGAGCGTGGTGGCATCGCCCACGACGCTCACGGGGGACACGGGCGCGCTGCTGCTCCGCGAGGCCTCGCGCCTGCTGGGCCTGGACGCTCTGCTCTCCGCG
>SXGT01124419.1_pt1 | contig 54559 bp, 21 predicted proteins | sample 3176221 | NCBI WGS metagenome assembly SXGT01 (sample SAMN11356862, study PRJNA531348) | freshwater metagenome | isolation source: freshwater sample F1-120 | place: China: Fuxian Lake, Yuxi | collected 2017-12-25
ACCGGCGGCTCCGTGCGGCTGCCGGCCGCGCTGTGCGGGGTCGTCGGCCTCAAGCCGAGCTACGGGCGGGTGTCCCGCCACGGTGTGGTCGCCTACGCCTCCTCGCTCGAGCAGGTGGGTCTGCTGGCCCGCAGCGTCGAGGACGCAGCGCTCGGCCTAAGCGTGATCTCGGGCCGCTGTGACCTCGACGCCACCTGCGCCGACGCCGCACCTTTCGCCACCGACGAGATCGCCCGCTACAGCGGCCGGCGGCTGCGGGTGGGCGTGCCGCGCCAAGTCCTCGACGCGCTGCGGGGCTTCGGCGGCCACCAAGGCCTCACCGACGAGGTCCGGCAGCGCTTCGAGGCCGGCCTCGGAGCTCTCGCCGCCGCCGATGTCGAGCTGTGTGAGGCGTTGCTGCCGGACTTGGACGCGGCGGTCCCGGCCTATTACGTGATAGCGACCGCCGAAGCCAGCACCAATCTGGCCCGCTACGACGGCCTTCGTTACGGCCACCGCGCCGCCGATGCGCCTGGCGATGACCTGCACGCGCTCGCCGCCCGTAGCCGCAGCGAGGGTCTGGGCGCCGAAGTCCAGCAGCGCATCTTGCTCGGCAACTTCGTCCTCTCCGCTGGCCAGCAGGACGCCTACTACATGCGCGCCTGTCGGGTCCGCGCCCGACTCCACCGCACCGTCGCCGCGGCGCTGGTCCACTGCGACGCCATCGCCCTGCCCACGGCGCCGACAACGGCCTGGCGACGAGGCGCCCACCTCGACGACCCGCTGCTGCTCTACGCGATGGACATCTTCACCGTGCTCGCCAACCTCACCGGCGCGCCGGCGCTCTCGGTTCCACTGGCCCAGGCCCCTGGGCAGCTCCCAGCGGGCCTGCAGCTCATCGGCGCGCCCTTTGGCGAAGCGACGCTCTGCGCCCTCGGACAGCGTCTAGAGGCACAGCGCGGTCCCCTCGCGTCGCCGGAGCCGCAAAGTCCCGGAGCGTCGACCCCATGAGCGCCGCTGTCGCAACCGAGTGGCAGGTCGTCATCGGCCTCGAAGTGCACGTCCAGCTCCAGACGCGCAGCAAGCTCTTCTGCGCGGCTCCGACCCCCACCGGCGACGCGGCCGCTGAAGGCGGCCCCAACGCTCAGCTGACGCCGCTCTGCCTCGGGTTGCCGGGCGCTCTGCCGCGCCTCAACGCTGAGGCCGTGCGCCTCGCAGTCCACGCCGGGCTCGCCCTCAACTGCGAGATCGCCGCGGTGACGCAATTCGCTCGCAAGTGCTACCTCTACCAAGACCTGCCAAAGGGCTACCAAACCAGCCAAGCCGAGGCGCCGATCTGCCGTGGCGGCGCCATTGTCTTTGAGCGCGCCGGCCAGCTCGCTGAGCTGCCGCTGGAGCGCATCCACCTCGAAGAGGACGCGGGACGCAGCGTCCACGACGCCGATCCCGACGCCACTCTGGTCGACCTGAGCCGCGCCGGCGTTCCACTCATCGAGATCGTCAGCCTCCCGGCGCTCCACGACGCCGCCGACGCCGTCGCGGCGTTCTCGGCCCTGCGCCTCGAGTTGATGCACCGCGGCATCTGCGACGGCGCCCTCGAGCAGGGCTCCATGCGCTGCGACGCCAACGTCAGCGTCCGACCGACCGGCACGACAATATTGCGCACTCGCTGCGAAATCAAGAACTTGAACTCGATGCGGGCGCTGCGCGACGCGATCGTGGCGGAGGCGCGCCGTCAGGTGGCGGTCTACGAGTCCGGCGGCCAGGTCACGCAGGAGACCCGGCTATGGGACGCTCAGGCCCACCAGACCCGCCCAATGCGCGACAAAGAGCACGCTGCCGACTACCGGTACGCACCGGACCCCGACCTTCCCCTGCTCCGTGTCGACCGAGCCTTTGTCGCCCAGCAACGCGCTACGTTGGCAGCCAGCGCCAGCGCGGTCCGTCATCAGCTGGGTTCCGCCGGAGTCGAGGCTGACGCGGTGGGCGTACTGCTCGAAGTGCCTGTCCTGACCCAAGCGCTGCTGGCCGCCGAGATCCCGGAGCCATTGGATCTTGCGCGCCTCTGCGGCTTTCTGGTCGGCCCGCTCCTCGGACAGCTGCGCCGCGACGCCCGCGACCTGCGAGCGGTGGTCGGGCTCTTGCCGGCGCTCATCCCGATCGCGGCCGCGTGGCGCAGCGGCATCCTCAGCAACCAGCTGCTCGCCGAAGTCCTGCGCAATGGCATGGGTGGCGCAGAGGCGCTGAGCGCTCATCGCCTGCAGCGCGCCCTGGCCGACGTCGGGTCGGTGGAGGCGGATCCAGCGGCGCTGGCGTCGATGGCGAGCGCCATTCTCGCCGAGTTTCCGCGCGAAGTTGCACAGTACCGCGCTGGAAAAGTGCAAGTCCTCGGCTTCCTGGTCGGGCAGGCGATGCGCCGCCTCGCCGGCCGCGCCGACGCCCGACAGCTGGGCGCGGCGCTGCGAGGCGCGCTCGACTCCGAAGGGCCAGCCTAGTCAGCACTCTGGGCGCTGCAAGACACCCGCTGGTCGAGCTCAGCCGGTCTGCAGGCGCGGAAGCCGCCTAGCACCGCTGCGTCACATGCCGTGGCCTTCTCAATGGCCCGAGATGCGGCGCAGCGGCGAGCAACTTGAGAACCTGACCAGCGCATCGGGGTAGCGATCGGCTACCAGACTCCGTAGCCGACGTGGCCGGTCGACGGAGCGCCGTAGGTGCCGTTGGTGACCTCGATGGCGTAGTCAAAGCACTGGGTCATCGCGCCCTCACGGTAGGCCCGGACGAAGAAGTTGGCCGAGTCGTTGTGGCACCGCGTGTAGTCGTAGCCCCACGACTGGCTAGCCGAGTCCCGGTCCGTCACGCCAGCAGAGGCGTTGAACCTACCGTACGGGCCACCGGCGCCGGTCCCGTGGGGATCATTCGCCGGACCGTAGTTCCAGCCTTGGATGCCGGTGTAGAAGATCTAAGACGGAATCTGGTTCACGCAGTTGCACTCACCGAACTCCGAGTAGCCGGAAGAGTAAATGTTCTGCTTGTAGCCCTTGAAGTTGGTGAACCAGTTGAAGTCCGTCTGTCCGCAGCACACTCCCTGGTCGACTAGGTTTGGCTTGTGCGCCTCGTACAGGTACTTGGCCGGCGGGCACGAGCCGCGGAACACCTCAAAGCGTAGGGCGTTGCTCGGGTTCTGCAGGTACCGAACCCGAACGTTGAACGCGTCACAGGCCGTCGCACCGCTCTCAGGCGTATCGGCGGCGTGGAACGCGAACCAGTCGCTGTCGGCGGGATCCACCAAACGGGCCTTGATGGTGATCACGGTGCCGAGGTTGTCGTTCAAGGCCTTGAGCTGTGTCGCCTTGTCGCAAGTGTCATTGGGCTCGAAGCCGTCATACGAGTTGCACTCGCAGCCGTCGGAGCCGAGGCCGTTGAGGTCGTAGAAGCCGGTGTTGCACTTGTAGATCTTACAGGCGCCGTTCTCGCACTTGGCCTCTGCGTTCTTGTTGGCTGCGCACTGCAAGCTCGCGCCGTCGTCCATGGTCCCGTTGCAGTTGTCGTCAGCGCCGTTGCAGATCTCCTGCGAGAGCGGATTGACCGAGATTGCGCTGTCGTTGCAGTCGCCAGCGCCCTTCGGACATGACGCCGGCTTGCCAACAGTTACCTTGTTGCTGTCGCAGTAGCCGTCGCCGTCCTTGTCGCAGCCCTCGTCGATCGTGTAGGTGCCGCCCGTCAAGCCATAGCAGTAATTCTGTTTGTTGTTCGGAGAGATGCAGATCTCCTTGCCGTCGTAGGCGGCGTTGTAGATCGCGGCAGCGGTGTAGATGCGGATCCCGCTGAAGGAACCGTCCGTCAGCTTGTAGCTGTGAATCCAGCGACCGTTGCCGGAGGAGCGGAAGATGCTGTCGCCGTGGACGAAGAGACCACCGTGCATCCAGTTGCCGTCCCACTGCTGCGCGCCCGTCGCGACGTTGAACGTCCGAACCGTGCTGCCGTTGGCGCGGTTGAGAACCCAGACCTGCTGATTGTCGGCGCGCATGCCGTAGACGTACTGCTGATCTACCGCCACGCCGCCCGCGTAGTAGCCAAGGCCCGTCGACCACAGCAAGTTGCTGGTCAAGCCCTCACGCTTGGTGATGGTGTGGTAGCCCCAGTTGGCGGTGTAGTAGTTGTCCTCAGCGTAGTCGCCCTGGACATCCATCATCTCGTTCTGGCCTGTGCTGAAGTTCGTGATGTAGTTCCGGCTGGCGTCGTAGCGATGCATCGTCGTGCCCGACCAGCTCGGGTACCAGTACTCCTGGCGCTTGTGGTGGTAGCCGCCGCCGTGGCTGTAGGTCTCCATGGTGACGGTCTTGGCCCGCAGGTCGGCATTGGCGCTCGGCAGCGAGTAGCACCGCACGTTGTTTTGGCCGTGCGTCGCGACGCAGAGCTCGCTGCCGTTGCTGACGGAGTTGTCGACGTAGGTGGACTGCGGCGGTGAGTACATCTTCACGCCGTCGTGGGCGCCGCCAGAGAGGAAGTACCGGTAGGTCCAGTTGTTGCGGGACGTCCGGTACAGGCGGTCACCGACGACGCGGATGCCGCCGTAGATCAGCTGATCGCCTGCGGCCGAGAAGAAGCCCTCACCCGACAGGTTGTAGTGCGGAACACCGCTGACGTCCTGGCCATTGGACCCGTCGAGCACCCAAACGCGCTGCATGTCGTTGTAGTCCTTCATGACATAGACCCGGCCATTGGAATAGTCGATGCCAGATGGGTAGGCGCCGATGTTGCGCGCCCACACGGTCGCCGCCTGCTCGAACTTGCGCCGGGTGACGGTGCCGTGACCCCAGTTCGCCGAGTAGAAGTCGTCGTTGGCCGTGTCGCCGGCGAGACCCATCATCTCGGTCTGGCCCGAGTCGAACTGGCCCAGGAAGCCGCCGTTGACGTTGTAGCGCCAGATGGTCGAGCCCGACCAGTTGGTCCACCAGTACTCGTTGCGCTTCGAGTGGTAGCCCGCGCCGTGGTAGGTGGCGTTCTGCGCCAAGGTGACCTGCCGCGTGAAGGTAGAGCCCGTCATCGCGTTGGTCGCACAGGTGTTGTTCTTGCCGTCGCAGAGCTCTGGCTTGCCAGGCGCGCACTCAGGGCAGCTGTCGTCGCAGTCACCGAAGGTCGTCGAGCTGAACACGCCGTCGGCGGCGCAGAGACACTTCGAGCCGCTGAACACGCCCGAGCCGTCCTGGTCACCATCGAAGTAGAAGGTGGTGCAGCCCGACGCGCCGGGCTCATCGACGAGCTTGTTGCAGTTGTTGTCCTTGGAGTCGCAGACCTCGGCGGTTGCTGGGTTCTCCGTGGCGCCCTCGTCGTTGCAGTCGCCGCCACCCTTGCTGCAGGTCTGCGGCGTGCCGAGCGTGATGAGCTTGGTGTCGCAGTAGTCGTCGTTGTCGTCGTCGCAGCCTTCATCGATGGTGGTATTGCAGTTGTTGTCGGAGTCGTCACAGAACTCTGCGGCGCCTGGGTTGACCTTGCTGAACCCGTCGTCGCAGTCATCGCCCTTGGCGCACGTCGTCGACAACAACGGTACACAGTAGGCGTTGTTGTTGTTCATGTTGCTGTCGGAGACGCAGTAGTCCTCGCCGTCGAAGGTGGCGGCGTAGATACCGACGGGCATGACGAAGCGCACATTGTCGTGGACGCCGGTCGTCAGATCGTAGCGGTACACCCAAGCGTTGGTGTTGCCGTAGAACAGCTTGTTCTTCACCACCGCGAGGCCGCCGTAGAGCGAGGTCTGGAAGGCGCCGATCAGATCGAAGGTCTTGAGCGCCTGGCCCGTCTTCTTGTTGAGGACGTGGACCGTCGGCGAGTCATAGCGCATGGCGTACAGCGTCGTGTCGTCGCCGGCGACGCCGCCTGGGTTGCCACCGATGTTGTAGGTCCAGTCCAGGTCGCTGCCGAGGCCACGGCGACGCGTGATCGACGAGTCGCTCCAGTTGGCGGAGTACCAGACGTCCGTGCTGGTGTCGCCCCACACCTGGCGCATGTAGCGCTGCTTGGCGGTAAACTGGCCGATTGGCGCGCGCTGCTTGCTGTAGCGGTACATCACCGAGTCGCCGCTCGACCACGCCGGGTACCAGTACTCATTGCGGTAGTGGTGGAAGCCGCCGCCCTCGCCCCAAGTCGCTTGCGTGACCTGCTTGGCCTTGTAGGACACCGACGATGACTCCACCTCGTAGCAGTAGATGAGCCCGCCCGCGCTGGTGTTGGCAATGCAGAGCTCCTTGCCGTTGTAGGCAAGCGAGCCAGGCCCGGTGGCGGTCGGGATCTTCACGCCGTCGTGGTCGCCGTCGGACATGTCGTGGCGGTAGATCCACTGGTCAGCCGAGGTCCGGTACAGCTTGGTGCCGATGACCGCGATGCCCCAGGTGGTGTTGCCGTTCATGTTCTTGAGGTCGAACTCTTTGTCGGACCGCCGGTTGCCCGTCGCGCGATCGAAGACGTAGATGCGCGCGTCTCCGCTCGTGCGGTGGGTGTAGACGAAGTTGCCGTCGGCGGCGACACCTCCCAGGTAGGTGGTGACATAGGGTGAGGTCCAGACCTTGGTCGAGCTCTGCGACTGCATGCGGTGGACGCGGGCATAGGTCGAGCTCCCGTCGTAGATCGAGGCGAACCAATCGCTGTGGTTCTCGTCGCCCCAGACCTGCGAGATGTAGCGCAAGCCCGTGTTGAAGGAGCCGAGCGGTAGGCCCGCATCGCTGTGCCGATAGACGATCGTGGAGTCGTTGCCGTTCCACTCCGGGTACCAGTACTCCTTGAACTTGCCGTGGTACCCGCCGCCGTGGCTGCGAGCGTCGACGCCCAGGTCGCGCGTGTCGCCCGCGCCGGTGCCAGAGCCAGAGGGCAGCGTCAGGCAACGCGACTCGCCGGGGTAGCTGTTGTGGTGGGAGCAGAATTCGCGGCTGACCGGATCAAAGGTGCCCGTGTGGGTCGTCCAACCGAAGTGCCCGAACTGACCCAGGAAGTTGCCGCTGTTGAGGTCGAAGCGCTCGATGTAGCCGTTGTTGTCACCGCGGAAGAGCGTGTCGCCGATGACCGCGAGCGGGCCATAGGTCGTGTGGTTCAGGTAGTTGCCACCGTTGACGTTGATCGTTGAATGCAGGGAGCCGTCGCCCTTGTTGATCTTGTACAGCGGGCCGCTAGAGGCGCGCATGCCGTAGACGAAGTTGCCCGCCACGGCGACCGCGCCTGCGTTGGTGCCGAGGTTGTAGGTCCAAATCGCGCCGCGACGCTCGCCATCGAAGGCGCCGATGGTGTTGTGGCCCCACTCGGCGGCGTACCACTTGCGCGAGTCGGGGTCGCCGGCGAGGTGCATGATGTTGCCGCGACCGTTCCAGAACGACGCGACGTAGCTCTTGGTCTCGTCGAAGCGGTAGACCCACTCGCCCGACCACTCGGGGTACCAGTACTCCTTGTAGAAGGGATGGTAGCCGGCGCCATGCGAGTTGGCCTGATTGCGGATGTCGGCGCGTGTGGTCAACGCACGGCCCTTGGTGTCGCGCAGGTCGTAGCAGTAGAAGGTCTGGCTGCCGTAGTTGTTGCTGCCGACGCAGAATTCCGTGCCGTTCCAGAAGCTGGAGTAGACGCCGAGCGCGGGCCGGAAGGAGACGCCGCGCTGGCGGCCGGTGCGTCGATCGAACATGCGGATGTACTGGTTGTCAGTGGCCACCACGAGGGCGTCGCCGACGATGTCCAGACCACCGAACACGTTGGTCGTGCCGTTCTCGAGGCCGAAGGTGTACTGGTGGTTGCCGGTCGTCTTGTCCTGCACCCAGACCGTGTTCTGTTGGTACCGCATGCAGTAGATGTAGTCCTCATCTCCTGCCACGCCGCCGGCGGTGCTGCCGATGTTGTACGACCAGACATGCTGCTTGGCCGCGTTGAAGCGCTTGCAGGTGTTCTCGCCCCAGTTGGCGGTGGCGAAGGAGGCGTCCTGGTCGATCCAGAGGTCCATGTTCTCTTTGGACGGAATGCTGAAGGTCCCGAGTACGCCGCCGCTGGCGTTCATGCGCGTCACCGTGCCGTCGGGCCAACGGGGCGACCAGAACTCCTTGTCCTTCGGATTCCACGCCACACCGTAGTTCTCGATGGCCATGTTGAAGGTCCGGATGACGGTGCCGGAGCCAGATCCGCTCGCCGACGGGTTGTTGATGTCGAAGCGTGAGGTGTCGTTGGGCAGGCCGATGCAGTACTGGTAGTTGTTGTTCGGCGAGAAGCAGTACCGGTTGCCATCCCACGTGCTCGAGGAGGGGGTGGTGTCCAGGTAGATGCGTGTGCCGTCCCAGCTACCGTTGCTGATCAAGTGGCGCTCGAACCAGCGGCTGTCCGACGCCCGCCAGATCTTGTCGCCCTCGACCACCAAGCCACCGTAGGTGGTGCCGCCGGCGAACCAGCCGTTCAGATCGAAGGTCCGAATCTGCTGACCGTTGGCCTTGTTCAGCTCCCACACCATACTGCCGCTGGCTCGCATCGCGTAGACGCTGTTGCCGCCGACCGCGACAGCACCTGCCGTGGAGCCGATGTTGAAGGACCACACCGCGCCACTGGCGAGCTCGTTGCGTCGCGTGATGGTGTTGTGACCCCAGTTGGCGGAGTACCAGGCGTCCTCCGCCTTGTCGCCCCACACCTGCATCATGTCGCCCTGCCCGCTGTTGAACTCGCCGACATAGTGCAGCTTCTGGTTGTAACGGTAGATCGTCGGGCCAGCCCAGGTCGGGAACCAGTACTCCTTGCGGAAGAAGTGGTAGCCGGCGCCGTGCGAGCGCGGGTTGGCCCACGTCTGCTTGGCACCCAGAGACTCGTTGGCCTTGGGCATGACGACGCACTGCACGATCTGGCTGCCGTCGGAGCTGCAGATCTCCGTCGCGTTGTAGGCGACGGCATAGGGCGTGCGGACAGGCTGAATCTGCGTACCGTCGTGCGAGCCCGTGCCCAGGTCATAGCGCCAGATCCAACGGTTGTCCGAGGTGCGGAAGAACTTGCCGTCGATGATCGCGATGCCGAAGGTCGAGCCGGTCGAGTTGTTGAGGTTGAACTCCTTGTCGGCGCGACGCTTGCCGTCGCTCATGTTGACGGCCCAGACCTTGTTGTCGTTGTAGCGCACCGTGTAGGCGATGCCGCCATGGGTCGCGACGCCAGACAGGTAGCTCGTCAGGCTGTCTGAGGTCCAGACCTTGACGTTGGTGGCGTCCTTCATGCGGTAGAGGCCCTGGCTGTGGCCCTGGTTGGTCGCGGCGTACCAGTCATCCGTGCTGTCGTCGCCATGAATCTGCCGGATCTCGGGCAGGCCGCTGTTGAATGAGCCGACTGGCTTGTTGGGCAGATCTTTCTCAAAGCGGTAGACCATGGTGTTGCTGCCGGCGTACTCGGGGAACCACCACTGCGAGAGCTTGGGGTGCCAACCGCCGCCGTAGCTACGCGGATTGATGCCGAGGGAGCGCGGTTGGAACTGCGCCGTGGACGCCAGCGCGCTGCCACAGCCGGGGTCAGACTCCTTCGACTTCGTACAGGCGGAGTTCTTGATGACGATCTTGCCGTTGCCGCAGTAGCCGTCGCCGTCGGAGTCGCACTGCTCATCGGTGCCGCCGTTGCAGTTGTTGTCCTTGCCGTCGCAGATCTCTTGCGCCGCGCCGGCAGCGATGGCCGGGTCGTTGTCGTCGCAGTCGCCCGAGACCAGGGCCGTAAACGTCGACTCCGGCCCGCACATGCACTGGAAGGGCACACCGCCATACGTGTCGAGGTCCTTGTCGACGTAGTACTTGGCGCAACCCTCTGCGTTGATGGTGTTCATCGTGCCGTCGCAGTCGTCGTCCTCCGGCGTGGCGCAGGACTCCTTGCCCTTCGGATTGATCTGGTTCGACTGATCATCACAGTCGCCACCGCCGCCCGGACACTTCGACGGGAACTTGCAAGAGGCGCAGGCGAAGGATTTGGCAGCCTTGGCGCAGTCGTCGGTCCACTTGGTGCTGCAGCAGGTGTCGTAGCCTGGCTGGGCGCAGACGCAAGAGGCGATGCTGGGTACGCTGCAGCCCGAATTGGCATGCTTGGCGCAGCAGTTGCCGAATGGGAAGGCGCTCTGGGCGTCGCAGAAGCCGTCGCTGTCGTCGTCGCAGCCCTCGTCGATTGCGGCGTTGCAGTTGTCGTCGAGGTCATTGCAGGACTCGGTGCCTTCCGGGCTGACGTCCTTGTTGTTGTCATTGCAGTCGTCGCCGACCGAGCACTTGAACTTGCCTAGGTCGTAGCAGTGCACGGTGGAGCCGTTCGCCGACACGCAGACTTGGGTGCCGTCGTAGGCGGCGTTGTAGATGTTCTGCGCCACCTGGAAGGTCTCGTTCTGGTACGTGCCGTTCAAGTCGTACTTGTAGAAGTTGCGGTTGCCGTCGTTCGGGACCCAGAGGAAGCCCTTGTGGACGAAGAGACCGCCATACATCGAGCCGCCAAACCACTGATTGAGGTTGAAGGTCTTGATCTGGGCGCCGTTTGCCTTGTTCAGCACGTAGATCGGCTGGTTCTGATGGCGAATGGCGTAGATCTCGTTGCCTGCGACCGCGACGCCGCCGGCGAGGTAACCAATACCGGTGCTCCACACGGCGCCGGTGTTGGTGCCGTTGCGGCGCGTCACGGTGTTGTAGCCCCAGTTGGCAGAGTACCAAGCGTCTTCTGCTGGGTCGCCTTCCAGCGCCATGATTTCATGCTGGCCACAGTTGAAGTTGCCCTGGTACTGCTTGGCCGCGTTGTAGCGATAGATCGTCTGCCCCGACCACTGCGGATACCAGAATTCCTTACGGAAATGGTGGAAGCCGCCGCCGTAGCTGTAGGTCTCCATGTTGAATTGCCCGATGAGCGATGGCGTCGTGGCGGTGCAGCCCGCCCCTAGGACCGTACCTGTCTTCGGGCACGCCTTGCTGTCGATGATCTGCTTGCCGCTGGCGCAGAAGCCGTCGAGGTCGGCGTCACAGCCGGTGTCGACCGTGCCAGCGCAGGTGTTGTCGACGCCGTCGCAGATCTCGGTCGCGCCCGGGTTCACCAACGAGTTGTCGTCATCGCAGTCGCCCGAGATCTTGGCAGAAGCGCCTTCAGACTGGGTGCACTGGCAGATCTTGACGATCTGACCGGCGCCGTCGCCCTTGAAGGGGAGCGGCGAGCTGTTGCCGACCAGCGTGTTGGTGTCGATGCGGACGCGGCCGTCGGAGCCGCTGCCGCCGTCGCCGCCGTGTCCGTTCATCTTGTCGGTGACGCCGGCCGCGCCACCCTTGGCCTCGACCTTGCCAGAGATGGTGACCTTGTCGCCACGCAGCCAGACGGTGCCACCGGAGCCGCCACCGCCAGCGCCGCCATCGCGATCGCCGCCGATGTTGCCGCCGCGACCGCCGTTGGCTACGACCTGGCCGGCGACGCCGACGATCACCTCAAGAGCGTCGACCCGCAACGCGCCGCCGCCGCCGCCGCCGCCGGAGCCCGAAGAGTTGGCCGCGCTGCCGTAGCCGCCCGAGCCGCCGCCAGAGCCGCCGGTCAGCGTCGACAGCTGCTGGTTGCCGTAGCTCGAGCCGCCAGCGCCGGGCGTGCCACAGCTCCAGGGGGTGGTCGTGCCGGCGTTGCCGCTGAACCCATAGCCTGCGCCGCCGCCGCCGGAGCCGTAGCCCGAGGCGCAGCCACCCTGCCCACCACCGCTGCCCGCGCCGTTGCCGCCCGCGCTGCCGTAGTTGTTGCCGGCGCCAGCGCCGCCGCCTGGGCCAGCCGCGCCACCGCTCGAGCTGTTGCAGCAGCTGCTGATGTCCTCGCCTTGCGTGCCGCTCAGGTTCAAGGTGCCGTTGATCGTCATCTTGTTCTGGACCCGCAGCACCAGCGGCACGCTGCCGGTGACCGTGACCGTGACGCCAGCGTTGATCGTGAAGCTCTTGAAGTTGTACGTGCCTGCCGCCAGATTGCCGTTGCTGGCAGCCACATAGTCGCCGTCGACGCCCGTGCCGCAGCTGCTGCAGGCGGCGAGGTTGTCGCTCACACCTTGCTCCTTCATACCGTAGCCGTCCTGGTCCTGGTCGAGGAAGAAGTCTGTGCAGCTCTTCGCGTCCTTCTCGTTGGGCAAGCCGTTGCAGTTGTCGTCGCCGACGGTCTTGCAGTCCTCAGCGGCGCCGGGGTTTACGAATTTGTCGGCGTCATTGCAGTCGTTGCCACCCTTCGGGCAGCCCGGCGACACCGCCTGGTTGCCTTTGCAGTAGCCGTCACCGTCCTGGTCGTTGCAGATCTCGTCGATGCCGCCGACGCAATTGTTGTCCACGCCGTCGCCACAGGCCTCAGGGACGCCTGGGTTGACTAGGAAGACTGAGTCTGCGCAGTCGTTGCCACCCTTCGGACAAGCCACTGGCGAGCCGATGATTGCGAGAGTGGAGTCGCAGAAGTCGTCGTTGTCGTCGTCACAGCCCTCGTCCGTCGCGCTGTCGCAGTCGTTGTCGGCGTCGTCGCAGAACTCGGACTTGCCCGGATTGACGGTGTTGTTGCTGTCATCGCAGTCCAGCGTGCCCTTGCTGCATACCGCCGGCGAGCCGATGATCGTCTTCGACTTGGCGCAGTAGCCGTCCTTGTCGTTGTCGCAGCTGTCATCCTTGGTGCCGTCGCAGTTGTTGTCTTTGTCGTCACAGACCTCAGTCGCGGACGGGTTGACCTGCGGATCGTTGTCCGCGCAGTCGTCGCCGACGCCGACACTCACCTTGCCGAGGCGGCAGACATAGCACAGCGAGTCTGCCGGATTGGCGGTCTGCCAAGTCGAGTCGGTGTTGATGCGCACAGCGTTGAGGGTCGCGTTGTTCACCGGCTGACCGACTGCCCAGTTGGTGTAAGTGACGCCAACGCCGGTGGTCCATGCCCAAGTGCCTTCCTTGTCGTGGTCGCTCAGGCCAATCCATGCCACCGCATTGGTTCCGCAGTTCTTGTTGGCGGCGTTGCGAATGACGGTGTTCTCCTCGGGCGTGCTGGCAGCGGCCAAGTTGCCGCCGAGCGTCTTGCAGGCATTCTGACCCGGGCTCCAGGCCAACATGGTGCTGAAGGCCTGGTAGCAGACGCCGTTGCTGACAACGCCATCGCACTTCGGCGTGCTCTTCTTGCAGAGGGCAGTCTCGGTCATCTGCTTGCCTGCGTCGCAGTGACCGTCACTGTCCTTGTCGCAGCCTTCGTCGATGCCGATGTCGCAGTTGTTGTCCTTGCCGTCGCAGATCTCGGCGCTTCCGGGCTTGACCGAGTTGTCGCCGTCATTGCAGTCGCCGCCTTGCGCAGTGATGAACTGGCCCTGAGCGGTGCAGAGGCAGCTCGCCACGCCAGTGCCGTAGCCGTCTTTGTCGGCGTCTTTGTAGTAGTTGGTGCAGCCCTGAGCTCCGGGATCGTTGTTGTTGCCGTCGCAGTTGTCGTCCTTGCCGTTGCCGCAGATCTCCTTCGCCAGCGGGTTGATCGTCTTTACGGTGTCGTCGCAGTCGCCGCCCGCGGTCGCAGTGAAGCCGTTCTCAGGGACGCAGAGGCACTGCTTGACGTTGATGCCGTAGCCGTCGCCGTCACCATCGTAGAAGTAGTCCTTGCACCCCGAAGAGTTGTCGCCGTTGAGCGAGCCGTCGCAGTTCTCGTCGACGTTGTTGCCACACACCTCTTTGGCGCCCGGGTTGATGGTCTTCAACTGATCGTTGCAGTCACCGCCGCCCAGCGGGCAGCTCTGAGGCGAGCCGATCGTGGTCTTGTCGGCGTCGCAATAGCTGTCACCGTCGACGTCGCAGCCCTCGTCGACTTGGCCGTTGCAGCTGTTGTCGAGGCCGTCGCACAGCTCGGTGGCGCCGCCATTGATGAGGTCATTGCTGTCGTCGCAGTCGCCAGCCTTGGTCGCCGTCAGGCTGCCGCTCTTGATGCAGAGGCAGGCGGAGGCCCCGCCATTCTTGCCATAGGCGTCGCCGTCTTTGTCCTCGTAGAACTTCGTGCAACCCGTGGCGTCGACGTCGTTGAAGGTGCCTGAGCAGTTCTCGTCGACCGTGTTGCCGCAGATCTCGCTGACGGCGGGGTTGATGTCCTTGTTGGTGTCGTCACAGTCGCCGCCGCCATTCGGGCACGCATTTGGCGTGCCGACCGTCTTGAGATTGGCGTCACAGAACTTGTCACCGTCGTCGTCGCAGCCTTCGTCGATGGTCTTGTCGCAGTTGTCGTCGGCGCCGTTGCAGATCTCGACACCCGCAGTGCTGATGGTGGGGTCGCTGTCGTTGCAGTCGCCGCCGCCCTTGGTGCAGACGGTGGGGAAGCCGACAGTGGTCTTGCTTGCGTCGCAGTAGTCGTCTCCGTCTGCGTTACAACCCTCGTCGACCTGGCCGTCGCAGTCGTCGTCGGCGTCGTTGCACAACTCAGGAAGGCCGGGCGAGATGGTCTTGACGGTGTCGTTGCAGTCGCCTTTCTGCACCGCCACGTAGCCGTTGGACGGTACGCAGACACAGGCTGCGAGGTCGATGCCGTAGTCGTCCTTGTCGCCGTCGTAGTAGAAATTCGAGCAGCCCGTGGCTCCGGCTTCATCGATGTCGCCGTCGCAGTCATTGTCGAGGTTGTCGCAGGTCTCTTCCGCGCCTGGCTTGACGTAGTTGTTGCCGTCGTTGCAGTCGCCATCTTTCGGCGCGCTGTAGAAGCCGACCTTGGTGCAGAGGCACTTCTTCAACGTGAGGCCGTAGGCGTCTACGTCGGCGTCGAAGTAGAAGTCGAGGCAGCCAGCGGCGTTCTCATCGTTCTGACTATTATTGCAGTTGTCGTCGATGTTGTTGCCGCAGACCTCGGGAGCCGCCGGGTTGACGTCGAAGTTGAAGTCGTCGCAGTCGTCGACGCCAAGGCTGCAGATGCTCGGCGCCGGGCTGGCGATGAAGTGATTGCCGTCGCAGTAGCCGTCTTTGTCGTCGTCGCAGCCGTTGTCGATCTTGCCGTTGCAGTCGTCGTCCTTGCCGTCGCAGGTCTCGTTGGCCTTGCCCTTGTAGACGTTGGGATCTTGGTCGTCGCAGTCGTCGGTGCCCTTGCTGCAGTTGGCGCCATTCACCACGGTCTTGCCCGCGGCGCAGTAGCCGTCCAGATCGACGTCGCAGTCAGCGTCGGCGGTGCCGGTGCAGTCGTTGTCCTTGCCGTCGCAGATCTCTTCCTTGCCAGGGTTGATGTCTGGATCGAAGTCCTCGCAGTCATTGGTCTTGGAGGCCGTGAACAGCGAGGTCGGCGTGCAGAAGCACTTGGGGTTGCCGGCGCCAAAGCCGTCCTTGTCGTCGTCATGGTAGAAGTTCACGCAATTCAGTGCGTTCTCTTCGTTGAGGTTGCCGTTGCAGTTCTCGTCCACGTTGTTGCCGCAGACCTCGGCCTGGGCCGGATTGACGTTGGCGTTTGCGTCATCGCAGTCGCCGGCGCCTGAGGCACAGATCGAGGGCGCGCCGACGAACTTCATCCCCTTGTCGCAGAAGCCGTCGCCGTCATCGTCGCAGCCGCCGTCGACCTGCTTGTCGCAGTCGTTGTCTTTGTTGTCGCAGATCTCTACCGCGTCCGGGTTGATGGTCTTGTCGGAGTCGGCGCAGTCGCCTGGGTTTGGGGCCTTGAAGGCGCCGGCGGCGACGCAGAGGCACTGGTTGCTGTTGGTGCCGAACAGATCGTCGTCGCCGTCGTAGAAGAAGGGAGTGCATCCCTTGGCGCCGAGGTCATTGTTGCTGTCGTTGCAGTTGTCGTCGCTGGCTGTGGCGCAGTCCTCGACCGCGCCTGGGTTGATGATCTGCTTGGCGTCGTCGCAGTCGCCGCCGCCCTTGCTGCAGGCAGCGGGCGTGCCGACGACGATCATCGCGATGTCACAGTAGCCGTCTTTGTCCTTGTCGCAGCTCTCGTCGACCTGGCCGTTCGAGTCGTTGTCCTTGTCGTCGCAGATCTCCTTGCCCTCGGGGTTGATGCCCTTGTCCTTGTCATCGCCGTCGCCGCCACCCTTGGGGCAAGCCTTGATCGTGCCGGCGTTGGTGTCGTAAGGCAGATTGATGTCGCAGTAGCCGTCACCGTCGTCGTCGCAACCCTCGTCGACGACCTGAGTGCAGTTGTCGTCCTTGCCGTTGCAGATCTCGGTCTTGCCGGGATTGAGGCCCTGGTCGAGGTCGTCGCAGTCGCCGGCCTTGTCGGCGACGTAGCCGTCGGCGGCGACGCACTGGCACTTGAAGGGCGAGTTGCTGTCGCCATAGGTGTCGCTGTCTTTGTCGAGGTAGAAGTTGATGCAGCCCAGCGCGTTGAGGTCGTTCGCGCTCTGGTCACAGTCGTCGTCAAACGGCGTGCTACAGTCCTCGCCAACGCCCGGATTGACCGTCTTCTCGGCGTCGTTGCAGTCGCCTCCGACCTTCGCCTTGAATGCGCCATCCGACTGGCACAGGCACTTGGCGGTGCCAGAGCCATAGCTGTCGCCGTCTAGGTCGGCGAAGAAGTTGGTGCAGCCGCTGGCGCCGATCTCATCTTGCTGGCCGTTGCAGTTGTCGTCCTTGCCGTTGCCGCAGATCTCGGGGGCGCCTGGGTTGACGGCGGTGTCGCCATCGGCGCAGTCATCGCCGTTGATCGTGCTGCTGTCTGACGGCAGGGCGGACTTCTTGCACTGTGCGGTCTTCTTGATGCCCATCGAGATGTCGCAGAAGTTGTCGCCGTCGTCGTCGCAGTTCTCGTCTGCGTCGCCGTCGCAGTCGTTGTCGATGCCGTCGCAGAGCTCGCCACAAGCCGGGAAGCCGCAGCAACTCGCCCAGTCGTCGCAGTCGGCCAAGCCGTTGCCGTTGTTGTCTTTGCCGTCGTCGCAGACCTCGCCTGCAGAGCAGAGGACCTCGAGGTCGTAGGTGGCGGAGTCGTTGTCGCCTTCGCCGTCGATGATGACGTAGTAGGTGACGGCGGCCTGGGCAGGGAACGAGAGCTGCGACTTGCCTGTGGCGACGGGCTCGGAGGCGAGGCAGCCGTCCGGGTCACAGCCCTTGGCGGTGGCCTTGAGCACCACGAGGCGCACCTTGGCGCTGCTGACGTTGGTGAGCTTGACGGTCACCGGCGCCGACTCGGCGTTGGAGAAGGAGTAGGCCATCTCCTTGCCGAGATACGGGAGGCCGCTGGCGCACGGGTAGCCGTTGACCACGTCGGTGGCGCCGGAGCCGTTGCTGACTAGCTTCGTCTTGATGTCGCCGCACTTCAGCGCCGACTGGGCGTTGCAGAGGCAGGTGTTGCTGTTCGTGCAGACGCCGTCGCTGCAGACGTCGGTGGTGCAGCTGTTGCCGTCGTCACAGCTGGTCGAGTTGGTGCAGGCCGGCAAGCCTGTGTCGAAGAACTTGAAGATCTGCTTCAAGAGCTCGTTGGCCGTGTCGGTGTCGGCCTTGATGCCTGCAAAGAGCACCGACGACGCCAACGTCCGGTACTTGGCGTTTGGATCGTCATGGGCCACTTGGACCCAGAACTTGTCGAAGCCTTCGTTGCGGAGCAGGTTCGCGGTCTTAGCTACCTTCTTCGCCGCGATCTGGTCGTTTACGTTGTTGAAGGCAGCGCTCTGGCTGTACGCCCACTGCAGGTGCTTGACGGGGTTCTGGTTGGTGTCGGTGAAGATCGAGAAGCCCTTGAGCGGGCCACTGACGCCGTTGGGTGCGCTGTCGAGGATGCCCTCCACCTTGAAGAAGGCGTGCAGCGAGGTCGGGGAGTCGAAGGCCCAGGTGTCACCGCCTTCCATGTAGACGCGACCGCCCTGCGACAAGTAGAGCTTGAGCGAGTTGATCTCGCTCTCTTTGATCGTGTGGTTGTTCGGGTAGACGCCGAGCAGGACGAAGACGGCGTCGAACTTGCTGAGATCGCTGTAGAGCGCAAGGTCGTCGACCATCTGCGCCTGCTTGTTGAGCGCCTTGATGGCGTCAACGACTGGCGTGCCAATGTTGGTGGGCACCTCGGTCGGCTTCCAGACCAGGACGCCGCCCTCGAAGGTCACTGTCACCATGAAGGTGCAGAGCTTGTAGAGGTGGCCGTCGGTGACTTTGACGGTGATCTCGTGGTCGCCGACGTCCGACAGCTGAGGCTTCATCGTCACCTGGGAGTTCCAGGTGCTGTCGAGCCACGAGTAGAGTGCAGACGAGATCGTGACGAAGCCTGGCGCCTGGACGAGAGAGAATGAGACATACTGATTCATGTCCGGGTCTTTGGCCTTGACCGGGACCGTGAGCGACTGACCTGCGAGCATCGTGCGGTTGGCCGGACACGAGGTGAACACCGGCGGTCCGCCCTTCGCGATGCAGAAGTTGTCGACGCCAAAGCGGTTGATGTTGGCGGTGGTCGAGCCGCTGATGCAGACCGCGAGGCGTAGCCCGTTGGAGCCCGCCAGCTCGGCCGGCAAGGTCAGGTCGATGGTGTCTGGGCCGAGGTTCGCGCTGGGCGAGATCTGGTCGACGAGGACAGCGTTGGTCCAGTCAGCGTTCTCACCATCGAGGCTGCCGAGCACTCGAATGTTGGCGAGACCCGAAGCCTTGACGTATTCGCGGTCGAACTGGATCGACACAGCCTTGGAGCCGGCGGCCTGGAAGACCGGGGACGTGAGGCAGGAGTCGTAGTTGAGCTTGGTGGGAGTCCAGAAGAACCGGGCATACTGATCGGGGCCGAGGCCGCCGCCTGTCGCGATGGACCAGTTGGTCTTGGCGGTGCCGGCGACGTCCGCCGGATTCCAGCCGAGCAACGACAGCGTCGAGGCCGACGAGAAGTCCTGACAGTAGTTGAGCTCGTAGCTACAAGCCGGCTTGGCGACCGCGACGCACTGCTTGCTGCCGTCGGGCTGGTCTAGGCACTTGCCGGTGGCGCAAGCCGAATTGAGGCTGGCGCACTCGGTGGCCTCCGTCTCGGGCGTGCAGCACGGCTTGATACCACCAACCTCTTCCGTATTCACGCAGTAGGCCATCGTAGTGATGCAGTAGTCGATCGTGCAGGGCTTGCCGTCGTCGCAGTCGAACTTGTCGATGCAGCAGCCGCTCTTCGGGCTGTGTACGCACTTGTTGGCGACGCATGCGTCGGTCGTGCACTTGTTGCTGTCGTCGCAGGTGAGCGCCTGGTTGGCGGTGGTGCAGACCTCGCAGCCTGCCTGCGCGACGTTGGAGCAGACGCCGGCGCCGCTCTGGATGTTGGCGCAGCTGTCGGTGGTGCAGCCGACGCCGTCGTCGCAGTCACCGTTCTGCGTGCAGCAGCCGCCCTTCGGCGCGGTGTGGCGGCACTGGTTGTTTACGCAGTACTCGATGGTGCAGGCGTTGTTGTCGTTGCAAGCGGTCAGCGCGTCTTTGTCGTCGATGCAGCAGTTGGACAGCGCGGTGTTCTCGCACTTGCTGTTGACGCAGCGGTCTAGGGTGCATGGCTTGTCGTCGTTGCAGGCGGAGTCGAACTTGCAGCACTCAGGGTTGGGTGAGTAGGTGCATGTGCCGCAGCCGTCGACGACGGTGCAGGCGTCGATCGTGCAGCTGTTGCCGTCATCGCACTCGGCCTTGTCGGCGCAGGAGCCAGAGAGCTTCTTGCTCGTGCACTTGTTGGTGGCGTCGCAGAAGTCGGCGGTCTTGCAGTCGCCGTCGTCGCAGTCCGTTGGGCTGTTGCAGCAGGTGCTGTCGCCGTTATCGACGAACTTGCAGAGCTTTGCGGCGGTATCGCAAGAGTCCAGGGTGCAGGCGTTGCCGTCGCTGCAGTCGGCGTTGCCGTCGCAGCAGTTCGGCTTGAACTTGTCTGGGCCAAAGACGCACTTGTGGTTGACGCAGTTGTCGTCCGTGCACTCCTTGCCGTCGTCGCAGTCCTCTTTGATGTCACAGCAGCCGCTGGTCGCGTTGTGGAAGCAGGTGCCTGCCGGCTCTTCGGCCTTCTTCGTGCAGCCATCGACCGTACAGAACTTGCCGTCAGCACAGTCGTAGTTCGCGACGCAGCACTCCGGGATCTTCGAGTTTTCGCAGCTGCCGACCGGTTCACCCTCGGGGATCTTGCACTTGTCGTCTGTGCAGACGCCGTCGTCGTTGCAGTCGCCGTCCTTGGCGCAGCACTTCGCGATCTCGACGTGGTAGCAGAGGTAGTCCTTGCCGCAGTAGTCGTACGTGCATGAATTGCCGTCTTGGCACTCGATGGTGTTGCCGGTCAGCCAGTCGCAGCAGTTGGGCTTGGTAACGTCCTTGATGTGGCTGCACTGGGTCCAACCGCCAGACTGTGGCTTGTCGCACTTGTCGAGCGTGCAGTAGTAGTTGTCGTTGCAGTTCGGGTTGGTGCCTGGTGAGCAGCAGTCAGACTTGAAGTTGTCCTTGCCGAAGCGGCAGCTGAAGTCGACGCAGCTGCCGACCAAGCAGACGTCGTCCGACACGCACTCCGCGCTCTCGCAGCAGCTTCCTGGGGGCTGAACGTTGCTGCACACGCCGGTGACGAGGTTGCAGCTGTCGATGGTGCAGCCCTTGCCGTCGTTGCACTCGGCGTCGGACTTGCTGCAGCACTTCGGGTCGGACTTGACGTGCTTACAGACGCCCTTCAACCCAGAGAGATCGCAGGTGTCTGTAGTGCAGGGGCTGTCATCTCCGCAGTCCGCGTCTTTGAGGCAGGCCGAGCACTTGGAGTTGGGGGTGTTGGGCTGGTTGCAGAGCTCGCCCGCCGCGCAGTCGAACGCCGAGCCGCAGCACACCGGCGCCATGGCGAACTTGCACGCGCTGCCGATGCACTCCTGCTGCGTACAGGGGAGGCCGTCGTCACAGTCTTCGCCGAAGTTACAGGGCTGCACGACGGCGAGGTGGAAGGCGACCCGCGCCGTCGCCATCGCGTACTCGCTGCCGTTGGTGTCGACCAGCACCGCGCCAAGGGTGTGGAGGCCGGGAGCGAGGGCGGTGGTGGTGTAGTTGTCGCCTGCCGTCGCGCCGTTGAGGACGCCGTCGACATAGATGTTGATCTTGCCGGGGGTGAAAAATTGCGTCGAAAAGACAAGATCAAACGTAGCCTTGGCGCCCTTCATCACGGTCTTCTTGGCGTAGTCGGACGGCGAGATGAGCTTCAGGATCGGATCGGTCGCGGCGTAGGCCTCCACGCCAAAACGGGCGTCGATGCCGGTGGCGAAGTCGGTCAGCTGGGCAGCGCCGGGCTCAGGGCCCTCAGCCTCTGCGCAAGCGCCGAGTCCGGCCACAGCGATCGCGAACGCGACGTGCGCCAAGACGCGAGCTCCGGAGCCGCGAACGGTCGCCGGTTCCGCAGCGCGGGATCGGGGATCGTGGGGGAGCTCAACGTTCTCGGAGCGCGCCACAGAGCGCTGCCACCCGAACAGGTGCCGCAACCCGTGCTGGTACCGCATACTGTATCCTCCTCACGCCTTGTCCGCTGCTGCGGACTCGACCGAACACTCGAACGGGCGGGGGATCGAGGTTGGCCTTTTCCGTCGCTCCCAGGCGGGCCGCGGTAGGCATCCACTCAGCCCAGAGCGCTTAGGCTCGGGACGTCATCGACGACCGCTGTGCTGCCCCGACCGGGCTTGATTCCGCGAGCTGGGCTCGCCGCGAAGCGACGGTCCCGCACACGGCATCGTGTGGGCTCAACGACAGCCGACCGCGCAGCGCGATGCCGGATGGCAACTCGCCAGGTGGCTGAACCATTGAGATTGCAGGGACCGGGGACTGCACGCACGGTGCAACCGGTCGGCGGCGCCTGGGGGATGCGAGGGACGCCGGCCCTCAACGTGGCACCGTAGCAAAGCGCCTTACGCATGGCAAGCAGTTGCTGATGTCGTCGCGGCTGCTGCGTCGGTGGTGGGCGAGGCGGGGCGAATCGCGTGTCGGCCGCTACGCGTCGCAGAGGGCGAGAGGTGCGGCGGCGGAGAGGGCCGTGGCCAGGATGGTCGACGCGGCCAGTACGGGGTTCTTGGCGCACGCCAGTGCGGAATCTTCTAGGTCGGCGAACCCCTGATTGCGGCGGCCGCAGAGCACAAGGCCGCGTCCATGACCGAGATCGCCGCGGATCTGGAGCGCGAATCCGTGGCGCATGATCCCGTGATTGTGGCGCAGGCCGGCGCTGAGCAGCTTGCGCTCGCCTCGCCAGAGCCCGGTGTCTCCGCCCTCGATCAGGGCCTGCACGTCGTCGGCCCCGAGCTCGTGCAGCGCGTGTGCGAGGTGGCGTAAGGTGGCGTCGACGAACCGTGACACCGCTTCGCGAGGCAACGGCCAAGCTACGAGGGCGACCAGCTGTCCAGGCTGATGCAAGGTGGCGCCGCCACCGCGATCGTCCAGGCGGACTTCCAGGCCACGCGCGAAGGCGGCGTCGAGGCTCGCGCGATCGTGGCCGGGCACGGCGACCGGCGGCTGCTGAGCCCTAGCGTCGATGTGGGCCGGTGGATCGCTGTCACGGGGCCGTCCGAGCGCGCAGGCTGTCGATGGACCGTCGCCCAGCAGGCCGTGGAGCCGCCTGCCGAGGGAGAGGACGGGCGCGGCAGGCTCAAAGAGGAGGACGCGTGGGACACCATCGTGGCCGCTGCGTGTGGCGTTGACACGATTGGCGATGACCATCGCGTCGAAGGGCTGGACGCCTCGCCAGTGGTAGAAGACCGGCCCGGCCGCCCTGCCCTGCAGGGGTCGCCCTGGCGGCGGACGGTCTGCGCCTGGAGTCACGTCTTGGCCAGGGTCAGCAGGAGCAGCGACCAGGGGGCGGCGAAGAGCACGCCGTCGATGCGATCTAACATTCCGCCGTGCCCAGGCAAAATGGTGCCGGAGTCCTTGGTGTCCGTGGCGCGTTTGAACATCGACTCAGCGAAGTCGCCCACCTGCGCCACGACGCCGAGGGCGATCGCGGCGGCCAGGGCGATGTACCACGGGATCTCAGGCAGGGCGTAGGCGCAGTAGAGAGGCAGGCCGATTGCGCCGGCGACGAGTCCGCCGATGCCACCTTCGACGGTTTTTTGCGGGCTTACGGCTGGGTAGAGCTTGTGGCGGCCGGCGAGGCGGCCCGCGAAGTAGGCGCCGGTGTCGCCGAGAAAGACGACGAGGAAGTGACCGAGCAGCGCTGCCTGGCCGGCACTGCGCGCGATGGGGCTCTCTCCGGGCAGGGCCGCGATGGCCGACAGCGCGGCGCCCATTGCGCCGACGTAGCCGAGCGCCAGCACCGTGAAGGCGCCGATCCGAGCTTGGCGGACGAGATCGTCGGGCTGGCGCAAACAGAGGCCGAGCAAAACGCTGGCGCCGGCGCCCACGACGGCGAGCGCGAGCGGCCCGGGCCAGAGCGGGGTCCAACAAAGCGTGAAGGCGAAGAGGCAGGCCAGTCGTCGCAGCGGCGCGCTGACCTCGGTGAACATCGTCAACAGCTCGCGAACGGACTGAGCGACCGCCAGCGACACCACGGCGATGACGCCGACCAGCGGAGCGCCGAGGAGGAGCCAGACCAGGAGCGGGGCGAGGACAATGCCGGTGGCGAGGCGTGCAATCATTGGGTCTCCCCAGGTCCACCGCCCGCGCCTCGGCTCGCCGGTGCGACCTCAGCCGGTGCGTCGACGGCGGCGTCGGGCTGCGGAGGCCAAGGCCAAGGCTGCCGACGCCACAGCACCCACAGCGACCAAGCGAGCAGGGGTAGACTCAGCAGCTGGGAGGTGGTCGCCATCCCGCCGAGCCAGGCGCCGCGATCGTCGGCGCGCAAGAACTCGACTGCGATGCGGAAGATCGCATACGCAAGCAGGAAGTGGAAGAGTAGCTCGCCGCGAAAGTGCTTGCGGCTGCGGTAGCGGAGGTAGCACCAGAGACTGATCGCCGCCGCTGCGACCGCTTCGTAGAGCTGGGTCGGATAGACCGGCAGCGAGGCGTTGGCGCTCCGCGAGATGAGGTGGTCGTCGACGTGCTGCTGCCATGCGGGGCTGAATCGGGGGAAGGCGAGGGAGAACGGACCATCGTCGACGGCGCCAAAGCAGCACCCGGCGAGCAGGCAGCCCATGCGTCCGAGGATCAGGCCAAAGGGGATGGCCCAGCTGGCGAGGTCGGCGACGTCCCAGGCAGCGACGCCGCGGTAGCGCAGGAAGGAGATGCCGACCGGGATGGCGAGGAGCAGCCCGCCATAGAAGACGTAGCCGCCGTACCAGATCTTGAAGGGACGCAGGCAGTCCTGGTCCTGGCGACAGAGGCCCGTCGGTGCGCAGCGGTCGCCGAGGCCCGCCAGCTGGCACTGGGCGTCGCTGACGCAGGCGCGGTCGCCCTCGAGGGCTAGACCGGGGAGTTGATCGGGGTCGAAACAGAGGTGGATGTAGTCCTGCAGATGCCCATCGGCCAGGACGTGCAAGATGCGCGAGCCGATGAGGCCCATGGCCATCATCAGCAGGCCGAGGTCTAGGATGGTGTTGCCGTCGATGCCGCGGCGCATCCCCTCACGGTGGGCGAGCAGGGTCGCCAGCGTGAGCCCGACCATGAGCAGCGTGAAGTACGAGGGCAGCGACGTGAAGCCGATGTCGATCGACGGGTGCACCTCTATCCCTCCGTCGCTGCGCTATCGCGGCGACCACCGCCGGCGGCGACGCTGGCGGTGTCGGGAGCCGCGTCGCTGGCAGGAGGCGCGACGTCGGCGTCGGCCTCTACCGCCGAGGCGGGAGCGTCGCGGCCACCACGACGCATGCCGAGGATCAACTCGAGCAGGATCGCGACCATGCCCACGGTGATGCCGGCGTCGGCGACGTTCCAGACCGGCCAGCGGAGCTCGCCGGCGTAGTTGAGGACAAAGTCGACGACCACCGTAAAGCGGCCGCGATCGACCAAGTTGCCGACGGCGCCGCCAAGGACGCCGCCGAGGGCCAGCGTCCCGGCCTTGGTGCCCATCCAGCCGACCCAAATCGCCCAGATCATCGCCAACGACGCGAGGCCGCTGACCAAGAGAAAAAACGTCGTGCGGAAGTCGACAGGTGCGTCGCGGAGCAGACTCCAGGCGGCGCCGGGATTCTCGGCGTAGACGTAGCGCATGAAGCCGTCGACGACGTCGATCTCGCGCTCTAGCAGGGCCAAGTGGGCGCTCGCTGGGACCTTGGCGCTGGCGTCGATCCAGACCCCGTCGGCGCGCAAAACGTCAGCGCGGAACAGCGCCGGCTGTTCGGCAATCGGCACGCGCCAGTCAGCCTCGATGCGTGCGCCGAGGGTCTGGTCGGTGCCGGCATCGGGCCCGTTGCGGAGCCGCCTGGGCGACGGCAGCCCAGCGCCGCGCAGGACGAAGAGCTGTGGCGGCGCCTCTGCCAGCGGCAGGTCAGGGCGCAGACCGACCGCAGGCGACAGGCGCCAGACGGTGCGGCGCTCAAGTGCGCGCGCGAGCTCCTCACCTTCAAGGCCTCGAGCCGCGAAGAGCTCCGCCGCCGTCTGCTCGCCGTCGCCGGCGACGATCATCGGGTGTACGGGGTTGGCGAGGCTGTCGACGGCCCACTGCTTGGTCCATTGATCGGCGACCAAAAACAGGATCGCGATAAGGTACGCCGCGATTCGCACCTGGAGTGGCGGCGCCTGCAGCACCAAGCGCTTGTCGTTTGAATCAGCCGGCTTCGGCGAGAGAACGGGCATCGCTGCGGCACCTCGGGCTGCGACCGGGCGGGGCTCCGGGGCGTCGGGAGCGTACGAGCGCACCTCGTGAGCGTCAACGCGCAGCGCCGTGACCGGCTGCGGCACACGTTGGCCCGCATTGCCGCGGGCCGATGGAGGCTGTATCGTAACGCTCTGGCCCGCGCGCTGTGTGGGTTGGGCTTGGACCGCACGCCCTCGATCCCCCGGGCGCGCCCGCGGTGGGGGATCACTCGTTGCAGTCGCCGTTGCAGTCGCTCGACATCGCGATCGGCGCGGTGGGCGCTTTGCCCCAGCCGGGGCTGCTGCCCGCCGATCACCCGCCTGCGTCTGACGCTGAGGTGGCGCTGGCGGTGGCGTCGGTGCGCCGAGGAGACGCGGTACGGCTGCTCGGCGGCGACGTCCTGCTGTGGCCTGGACTCCCTGGGCTGGTGGCTCAGATTAGGGCGGCCGGCGCTGCCCACGTCACGGCGCAGACGACTGCGCTGCCTCTGCTTCGCCCCGGCGTCGCAGCGGCGGTGCGCGCCATGGGAATCTCCGGGTTGGCGGTGCCGCTGTTCGCCGCAGAGGCCGACGCCCATGACTACCTTGTCGGCCGCCCAGGGGCCTTCATGGCGAGCTTGCGCGGGATGCGCGCGGCGCGCGCCGCCGGCCTCCGCCTGCAGCTGATCGCCGTCGCCCTGAGGCCATCGATGCGGAGCCTAGAGTCGTTGGTGGCGCGCGCCTTGCCGCTGCCGATCGAGGCCCTGCAGGTAGTGATCCCTGGCCCCGGCAGCGACGCCCCGACGGCCTGGTTGCCCCACCCGGCCCTGGCCGCGCCCTTCGCGCAGCGCGCAGCGTCGCTGGCGCTGGCAGCCCGACGCGGCGTCAGCGTCCGCGGGCTACCACCTTGCCTGCTGGGCGAGGTCGGCTCCCGCGCTGTCGAGTTGTCGCCGCCTCTGCCTGCGCTCGACGCTGTCGGCGCGCCCCTCGCGGCGGCGATTGCCCGTCAATTCATGACACAAGCGGTCGATGCGTGCGACGACTGCCGCTGGCGTGCATGCTGCGGCGGGGTGAGTGTGCGCCAGCTGGAGCGCTTCGGCGCTGCTGGTATCGCGGCGCGCAAGGACGCGCCACCGCGCGGAGTCGACGTCATGCGTCATCGGACAGAGACCGACACCAGGACGGTTTCAGCCGACGTCTTGTGAGACGTAAGGAGTTAGCGATGGTCGATCGGCCAGGCACCACACAGAGTTCCAGCGCAGCGGCGATCGCGGCCGGCGGCGACGCGGCGTTCGACCTCGACTCGCTGGAGATCGACATCGACAAGTTGGTGCGCGACGGCGTCTTGACCCGCGACGAGGCGCGCGCGCTCGAGCATGCCCAGCAGTCAGAGACGGGCGGCGCCATGCGCATGGAGGCGCTGCCGGAGACGCGCGGCCTCGCGGTTGGGCTGGCGGGCGGAGAGGGTGACGCCGAGGCGGACAAGGACGCGGTCAAGGAGGCCGCTGTCAAGCACAAGCGGCACTGGGTGCGCGTCACCCGCGTCTGCAACCAGCGGTGCACTTTCTGCCTCGACTCGATGAACCAAGACGGCTCCATGATCGACGTCGAGTCGCTGAAAGCCTTCATCGCGCTGGGGCGCCGGCTTGGCAGAGAGCGGCTCATCTTGTCGGGCGGCGAGGCGAGCGTTCACCCGCAGTTTCTGGAGTTGATCCGCTTTGGCAAGCAGGTCGGCTACGAGTGGATCCAGACCGTTACCAACGGAATGATGTTCAGCTACAAGAACTTCGCGCGCAAGGCTGCGGAGGCAGGGCTCGACGAGGCGACGGTCTCGCTTCATGGCCACACGGCCTACTTGCAGGACAAGCTCACTGGGACGCCCGGCGCGTTCGTGACTGGCGTCAAGGGCATGCGCAACCTGCAGGACACCGGGCGCGTGGTCGTCAACATCGACGTCGTCATCAACAAGCAGAACTACCAGCACCTCCCCGAGATCATCGAGTACTACTACAACCTTGGCATTCGTGAATTCGATCTGCTGCACATCATCCCGTTCGGTCGTGGCTTCGACGAGCACCGCCACTCGCTCTTTTTCGACCTCAACGACGCGGTCCCCTTCTTCCGCCGCGCCTTCGCCTGGGCCAACAAGCCAGGCGTCTATCTGTGGACCAACCGCCTGCCTGTCGCGTACTTGGAGGACTTCGAGCGCCTCATTCAGGATCCGCACAAGCTCTTCTACGAGTTCGACGGCGGTCGCCACAACTTCGAGGGCTTCCTCAAGCGGGGTGTCACCCCCGACTGCTATGGCGAGCGCTGCGACTACTGCTTCCTCGACGGCCCCTGCCGCAGCACGATGTTTCCCTACCGCGAGGCGCTCACCGAGCGGCGCTTCGCGCACCTTCGCCTCGACGTGCGCCACACCTTTCCAGGCGCCGAGGCCGAGCGTGTCTTCCGCGACCAGCGCCCCCAGCGCCTCTGGTTGAGGGCCCCCGACGCCGCATCGGCGATCGACGCCCTCGGCTCTTTCGCCACGACCACGCCCGAAGGCCAGCCGGTACCAGTCGCGGTCGAGCTGGACGCTGACGCAGATCTGCGGCCCCTGCGCGCCGAGGCCACCGTCGATCGCGTCGTGGTGTCGTCGATCGCCGGGGCGGATCGGGCGTTGGTCGGTCCCGACCGCGTCCCTGAGCCCACCACCGTCGAGGTGCGCCTCGATCAAGCGCTGGCGGCGTGGCTCCTGGCGCGGCCCGCGACCCTGCAGGCGTTCCGCGGTCGGCTTGTGGCCAGCCTTCGCAACCACGAGTTCCTCTCGGAGTCGCAGGCTTCGGATCCGACGCCGGCCACGCTGCGCAAGCTCGCCGACGCCGGGGTGCGGCTCGCCAACGTCCCACGCTGCGTGGCGGGCAAGGAGAGCGAGCCGCATCCGCACGAGCTGCTCGACGCCAGCCTGCTCGATCGCGGCGGCGATCTCGACCTCGACCGCTACGTCCACCACTACATCGGGCACGAATACTACGCCCGTTCGCTGCGGTGCTACCGCTGCGCCGAGCAGTCGGGGTGTCGCGGAATGCACGTCAACTACCTTCGCAGCCACGGCTTCAAGGTGCTGCGGCCCCTCGACGCCGAGGGCAAGGAGTTGCCAGACGCCGGCTCCTTCGAGGACATCGCCAAGGTGCTCGAGCAGGCAGCGGCCGGCCGCAGCCGGCGGGAGCGGCAGAGCATCATCGGCAAGCACCGCCCTGACGCCAGCGTGCGCGTCGCGCTGGGCGCCACCCGGCTCGGCGGCGGCCGTGGCGGGTCAGATGATGCAGCGCCTACCGCGGGTGCCGACTCATCGTCCGACGGGGCGACTGCGTCGGGGCAGTCTTGACGCTCGCGCCGTTGCCTGTTAGCGGGCGGCGAGCGGCCCCGGCGCTGACGCCACCGCTCGCGCCGACCAGGGAGCCCCGCTCCAACACTCGATCCCGCAAGTAGCCAGCACCCGACGGCGGCAAGACCGCCCCGCGAGGACCGCGCCCATGAGCACACATCAAATCGACAGCCACGACGCCGCCGCCGCCACCGCCACGCTCAGCCTGGACGCCGGCCTCTACCCCATCGACGTCGTCTATGGCGCTGCCTACGCGCTCATCGACCGCTGCTACGTCTTGCTCGACAAGGTGGACGGCCGCCTAGTGGTGCATCTGCGCGGCAAGCTGCCGCTCGACGTCACCGGCCTGCAGGCGCTCTCGGGCGAGTTTGGCAACGAGCTGCTGAGCCAGGCGCTGCGCCGCAAGATCGTTAAGCAGAACGGCAAGATCATTGAGGAGATCGTCACGGCGGCGATCAGCGGTGCCGCCGGCGCGACGCTGCCGCAAGACTTCGTCACCGGCGGCGGCGAGGACGATCTCGACTTCCTTGACGATCCGCTGGGCATCGCCGTCCCGTGGGAAGAGAAATTCAAGAAGTAAGCCTGGCGTCACTGCCGGCGCGGCGCCATCCCACGCGGGACGCCGGCCGGGCCAGGATCGACCACGCGACTGAGGGGAGGGGTGATGCAACCGGCCGCGACCGAGACGCTGCGCCTGCACAAGGCGCTCTACATGGCGCAGGGGATCCGTGACGCCATTGGGGTGTTCGACGGGTTCGCCCGCTTCGAGCTCCGCCGCGACGGCGACCACTATATCGTCGAGCTGCGCGACGTAGACCCCGAAGTGGACGGCGACATCGCCGGCGAGTTCTGCAATTTCGCCCTGGTCCACACCATCGAGCGCAAGCGCCGCACGCCGGGCGCCAAGCCGGAGGCCGCATGATCGCCCTGCCCACCGCCCAACGTGCGCCAACCGACCTCGCCGGCCTCGTCGATCTCCGCAAGGTGAAGGCGGATTTCGCGATTCCCTTCAACTTCCGCGCGATCGATGGCGCCTTCTACGTCAGCACCGCGCTCGGAGACTGGATCTTCCTCGAGCCGGCTGAGTTTCAGGCTCTATGCCATGGCACCGTCGCCGCCGACTCGCCGCTTTACGCCCGGCTCAAGGAGCGCAACTTCATCGCCTCGGAGTTGGACCTGCAGGCGCAAGCTAAGCGCTGGCGCGACAAGCACCAGTTCCTCTTTTACGGACCGACGCTCCACGCCTTCGTGCTGACTGGGCGGTGCAATTTCGGCTGCCAATACTGCCACAGCAGCATCGTCGGCATGACGCGCACCGACACCGACATGTCGATCGAGGTCGCCGAGCGCGCCGTCGACATGGCTTTCCAGACCACCAGCCCTGGCCTGACGATCGAATTTCAAGGTGGCGAGCCGCTGGCCAATTGGGAGGTGCTGCAGCACGTCGTCGAATACGCGCGGCAGAAGAACGCATTGGCCGGGAAAGCGCTATCGTTTTCGCTAGTCTCCAACCTGACTTTGCTCGACGAGGAGAAGCTCGACTACCTGCTCGATCGCAAGATCCAGATCTGCACCAGCATCGACGGACCCGCTGACGCCCACAACAAGCAGCGCATTTGGAAGGACGGCGACGGCTTCGCGACCACCACGCGCTGGATGCGCCGCATCAATGAGCGCTACCAAGAGCTGGGCCTCGACACCAACCTGTACCGAGTCGAGGCGCTGCCAACCATCACCCGACCGCTGCTGACTCGGGCGCGCGACATCGTCGACACCTTCGTCAGCCTCGGTTGCCGCGCCCTCTTTCTACGCAAGCTCGACCCCTTCGGCTTCGCAGCGCGCTCGGCCAAGACGCTCGGCTACTCGATGGATGACTTTATGCGCTTCTACATGGAGGCGGTCGAGTACATTATCGAGCTCAACCGCCAGGGCGTGGAGATCATGGAGCGCAACGCAGCGATCATGCTTAGCAAGATGATCGCCGACACCGAGCCGAACTACCTCGATCTGCGGACGCCCGGCGGCGCGGTCATCGGCCAGCTCGGCTACCATCCCGACGGGACGGTGTTCTCCAGCGACGAGGGCCGGATGGTGGCCGCGATGGGCGACAACGCCTTCCTTATCGGGAGTTTGGATAACAGCTACCAGGAGCTGATGACCAACGCGTCGACGCGTGCGCTGGTTCTGGCCAGCACCAACGATGGACAGCCAGACTGCGTGAGCTGTGCCTACAAGCCCTATTGCGGCCAGCAGCCCGAGTACAACTACAAGACGCAGGGGTCGATCCACGGCCGCATGCGCGACTCGGCTTGGTGTCGGAAACACAAGTCGATCTTCGATTTCCTGGCGCATCGACTCAAAAACGCCGACGAGGCTGAGTGGCAGATGTTCCGCCGTTGGACGACCAACCGATCGCAGGAGCATTTCCTGCAAGAGCGCGGCCAAATCTAGGGCCAGACCGCCGACCGGGTCGAAACCCTGGCATTCCGGTGCGCACAGGCTATCATGTGCCCGTGCGCCAGCCTGGGCGAGGGAGCCTGATACCAGCGGCACCCTCGTGGCGCCGGAGGCCACAGATGCCAATGCCTGAGTTGCTCGTTACAAGCTTGCCAGCGGGGGTCCGCGGCCGGACGTGGACTTCCCGTGGCGGCCAACTCGGCCCGCGCGTCGCGATCGCCACCGCGCTGTCCGTCGCGAGCGCGTTGTCGTCACTGGGGCACGCCGCGCCGCAGGCCGCGAGCCAGGTCGCGCCAGATCCCGCTGCCACCGCGACCGAAGCGCCGGAAGGTAGGCCGTCGCCGGACCCGTTGCCGTTGCCGCTGCCGCAGCCCCAACCGCAGCCGCTGGCCCGCCGCGAGCTGGGCCCGCCGGAGCCTAGCCCAAGCGGCCGAGGGCCGGCCGCAGGCAGCCTTCGGGGGACGCAGCGCAATGTCCATGGTCTGGGCGTGGCCGGCGGTGCGGCAACCGGCGCTGGCTTTGCCTATCGTCGCTACGTCGGCAAGGGGTCGGTGCAGGGAGCTGTCTGGGCGATGGTGTTGGACCGTGGGGAGGACGCCTCCGTCTTTGGAGGTCTGACCTACGCGCACTACCTGCTCGTGTGGCACGACGACCGCCGCATGAGCATTCTGCCGGACACTTCGGCGCTGCGCCTCTCAGTCAGCGGCTCCTATCTGTTCCAACGATCGACAAAGACTTCGACCGAATTCGTTCAGGAAGACCCGCTGTGCGTCCCATCACGGAATTTTCCTTGCAAGGGATTGAGCAGCGTGGCCAAGCGGTCATCGCTTGACCACACGATCTCGCTGGGCGTCGGCATTGGCTTCGAGTTTGGCGCAATCATGCGGCCTGGCCTCTCGGTGGCTTTAGACCTGCAGCTGACAGCCATGATCGACCAGGCAGGACTGCAGAGACTCTGGCCCCTGCCGACCCTCGCAGTGATGTACAGCTGGTAGAGGCGCACGGGACCGCCCTCCCCGCAGTCGCGGGGGCCGCTCCTGCCGCGCCATCGGAGACTCGCATGGACTTCTCCCGATCGTTGGCGACCCGCAGCTGCGGCACTCGCTGGCTCCTGGCGCATGCCGCCGTCGCCACGCTGCTCTGTTCGCTTGCGAGTCCGCCGGCCGCTCGCGCTGCCGAATTGCTGGCAGGTCACAAGGTGACGCTGCAGGAGAATGATCACTCGCTCGGCATTGCTGCCGGCTACCCAGGCGCTTCGGGCTTCGTGTACCGGATGTATTTCGGAAACAGCTTTGTGCAGTTCAACTTGCTGCCGCTGGTTCAGGATCGCGGCGACTGGATGGCGATCATGTTTGGCGCCACCTTCGGCCAGTACCTCCTGATCTGGCAGCAGCCGTCGCAAGCAACTCTCTTGCCGTCTACCACCGCGATGCGCTTCGTTGTAGGCGCCTCGACCTACTTCTCGCGCGACAGTGGCTCGAATTTCGAAGTCGTCGCGCCGCCCGGGACCGTCCCCGGCACGACCCCAGAGGTGGACCCAAAAGTGGAGAACCTCACTGGCATCTCAGCCGGCATCGGGTTCGAGTTCGGCGCCGTTAAGAAGAGTGGCTTCTCTTTCGCGCTCGACCTGATGCTGACCGCCACTTGGGACGACGAGGGGTTCACGACGCTGATCCCGCTCCCCTTTGGCGCCATCGTCTACAGCTGGTAACTCACCGTCGGCGCAAGCCAATCGACGCCCACCGCCAACGCCATCGACTCCAGCGGCGGATCGCGGGCGGTAAAGTGGGCAAAACTCGCGGCTGCCTGGGCGATGAGCATCCGCAACCCCACCCCTGGCAACAGGCGCGCCCCTGCACGTCGTGCGCCAAGCTCGAAGAGCGTCTCGCCCCGCCTAGCATAGACGATGTCGACGCAAAGGGGACCGGGCCGAAGCTGCGCCCCGAAGATCTGCGCCAAGGTGGCAGCGTCGGCGGCGTCAAGCGACGCATCCGCCGCTGCGCCGTGTCCAAGCCTGCTGCAGTGGATGATCAGTTCGACGTCGCGCTGCGGCACTTGGCCGAAGGTGAGCGCGACCGCGCCGAGGCGCTCCGCGACCGCCTGCGCAGCCTTGACGCTCCGCCCAGAGATGAAGTCCACCGTAGCGCCCTGCCCCACCAGCGCCTCGCCGACCGCCACAGCGGCGCCGCCGGTACCAAGCAGCCCGACGGGGCGCCCTCGGACGTGGACACCGACGCTCGCCAACGCCGCGAGCAGCCCGACGCCGTCCGTGCTGCAACCGGCGAGGCGGCCCTCGTCGCGCCACATGGTGTTGAACGACGCTCCAGGCTGGTCGCAGGCGAGCGCCGCGAGTCCCTTGAACGGCGTCGTTACATTGAGACCGTCCCAGCCGCCGGCCGCGAGCGCAGCGAACGCCGACTGTGCGGCGTCGTCGTCTAGGCAGTCGATGAGCCGGTAACTCCCGGTCAAGCCGACGGCGGCCAAAGCGGCGTGGTGGAGATCAGGCGACAGCGAATGGGCGATACCACGGCCCAACAGCCCGAGCCGCAGCGGCCTCAACTCGCCGGTCCCAAGGCGAGCGGCTGCCGCCCCCTGGCCTCAAGCCCTGCGAGCACGTCCCGCGCCAGCGCCACATCGCGGCCGATCTGGCCACGAAGCGACTCCAGACTCTCAAAACGCTGCTCCGGCCGCAGACGCGCCGCGAGATGAAGCCGCCCAGCTAGTCCATAGAGGTCGCCTGTGAAGTCCAACACATGGGCCTCACACCGCCAGGTCTCGCCGGCCACCGTCGGTCGCCAACCGAGGTTGGCTACGGCGCGCCGCATACCGCCTCCGCACTCCCACCAGCAGGCATAGACCCCCGCAGCGGGGCGAAGAATTGCGCCAACCTCTAGGTTCGCGGTGGGAAAGCCAAGCGTCCTACCGCGCTGGTCGCCAGCGATCACACGGCCATCCAGCGTGGGCCACCGCCCAAGGCACTCGACCGCCGACGGCAGGTCCCCCGCCTCCAATGCCCGCCGCACGCGCGAGCTCGAAACAGCCTGCCCCTCACGCGACACTGGCGGCACCTGAATGACGCGCGCACCGTAGGCGGCAGCAGCGGCGCGCAGCAAGCCGAGATCGCCCTCACCGCCTCTGCCAAACCGCGAGTCTGCGCTCGCCACCACGACTCGGGCATCCAGCCGCGTGAACAGCGCCTCCGCAAAGGCCGAAGCCGTGACGTCACGGAGCGCCTCGTCGAAGCGCAACACGATCGACTCATCGGCGCCGGCGGCGGCGAAACGCAGCAGCCGCGTCGGCAGGCCTTCAATCGCTTGTGGGGCCCGCTCCGGGCGCAGCAAGGTCAGCGGATGAGGCGCGAAGGTCAGCAGGGTGACGCGGAGAGCGCGGCGGGCACCCTCCAGCCGCAACAGATCGAGGATCGCGCCGTGTCCCACGTGGACGCCGTCGAAGTTGCCGAATGCCAGCGCCCGCCCAGGCGAGCCGCCAGCGTGGTGTCGGTCGACGATCACCGACAAGGAGCGAGCCTGCGCGAGCTCTGGCTGCGCCGGCCCGCTGTCCTCGCCTCGCAGCGCCACTCCCGACACGCCCACCTCTTACGCGCTGGGTCGCCACCTGCCCAGGCCCGGTCCCCCTTTGCCGACGCGTGCCGTCCGAGTCAAGGACGCCCTGACCCTAAGGCGTCTCGGCGCACCGCGCAGCCCATCACCGGGAGCCCACCTGAAGCCCGCCATAGCGGCAGGAGCCCGGCCATAGCCAGCGCACGGGGCTCCCACCTGGCGCCCCGTGCGGCCTCCGTGACCAGCCGATGTAGGCGATCCCCTTGCAAGAGCGCGCGGGCATCTGCCAGACTGCGGAGTGGTAGCAGCGGGAGGGAGCGAGGCATGTCGCAATATCTTTCAATGGATACACTGATTCACCGCAGCCGCACGACGATGCTGAGGGGTGAGGCAAGCGAATCCCAGTTCACCCCGCTCACCCAGCCTTGCCCGGCCGCCCCGACGCAGCCGCGTCGCGCGAACCAAGCTTTGGCGTGGCTCACCACGTTCGCCCTCTGCTTCGCTGCGCTCGCGTGCGGCGCCGGCGGGGAAGGCGTCGAAGGCCAGGACGACGCCACTGCCGGCGGCGGCGAGACGAACGACGGCGTCGATCAAGACACCGTCGGCCAGGGCGAGACCTCGGCAGACGGCACGTCCGGGGCCGACGGACTCGGCACCGACGACGTCGGCCTGGGCACCGATGACGCAGGGATCGATCCCGACGCCCTAGACTGCCCCGGCAGCCCGGGCTGCGCCTGCTCCACCGCCGGCGACTGTGACGACGGCTTCTGCATCTCTACCGACGCCGGCAAGGTCTGCGCCAAGTCGTGCGTCACCGGCTGCGAAGACGACAGCTACAAGTGCGTGTCGACCACCGGCAAGGGTGGCGACGTCGCGAACGTGTGCGTGCCCAAGTGGCTGTTCCTCTGTAACCCTTGCAACTCCAATCAGGAATGTCTGACCCTCGGCAACGAAAACGCGGCCTGCGTCCCGCGAGGCCAGGGCGCTGCCTTCTGCGGTGTCGCCTGCACCAGCGACGCGAGCTGTCCGGAAGGCTACGGCTGCGAAACAGTGACGGACACCGGCGGCACCGAGACCAAGCAGTGCGTCGTCAAGAACAACGGCGCTTGCGCCTGCTCGCAGTTCGCCATCAAGGCTGAGCTCGCGACCAAGTGCTTCGTCACCGCCGGAGACGCCAAGTGCTCAGGCAAGCGCACTTGTCTGCCGGACGGCGCCCCCAACGCGCCGCCAGGTGGCGGACTCTCGGCGTGCCTCGCCCCTGCGCCAGAGAAAGAGAAGTGCGACGGCATCGACAACGACTGCGACGGCGAGAGCGATGAGTCGACCTGCGATGATGGCAACGCCTGCACGGTCGACGCCTGCAGCGGCGGCGGAGGCTGCAAGTACACCAACGGAACCGGCGCTTGTGACGCTGATGACTCCGTGTGCTCCGTCTCTGACGCCTGCAAGGACGGCAAGTGCGCACTTGGCAAGCCGATGGACTGCAATGACCAGAACCCATGCACCGCCGACAAGTGCGAACCGAAGACCGGCTGCCAGCATGACCCGCTGACAGGCGCCATCTGCAACGCCGACGACAACGAGTGCACCGTCGGCGACTCCTGCAAGCAGGGCGCATGTAGCGCAGGCACCAAGAAGGCCTGCGAGTCCGACGACTCCTGCACCCTCGGCAAGTGCTCCGCCAACACCGGCAAGTGCACCTACACGTTCCAGGCCGGTGCGCCCTGCAATGATGGCAACCCATGCACAGGGGCAGAGACCTGCCAGAACGACCTGTGCAAGGGCGAGATCACCAAGTGCGACGACGGCGAGCCCTGCACGGCGGACTCTTGTGAGACGCCCACTGGCTGCGTCCACAAGCCCACAGGCGGCCCATGCAATGACGGCAGCCTTTGCACCAAGCAGGACACCTGCGCTGGCGGCAAGTGCGTCGGTCTGCCGATGTCGATCACGGAAGACTGCAACGACAACAATGCCTGCACCAAGGACTCTTGCGTCGCGGCGACCGGCTGCGTGTACACGCCGCAGACTGGGACACCTTGCGACGACGGCAACTCCTGCACCGACAAGGACAGCTGCCAGACCGGCAAGTGCGTCGCCGGCTCCAACATCTGCGACTGCAAGGCGGACGCCGAATGCCAGCAGCAAGAGGACGGCAACCTGTGCAACGGCACGCTGTTCTGCAACACCGCAAAGGCGCCCTACAAGTGTGAAGTCAAGGCATCGAGCGTCATGAAGTGCGACACCTCCAGCGACGGAACCTGCCAGTCCAACGCCTGCAACGCCTCGGACGGTAAGTGCAAGTTCACCTACGCGCCGAAGGGCGTCGGCTGTGACAAAGACGGTGACGTCTGCACCCTAAACGACTCTTGCGACGGCAGCGGCGCTTGCGTCGCCGGCGGGGTCGTGAAGTGCGACGATGGAAACCCTTGCACCAATGACTCGTGCGACAAAGCCAAAGGCTGCATTTATGCTCCGAATTCCACACCTTGCAACGCCGACGACAGCGCGTGCACGGTCGGCGACGTCTGCAAGAACTCAAGCTGCCTGCCCGGCGACGCCAAGAAGTGCGACGACAGCGAGCCATGCACGAGCGACAACTGCGACAAGGGCAACGGCAACTGCGTCTTTGCTGACGCCGCCAAGCTGTGCGACGACAACGACGCCTGCACCAAGGGCGACACCTGCGGCAAGAACAATGCCGGCAAGCACAGCTGCGTCGCGGGCACGCCGGTCAGCTGCGACGACGGCAACGCCTGCACCGTCGACGCCTGCGACAACGTCAAGGGCTGCCAAGTCACCAACGCCATCGACGGGCTCGCCTGCAACGACGGTAACGCCTGCACGGACCTCGACAACTGCACCGCTGGCAAGTGTGGTGGCACGCCCCTGGACGTCGCCCAAGCCTGCGACGACTCGAACGCATGCACCGCCGATATCTGCGACTCCAAGATCGGCTGCGATCACAAGGCCATCAGCGGCAAGACCTGCGATGACGGCGACCCGTGCAGTGTCAGCGACGCCTGCAACAACGGGAAGTGCCAGCCAGGCACCAACGTCTGCGCCTGCCAAGCCGACAAGGACTGCGAGGCCAAAGACGATGGTAACGCCTGCAACGGCACGCTCTTCTGCGACAAGGCTCAGTCTCCATTCACCTGCAAGACCAACCCTGTGACCGTCGTCAAGTGCGATGACTCGCTCAACAACTTCTGCGCCACGAACACCTGCCAGCCGGCCGACGGCAAGTGCCTGTTGGTGACCAAGCAGGACGCGACACCATGCGACTCCGACGGATCGGTGTGCACGGTCGGCGACATCTGCACCGCAGGAAAGTGCGTGGCAGGCAAGCCGCTGCAGTGCGACGACCAGAACCCCTGCACCGCGGACTCCTGCAACGACAAGACCGGCTGCACGCACTTGGCTCAACAGGGCTCCTGTAACGCCGACGGCGATCCCTGCACTGCCAATGACGCCTGCGCCAACAGCAAGTGCATCGCTGGCGCGGCCGTCAACTGCGACGACAAGGAGCCGTGCACCTCGGAGCTCTGTGACAAGAAGACGGGCAAATGCAGCTACACCGAGCTCGTCCAAGGCTGCGACGACAACAAGCTGTGCACGGTCGGCGACGCGTGCGGCAAGAACGCCTCCAGCAGCTGGACCTGCCTGCCGGGCAAGGCCATGGCCTGCAACGACGGCAACCTCTGCACCGACGAAACCTGCGCCGAGCCGCAAAGTGGCGACAAGGGCGGCTGCAAGTACGCCATCCAAGCCGGCAAGATGGTGGCCTGCTACACCGGACCGAAGGGAACCTCAGGCAAGGGCATTTGCCAGGATGGCCTCCAGACCTGCGACGACAAGGGCGTCATCGGCCAGTGCACTGGCGACACCACGCCTGATGTCAAAGAGAGCTGCGACGGCAAGGACAACACCTGCGACAGCATCACCGATGAAGGCTGCGCGCCGACGAGCTTCATCGCGCGCGACGGCTCCGGCGTAGTCCGCGTCAAGGGCGACAAGTTCGCGGTCGACGCGCGGGTCGGAGAGCAGCTCGGCGGCCAATCGCCCGCCCAGTCTGGTGGCAAGTACGCAATGGACTTCGGGTTCTTGAGGTGGATCATGGCCTGGCTGAAGCAGTAGCCTGGTCAGACTCCAAGACGGCTTGCGCCGGGGCACGGGCAACGGCAGACTATGTGACAGGTCGACGGAGCTGAAGGCCGCCGACAGGAGAGAGTATGTCAACATCCGTGAACGACCGGCTGCGCGAGACTGTGACGCCTCGCGCTGAGCCAACGAGCCTCGGTCGGCGCAACCTCGGTGCGGGCGCATTCGTGTGCAGTCTCGTGGTGTGGCTGGCCGCGGGCACCGCTCAGGCTGGTGTACCGGCCACCTCGCTGATCGACGGCGTGTTGTTGTCGTCAGGCGGCTCCGCGGCTGCCGACGGCGACTACGACATGACGTTCTCGTTCTACGAGGCCAGCAGCGGCGGCTCGGCGGCGTGGACCGAGACGTCCAAGGTCAAGGTGGCGGGCGGTCGTTTCAGCCACCCAGCCGGCTCAGCGACGCCGCTGGACTCTGCCAAGCTCATGCCCCTCAAGGAGATCTGGCTCGGCATCAAGGTGGCGAGTGATCCGGAGCTGCCGCGCCAGAAGATGCACAGCGGGCTCTTTGCCCTGGTCGCCGCAGAGGCCGCCAAGCTGAGCTGCATGGGTTGCCTTGGCAGCGATCACTTCGCCAATGGCAGCGTCGCGGCGGGCAAGGTCGGCTTCAACTTCGCGGGCTCGGCAACGAAGGGTGGCCCGGCGGTCGACGTGGAGTGCTCGGGCTGCGTCAACGTGTCTGACGTCAAGTTCGACGGCGACGTCGACCTGGCCGGCAACTCCCTGAAGGCGAAGAACGGTACGTTCAGCGGCACGGTGGCCGCCGCAGAATTCGTCGGTGATGGCTCGAAGCTGACGGGCCTCAAGACCCCGGCCGGCGAGTGCAAGGTCGCAGGCGAAGTCGTCAAGGGCATCAACGCCGACGGCACGCTGAAGTGCGTCGCTGCGCTGGATCCCTCGGCGCTGCCCAACGACGGACTGAACGAGATCAGCAACAACCTGCTGAGCAACCAGTTCGTAGACACCATCGAGGGCCAGAAGGACGTGGCGATCCCGGACAACACCGGCTCCGACGCCAACAGCGTCCTCACCTTCGCCGACATCGGCACGACCCAGGACTTCGAGCTGACGGTCGACATCAGCAACACGGACCTGTCGACGCTCTCGCTGACGGTGTTGCCGCCGGACGACAAGAAGACGGGCTGGGTCCTCTGCGATCCGTGCGGCAAGAAGGACGTGAAGACCTACCAAGTCACCTTCAACAGCAAGAACCTCCCGAAGAGCGGCGACTTGATGAAGTGGATCGGCGCTAACCCAAAGGGCACCTGGAACCTGAAGGCGCTCGACACCAGCTACTGCATCCCGCAGCAGCAGGGCAACTCCGGGATCTGCAACGTCGCCAACGGCACCGATGGCAAGATCATTTCCTGGAACATCAAGATCCAGACGCTGAGCAACAAGAAGATCGGCATCAACGGCGACACCTACCAGAGCGGTAAGGCGTGGCTGAAGGATGTCGACATCGCAGGCACGCTGTCCGTGAAGACGCTGACCATCGACGGCTCGGTCTACCAGGGCATGTTCCCGGAGGGCAGCCGCCCCTTCCTCTACGGCTGGATCGAGGACCATACGCAGGGCAACTGGGTCTACCAGCCCGTGTACCACTACGCCCACAACATCCCGCTGGACAATGCCTCGCTGCACCGCGCCATGCAGGAGATCCGCTGGGGCGACAACTTCGGCAACTGGGAAGTCGGACACGGCGGCGTGAACTACGGCAATGGCAACGAAGAGTACGCCCGGCAGTACACCGCCGCCTTCATCAAGAACACGACGAGCAGCGACGTTGTTCGCCAGATCTGCTTCCGCTGGTCAAGCCACCCGAATGCCAACGGCAACTACGCCAGCCTCGCCATCAACGGAAACAACGTCTGGAGCTACACGGACAACAACCTCAGCACGCACTGCCAGAACGTGACGTTCCCGAAGAGCCAGACCTCTGTCTTGGTCCTCAAGACCGGCAGCTACATGTGGACCACCTGGAACGGCTACTACAACAAGACGGTGATCGGCTTCTACAACGACTCTTTCAAGCTCGCCGGCACCGGCTTGGCCTGGGACTACGAGCGGTACAACAACTGGCTCGCGAACAAGTAACGCTCACGCGTCTCGAAGCACAGCTCAGGGTCACCAGCCGGCCGGCATGACCGTGACAGACTCCAAGTGCAAGGATAACACCATGAAGCTAGTTTGCCTGCGCAATGCCCGGACGTTGGCGTTCGCCTCCGCGCTCACCCTGGCCGCTGCCTGCGGCGATGACCCGGCTGCAACGACCGGCGGCGAGGACGCTAGCACTGCCACCGACGGCGTGGACAACGAGGGTATCGTCGATCCGGACGCTGGCGGCGGCGAGGTGGATACGGCGACGCCAGACGCCACCGACAGCAACGACACTGAGGGCGGCGGCACCGACGATCCTGGCAGCGACGTCGAGGAGACAAGCGGCGAGACGACGGACGAGCCTGACGGCGGCGGCAAGACCAACTGCAGCGTCGACAAGGGTGCGGCCTACTGCCCCTGCAAGGAGAACGGCGACTGCGACCAGGGCAAGTGCATCGACGCGCCCGGTGGCAAGATCTGCGCGGAGAGCTGCATCGACAACTGCACGAACGAGGACTTCACCTGCAAGACGATCGTCTTCCCAGGTACCGCCGACCCCGTGACGATCTGCGTCCCCGATGTGGGCTACCTCTGCAACCCCTGCAAGGCCTCAACGGAGTGCACCACGCTCGCCGACGGTAGCGCTGTCTGTGTCGACGGCGGTGACGCCGGTGCGTTCTGCGGCCAGAGCTGCAACTCGGACGACGGCTGCCCGGTGACTCACACCTGCAAGGATGTGACATCGCTGGAGGGCAAGGCCTCGAAGCAGTGCGTGCCGAAGAACAACGCGATCTGCCAGTGCACCCCGGATGCGATTGAGAAGGGCCTCTCGACGGCGTGCTTCATGGGCAGCGGGGCGTCCAAGTGCGAAGGTGTCCGCACCTGCCTCGCCGCTGGCAAGCCTGGCGCCCCGGCCGGTGGCGGCCTCTCGGCGTGCCTTGCACCGGACCCGAAGTCGGAGGCCTGCAACGCCGTGGACGACGACTGCGACGGCGAGACGGATGAGCAGAGCTGCAACGATGGCAACCCGTGCACATCGGATGAGTGCGATGGCGCCAAGGGTTGCAAGTCCTCCAATAAGTCGGGCCCCTGCGACGCCGATGGCAGCGTCTGCACCAAGGACGACGCATGCAAAGACGGCAAGTGCGCGGCGGGCAACGCCGAGCTGTGCGATGACAACCAGCCCTGCACCGCTGACAGTTGCGACAAGGAAAAGGGCTGCGTGTACAACAACGACGACGGCAAGGGCTGCGACGCCGACAACACGCCGTGCACCGAGAATGACGCGTGCAAGGCCGGCAAGTGCGAGCCTGGCCCAGCGAAGGCCTGCACGACGGCAGACGGCTGCGTCAAGGCCAAGTGCAATCTCGCGGACGGCAAGTGCCTGTATCCCTTTCAGGAAGGCCAGGACTGCAACGACGCCAACGCCTGCACCAGCAAGGACAAGTGCATCGACGACACGGTCGGCTGCAAGGGCAGCAAGGTCGAGTGCGACGATCAGAACCCCTGCACAGCCGACAGCTGCGATCCGGTGAAGGGCTGCCAGCACACCAACGTCCCGGGCGTCTGCACGGACGGCAACGAGTGCACGGACCAGGACGCCTGCGACGCCGGCGTCTGCAAAGGCAAGACCTTCGACGCCGAGCTCAAGTGCGATGACAAAAACCAGTGCACCAAGGACAGCTGCGACAAGGACCAAGGCTGCGTGAACTCCAAGCAGCCCGACCAATTCAAGTGCGAGGACGGCGAAGGTTGCACGGTCGGTGACCTTTGCGCGGACGGTGTCTGCAAGGCTGGCCAGAACACTTGCAGCTGCATGACCAACTCACAGTGCGCTGGCAAGGAAGACGGCAACCTTTGCAACGGAACGCTCTTCTGCGACACCAGCAAGCAGCCCTACGCCTGCAAGGTGGACCCGACGACGGTCATCACCTGCGACAACAGCAAGGACACCTTCTGCGCAAGCACCCAGTGCGTGCCGCAGTCGGGCAAGTGTGAGGTGGCGAAGAAGCCGAACGGCACGGTCTGTGACGCTGATCAGAGCCTGTGCACCAAGGACGACCAGTGCACGGACGGCGTCTGCACGCCCGGTAGCAAGCTCGCCTGTGACGACAAGAACCCATGCACTGACGACGTCTGCGACCCGAAGGAGGGCTGCAAGTTCATCGGGAACACGGCACCCTGCAACGCCGATGGCGACGCCTGCACTGTAGACGACATCTGCATCGACAAGTCCTGCACCGTCGGTAAGAAGAAGGTGTGTGACGACGGCGAGTTCTGCACGGAAGACAGCTGCGAGAAGTCGAGCGGCACTTGCAAGAGCAAGGATCTGGCGCAGGCCTGTGACGACGGCAGCGCCTGCACCGATGGCGACAAGTGCGGCCCGAAGGACGGCAACTGGACGTGCGTCTCGGGCGTCGGCCCTGACTGTGACGACAAGAACCCCTGCACCAAGGACAGCTGCGACAAGACCAACGGTTGCACGAACGTCCCCGACGACAGCGCAACCGTGCCCTGCTACACTGCCGACCCCGGCACCAAGGACAAGGGCATCTGCAAGGAGGGCACGCGCGAGTGCAGCAAGGGCAAGATTCAGGACCTGTGCGCGGGTGAGGTCGTGCCGGCCCCAGAGGAGATCTGCGGCAATGGCAAGGACGACACCTGCAACGGCCAGGTCGACGAGGGCTGCAAGCCGACGGCCTACGAGGCGCGATTTGGCGCCGCTGTCGTCCAGGGCAAGGTCAAGGTCGGAAACGTCGAGTACGACGCCCGGATGTTGATCGCAGGCTCCGTCACCGCGGGCAACTCCAAGGGCGACAAGCACACCGCCAGCTTCGGCTTCTATGCTTGGCTGAAGGCGCTGCTCGGGAAATAGCCCACAAGGCAGACTCAGGTTGAGTGCGTAACGTCTACGGGCCCCGCCGGCATCTGCCACGGGGCCCGTAGACGTTTTGGCCTGGCTGGGACGCAGTACATCGCTCCCAGGGAGGCCGCCTAGACCCGGTCAGCCGTCGCTGCAGCGCGAATGTGGGGGGCGACGACGGCGCTGGCTGTCGGCGATCGGCGCGATAGCGCCGGATCCGCTGCATGCGGAGGCGCTGGACGCCCACGGGCTTCAGGGCGCGGCGCGCTCAGCTCGGTGGTGGCGCAGACATTCGGCGGCAAGGGTGCGCGCACCGCATGGCTGCGTGGCCAGTGCCGCCCCTCGGTCGAGACGCGGCGCCAATGTCACTGCGGAGAGCTGGCGTGGGCGGCGCGGCGAGATAGGGCCCGATCAGATCTCGTTGACGACCCAAGCGTTCGGCATGAGGTTGAGGAGCTCACGCGGGATTGGCGCCTCGAAGTTGACGATCTCGCCGCTGACCGGGTGGGCGATCGTGACCCGCCAGAGATGGAGCCCAACCTGGTGTGCGGGCAGCTTGCTGATCTCGTACTTTCGCTCGGCGCCCTCGAGCAGCGCGTCGATCGGCATCTCTCGATTTCGCTCGATGTACACCGACTCGTTGACGAGCGGAAAGCCAATGGCGGCGAGGTGAATGCGGATCTGATGACAGCGGGTGTGGTGGAGCGTGATCAGCAGGCGCGACATGCCGCGCCCCCGTGCCAGTAGCTTCCAGCGTGTCTCTGCGGCGCGCCCTCCCGCCTCAGGCAGAAGCACGCCCCGGCGGCGAGTGTGACCGGCCTCCACCTGACCGATGGGCAGCGTAATGCGTCCGTGGGCGCCAGGCACGTCGCCTTGGGCCACGGCGATGAACTGGCGCTCGCAGAGGCTGGAGCGCCAGTTCCAGCGCAGGGAACGTGCGGTCTCCACTGTACGCGAGAGCAGGACCAGACCCGTGGCCTCGCGGTCCAGCAGGCTGACCGGGTAACAGACGCCGAGCCCCAAGCGCTGCAGCGTGTGGAGCACAGAGCGGCTGCGATAGATGGCGTTGGGCGAGACCGGAAAGCCGGGCCGCTTGTCGACGACCACTAGGTGCTCGTCCTGGTGGACGATGGTGCAAATGGCCTCCGGCGGCGGCGTGGGCTTTTCGCGGCGGCGCGACGGGTCGCTGGTGGCCCGCGCTACGGCGCGCTGTGGTTTGCTTGTGCTGGACGCGTTGCTGGGCAAGAGCACTCCTCGTGCGGTGTCGCCGTAGCGATTGGGCTGCCGTACAGGCATTGGCGACATGGCGACGCGGCCGCGGCGGGAGGGTTGGGCGGTGGCGGTTATCCGGCCTCGTCGGTGACACCGTCGCAGTCGTTGTCTTTGCCGTCCTTCTGGTTATCGGAGGGTTCGACCTCATTCTCTTTGTAGTCTGAACCTTTGTACGTGCAGTTCCACGTGCCAGCCTCACACTTGGCCTCGACGGTGGAGCCATTGCAGACGCCCTTGAGCTTGCAAGTAGACTTCAGGACGTCCAGGAGCTCCTCGTCGGTGCTGCCGTCGCAGTCATCATCGGCGTTGTTGCAGCTGGCTTCGGTCGCCTCGTAGCCCGTGACCTGACTATAATCGCAAGTAGGTGTCCCAGTTAGACACTGCTTGGCGATGGTCTGGGCCTTACAGAGACCGACTGACTTGCAGGTGAGGGCACTCAGGTCTGGGGCCTCGTCAGTTGTTCCGTCGCAGTCATTGTCCTTGTTGTCGCACAGGGTCTCGGTGGCGAAGTAGCCTGCGACCTTGCTGTAGTCACACGACAGCTTGCCGCTCCCGCAGGCAGGGACGACGCCACTCGACTTGCAGACGCCCTTGTCGAGGCAAGCAAACGCGCCCGGCTCGAACGACTCGTCGGTGGTGCCGTCGCAGTCGTTGTCTATGGCGTCGCAGGTCTTCTCCGCGCTGGCCTCGTAGTCTTTTGCGCCGGTGTAGTCGCAGACCAGGGCGGTGTTGACGCAGGTCTTCTTCGGCGTCGCGGCGGCGCAGATGCCCTTGGCTGCACAGGACTGGCCTGACATGTCGAGGGAGTCGTCCGCTCCGTCGACCTTTGTGTCGCAGTCCTCGTCCAGCCCGTTGCAGACCTCGGTGAGCGCCTTGCTGCTCGTCGAGCAGCTGGCCGCGGTGCCGTTGCATTGAACCTTACCGCCAGCGCAGCTGCCAAATCCGCAAGTACCGCCAAGGACTACCGCCTTGCCGTCGGGTCCTGTCCACTGGTAGGTGCTCGCATCTCCAGAATTGTCGTTACAGTCGCCAACTTGCGAAGCGGTGAGCAGCAGGAACGGCAGCGCCTTGCAGAGACAGCTCTTCGTCTTGCTTGAGTTTCCCCAGCCGTCCTTGTCGGCATCTGTGTAGAAGTCCACGCAATTCTTGGCGTCCGCCTCGTTGTCGAGGCCGTTGCAGTCGTCGTCGTACTCGGTCAGGCAGGTCTCTTGCTGGTCGGGATGGATCGACTTGCCGGGCGGCAGGTCTTTGGTGGCGTCCTTGAGGTCGTTGCAGTCGCCACCGCCCTTGGTGCAGGCCTTGGGTTTGGCCTGCGCAGCGGTGGTCATGCCGGCGTCGCAGTAGCCGTCGCCATCGTCGTCGCAGCTCTCGTCTACGGTGCCGCTGCAGTTGTTGTCGAGATCGTCACAGCTCTTCTCGATGTTGAGCTCGAGCTTGTCGAGGCTGGCGACGTAGTAGCTGTCCGGGCACGTCTTCCAGTTGCCGCCTTCGCAGAGATTGACTGCTTTGATCAAGCCGGCACAGACGCCCTTTTGGTTCTCGCACTTTGGCGCGGTGACCGCGAGATTCACGGTGTCGCTGGCGTCGGTCTTGCCGTTGCAGTCGTCGTCTTTGCCGTTGCAGACCTCTGCCGCGGCGGGGTGGATGTCCTTGCCGGCGCCCTTCTCGTCATTGCAGTCGCCGCCGCCGTTCGGGCAAGCCTTGGGTTTGTTGACGGTGATCAAGCTGTTGTCGCACCAGCCGTCGTTGTCGTCGTCGCAGCCCTGGTCGACGACAGAGTCGCAGTCTTCGTCTACGTCGTTGCATGCCTCTTTCGCGGTGGGGAACACGGTGTTGACGACGTCGTTGCAGTCGCTGCCGCCTTTTGGGCATGCCTTGGGGGTGCCGACGGTCGTGAGCGCCTTGTCGCAGTAGCCATCGTTGTCGTCGTCGCAGCCTTCATCGGTCTTGCCGCTGCAATTGTCGTCAACGTCGTTGCAGATCTCCAGTTGGGTCGGGTGGATGTTGGCGCCTGGCGATGCGTGCTGGGCGGGGTTGTCGTTGCAGTCGCCACCGCCTAATGGGCAGATCTTGGGCTTGCCGACCGTGACTTTGGCGTCGTCGCACCAGCCGTCCTTGTCCTTGTCGCAGCCATCGTCGACGGTCGTGTTGCAGTCGTCGTCGACGTCGTTGCAGACCTCGATCGCGTTGGGAAAGGTCGTCTTGTTGAGGTCGTTGCAGTCTCCTCCGCCTTGGGGGCAGACCTTGGGCTTGCCGACGGTGGTGATGGCGATGTCGCAGAAGAGGTCACCGTCGTCGTTGCAGCCCTCATCGGTCAAGCCGTCGCAGTCGTTGTCGATGTCGTCGCAGGTCTCAGCAGCCTTCTTGCCGATGGTCGAGCAGGCCGCGGTCTTGCCATCGATGCAGACGACGTTGCCGGCCACGCAGGCGCCGAGGCCACAGGGCGAACCAATGCCGAGTTTGAGCGTGGCGTTGGTGGCGTTGTTGACCTCGTCCCACAGGAAGATCTCGTCGGTGGTGCTGTTGCAGTTTTGGTCTTTGCCGTCACAGCTCTCGGCGACACCCGGGTTGAAGGCGAGATCGTCGTCCTTGCAGTCACCACCGCCCTTTGGGCAGGACTTTGGCGTGCCGGTCGTGACCATGGCGGCATCGCAGAAGAGGTCCTTGTCGTCGTCGCAGCCCTCATCGGTGGTGCCGTCGCAGTTGTCGTCGAGGTCGTTGCAGCCTTCGAGCGTGTTCTGCTTCTTGCTGCCGTTTGGGTTAGTCGCGCAGGTCGCGGCGTCGGTCTTGCCGGGGGTACACTCGACGACGCCGGTCCCGCAGGCGCCGGTGCCGTCGCAGCTGACGCCGATGGCGAGGGTCTGCCACGCAAAGTCCTCGTCGGTCTTGCCATCGCAGTCGTTGTCGGCGCTGTCGCAGACGTCGACTGCCGACTTGACCAAGGTGGAGCAGGTCATGGCCTTCTTGTCGGCGCTGCAGACGACGTTGCCATTGGTGCAGACGCCAGCCCCGCAGGGCTCGCCGATGGTGCGCGGCTTGCCGAGGTCGAGAAAGACGAAGTCCTCGTCGGCCTTGCCGTCGCAGTCATTGTCCTTGCCGTCGCAGTCGACCTCTTTGCCGCTCTGAAAGCTCGGCACGCCGGCATAGTCGCACACCCACTTTCCGGCCGGGCAGCTGGCCTTGACGTTCTGCGTCGTGCACTGGCCGATGAGCTTGCAGTTGGAGTCTGAGATCGTCATGCCGTCGTCGGTCTTGCCGTTGCAGTCGTTGTCCACCGCGTCGCAGAGCTCCTTGCTCATCTTCGGCAGGGTGCTGCAGGTCAGGTTGGTGGCGTCGGCCTTGCAGACAGTGACGCCGCTGGCGCAGGCGCCGGTGCCGCAGCCCTCGCCGACGAGGCGCACCTTGTCGAGGTCGTTGAAGCTAAAATCGTCGTCGGTCTTGCCGTCGCAGTCGTTGTCTTTGCCTTCGCAGGAGGTCTCCGCCATCGCGAAGCACTTCTTGCCGCCGTCGCCGAGCCCCGGACAGTGGCAGAAGGCAGCACCGGCCGTGCAGGGCTTGGAGATGTCGAACTCGACGGAGGAAACCTTGGTGTAGTCGCAGACCCATTTGCCGACGACGCACACCGTCAAGATCTGGGCCACAGAGGTGCCAGCGCAGACGCCCGCTTTGTGGCAGCTCGAGTCGGCGATGCTGGTCAGGTTCTCGTCGCTGACGCCGTTGCAGTCGTTGTCCTTGGCGTCGCAGATCTCTGGCTTGTTCTCTGCCTTGCTGCCTTCAACGTCGGTCGAGCAGACGGCTTTGTCCTGCTGCAGCCGACACTCCACCTTGCCAACGCCGCAGCTGCCGATGCCGTCACAGGTTGCGCCGATGAGTAGCTTTGCGCCGCTGCCCTGCTCGGCGTAGGTGTAGTCCTCGTCGGACTTTCCGTCGCAGTCGTTGTCGAGGTAGTCGCAGGCGTCTTCCTTTGGCCGACCGTCGCCCTCGCAGCCGACGCAGGTTCCGCTGGCGGCGTCGTACGGCTTTTGCAGGCAGTCGAGCTGTGAGGTGGGCGCCTGTCCCGCCGGCCAGTGCTTGCAGACGGCGATGCCGGGCTTCTTGCCGCACTCGCCGGTCTTGTTGCCGCAGACGGCGTCCTTGGCTTCGGGGTTGCCGTCGTCGATGACGCCGTCGCAGTCGTCGTCGGCGCCGTTGCAGACCTCGGCCGTCCCAGGAAACACGGCCTTGTTGCCATCGTCGCAGTCCACGGGAAAAGGCCAGCCATCGCCGTCCTTGTCGGTGGCGGCGTCGCAGGCGGGATCTGCGCCGAGACAGGACTGGACCTTGCCATCGCCGCACTTCTCAGGGGAGTTGGGGTAGGTCATCGGGTCGGCGTCATCGCAGTCGAGGGGCGCTGGGACGCCGTCGCCGTCGAGGTCCTTGGGGGCGCAGGCCTTGATCGTGCCGTTGCAGTCGATGTCGCATTCGGCGAACTCGGCGTTGGTGACGAGGGCATTGGCTGGCACTGGATCGGTGGCCTGCCAATTGGCGTCTACGGCCAGGATCTTCTTGGTGTAGGCGAGGCAACAACCTTCGCCCTTGGCGCCCGGATGGATCTCACTGTGGAACTTGGCGTAGGGGTGCTTGCAGGCCTTGGCCTCGATGTCGTTCTCGGCGCCGTCACCATCGATATCGAGGAGGTCGCAGCCGTCATTGAGCTTGCCGTTGCAGTCGTCGTCGAGCTGGTTCTTGCAGTCTTCGGCGACGGCCTTCTTGCTGGCGGAGCTGCAGACGAGGCCCTTGCCTCCAGAGTCGCAGACGACCTCGCCGCCGGCGCAGGCGCCCACGCCGCAGGAAGCACCGATGGCCAGCGAACCTGGCTTGCCGTTGGGGTCAACGTAGGTCAGTCCCTCATCGGTAGTGCCGTCGCAGTCGTTGTCTTTGCCGTCGCAGATCTCGGCGGCGCCGGGGTGGACATCTTTGTCGGCGCGGTGGGTGGGATTGCACTGCACCTCTTGGCAGTCCGCCACGCCGTCGGCGTCGGCGTCAACGCAGGCGCCGTCGCTGCCGTTGCAGTCCTCGTCGACGCTATTCTCGCACTCAAGGCACGGGTCTTCGAATTCGAAAGGGCTGGCGGTGGCGTTCTTGTCGTCGCAGTCCTTGGCCGCGCCGGGCGCGCAGCATCCGGGCTTGGCGCAGTCGGCGACGCCATCGCCGTCGGCGTCGCAGTCCGCGACCGGTCGGCGCAAGGTGATGCTGACCTCGCGTGCGCCGCCAGGGTTGTCGATGACGCCGCCGAACGTCGTCAGGGCCTTCAGGCTGTCGTTGAGGCCACGCATGCGCAGCTGCAGACGGGTCACGGGAGCGCTTCCCGGGAAAATCCGCAGACGGAACGGCTTGTTGACGAGATCAACCGCGGCCGGCAGCGCGACCTGGTAGGCGGCGTCTCCCTCCTTCTCCGGCAGACGGAACACGGCAGCACCAGCGGCGTCGAGACCAATCACGGAAAAGTCGATGCGCGTAATTGGTCCGCCCTCAGGCACTTCGCTGCCGATGACGAGGTGGAGGGCGTCGTATTGGACTACCTCTTGGCCGCAGGCTGCCATGAGGCCGCTGGCGACGATGAGGGCAGCGACCGGAGCGCGCCGCACGGCTTCAAGTCGAAGTCGACCCAGAAGCTTCAGGTTGTTAAGCACTTGTCGCCAGCCTGCGCTGTGCATTCTGCCTCCAGGCCGCAACGCCGATCGACCGGGGCGCGCTGCAGATACTGGAGTCTAGCGAAAGGGCGCCCGGGGCGAAACCATGTGGCGTTCCGGGGCGGCGCTGGACCCGACTGCGGGGTCAGTGCGCCCCGCTTTGTTTGGCCAGTGACGCCCCCAGCTCGGCGCCGGGAGCGGCGAATGAGGCGCGCTCCGGGTGGGAAGGGGCAAAGGACGGACGCTTTTCGGCCAGATGGCGCCGAACCCCCGAATGAGCGGACGGCTTGAGAGGCCGCTGATCATCGTTGGACGCGACAGAAGGGTGGCGCTGGGCTGGCGCGGGCTATCGCGCTGGGGTGGCCGGCGCCTCGGTCGCGGCGCAGCAGCGGGCGACCGCTGGCCCTGCCTCTGAAAGGACGAGGTCGTCGCCGCACAGGGTAGGCAGCGCCTCGCGTCGCTGGCTGAGGAGCGCGGCAGCGAGCTCGGCGTCAGCGCGGCGTAGTGACTGGGCGTCGAGGCCAGGATCGGGGTCGAAGGCGCGGTGCAGGATGCGGCCGGCGATGGCGATCCGCGCTCGGCCGGGTGCCTCCAGATCGACTTCGAAATCCCAGGCCTCGATCTGCGGTGGCCGCTCGGCGCCCAGCAGGCGGATGGCGAGCCAGCGCAAGATCGGGCTCTCGGTCATGGTGGCGATGTCTGTGAGCGCGGTTCGGGCGTCGGGTCGGCTGCTCGCAGCCAAGGCCCAGCAGGCGGCGGCGGCGATCGGCAGCGACAGCTCGCGATCATCGGCGCGTTCGGGCGACGCCGCGGCGACGAAGGCCTGGACGGCCTGCTCGGCGCCCGGGGCCTCCGGCTTGGCGCCCACGACGGCGCCGGTGGCCAAGAGCAGAGGCAGCCGCAGCTCGCGGCGGGTGTCGAGCAGGCGCAGCAGGTCGGGGAGGCTGGCGGGATCGCGCTGGCGGCCGAGCGCCAACACCGCGACCCCAGAAAGTTCGACGTTGCGGTGGGTGACGCCGTCGAGGAGCAGCCCAGTCGCCGCGGGTGTCGGTGGCAAGCGACCGAACGCGGCGAGCAGCACGATCTGAACGGCCAGTGTGCGCTCTGCGCCTGCCTCGAGCATGGCGGCAACGGCGGTAGCGTCGCCTATGACGGCCAACGCCAGCATGGTCTCGCGGCGGATGACCGCGCTGGGGTCGCTGAGCAGCGCACGCGACACCGACAGCGGAATCGGGCGTCGGAGGGACGCCAACTGGCGCAGCGTGCGCACGCGGAGGGCGAGATCGCCGCGCAGCAAAGTGTCACTGGCCGCTGGCGGCGCCGCCACCGCCGGAGCCGGCGCGCTGCCGCGCAGGTGCCGCTCGATCGGCTCCGTGCGTAGCCAGACGTCATAGGCGAGCAGTCGGAACCGCTCGATGACCTCGCGCCGCGGGTGCTGCGGCGTCACCGCGTCGAGCCAACGCAGCAGCGCGGCCGCCTCGCCTCGCTGGATGGCCAAGGTCAGCAGGCGCTGGCCGGCGCTGTCGAGCTCTTCACTGGCGACGCTGCGCGCGACGACGGCGCGCAGGGCCTCGGACTCCTCCTCGACCTGGCCGTCCTCTCGAAACAGACGGGCGAGGCGGGCTGTGGCTCGCGTGTCGCGCGGCGAGAGCGCAGCGACGCGACGAAAGCGCTGGCCGGCGCCAAGCCGGTCGCCATAGCGCAGGTGCAGGTCGCCGAGCGTGAGCAGCGTCGAGGTGTCTTCGCGGCCGCCGTGGCTCAGCGCTTCGGCCTCCTCGGCGATAGCGCCGTCAGACGCCGCGAGTGAAGCCTCCAGCAGCCGCAGAGCGAGCTCACGGCTGGCGTCAGCGTCGCGCGTCAGGAGCCAGCGCGCCGATCGGAGCGCCGCCTTCCGGTCGCCGCGAGCCAGCGCGACCTGACCTACGCGGCTCCGCAGCTCGGCGTCCTCGCCGTGGGCGCGCAGGAGCGGTCCGTCGTCGACGAGCGCCTTCTGCGGCACCATGTCGTCGCGGGCGAGCTCTTCGGCCAGGACGCCGTCCAACCAGAGCAGCGCCTCGGCGAGACTGACCTGGCCCAGCTGGGCCCGCCCCGACAACTCGCGGAGACGGGCGGCGATGGTATTGGCGCGGCGCCACACCGAGAGCAAGCTGCGCCGAGCCTCGGCGACGTCGCGGCGTAGCTCCGGTGTCGCGTCGGCCGGGATGGCGATGAGGGCCAGCCAGTGCGCCTCTGCGTCTCGACTTTGGACCGCGTCGTCCAACTCGGCCAGCGCCTTGCGCGTGGCTCGACGGCCCGGAAAGTCGCGATCAAGAGACTGAAGGAGGCCGCGGGCGGCGCCGGCGTGGCCGTGGGTGGCGAGCAGCGCGGCGATACGCAGACGCCCGTCAAAGCGTCCCCCGGGCAGCCGCTCCAGGCGCGACAGCACCGCCAGGGCGGCGTCGAGTCGGCCGTGTCCACGCACCAGCAGCCACTCCCCATAGGCCTCAATCGCGGTCGCGTTGGTGGGCGCCGCCCGGAGCAAGGCCTCAAAGAGCGCGATCACCCGCGGCTCGTCGTCGCCGAGGCGCTGCTCACGGTCGACCAACGCCTCCAGCAGCGATTCGTCGCCGCGGTACCGAGCGGCGAGTCGGTCAATGAGGGCACGGGCAGCGACCGCGTCTCGGGCGACGATGTGGGCGTCGAGCAGGCGCAGCCAAGGCAGCGGCTCCGACGGCGAGAGCGCGACCACTTTAGCGATCGCGCGCTCGAGCTCAACCCGGTCGCCGAGCCGAGCCAGCGCATCAAGGAGCGCGGCGGCGAGGCGGCGGTTGCCGGGGAAGGCCCGAAAGGCGCGACGCAGAACCTCAAGCCCGGCCTCGTCGCCATCGAGTGCGGCGACCTGGGCCGCGGCAGCGATGGCGGCGTCCGGGTCGCGCTGCGCCAGGAGCAGCTCGCGGACCTCGTCGGTGCGCTCGGTGAGCCGGCCCCAGGTGACCAATCGCTCGATGATGGGTCCTCGCATCCCAGTGGACCGGCGTCTGAGCGCCGCGCCGAGCACCTGCCGCGCCTCGTCGACCGCGTTTGCGGTCAGCAGCGCGTCGGCGAGGCCCTCTTCCACCGCGTCGCGCAGCCACGGCGAGAGCCCCGGCGCTGCGGCGGCCCGTCGCCACAGGGTCAGCAGCACAGGAAAGGACTGGGCATTGCCGAGGCTGGTCGCGACGTCGATGAGAGCCCCGGCGTCCAGCCGCTTGGCCGCGGCGACGGCCTCCGCCAGCCGCAGCGCCGCGGCCAACTCGTGGGCCGCGACGGCCTCACGCAGCAGGGCGGGGGCAGCAGAGACGCGCAGCGGTGGCCCAATGGCGGCGTCGACGCGGGCCGCAAGGCTGGGCGCGGTGGTCAGCGGCTGGCTCTTGCCCAAAGACGCAGCCGGCTGCGCGTCCGCCGCCGACCAGGAGCCGTCAGGTGCGGTAGGCTGTCGAACGTCGGCAGCCCTGGAGTTGGCAGACGACGACTTGGCAGACGACGACTTGGCAGACGACGACTTGGCAGACGACGACTTGGCAGACGACGACTTGGCAGACGACGACTTGGCAGACGACGACTTGGCAGACGACGACTTGGCGGTCC
>SXGT01793027.1_pt1 | contig 54554 bp, 37 predicted proteins | sample 3176221 | NCBI WGS metagenome assembly SXGT01 (sample SAMN11356862, study PRJNA531348) | freshwater metagenome | isolation source: freshwater sample F1-120 | place: China: Fuxian Lake, Yuxi | collected 2017-12-25
AGAGAGCTTCGGGGAGCGCCTCTCGGAAGCGCCTGGCCACGTCGTAGTCGCTGCAAAATAGGCCCAAAACCTCTCGCACGTGCCCGGCGGTGTCGCGAGGAGTCGCGTCTCCCTTGCGCTGGAACCCGTGGTTGAATTTCCCGAGATCGTGCAGCGCCGAGAGCGCCGCGAGCCTGGCTGTGGTCGTCGCGTCCAGATCGGCCAGGCCGGCGAGCGCCGCCAGTCTCCGCCGGATCAGCGAGCGTTCAAGGAGCGCCTCGGCCACGGCAGCGACGTCGGCGCAGTGCGCGGCGAGCGGATGCCACGCCCGCACCGGTCCTTCCTCGACGCGATCCAGCTTGCCCCAGAAATCGGTGGGAGCCCCCTCCATGATCGTTTACTCCCTTCCTTCGGCTGTACAGATCACCCCGACCGAATCGAGCACCGTCACCACCTCGCAGAGCTTCGCCATCGTTCTCCTCCTCTCGAGTACCTCACGCAGAGGCGGCCTTTCATGTACACCGAGGCCCTCGCCTATCCGGTCCACCGGATAGAGACGACTGCCCGTCTGCTCAGCGGTCCAGGGCCTGGAGCGTGGCCTCGGCGATGTCGCGCACCACGGCCCTGAGCTCCGGGCTCTCGGGGAGCGCCGCCCCGCCCAGACCCACCACGAAGCGAGCGATCTGCACCAGCGCCGCGGTCCTCCCCGAGACGCGGATACCACCCCCGGGGACAGACTGCGCCTCGAGCGGAGCGGGGAGGTTCCCCTCCACCCAGCGCGACTCGGGCTCCCTCACGAAGAACGAGACCTCGCTCGCGGGCTCCTCCGAGCGAAACCCGTTCACGCTGGTGCGGACCGCCTCGGCCAGCACCCCGGCCTCGGCGGAGCGCGCTCCCTCGTGGCCGGCCAGGCGAGCGCTCAGGATACGGTCCACGCGGAACCACTTCAGCGTCCCTGCGCGGTGGCAGGTGGCGATGAAGCGCGCGGGCGGCCCCACCAGCACCTGGTGAGGAGAGGCTTCGCGCAGCTCGGTCTGCCCTCGGGTCGCCGAGACATACCGGAAGGCGAGCACTTCTCGGCGCGACGCCGCGTCCTCCACCACGGCGAGCCAGCGCTCCTCCTCCTCGTCGAGCGACGGCGCCAGCACCGCGCTCACCCGCTCCGACGCGCGGGGGCGAGCCTCCAAAATACGCTCCACCAGCCTGTCGCGCGCGGCCCCGCCAGGCAGCCTGGCGAGCAGGCGCAGCAGCTCGCTCACCTCGACCGGATCGAGCTGCACCGCCTCGGGTATCCATTTCCGGGGCACGCTCCAGTACACATGAGGATGGTCCTCCTGCTTCTCGAGGGGCACCCCCGCGGCCTGGAGCTCGACGAGCTTCTTCCGCACCGCCGCGACGCCCACCCCCGGCTCCTTGGCGAGCTCGGCCTGGGTCCATGTCTTGCGCCTGATGAAGGCCACCACCAGCGCCAGCGCGCTCTCTGTCCCGGTCTTTCGACCCATATCCGCGCCTCCCCAGCCCACTGCGCCGATCTCGCCGGCGCAGCGATGGTTCATGGGAAACGGGTGGACGTCAACACCACGAATTTCCTCTCTCTCCTCCCTGTAAAATCCTACACCTCCCCGTCCGACAGGCGCTCCAAAGACGACGAGGCACCGCCGCCCATCGCCGCGCCGCGTGTTATCCCGTGCTCCGGGCTTTGCCAAGGTCCTCGAGCAGGCTCATGGCAGCGTTGTGCCCGGCCGCGCCGATGACCGCGCCGGCCGGGTGGGTGCCGGCGCTGCACGAGTACAGGCCCTGGAGGGGAGTCCTGTAGGGCAGCCTCCGGTCGAAGCCAAAGCTGTTATCCACGTGGTGGATATGCCCCCTCGTGATACCGAAATAGGACTCGATCTTGGGGGGCGTCAGGGTGAAGGTGTCCACCACCAGAGAGCTGGTGCCAGGGGCGAACCGATCGCAGATCGAGAGCAGGTGCCTCGTGTAGCGCTCCTCCTCGGCCTCCCACGACGAGCCGGCGATGGTGTGGGGGACCCACTGGACGAAGAGCGCCGAGTTGTGGAGGCCCGTCCCGCCTGCCAGGATGGGATCGGCCGTGGTGTACCACTCGATGGAGGGAAAGTCGGCCAGCTGCCCCGAGCGGACCTGCTCGAACGCCGAGCGCAGCGAGCCGAGGACGTCGCCCTCAGGGAGGAGGTGGATCGTCGCCTGGTGCTGCCCTCGAGCCTCGGGCAGGCAGGTGAACCTGGGCATGCCGCTCAGCGCGAGGTTCACCTTGAGAGTGGAGCCGTCGCGCCGGTACCCGTCCAGCCTGGCGTTGTAGGCCGCGGGGAGCCTGTCCTCTCCCACCATGTCCCTCATCCGGAAGGGATCGGCGTTGCACACCACCGCCCTGGCCCTGAGCTCTGCTCCGTCCTGGAGGAGCACCCCCCTGGCGACGCCGCCCTCGACGACGATGGACTCGACCTTCCGGCCAGTCTCGATGACGGCGCCGTGCGCCATGGCCAGGGAGGCCAGGGAGGCGGTGACCGCGCCCATGCCCCCCTGGACCAGCATCCACGTGCCGTCGGCGCCGGGGAGGCGACACATGTTGTGCACCAGGAAGTTCATCCCCGTGCCCGGGGTATCCCAGCCCCCGAGCATACCGGAGAAGCCGTCGGTCACCGCGTACATGGCCTTCACCCGATCGCTCCTGAAGGAGAAGCGCTCCAGGTAATCGCCGACCGAGCCCTCGCAGAGGTCGACGAAGGCCTGGCGCCGGGCCGGGCGCACGTAGCGCTCTGCGGTCTCCAGGACGGAGAGCGGCTCTTTCAACCAGGTGGGCGCGATGTCGTCCCGTATCTCGGCGAGCTCCTCGTTCATCGAGGTATGGGCGCGGAAATCCTGGGCCGAGAAGAAGTCCTCGAACTGGCGCTTCGCGGCGGCCTGATCGCTCCCGAGGAGCAGGTACCCGTCGCCCGTGGTGGGCAGGAAATAGTGAGGATCGCGCCTCCTGAGCGGCAGGCCGAGACCTGTCTTCTCGAGGAGCTCAGGGGGCATGAGCCCGAGCAGGTAGGCGCCCGTGGAGGTGCCCAGATCGGGCGCCCTGGCGAAGGGCCTCTCGGTGCGGCAGGCGCCGCCCACCACGGCCTTCTCCTCGAGCACGCGCACGGAGAGCCCCGCCTTTGCCAGGAGCAGCGCGGCCACCAGCCCGTTGTGGCCTGCGCCCAGAACCAGGACGTCCGAGTCCGACATGAAAGGAGGCTACCAGGAGTCCAGGCCTCCGTGGGAGGGAGCGATCCCCACGGGACCATCCCGCCGGGCTCTCCTCGCCTCACTCCCTGGAGATCGAACCATGTCCCTCGTGGAGGAGACGCCCAGAGGTATTTCGGTGCGAGACGGCAAGGCCGTCCCGGCTCTCAGGCGAAGGGGGTTGGCACTCCGGCGCCCTTGAACATGGCCACGAGGCCCACCTTGTCGGTGGCCTTGATATAGGCCTCCCTGGGGGCGACGAGCTTGCTCTGGACCAGGGCGAAGAGGGAGTCGTTCATGGTCACCATGCCGAGGCTCTTGGACATCTGGAGGACGCTGGGGAGCTGGAAGGTCTTTCGATCCCGGATGAGCGCGGACATCGCCGAGGTCTCCAGGAGGATCTCGTGGGCGGCGATCCGGCCGCCGCCGATCTTCCTGCAGAGCGTCTGGGCGACGACGCCCTTCAGCGACTGGCTGAGCATGACCCTGATCTGGTCCTGACGGTCGCTCGGAAACTGGTCGATGATCCGGTCGACGGTGCTCACGGCCGTGGTGGTGTGGAGGGTCCCGAAGACCAGGTGGCCGGTCTCCGCCGTCTCGAGCGCGATGGCGATCGTCTCGAAGTCGCGCATCTCTCCGATGAGGACCACGTCGGGATCCTCCCGGAGGGCGGCGCGCAGCGCCTTCTTGAAGCTCCTCGTGTGGAGCCCCACCTCCCGCTGGTTGACGAGGCACCTGTAGTTGGGGTGACCGAACTCGATCGGATCCTCGATGGTGATGATGTGATCGGAGCGGTTCCTGTTGATGTAGTTGATCATCGCGGCCAAGGTGGTCGACTTGCCGGAGCCCGTCGGCCCCGTGACGAGGACCAGCCCCTTGGACAGGTGACAGAGGTTGATGCACGCCCTGGGCAGCCCCAGCTCCTCCGCCGTGCGGATCACCATGGGGACCTGCCTGAGGACGGCGCCTATGCCGTTGCGATCCTCGAAGACGTTGACCCGGAAGCGCGCCAGGCCAGGGATCTCGTAGGCGAAGTCGGCGTCGCGAGAGGCGACGAAGTCGGACTCCGCCTTGGGGGTCATGATCTCCTGGACGAGGGCCTGGATCTCGGGGGCCGAGAGCGGGGGGCTGTCGCTTCGGAACTGCATCTCCCCGTGGATCCGCATCACGGCCGGGTTGCCGGTCGAGAGGTGCAGATCCGAGGCGGAGTCCACGACCATCCTCCGGAGGAGCCCGTCGATGCGCCTCTCGCCGCCGGCCTCCCGCCCCCGGACGACGGACACCTTCCCGGATCCAGGCTCCATGCTGGGCAGCCCCTCGGCGGGAGGGGCCACGGACACCAGGGTAGGGCGGGGCTTTTTGGGGACAGATTCTCTCCGGGTCTCCTGCGGGTGGCGGAGCGGCTCGGCGGTCGACATCGATCGAGGATGGAGGCGGATACCAGGGTTCATTCGGCAGGCTCACAGGCGAAGAGCTGTCGCCAGCCCGTCAGCGTGGGCGCGCTCTGCCCGTCCGAGCTGGGTGAGAACGACGCGTTGATCCGGAGGAACGCCCGCGAGCCCAGGCTCGGGATCACGGTGGCTTCCGGGGTCCCGTCGATCACGACGCCGCCGTTGGGCGCGCCCGGCGAGTACAGCGGATTGGGCGCTCCCTGGGCCGTGTAGATGGTATATCCGGTCGCCGTGTCCAGGCCGGCGGCCGTGTCCGCCGTCTGCGCGGAGAAGGTGAGCCTGGTGTCGCTCGGGGTGATGCTCCCAAAGCCGAACTTGCGCCACCGTATCCGCTCTCCAGGGCCACACTGCGCCGTGAAATCGCGGGAGAAGTTGGTGGGGGTGAAGAGCGGCGCGGGGGGGGGAGGAGGGGCGCCGACGCAGGCCGAGAGGTCGAACAGCATGTACTCGAGGCTCAGCTCGCTCGGGGTGAGCGCTCCGGTCCTGCACTCCGCGGGGAAGGTGTACTGAGCGGCGCTCGCCGGGGGGTAGAAGCGCCTGTCGCCGATGGGGCCGATGTGGGACGAGAGGTAGACCACGCGACCGGCAGCCGGCGCTCCCACCGGGGTGTCGAAGGTCAGGTGGTGAATGAGCGCCTCCGAGGCGCTGCCTGAGGGGTTATGGTTGGTGAGCCAGGTCTCCGCGCTCGGAGATAGGGCCGACAGACTCCGCTTGTTCGCGTCCTTGAACACGAGACGCCCGGCGGCGTTGAGCCCACCCACCTGCTGCAGCCAGGATTGGAACGCGACGGCGCGGGGTTGAGCCAGGTTGATGTTGGCCTCCCGCAGCGCGAGGCTGCCGGCGCTGGTGAACAGCGAAGGCGACCAGTTCGCGACCGATCCGTAGACGTTCCCGCTGCTGTCGTGGCGTATGTACGCGTCGCTGTAATGGGTAGCGAAGATGCGGCCCCCGGCGTCGGCGAAGGCGCGCACGTTGGCCACGTGCGTGGCCGAAGGGTATTTCGAGCTGTTGATGGCGAGCGGCTTGGTGGAGCCCTGGCAGGGGAGGACCAGGATGCTGTGCCTGGCGAGCTCGGTGGGAGAGCCGTGCAGGACGGCGGCCTCCGGAGCGGGGCCGTAGTGGGGCGCCGCCGCGGAGAGCTGAGGGCCCTTGCCCTGGATCAGGGTCCGGGTGTCGTCGCCGGCGAGGTTCTGGTACACGTGAACCCGCCCCGAACGGCTGGGATGCGTGAACTCGCTGGCCTGTATTCCCATCTTGAGGAGCAGGCACTCCGTCGTGTCGGCCTCCGCCGTCACCACCGCGAACTGGGGAATATCCCCTTCTACCTGGTTACCCGGCAACCGCAGGGCTCCGACGGCTCTGGAGCCGCATGTCGGGGTCGCGTTGCTCATGGAGAAGACGCGGCGCCAGCGCCCCGTCTGGATGACGAGCTCGAAGGGCGCCGTGCTCTCCGACACCGACTGGGGCAAGGTGAGGGAGAACCGGCCCGCGGCGTCCGTGGTGGTCCGCACCCCCGGCTGTCCACCGGAAGGCCCTCCCGTGAGGATGGTGGAGCAGGTGTCCGCGGCAGGGCCATCGACGAAGGGAGCGAGAGGCCCCTGCTTGAGAAATACGAACACGTTGGAGAGCGCGACGTTGCTCCCTGGATCACGGACCTCGCCCGTCAGGGTCGTGTTGCAGCGCGGCGCCGGCGTGATCGTGATACCCGCCTCGTTGACCATCAGCGCCGAGCCGGCGTCGAGCCCTGCCGGGGTGTCGACGAAGGCGCTGCAGTAAGGATCGCAGGGGTTGCCCACGCACGAGGACACGCTCCCCAGCTCGAGCGGCCGGACGCCCGAGAAGAGCCCGGGGCCGCCGGGGGTCACGCTCACCGTCGCGCACCCCCCCCAGAGGCCGCCGGCGCAGGTGCGGGTACCCGACGCGCACTCGACGCCCGCCCCGCGGGTTTTGACGGTCACCCCGCACTCGACCACCTGGCCCTCGGGGCTGCATGGGCAGCCCTCGCTGGGCGTGATGCACGACCTTGGTGGAGTCTGGCCCGCGAAGTCGGCGAAGGGGGTCGTGTCGCCTCCGCTGCACGCGCTCATCACCGCGATCGAGAGCGTCAGGAGGGCGAGCCGGACGTGTGTCGCCGCGGGCGGCATCGGGGTCATCATGTAGCTTCCCCGCGCCTTCGCACCTTCCGTGCCACGCCACACCGGGTCAGGATATGGCGACGACGCGGTAAATCACGAGGGACGTGGGCGGCCCGGTGCGCCCCCGACGTCAGGTCGATGGCGCGGGCGTCATCGGCTTGACTGGGCCTGCAACAGGGGATGAATCCCCCGGCGAGAATGCCGAGGAGCTCGGCGATTTTCTCCTCACTCGTCCTCCTCGTCCTCCTCGTCCTCCTCGTCTTCCTCGCTCTCCTCGTCTTCCTCGCTGTCTTCCTCGTCTTCCTCGTCTTCCTCGTCTTCCTCGCTGTCTTCCTCGTCTTCCTCGTCTTCCTCGTCCTTGAAGTCGCCGATCTGCCACGCCTGGACGAGCTGATTGACGAAGTCCTCCTCGTCCCCGGAGAGCCCGTCCGCTCCGGCGATCTGCTGGAGGCTCGAGGTGATGCCGGCCAGCGTGGTGCTGGGGAGGTGGGTCCCGAAGAGGTCTACGGACTCGCGGAGCAGCTCCTCGTCCTCGAGCGAGCGCATGCAATTCTTGAGGATCTTGTTCGCGCTGTAGGGCGAGCCCAGCCTCTCCAGCACGTTGGAGAGGTATTCGGATATTCCCTCGAGTTCCTCGTCCGTGATGTCACCGTCGGCGCCTGCGCCGGCGAGGAAGATGAGGCCAAGCCGGTACTCGAGCGGATGATCGCCCATGGCGTCGAGCATCTCGCGATAATCGTCGTCGCTCATCGCGGCCAGGTCGGAGTCCAGCTCTCCCACGAGGGAGGTGTCGTCGCCCCATGTGTCGCCGTCGAATTCGAAGTTTTCGAGCTGCTTGATGGTCCAGGAGTCCCCGTCGTTGAACTTCTCGTTCATCAGGTAGCTGTAGGGGATATAGCAATATCCCTTGTCGCCCCAGTCGGCGCCCCACGAGTTGCGGACGATGAAGAGCTGGTCCGCGTCGGAGTAGCCCACGCAGAGCATCGCATGGCCTCCGTGGGATTCGCGCGACGCCTCCCTGGAGCTGGGCAGCGGGACGATCCCCTTCTTCTTGTGGCGGTCGAACGACTCGAAGAGGGAGATCCCGAAGACGATGGGTAGCCCCTCGGCGAGGCAGCTCTTCCACGTCTCCAGGTTCGTGGGGACGTGGAGCAGATCCTCGACCAGGAACGCCCTGGCCTCCTCGTAGGCTTCCTCGTCCGGCTCCTGCGTGACCGCCTCCTCGTCGAAGCGCCACGTCTCCTCCGAGCAGGCGCCGTACTTGCGGAGGCTCTCCATGGCGTCCTGGATGAACGAGCCCGCGTCCTCGTCCGTCGAGCCGCTCGCCTTGCGGGCGTTGTAGTAGATGAAGAGGCGGCTGACGTCGTACGTGTCAGCGCGCTTCACCTGGGAGTGGCGCTTGGCGAGGTACTCGTAGGCGCCGGCGACCGCGTTGGCCACGCAGCTGCTCGTCTCGCCCTGGTTCTCGACCGCTGTCATGTGAGGTCGGAGATCGACCTTGGGGGGGAGGCGCTTGTTCTGGCTCGCGGACGCCGCGTACTTCTTGCTGTCGGGGCGAGGGGCCGCGCGACGGTAACCGCTCACGCGGCGCTGGCTCCCGTCCGGGCGTGAGATGACGAGGGAGGTCTTCATTGGGAGCTCCTGGATTTCAGCCCCTCGCGGGGCAGGCCACGGTTCGAAGTCCTGGGCTCGGAGCGCAGCCTGGGTGGACCCGCTCGAGCCACCCGCAGCCTCATGCCACACTTCGGGGGCGCTTGCAGCCGTCAGCGGAGCGCCGCATCGAAGAAAAAGAGTGACTCCAGCGTGCCTGCCTCGCGTAACCACGGTTGGTCGTGCGGCCCCGGCGGGACGCGGAGATCATGCGCCACGCCGCGTCGGGCGAGGGCGCGCCCCAGCGCCTCGTTCGCCCTCCTGAAGGGATCCTCCGTGCTCGAGAGGAGCTGGAGGCGGGGAGGAGCGCCACCGTGGGCAAGGGCCGCGAGCTTGATGGCATAGGCTCCTGCGCTGGCCTCGCCGATGGCGGTCTGCAGCCCGCCCCAGGCGCCGAAGCGGCCGGGGTGCCGGAGGAAGACGCCGAGCGAGAGGGTGCCTCCGAGCGAGCACCCCCCGATCCCGACGCGCCTGTCATCGCCCTGCGTCGGGGCCTCCCGCCTCGCTCTGGGCACGAGCGCATCCACGAGCCAGCGGCCATAAGCGTCGATCCCCGACGGGTTCCCTGCCAGGTTTGGCATATACGGACAGGCGAGGACGAGGCCTCCGAAGGGGCGCGCCGCCAGGGCCGACGAGAGCTCGCCGGCGCGGGGCTCCGTCAGATCGCGGCGGCGCGAGGTCCTCGTGACGGGCGGCCGGCGGAGCCTCTCGTACGCCGACACCAGTCCGTACCGCTCGATCCAGGCAAACGCCCCGCTCCGCTCGTCGGTCGTCTCGCCGAGGCCGTGGAGGAGCACGACGAGCGGGACCTTCTCCCCGGGCGCGAGGTGCCTGGGCACGACCAACGTGAAGCGCCGTCCCCCTTCGCGCAGGTCTCGCACCTCGACGTCGGCGGAGCTGGGCGTGGCCTTGGCCTCCGCCCGAGATCCCCTGGCCACGAGGCCCAGCAAGCCATGGACCGAGAGACCCAGGAGGGCGCGCCGCGTCGATCTCATGGTCGTCGAAGATGGGCCCTGCCCTGGGCGCGCGCCAGTCATGATGCCTACCTCGCGTCGAAGCAGAGCTCCACCCGGCTCACGATCAGGGTGCTCGACGGGGGGCCTGGCGAGATACGAAGGAGGACCCCGGGGTTGCCTGCGCGGAAGGCCGAGGTGGCGTCGGCCGAGTACCACCGATAGGGCGCCACGTTCGAGACCGCGCCGCTCGGCGTCGCGCCCGCGCCGTCGAAGGTCAACCACGAGAACGAGCCGGACGCCGTCGTGTTGAAGCTCCGGCCGAAGATGGCGAGCGTGACGTGGCGGATGCTGGCAAGCATCGACGTGCTGAGCTCGACGTCGATGAACACTGTGCTCCCCATCTCGAGCCCGCCCACGCCGAGGAAGGTATCCGTGAAGTTGGGGATATACCCCACGCCGGAGCGGCTATAGGCCCCCGCGCGCCAGCGCGCTCGATCGGGGAGGTTGTTGGCCTCGTAAGTGACGTAGGCGCGCGACGAAGGCCCCGTCCCTGACCAGCGAAACCGAGCCACATGACTCCCGATCGCGCCGGAGACGCACCCCCCGGTGCCAGGAGAGCCATCGGCCGCGTCGGCCCCGGAGTCGCCCGGGCTCGCGTCGAGCCCGGAGTCGCCCGGGCTCGCGTCGAGCCCGGAGTCGCTCGGCGCTCCGTCCATCGAGGCGTCGAGCGACGATCCATCCGCCAGGGGAGGTCCGCTGTCCCTGGGCCCGATCGCTCCGTCTCCAGGAGCCGCGTCCTGGGGCGTCCCGGTCTCGGAGCCGGCCTCCGAGGAGCCGGGCGTGCTCCCTTCGGGCGCGCTTCCGTCGGGAGCCGGCGGCGTCCCCGAACAGGGCTCGCCCTCGACGCAGGGCGGGCTCCCGCAGTGGGTCGAGACGCAGAGCAGCGCGAACGGCCCGATCCATTTTAATCTACCTCTGTTCGGCACGCTTGCTCCTACCGAAGGCCCTCTTACGCCGAGGTCCGCGAGACCTTCCTTGCGCCGTGACCTTGGTTGCCCGACCGCGCCCGGTCATGGCCTCGGGTGGTCCACGAAGAACTGCAGGACGACGTCGCCCCAGATGACGCTGTTGGGGGGCTTGCAGCTGAAGAACAGGTTCTGCCCCGGGGCGCCGGTCCCGGGCTGGTCCTGGCCTCCGGGGATGCAGTGACCGCGGAGCAGGAGCGGCAGGAGCGGCGGCACGACGTCCCAGTCGTGCTGCAGGAACTCGTACGTGGTTCCCGTCGCGCTCACGTAGCGGGTTCGCTCGTGGGATCCGTCGGTCGACACCAGGGTCGTCCTGGTCAAGGACCAGGCGGCGATGACCGCGTCGCGCTGCTGGACGCCCTTGGCGAAGGGAACGAGGCCGTCCCTCGTGCCGTGCATCTGGAGCACCGGGATCTCGACGGCCGGCTTGCCCCTGGCGTCGAAGGGGCAGTCGAGGGCGAAGGGAGGGAAGCTCCCCGAGAGCGCCGCGCCGTCGGCGGCGGCCACCGGAGCGGCGGACGCCAGCTCGTCGGCGTGGGCGCAGATCATTCGCCAGGTCATGGCGCCGCCCTGAGAGAAACCTGTAAAGTGCACGCGCTTCGCGTCGATGGCGAGGGCCTTCCGCAGGTCCCCGAGGAAGGCCCAGACCTTGGCGTCGTCGGTGCCTGGCGCCCAGGACGGCCCGAGGAGCCCGCTCGCCGCCGTCGGCTGCACGACGACGAAGCCCCTGGCGCCGGCCTTGGCCCGCAGGCCTGTGCTCTTCTCCTCGAGGTCGCCGCTCATCGTCAGGCCGTGCACGTCGACGATGACGCCGCAGCCGCCGCCTGCGCAGGGCGCGGGGATCTCGACGTCGTAGGTGATGCCCGAGCAGGGGAAGGTCCGGTGCCCCGCCGCCACGACGCTCAGGCAGCCGACAGGGCCCACGGGGCGCGCGTCCCCGGCTCCCGCGTCGCCGACGGCCGTGGAGGGGGCGTCCGTGGAGGGGGCGTCGGTGCTCGCGTCGGCGTCGCCTCCGACGCCGGTCGACGCCGGGGCCGGCAGGGGGGCCGCGGCCTCGCCGTCCTCGCGGCCGCAGGCCAGGGCGAGGCCGGACAGACCCGCGAGGACGAGGAGCGGCGCGGCGACGCTGGCGCGACGGGACATGGACCGCGCAGCCTGCCACTCGCCTGCCGACGCGTCGAGGGTCCAGGAGCACCCAAGGCGCGCCGTCAAGCCGGGTTGAAGGAAAATGCCCTATCGCCAGAACGCTCGCGATCCATTCGAAGGCCTCCAGGAGATGCGCGAGCTCGACGCCGTCGCGGCGGAAGCCAGGCGTCGGTGGCGCCGGGCGACCGCGGCCGTGACCGCGGTCCTCCTCTCGGCGATGGCGGGGCTCTGCGCGCTGATGGCGGTGAGGGCGCCCCGGCCTCCGCCGTCCTGCCACCATGTCGAGGTCCGGTGGGAGAACGCCCCTCACGTTCCACCCCATGGCTGGACGGTGTGCGAGAGCGCCCGCTGAGGGCGTCCTCGCGCCCCGCCTGGCCGCGAGCCCCTCAACCCGCGGCGTTCGAGACCCCGAACCCCGCTCCCGGGACGAGCTTCAGGGTCGCCCCCTCGGCGACATAGCCGCCCACGAACGGATCCTCCGCCAGCAAGAACGCGGTATCGAGGTCCACCCACTCGACGCCGCCGAGCGCCGACGCGACGTGCGCCATGGCCGACAGCCCCAGGCGTGTCTCCACCATGGCGCCGCACATCAGCGAGAGGCCCGCGGCCCTGGCGCGCTGGCCGATGGCGAAGGCCTCGATGGGCCCGCCGGACTTGGAGAGCTTCAGGTTCACGCCGCGCGCCGCCTTCCTGGCGATGACCCGTTCCAGATCCTCCATGGTCTTCACCGACTCGTCCGCCACGACCGGAGGCCGCGACCGCTCCGCCACGAAGGCCATCGCGTCGAGGTCGTCCTCGGCGCAGGGCTGCTCGAAGCACTCGACGAGGACCCCCCGCCGCTCGACCTCACGGACCAGGGAGAGCGCGTCGTCCGGGCCGAAGCCTGCGTTGGCGTCCAGCCTGAACCGCGCCCCGGGGACCGCCGCCGCGATCGCCAGCAGGGCTCGTAGATCCGAGTCCCTGTCCTTGCCGACCTTCACCTTGAAGCAGTCGAAGCCTCGGTCTTGGTGTGCCCGCGCGAGCAGTGCCATTTGATCGGCGTCGCCTATCGGGATCGTGATGTCGGTGACGAGCGAGGTGACCACCCCAGCGCCCAGGAGCGCGTGGGCCGGGGCGCGCCGGAGGCGCGCGATCCCGTCCAGCAGCGCAGACTCTATCCCGGCGCGCGCCACGGGGCTCGAAGAGAGGGCGCCGCCGAGGAGCTCATCGAGGAGCCCGGGCCGAAGGTCCTGGAGTGTGCGCCCTTCCAGGGAGCCCCGCACCCCCTCGACGGCGGACAGGATGTCCGGCAGGTCTTCCCGGGTGACGGGCCAGAGCGCCGCGGCCTCGCCGAGGCCTCTCGCCTGGCCGCCCGCTCGGTCCGACACCCGAACTTCGATCAGCGCCGCGCGGGTCTCGTCCACGCGCGCCGTCGCGATGACGAAGGGAAGAAGGAGGGGCACCCGGAGCGGGCGCGCGGTGAGCGACTCTATGATCACGCCGGATCTCATACCATCATGCTCGAGATAGAACAGAAGCCGGTGGAGCCCGCGGTGCTAGAGCCTCTTCATCGGTAGTTCCTTGGTTGGCGTGTCGCCATGTGATCCTCCTTCGGTGCAAAATACGCACATGGCAATGTCTCTTGCTTTGTCCTACATTAAGCCTTGAGCCCCGGAATCCTCTCCAAAATTTGCAAGCTACAGGCCTGCATGGATCTTCGAGGCTCTACCCATGGTTCATTTTCCAAAAGCGGAGGAGCTCATGCTCTGCGAAGAAATCATGAAGTGCGGCGTCGCGTACGTCTCACCCGACGATCCTGCAGGATTTGCCGCTCGGAGGATGCTGAACGAAAATATCGGCTTTCTCCCGATCTGCGACGGGTCGATGAGGGTCCTCGGCACACTCACCGATCGGGACATCGCCATTCGTCTGGTCGCAGAGGACCGCCCGGCGAGCACCCCGGTCAAGGAGATCATGACCCAGGAGGTGGTCGCCTGCTGGCCGACGGACGATGTGCGCAGAGCGGAGCAGCTCATGGGCAGGTACCACAAGTCGCGCATCGTGTGCCTCGACGATGAAGGATGTCTGGTGGGGGTCATCAGCTTGTCGGATATCGCCCAGCGAGAGGACAACCACCGGATCGCAAAGACGATGAGGGAGGTCACCAGACGGGAAACCCACGGGTGCTAGCCCTTGTTCGAGCTCGGCTGTTGAGACCGGACGCCGGCCTGGGTCCTCCAAAAGCTGAGGTGGTCCGGATTCTCCTTGCTCGTGCCCTGCTCCGAGCGCCAAGGTGTCCGCCATGCGACGGTCGCTCCTCGGGCGCTCCCTACGTACCCTGGCGCTGGTCGGCGCCTTCTTCGGCGCCCTCGCCTCCTGCGGCAGCCGGACGGGCCTCTTCGGGGAGGAGCCTGGCCCGGCCGACGCGCGGGTGGATGGAGCGAGCGAGGGCGGGAGCGACGCAGGCGTCGATCGAGCCACGCCCGTCGACGCGCTCCCGCTCATCGACGGGCGTGTCGCTCCCGACGTGAACCGAAACGACTGCCCTGACGCCGACGCCACGCTGATTTACATCATCACGACCGAGAACGAGCTCTTCGCGTTCAACCCTCCGGACGGGAGCTTCAGGCTCATCGGTCGCATCGCCTGCCCTGCGCCGGCCGGAACGACGCCGTTCTCCATGGCGGTGGATCGCCAGGGCGTCGCCTTCGTCCTCTTCAACGACGGCGCGCTCTACCGCGTCAGCACGCTCACCGCGAACTGCACGGCCACCTCCTTCGTCAAGGATCAGGCGGGCTTCGGCACCTTCGGCATGGGCTACGCCACCGACGAGCTAGGCCCCAGCGAGACCCTGTTCGTGGCGGCGGACGACCAGAACGGTCGGGCGAGGGGGCTGGGCCGCATCGACACCGCGGGAGGCTTCCGCCTGGCGACGGTGGGCGATTTTCGTCCCACGGTCGAGCGCGCCGAGCTCACGGGCACGGGTGACGGGCGCCTCTTCGCCTTCTACACGGCCAGCCGCACGGGCCGCCCGGCCGACACCCTCACCTACGTGGGCGAGATCAACAAGAGGACCGCCGCCGTGGTCGCCGAGACGGCGCTCCGCACGGTGGAGCAGGGGCAAGGCTGGGCGTTCGCGTTCTGGGGCGGAGATTTCTACCTCTTCACCGCGCCCGACGGCCCGGCTTCGCGCGTCACGCGCTTTCGTCCCTCCGACACCTCGGTCACGATCGTCGCCAATCTGGGCACGACCATCGTGGGCGCCGGCGTGTCGACCTGCGCGCCCAACGTGCCGTGATCGTCCATTTCGTAGGAGCAGGCTCCGGAGCCCCGGATCTGATCCCGGCCCGAGGGGTGCGTCAGATAGGGCAGGCGAGGGCGCTGGTCGCGACGGCGGCAAACGCTTCCCTGGTGGCTCCGCTCCTGGCCGAGGGAGCTCATGTGGAGGAGCCCAGGCGTACCCCGGAGGCGACCGCCGAGCGCCTGGCCGCACTTGCCCGCGAGCACGGGCGGGTGGTGCGCCTCGCCGCCGACGATCCGCTGAGCTCCGAGGGGGTGGCCATGGAGGCCGAATCTCTCTTCGCCCTGGGCGTGCCCTTCGGGGTCATGCCGGGTCTCTTGCCGGAGACAGCAGCGGCGTACGCGCGGCAGCCGCTCGCGGGCAAACGAGTGCTCGTCACGCGCGCGGCGGGGCAGGCGGAGGACACGGCGGCCCTCCTGCGCGATCATGGCGCGGAGCCCTGGCTCTTCCCCGTCCTCACCTTCGAGCCGCCCGAGGACGGAGCTGGGGTCGACGCCGCGATCGCCGAGCTCGTAGCCGGTCGTTATGGCGTGGTGCTCTTCACGAGCCGGAACGGAGTCGCGGCGCTGTTCTCCGCGCTGGCGCGGGCCGGTCGGGACACGCGGGCCCTGGCGGGCGCCCTGGTCTGCGCGATAGGGCCAGGGACCGCGGCCGCGCTCGTGGAGCGTGGCCTGCGTCCGGACTTGATCGCCCGGGAGCACGTGGGCGAGGGCCTGGCCAGGGACGTCCTCGAGGCCCTGGCCGGGGCCAGGCCGCGCGTGCTCCTGGCGCGCGCTGCCGTGGCTCGTGACGCGCTCCCGGAGGCGCTCCGCTCGGCGGGCCTCACGGTCGACGTCGTGCCTGTCTACGTGACCCGCCCTGCCTCTGTCGAGGCCAAGCTCGTCCTCGTGGGGGCCCTTCGCCGGGGCGAGATCGACGCCGTCACGCTGGCCTCGAGCAGCACCGTCGAGCTGCTTCTCCAGGCGCTCGCCTCGGTGGTGGGCGAGGAGGAGGCGCGGGGGCTCCTGGGAGGGACCGTCCTGGCCAGCATAGGGCCCGTCACCACGGGGGCGGCCCTGAGGCGTGGCCTAGCGGTCGAGGTGACGGCGGAGCGCTACACCATGTCCGGTCTGGTGGACGCTCTGGTCGCCCATTTCGCGTTCGCTGCTTCCGCCATTTGACAACCAGGCGAGGTAGAAGCGATTCTGAGGCTCTGTCGCACGGATCTGCCCCATTCCCTCGGAGCTTCCCTCGGGCACCTACGGAGCCCGTGCACCCCGTCCTCTTTGAGCCCCGCCACCGGCGCGTGGTGCCAAGGTCTTCCGAATGTCTTTGAGCTCTCTCCTCGTCCAGCGCGACATCGCGACACTCCGCGAGGTCGAAGAAGCACTGTCACGTCAGGTGCTTTATGGTGGAGACCTGGTGACCAACCTCCTCGAGGTTGCCCCTGTAGACGAGGCTCAGCTTACCCCGTTGCTGGCCGAATCCTACAACCTCAATCCTGCCCCCCCGGGGGAGCTCGCTCCGTCCAGTTCGGAGGCGCGCGCCCTCGTCCCGCTGGACCTCGCCCTGGAGCACGGCATCCTCCCGATCCATGTCGGGAGGGGGGGGCTTCACCTCGCCGCATCGGCGCCTCTATCTGCCGCTCTCGAGCAGGAGCTCCAGGCCCGCGTCACCCGCCCGATCGTGCTCCGGATCTCGCCTCTCTTCCGCATCCAGGAGGCCATCGCGCGCGATTATGGCGCTCCCCTGTCGCGCCGCTACGCCCGTCTGCTTGCGCGCCTCGCGAAGGTACCCGTCCCCCGGGCGTCCGTGCGTCCGCCCCCTCCGCCCCCCGAGCCCGCCCCCGAGCCCGCCCCCGAGCCCGCCCCCGAGCCCGCCCCCGAGCCCGCACTCCCCGAGCCCGCGCTCCCCGAGCCCTCGCTCCCCGAGCCTCCTGCTCCCGAGGAGCCCGCACCCCCCGAGCCTCCTGCTCCCGAGGAGCCCGCGCTTCCCCCGGAACCAACGCTTTTCGAGCCGCCTTCGCCCGAGCCCCTGGCTCCTTCCAAGCCTCTCGCGCCCGAGGAGCTCGCTTGGCTCGAGCCTCCCGCGCCTCCTGCGCCTCCTGCGCCTCCTGCGCCTCCCGCCCTCCCGCCCTTGGCGTTCGACCTGTTGGCGCCCGAGGAGCTCGCCTGGACCGACGAGCCTGCTCCCGAACCTTCCCCGGCGCCGCCCGTGGCGGTCCGGGTCGACAGGGCGCCACCCGAGAGCGAGAAATCTCCCGATACCCCCGTTACAGGGCCTGCGTTCGTCGAGCAGGAACCCGCGGACGAGCGACCTTCGCTGTCCCCGGAGACCGTGAACGAGGGAGCCAAGGCACCTCCCACCGAGGTCGTCGCGCGAGAGCTGCCTCGTCAGAGCTCCCTGCCTCGCGCGCTGCCCTCGTCCTTCGTCCAGGGCGCCACGCTCGCTCACAAGCGCGCTGGCAAGCGCCGTCGTGGGCCGCTCACATTCGAACTCGCCAAGAAGGAGATGGACGAGGCGAGCGAGCGCGACGCGATCCTCGACCTGTTCTTCGAGTTCTCGAGGCAGTACTTCGGGTACACCGCGTTCTTCCTGGTCCAGGGTGATCTGGCCGAGGGGCGGGACGCGTTTGGCGAGGGAGCCAGCCGCGACGTGGTTGCGGGAATGGGCATCCCTCTCGATCTACCCAGCCTCTTCTCCCGCGTTCGGGACACGGGCCTACCCGTGAACGCCACGCCGTCGCGGGACGGGCTCGATCGGGTGCTGTTCAGCGACCTGTCGAGGAAGGCGGGCGCTCCTGTTCTGATCGTCCCCATCGTCGTTCGCCGTCGCGTCGTGGCGATGCTTCTGGGCGATGACGGCCCTGCCGGTGTGGCGGAGGGCTCCAGGGAGGTTGCGGCCTTCGCGGCGCTTGCCGGGGCCGCCTTCGAGCGGCTGATCCTCAAGAAAAAGAGCGAGAAATCGCGATCGACGGCGCCGACCGCCATGACCTCCTCCGAGCCTCCTCCGACGCAGCGTACGTTCACCAGCGAGGTGCCTCCCGCGGCCCTGCCGAAGGTTCAGCAGACGCCGCTCGTGGTGGCGCCTGCCCCGCGCCCCGCGCCCATTGCGGCACCCCAGGTGGGGGTCGGAGTGCAGGGAGCTCCTGGCTTCGTCCTCTCCGAACCGGCGCCGCCGCCGGACGTGGCTCGCGAGGAGCACGGCGGCGAGCCTATCCCGGCGCCCAGGGATACCCCTGACGGCGAGCCAGGCTCGGAGCATCCGGGTGGGGCAGTTCCTGTCCTCGGGGGCTCTCCCCGGGCAGTGCTGGACGAGCTACATGGCTCGCTGGCCGGCAGGTTCAGCGTCTCCCTTCACAAACCACCCGCTCCTCGCGAGCGCCCCAAGATCCTCCCCAGCGTCATCGTCGACGTCGGCAACGAGTACCTCGAGCTGGTCGAGCGCGTCGTGTCGGGTGGGGACGAGCTTGCCGAGACCAAGCTCCTCCACGCTGGACAGTATGCGATGCCCGCGATCCTCGCGCGCTTTCCGGGGCCCATCCGCGTGGATACCAGTCGCTTCCTGGAGGCGGGCCTTCCGCGTGTCAGCGAGTGCGGACCGATCCTGCGTCTCATCGCGCGTCAGCGCCGAGTGGCACTCCCGTTCGTGCTCACGCAGATCGACGAGCAGGACGCCGAGCGTCGTTTCTGGGCCACCCACCTGCTCTCCGAGCTGCTCTACGTGGAGGCGATCGAGCCCGCCGTGATGGCGCTCTTCGATCCCGAGACACGCGTGCGCGTGGCGGCGCAGGGCGCGACGCGGCTGCTCGGCGAGGTCTATCCGACCTTTGTTGTCGAGCGGCTGGCGCGGGTCCTGGTCGAGGTGCCTCCCTCTCAGGTGCGCCGTATCATCACCCTGGGGGCCCTGGGTGAGGTTCGCGATCCGGGGGCTGTACCGCACCTGATCCCCCGCCTGGCCGATCCGATGCCCGAGATCTCCGCGGCTGCACGGGAGAGCTTGGTGCTCCTGACAAGGCAGGACTTTGGCCTGCACGTCGCGCACTGGACCGAATGGTTCAACGAGAACCGCGACAAGCAACGGGTGGAGTGGCTCATCGAAGCCCTTTCGCACTCCTCGGCCGTCCTGCGCCAAGGCGCTCTCGAGGAACTCGTCAAGATGACCAGGAGCACCTTTGGGTACCAGGAGAACATGTCCCGTCGAGAGGCCGACAGGGTCCTCGCCAGGTTCCGCGACTGGTGGACCGTGGAGGGGCGCGCCCGTTTCGGACGCTGACGGGCGGCCGATCGCCCGGTCGCTCTGCGTCCGGAGCGGTCTGGCACTGTGACCGCCGGGCCATAGATGGGCGGGCACCTCCACGAGGATTGCAGGTAAAATGCATCGTTCCTCGCTTGCCTTCGGCCCCGCGGACTTGGCCTGTTATTTGCTGTTCCTTACGACCCGCGTCTTGTCGCGGCACTCGTGAGGTGTTTGATGCCGTCTGTTCGCCTGCTCTCGCTGCTCGTGCTCGTGACCTCGACCGCGCTCGCTCCTTCGGCCCACGCCGACGGCGTGGCCGCTCCTGCGCCGCCGGCCGTCGATCTGGCGCGGTTCGAGAGGGCCGGCGGACGAGCCATCCGCTCCAACGGCGTACCCCAGGGTAAGGTCGAACGTTATGGGCACGCCGAGATCCTCGTCGCCGCGCCGCTCGCCGCGGTAAGGCAGCAAGTGACGGCCTACAACGGCTACCGCGATCTCGCCCCCGACAAGTTCAGTCGCTCGCGCGTGATCGCGAAGGAGAACGGCGAGACGGACGTGTACATGCAGGCGCCGCTCCTGAAGGGCCTCATCGTGCTCTGGCAGGTGATGCGCTTCTCACCGGTCAGAGCGCTGGGACCCGACAGCGAGAGGGTGGAAGGCCGCTACGTTCGTGGCAACCTCAAAGACGCGAACGTGATCTTCACCATGAAGAGCGTGGACGCCCGTCGCACGCTGCTCACGATCGATCTGCTCGTCCTTCCGAACATGGCCGTGCCGCAGTCGATGGTCGACGAGGAGCTACGCGACGCAGCGGCGATCGCGGTCGAGGCCATGCGCGAAAAGGCGGAGGGGCGAGGCACTCCTGGCGCGGTGGCGTCGTCGAGCCGGTGACTCGCCGCCAGCGGGCAGACAGAAACTCGTGGGTCGCCGTCCCGCCCCCACCGTCCATGCCCGACGCGGGCATCACGGGCAAGAAGGAGAAATCCGGTGTGCCACCCCGCTCTTGATGGCGCTGCACAGGTCGACGCAGGCAGGAGGGGAAGGGCCAGGCGGTCCGCAGCGCTGGTAGCGCTCGCCGGGCGATGTCGGGGGGCACTCTGAGGGCAGCGCCCAGCATACGCCCGAGATGTCAGGAGGGCAGGGGCCGGCGTCTGCACCGTTTAGCCGGGCGCAGAAGGTCTCTGGCGGGCAAGGGGGTGCGCCGGGCCGCGCGCAGGGGATACCCTCGGCGGGCGGGCACTCCCCCGGGGTGCTCGATGCGATCCTCGCGGCGCGACGGAGGCACTCGTTCCAGTAGGTGACGCGGTCGCAGCCGCACACCGGTGAATGGCGGCCGTCGGGGCACGGCCCAGAGCGCTCGCACGAGCCCGTGGGCGCGTCGCACGTCGTCCTGGCGCAGAACGACTGCGACGGGCAGTCGGCGTCGCTGGTGCAGCGGGAAGATGCTCCTTCGGCGGGCACCCTCGCCAGGATGATCTCCTCGCTCTGGCAGGCCGAGAGGATCGCCGCGCCGAGCAGCGCGGGGAGAAGCGAGCGCACGGGCATCATGGAGCCTCGTGGGACGGCGCTGCGGCGACGAAGCGGTTGGGGCCGAACGCGGTGAAGGAGAAGCCGAGCAAGAGAAAGGGGCGCGCTCTCCACGGAGAGAAGACCGCGCGGGTCGTTCCGCCTCCGGGGTCTACCACCCAGCTCCGCGACGCGAAGTCCACGTCGACGCCGAGCGAAAGGACCAGCGAAGCGTTCGTGGCCACGGCGAGGCGCGCGGTCACGCCGGGCGTGAGAACGCTGTCGACTCGAACGGTTGGTTCCAGGAGCCGGTTCTCCGGGAGCGTTGCCGACTTGGGGGTGACGGAGAGCACGTCGAAGCCGACGGAGACACCGCCCTCCAGGGCGAAGCGCGAGACCGCGAAGAGCTCGGCGGAAGGGCCAAGGCGCAGGCTCGTCGTCCTCACCTGGGCCGCGACCAAGTCGTCACCCGCCTCGAAGGGAAACTGGTAGTACGCGGACACGCCCAGCGAGGGGCGGGGCCCTCGCGCCCACGCGAGCGCGACCGTCCCTCCGACGCGAGCGACCCCTCCCGAGTTGCTCGCCATGAGCCCCGCGCCTCCGATCGTCGTCACGTCGAGCGCCAGTGGCGACGGCGTGTCTTTTACGGGTGGGCGCGGCGACGGCGCGGGCGGCGCGACAGGAGGGGCAGAGGAGGCGACCGGGGGAGGTCTCCTCGCTCGCGCCTGCTCCGCGAAGAGCACCGGCTCCACGGCCGCCTGCACCACGAGAGCGATCTCTTCGCGCACGACCGCGGGCGTCCCGGTGCGGGGCAGGACACGATCGGCACGGGTCCCCTCGGCGGCAGCGAGGACCAGGATCTTCGTGTCCTGTCGCTTGCCGAGATCCACCACGACCCTGGCCAGCAGGTCGGGGCTGGTCGGGCTGGTCATCGCGCTCCCGAGCTCGTTCGTCCGGCGCAAGCGCACGGTGAGCCCGAGGCGCGACAGGGCTTCGCGCAGGGCTTCGTCGAGCGCCGTGTCCTCCTCGGGCGAGGCGATCACGTAGACCTCGACCACGGTGCGGCGTAGGGTCCCGGGAGTGTTCGCGTCTCCGCTCTGCGCCAGCGATGGGGCCGCACCGGCGAGCAGAAGAGTCGCGATCGCTGCGACGGGGGCGAGCGCCCATGGCCACGCGGCCCACCCTCGCCCTTCGCAGAGAGCCCGTACAGTGCGGCTCAACGTCCGCCGAGGCGCTCGAGCCGCGCGCGCGCGTGCTTCGCGTAGGATGTAGCCGGAAACTCGGAGAGCAGCGCCTCCCAGGCGCGCGCCTCGTCGGCCTCGCGCCCGAGCGAGCCCAGCGCCTGAGCGCGGCCCGCACGCGCCTCCTCGCGCAGCTCCCAGCGCCCGGAGCGGAGGTAAGCGTCGAAGCTCGAGAGAGCGCCGGCCGTGTCGCCGCGATCGAGCAGAAGCCGCCCGACAACAGCGCGCGCGGTGGCGGCCTCGCGGCTCTCGGGGAAGCGCTGCTCCAGCTCGCGGTAGCGCAGGAGGGCTCCGTTGAGATCGCCCGCCTGCCGGGCTGCGCCCGCTTGAGCAAAGAGCTCGTGCGCGTTCAGGGGAGCAGGGACGGGATTTACCGCGGAGGCTGCCGGGGGAGCCGGGACATCGACCGGCGGAGCCGCAGGAGGCGTAAGAGGCGCCTCCTCATTGGGACGGACGGGTGAAGCACGCCCCGAGGCGCCGCGGGGGGCGCCATGAAGCACGGGGAGCGGAGCCCCCCTGCTGATCGCAGGCTCGGCGGGATTGGGCAAGGCCGTGTCGGGGGCAGCAGGCGCGGCAGACGCGGCAGACGCGACGTGAGGCTCCAGCGGGGCCCCCGAGGGGGGCAGGAGCGACGTGGACGTACCGTGGACGCCACGAGGCGATGGAGGGAGCACGGCCTTGGTGCCAGCGCCCTCGCCTCGCTCTCCCTCGACCAAGGTGACGGCCTGCTTCCGTAGCCACGACCGCCCGGCCGGGGTCGCGGCCGCGGCCGTCGCGACGAGGAGCGCCGCGGCGGCGAACAGCAAGAAGGTGGAGCGGCGCGCTCGCCGAGGGGCGACGACGCGGGGCGCGTCGATCTCGGAGGGGGCATCCTTCCTGTTGGGAAGAGCCGCCGTCGGCTCTTCCTTGGCCGCGAGACCCAGGGCTCCGTCGATGAGGCTGTTGAACGATGGCCGCTCCCCGCTCTCGAGCTCGTCGAGGAAGTCGTCCCGCACCATGAGCTCGAAGCGACAGGTCGTGCACTGAGCGAGGTGGGCGTCGAGGCGCGCGCGCTCCTCTGCCCCCAGCGTTCCGCGTGCTTGTTTGTCGAGGAGTTCTTCGGGATGGAGCTGGGCGACGGCGTTCATGGCGTCACATCGAGGGCTTCGATGAGGTGGGGATTGGCTTCGATGCGGCGCCGGAGCGCCTCCTTGGCGAGCCGGAGTCGGCTCCGGATCGTATTCTGCGGCGCGCCAGCGGCGGCCGCCACCTCTTCGAGCGACCAGCCGAGCATCGTCCGCAGGGCGAGCGCCTCGGCCTGTTCGCCGGGGAGCTCGTCGAGGAGCCCACGGAGCAGCTCCTTGCGGCGCACGGCGAGGGCCTCCTCCTCGGGCGAGTCGCGCTCGTCGAGGGTCGTCTCGGTCTCGGTCTTGTCGTCGTGCCTGGCGCGATCGACGCGCGTGCGCTTGCGCGCGGCCAGCGCGGCTCTCATGGCGATCGTCGAGGCGTAGCCCTCGGGCGCGCACTCGCCGCGGAACGCGGGGAGCGCCCTGACAAGGCCGATGAGCGCCTGCTGCAGGACATCGTGAAGATCGGGGTGGGTGCTCCCCAGCATGGCGCGGACGACGCGCAGCATCTGCGGAGCGACCGCCCTCAGCAGAAGCGCCGTCGCCCGAGCGTCGCCCGTCGAGGCCGCCTGGGCGAGCTGGACGTTCGGTGACGCGGGGACGACGGGTGCGTCGATACCCTCCACTCTGCGTGCCTCCGAGGTCTGTCCAGCGACCAAGAACATCTCACCTTCATGCGTAGGAGGCAGGGGGGAAAAAAGATCATCGCCATTCATTCCCCCTTCATTTTGGTAGGACATTTGGCTACATGGCTCTCGCGTGACAGCGTTCTCGGGCCGGCGCTGGCTAAGTCGAGACGGGGGGCCTCCGCCGTGCAATGCTCCGGCGATAGTCGCGAGGAAAGCCATGATGCAAGAGACGACCATCCCGATGCCCGCTCCGCCCATCGCCATCCACCAACCTCTGGGCTTCGGTCGGGTGTTCGCCGACACGATGCTCCTCGGTCGCTTCACGGAGGGTCGTGGCTGGCATGATTTCGCCTGCGTGCCCAGGGCCGCTCTCTCGATGGATCCGGCCGCCGGGGTGCTCCACTACGGGCAAGCGCTCTTCGAGGGTCTCAAGGCTTTTCACGGCAAGGACGGCAAGGTCCGGGTCTTTCGCCTGGACGCGCACCTCGCGCGAATGCAGGGGGGCACCGCGCGCCTGGTGATGCCCTCGCTCGATCTGCCGCGGCTGCGCGAACACGTCCTCGAGCTGCTGTCTCGCACGAAGAGCGCCATCCCCAGGGGGCCAGGGGAGGCACTCTACGTGCGTCCGCTCCTCATCGGCGAGGAGGCATTCCTCGGCGTTCGCCCCTCGCGTCAGTACACCCTTCTGGTGATCCTCTCGCCGGTCGGTGACTATTACGAGGGGGGGGCTCGTCCTCTTCGTATCTGGATCGAGCGCGAGGACGTGCGCGCTGCTCCGGGAGGGCTGGGCGCGGTGAAGACCGCCGCCAACTACGCGGCCAGCCTGGCCGCCGCCCAGCGCGCCAAGGAGGCCGGGTTCGACCAGGTGCTCTGGCTCGACGCCGTCGAGCGCCGGTGGCTCGAGGAGGTGGGGACCATGAACCTCTTCTTGCGCGTCGGCGACGAGCTCGTGACCCCGCCTCTGGACGGGACCATCCTGGCTGGCGTCACCCGGGCCAGCTCCCTCACGCTCCTGCGTGAGTGGGGAATGCGCGTCAGCGAGCGGCGAATCTCGATGGACGAGGTGATGGAAGCTTCCAGGCAGGGGACCCTTCGCGAGGTCTTCGGCACGGGCACAGCCGCCGTCATCGCTCCGGTCGGCGAGCTCGTCACGGGCGGCGAGCGCATTGCCGTGCCGGATCTGACCATCGACGAGGGGAGCGTCGCGGAGCGCCTGCGCGCCGCCATCACGGGTATCCAGTCGGGCGAGCTCGAGGATCGCCACGGCTGGACGACGCTGATCTCCTGAGCGGGAGTCAGGCGGGTTTGCTCGCGGCCACCAGGTGGTAGACCAGGCCATAGTAAAAATCGCCGGCCTCCTCGAGGGCCTCGAGCTCGCCGAGGAGGGTCTGGCCCCTGTCCCTGTCCAGGCGGCCCTCGGCCGCCGCCTCGTCCGCGGCCCGCCCCAGGAGATCGCGGAGGTAGGGGCACAGCCTCTCGGAGGTCCACAGGAAGGAGCGCCGGGGCAGCAGCTCCAGGCCTTCCTCGCGCAGGAGGCGTCGGAGCCGGAGGGGGAGGTAGGCGGCGCTCTGCGGCCCTCGCCTCACGAAGAGGTTGCGGACATCGGAGGCGCTCGCGGCGTTGAGGGCGTTGCTCTGGAGATCCTGCTCGACGAAGGCCAGGACGCCTCCCGGCGCGAGCCGTGAGGCCAGCGTGGAGATCAGCCGCGCGATCTCGGCCTCCGAGAGGTAAGGGACCATGACCGACGAGAGCGCCAGCTCGAAGGTCCCGCTCACCTCGGAGGGTGTCTCGGCGCCCACGTCCCAGGGAGCGAAGACGCAGCGCTCCTGCCCTGCCGAACCCTCGGCAAACTTCCTGGCCGCCGCGATCATGGCGTGGCTCTTGTCGGTGACCAAGATCCGGGAGGTCGACGTCGCCTCGGCGATCTTCCGGGCGAGCGCCCCGGTGCCTGCGCCGACCTCCAGGATACGATGGGGCTCGGGCGTGAGGAGCGGGCGCACCAGCGCCTCGAAGAGGGCCCGGGACGCGGGCGCGCTCGCCCTCGCTTCCATGCGAAAGACTGCGGACGAGGCCTCGCCCGAGGCGTCGAGGCTCGCGTAGTCGTAGGTGCCCGGGAGCTTCATTCCTCGACGGTATACCAGCCTCCACATCGGCCCGGGAGCTTGACTCCGCCTCCGGACCTCTGTCTGGTCGTGCCATGATCCCTCTTGCCCTGCGCCGGGAGCTCCTCCTTTCCTTGGTCGCGCTCTTCCTGTGCTCGTGCGGTCCCTCGAGAGGCCCTTCAACCCCCATCGAGATCTCCTCGGCGCCCAGGGACAAGGAGGCCGTGGTCCATGTCCTCGACGATTTCCACGACGCCGCGGCCAGGGCCGACGAGGCCCGCTATTTCGCCCACTTCGCTGAGGCCGGAGTGTTCCTCGGCACCGACGCCAATGAGCGCTGGGACGTCCCTGCGTTCAGGGCCTATGCGCACCCGCACTTTGCCAAGGGCAAGGCCTGGCGCTTCCGCACCGTCCGGAGGGACATAGCCTTCGCTCCCGGCGGCAAGGTGGCCTGGTTCGACGAGGATCTGGCCACCGAGAAGCTGGGGCCGGCCAGGGGGAGCGGCGTCCTCCTGTCGACGCCCTCGGGCTGGAAGATTGTACAGTACAACCTGTCGGTGACGATCCCCAACGAGCGCTTCTCCGAGGTCAGAGCGGTGCTGGAGCGCCCTGCGCCGTCGGCCCCTTGATCCACGAGGGCGTGATAAATTCGAACCTGTCGCGAATCAGGGGTCGCTGCCGACCGTCGTCTCCGTCGTCTCGATGTTCAGCTCACCGCCGTGGACGGACTCCCACCCCGTGTCGACCTCGCTGCCGCCAGCGTTGGGCTACGCGATCAAGTTCCGCCACGACACGGGATACACCACCCATTGTCGCTGCCGTAGAGGCGTAACCCTTACTCTTCGTCGTCCCCGAAGAAGACCCCCACCTGCAGCTCGATGGAATCGAAGGGCTCGGCCCGCACACGCTCTCCGCGCTCGGCGATGAGCACGTTCAAATAGCCGTCCGGGGTCCAGCGGTACACCGAGAGCGTCTCGCCTATCGGGTCGATGAGCCAGTAGTGCGGCACCTTCGCCGCGTGGTGGAGGCGCATCTTCTTGATCGTGTCATTGCTGGCGTTGGTGGGAGAGAGGATCTCGCAGATCCAGTCGGGGACGATGGTGATGGGTACCTGCACCTGCATCTCTGGCAGGCGTTCGCGCTTCCAGCCGGCCACGTCGGGGCGACGCTGCTCGGAGGGGCCAAACTGGGTGAGGACCTCGGTGGCGAACCACCAGCCGCCGGGGCGGTCCGGTGGCCCCCCCGAGCGGCGGTCGAAGGGGCCCAGGCTCCGAGCGAGGCGCGTCTGGGCGCCCCCATGCTTCTGGGAGCCCGCCTCCTTGGGGATCAGCTCTCCGCCAATGATTTCGTAGCGCTCCTCCTCGGGCATGGCCAGGAGGTCCTCCAGAGTGGCGGGCTTCTTTTGGGCTCCGACCGGGCTCATACCCGAAAGAGTAGCACGGAGACGCTTGCCCTTGAGGTCAACCCGCCGGCGGAGTCGAGCAGCAGTCGCGATCGTCGAGCAGATCGTTCGGGGTGACGATGGTCTTCGAGACCTCGCCCTTCTTGCAGTACTTCTTCGCCTTCACGTAGGCCGTGCACTCCCGGCAGTCCTCGATCTTCCAGGTGCGGATCGCGTCCTCGTCGCTGATGACGCCGACGGCCACCCACGCGCAGACGACCGGGCGGAGCTGCCAGGCGCGGAGGATCGGCTTGCCCTTCGCCTTGGCGTCGACGAGGTACCGCGTGCGCGCGCGCGCGAGACCCATCGTCGCGTGGGCGAGATGACGGATGCTCACGGTGCTGTAGAGGTTGTGCCGCTCGGTCTCCCACCAGAGCGACTCGGCCTCGGCGAGGCCCATCGCGTCGACGAGGACGGGGTGCTTCGCGTCCTTCTTGTCGGTCTTGTTGCTCCCGCTCTTCGCCATGAGCCAGAAGGCGTTCGTGACGATCCCGCTCGCGACGTAGCTGTCGATGGGCGCGCCGGGCGCCGCGTCCTCTCGCGCCTTCTTCAGCTTCATGTGGTCGATCCCGGGGCACGCGGCGACGTCGGGCTCCTCGAGGTTGCGCATCCCCCCTTCGACGACGTCCTCGGCGATCTTCGGGCTCTGCCCTCGGCCGCTCGCGATCGCCGCCAGCCGACCGAACACGTCGGAGAGCGCCTCGTTGACGATGTTCGGATCGCCCGTCTGCTGGAGGAAGCCTCCGCGGGAGTAGGCCTGCGTGATCCCGTGGTTCACCTCGTGCGCGGCGAGATCGAGCGCGCCGACGAGCGGCCGCGCCGCCTTGCCCGAGCAGGCGAGGGTGCCCCCGTTCATGATCGCGATCCTGCCCTCGCGGGCGATCCCGGGCGGCGGGCTCGCGAGCGCCGCGCCGTCCCACCCCATGTTCGGCGAGCCGGGGTGGTAGACGACGAGGCGGATCGGCGTCCCATCGCCGTCGAAAGACGCTTGCTTGTGGACCTTGCGAAAGTACGCGTCCGCGAGATCGAAGTTGACGATCGCGCTCACGGCCGCGCCCTTGGCGTCGTCGGGGACGGTCGTCTCCCACGCGTCCGACGTGGTCGACGTCACGATCCTGCCCGTGGTGAACGACATCACGCGGAGCGCCGTGTGCTCGGCGTCCCCGTCGCGCCGCAGGTCGAACGCCCCGCCCGCGTTGCGGTCAACGAGGAAGCTCTGGATCTTCCCGAAGACGTCCGTCCCGCGCCCGCCGACCGCGGCCAGGTTCAGCGCGCTCCGGCTGTCGACGATCGCGCCGCTCTCCGCGTCGACGACGACGCGCATCGGATCGCTCGTCTCCGACGCCAGCTCGACATGCCACGCCAGGCGCGCGGGTGACCGCGCCGGGTCGATGCGGAGCTCGCCCCTCGGCGCAGGGGCGGCGGGGGGATCGTAGGCCGGCTGCTGGCGGCGCGCGTCGGCGACCGCGATCTCGATCGCCTTCTGGCGATCGATCTTGGGCGTGATGGCGACGCTCAGCGACGGCGCGAAGGACGCGAGGATGTACGCGATCGCCCCTTCGTCGGCGAAGTGGACGTCGATGCCCCCGCCGGTCACCACCACGCCGCCGCGGCGCTGCGAGAGGCGCACGTGCCGGAGCGCGTTCGCGCTCGCCTCCTCCTCCACGTCGGGCAGATCGCCGGCGGCGCTCTCCATCCCGAACCACGCCTTGTAGCGATCGAGGAACGCGCGCGTCGCCTCGGCGTGCGCCTGGCCCGGCGTCGCGATCGGCTTCGGCGCGGCGTGCGGCACGAGGAGCGACGGCGCGCCGGTGATCGGGTCCGCCTCGACGGCCCACGCCGCCCCGGTGTCCGCCTCGAGACGTTTCGCGAGCTCCGCGAGCGGTGGCAGGCCGTTCGCGCCCGGGCCGATCGGCGGGGCGTCCGTCGGCGCGGGATTGTTGCCAGAGCCGCAGGCGAGGAGACCCGTGAGGACCGCGGCGACGCAAGTCGCGAACCTAGCCAGCACTCTCATCGGGCCTCCCTGGTACCTTCTACCGCGCAGGCGGAGCAGATCAACCGGGACGGCACGGGCTCCTCGCGCGTCCTGGATTTTTCGTGGATCCTGGGGCGGCTCTCTCCGTATCCACCGGGTTCTCCGAGACGCGAAGCTCATCGAGGTGGTTCGAATGCGACACTCCCATTGGTTCCTCGGACTGGTCGCGGGCGCGCTGGCGCTCGGCTGCCCCGGACAGAAGCCGCCGACCACGCCGCCCGTCGCGGCGGTGCCTGTCGTGGTGGACGAGAAGGTTAGCTGGCGCCTCTCCAGGAGCGGGGTCGGCTTCAGGCTTAGCCAGGCCGAGGAGGACACGGGCAAGGACACAGCCCGCGTCGCCGAGACGACCCCCCTCGACGAGAAGGAGACCGCGATCCTGCTCGCCAGGCTCCCTGCGCTCAAGGCCGAGCCCGAGGACACGGTCCCCTTTGCCCTGCGGGCCAAGTCCCTCCCTCCTCCCCGCCCGGGCGAGACCGTCAAGGAGCCCTTCCCCCCGCCCCCCGGGCCTCCTCTCGTGCAGCCCGGCGCCGCGGGGCCGCTCAGGATCGAGAGGGCGCTGCCCAAGGGGCCCATCCCCATCGCCCCCCACCTGACGGTCACCTTCTCGCAGCCCATGGTCCCCGTCACGTCGCACACCGAGCTGGCCAGGCTGCCGATCCCCGTCCGGCTCACGCCCACGCCCAGGGGCGCCTGGCGCTGGCTGGGGACGCAGACCGTGATGTTCCAGCCCGATCCACGCTTCCCCATGGCCACCGAGTACGCGGTGGAGATCCCCGCGGGCACCCGATCCATGAGCGGCGGAGCGCTCGCCCAGGCCGAGAGGTTCACCTTCACCACGCCTCCCGCCAAGCTCCTCCAGTTCTATCCGGAGTACGGTCCCGTCAAGGCCGATCCGGTGATCTTCATGGCCTTCGATCAGGCGATCGATCCAGGGGCGATGCTCGCCCATATCCAGGTCACCGGGGCAGGCTCTCCTCCCTTTCCCATGCACCTGGCCACCACCGAGGAGGTGGAGTCCCAGCGCGAGATCGCTCGCCTGGTCGAGAAGGCCGAGAAGGGCAGGTGGCTGGCCATCAAGCCGGATCGCCCCCTGCCGCTCGCCACCGGCTTCACGGTGACCGTCATGAAGGGCGCCCCCTCGGCCGAGGGACCCCTCCCGACCAGGGGTCCCCAGTCCCATGGCTTCGGGACCTATGGCCCCATGCGCCTCGGCCAGAAGCGCTGCGGCTGGGACCAGTGCCGCCCGGGGACGCCCTTCACACTGAGCTTCTCCAACCCGATCGCCCTGGGCGCCTTCGACAAGAAGACCGTCACGATCGATCCGCCCGTCTCCCATATGTCGGTCACCGCGGGAGGCAACACGATCTCGATCCAGGCGCGCACCCGGGGGCGGACCAGGTACACGGTGCGCATCAAGGAGGGGCTGCGCGACACCTTTGGCCAGACCCTGGTCGGCGACGTGGTCGGCGAGTTCGACGTGGGCCCCGCGGAGAGGGAGTTCGCGGTCGAAGATCGCGCCATGCGCGTCCTGGACCCCTCGTCCAAGGGCACCTTGCCCATGTTCAGCGTCAACCACGCCCAGTTCAGGACCAGGCTCTTTTCCGTCACGGCCGAGGACTTCAAGGCCTACGCCAGGTTTCGCCACGCGTGGGACAGCGAGGGCAAGACCACCACGCCCCCTGGCAAGCTGGTGGTCAACAAGGTGCAGACCACCAACACCTCCCCCGACGAGCTGGTCGAGACCCCGGTGGATCTCACCCCTGCGCTCAAGGGCGGGGTGGGTCATGTGCTGGTGATCGCGGAGCCGCTGGTCCAGCCAAGGAGGCGAGAGGATCATATCTGGTACAGGCAGTGGGTCCAGGTCACCAAGCTGGGCCTGACCACGGTGCACGAGCACGAGGAGGGCGTCGCCTGGGTGACCGAGCTCGCCAGCGGCCTGGCGGCTCCTGGCGTGGGCATAGCGATCGACGGCAAGCCCTCGGGCACCACGGGGCCGGACGGCCTCGCCAGGTTCCTGCACCCCGCGATCGGCAGCAGCGGCGACTCCATCGACTCCATCGTGGCGACCCGGGGCGACGACTCGGCCTTCATCGCCCACGGCTGGCCCTACGGCTCGCTCTACCGGGGCTATGCCATGGCCGACGCGATCCGGTGGCTGACCTTCGACGATCGCAAGCTGTACAAGCCCGGCGAGGAGGTGCACCTGAAGGGCTGGATCCGCAGGGTGGGGATGCAGAAGGGCGGCGACGTGACCCTGCCCTCGGATCAGGTCGGGCGCGAGCTCCGGTTCGTCGCCTACGACGGACGCCACAACGAGATCGCCAAGGGCACCACCAAGCTGGACGCCTCGCTGGGGTTCGACCTGGCGTGGAAGCTCCCGGACTCGGCCAACCTGGGCACGGGATCCGTGCACCTGGACCTGGGGGCCTCGTCGACCACCCACGACTACCAGATCGAGGAGTTCAGGCGCCCGGAGTTCGAGGTGTCGCTCAGGACCTCCGAGGGCCCCCACCAGGTGGGCAAGCACGCCATCGCCACCGTGGCGGCCAAGTACTACTCCGGCGGAGGCCTCCCCAACGCCCAGTCCGAGTGGCAGGTGACCAGCTCGGAGACGAACTTCACCCCTCCCAACCGCGGCGACTATGTCTTTGGCCGTCAGCGCCATGGCTTCTGGTACGGCTACCACCGGTCTCCTGGAGGGTCCGAGCAAGGCTCGTCCACCGAGCACCTCACGGGGCGCACCGGGCCCGACGGCTCCCACCGCGTCCGTATCGATTTCGACGGGCTGGAGCCGAGCTTCCCCAGAACGCTCTCGCTCTCGGCGACCGTGACCGACGTCAACCGCCAGGCCTGGTCGGCGGGGAGCTCCATCCTGGTGCACCCCGCGGACGTCTATGTGGGCCTGCGGTTGGCCAAGGGCTTCGTTCGGGCGGGAGAGGTGATCCGCGCCGACGCCGTGGTGGCCGACCTGGACGGCAAGGGCGTGGCGGGCCGCAAGGTGACCGTCAGGAGCGCGCGCCTGGTGAGCGAGCAGAAGGGGGCCGAGTGGGAGGAGAAGGAGCTCGACGTCGAGACCTGCTCGTTTGACTCCGTGCTCGACGCGAGCAAGTGCGAGCTCAAGACGAGAGAGGGCGGGCTCCACCGCGTCACCGCGCGGGTCACCGACGTCTGGGGCCGCAGGAACGAGACCCGGATCGACGTCTATGTGCTGGGCGACAGCCCCCAGGATCGCGATCTCAAGGGGGAGCATGTCGAGATCGTCTCCGACAAGAAGGAGTACGGGGGCGGCGACACCGCGGAGCTCCTGATCATGGCTCCCTTCGCGCCTGCCCAGGGCCTGCTCACCCTGGAGCGAAGCGGCGTCGTCAGGACCGTGCGCTTCGCGATGAGCAAGACCGCCGAGACCCTCGCCGTCAAGCTCGAGCCAGGGTGGACGCCCAACGTCAACGCCTCCGTGCGCCTGGTGGGGACGGCGCCCCGGGAGAACGAGAGCGGCGAGCTCGATCCCTCGCTCCCCAGGCGCCCCGCCTTCGCGACCGGTGACATCGGGCTCTCCATCCCTCCCAGGGATCGCTCGATCACGGTCAAGGTCACCCCCCGGGAGGACAAGGTGGATCCGTCCTCCCAGGTGTCGGTGGGCATCGACTTCACCCGGGCCGGAGGAGAGCCCGCCAGCCTGGCCGAGGCGGCCGTCGCGGTGGTCGACGAGTCGATCCTCGCCCTCACGGCCTACGCGCTCCCTGACCCCCTCGCGCTCTTTTACCCGGGCCGCCCCCCCGCCACCTTGGGCTTCGAGCTACGGGACTCGGTGAGGGTCGCGGCGCCTACCGAGATGAAGGGCCTTGGCCTCACGGGCACGGGGGAGGGGGGAGGAGGTCGGGGCGGCGCCACGGTGGACAGCCTGGTGGCGCTTGCCGGGGCGCCTGCGGCCTCGGCCGCGCCCGCGCCCGGGATGGCCAGATCTCTGGGAGAGAAGTCCCGGGCGGTCGTCACCCTCGCCGAGGTGGCCATCATGGGCCGCGACGACTCCTCCGGGAAGTTCGGGGCGGGGGGGGTCTTCGGCGCCAGGAACGCGTCCGCTCCCATCGCGCTGCGCACGGATTTTAGGCCCCTGGTGGCGTTCCTCCCCAGGGTGAGCGCCGACGCCCGAGGCCACGCGGACGTCTCGTTCAAGCTCCCGGACAGCCTCACGCGCTACCGGATCATGGTCGTGGCGGTGCGAGGGGGGCAGGAGTTCGGCAAGGGCGAGGGCACGGTGACGGCGCGCCTGCCGCTCATGGTCCGACCTTCACCCCCTCGCTTCCTCAACTACGGCGACGCCTTCGAGCTCCCGGTCGTCCTCCAGAACCAGACCGACAAGCCCCTCCCCGTCGCGATCGCCGCGCGCGCCTCCAACGCGACGCTGGCGGATGCCCGGGGGCGGCGGGTGACGGTCCCCGCCAACGATCGCGTCGAGGTGCGCCTCCCCGCCAGGGCCGCCAAGCCAGGGAGGGCACGCTTCCAGCTTGCCACGGCGAGCGGAGCCAGGGCCGACGCGAGCGAGGTCGACCTGCCGGTGTGGACGCCGGCGACGACCGAGGCCTTCGCGACCTATGGCGGCGTCGACCAGGGCGCAGTCGCGCAGACCGTGAAGATGCCCGGCGGGGTGGTCACCGAGTTCGGGGGGCTCGAGATCACCACCTCGTCCACCGCGCTCCAGGGGCTGACGGACGCGGTGCTCTACCTGGTCCACTACCCCTACGACTGCGCCGAGCAGCGCGCCTCGCGCGTCCTGGCGATCGCCGCCCTCAAGGACGTCCTGGGGGCCTTCAAGGCCAAGGGAATGCCCTCCACCGAGGCCATGCTCGCCTCGATGGTCACGGATCTCGCCGAGCTGAAGGCGAGGCAGAACGGGTCGGGCGGGTGGGGCTTCTGGCGGTCGCAGGACGCCTGGCCCTACGTCACCCTCCACGTGACCCACGCGCTGGCCCGCGCCGAGAAGAAGGGCTTCGCGGTGGACAGGGAGATGCGGGCCAGGGCGCTGTCGTACCTCCAGAGGATCGAGTCGCACATCCCCGCGTATTACAGCCCCGAGTCTCGCCGCTCGCTCATCGCCTACTCGCTCTTCGTGCGCGAGCTCATGGGCAACCCGGATCCGGCCAGGGCCAGGCGCCTGCTCGCCGAGGCGGGGGCGCTCGACAAGACCTCCATGGAGGCCCTTGGCTGGCTCCTGCCGACCCTGGACGGCGACCGGGCCGGCAAGGCGGACGCGGCCAGGATCATGGCCTTCCTCGCCAACCGGGTCAACGAGACGTCGGGCGCGGCGCACTTCACCTCTTCGTACTCGGACGGCGCGGAGGTGCTGCTGCACTCGGATCGCCGCGATGACGGTGTGCTCCTGGAGTCGCTCATCCGGGTCGATCCCAAGAACACGGTGATCCCCAAGATCGTCACCGGGCTGCTGGCGCACCGCAAGAAGGGCCGCTGGGCCAGCACCAACGAAAACGCGTTCATCCTCCTGGCGCTCGATCGCTACTTCAACACGTACGAGAAGGTGACCCCCGACTTCGTCGCCCGCGCCTGGCTGGGGCAGGGGATGGTCGGCGAGCACGCCTTCAAGGGCCACACCACCGAGCGGGATCGCATCGACGTCCCGATGAGCTTCCTCGCCAGCCAGGGCGACGCTCCCCAGAGCCTGGTGCTGGGCAAGGACGGCCCCGGGAGGCTCTACTACCGCGTGGGAATGCAGTACGCGCCGCGCGATCTGCTGCCGCCGGCCGATCACGGCTTCGTGATCACGCGGATCTACGAGCCTGTGGACGACCCCGGGAAGTCCCCGACGAGGGAGAAGCCCGCGGACGTCCGGCGTGACAGCGACGGCACCTGGCGGGTCCGGGCGGGCAGCAAGGTCCGGGTGCGCGTCACCATGGTGGCGCCGGCGCGCCGCTACCACGTGGCGCTGGTCGACCCGCTCCCGGCCGGCCTCGAGCCCATGAACGCCGCGCTCGCCACCACCGGCCCCATCCCCGAGGATCAGGCCAGCCGTGACCAGCCAGGCAAGACCCCCTGGTGGTGGGGCCGCTGGTACGAGCACGAGAACATGAGAGACGAGCGGGTCGAGGCCTTTGCCTCGCTGCTCTGGGAGGGGGTCCACGAATACGTGTATGTTGCGCGCGCAACCACCCCCGGGGTCTTCATGGTGCCGCCGCCCAGGGCCGAGGAGATGTACATGCCCGAGACCTTCGGCCGGGGGGCGGGGGACCGGCTCATCGTGGAGTAGGCCCCAAAGAGATCGAAGAGATCCGAAGGGTTGTGCGCCAGGCGACAGAGCGCGACCTTGGACTGTGGACGCAGGCCATGAAACCGGGTTACCGTGCCCGCCGTAACTCCTAAGACTATCCTCCCCGAAAGGTGTTCCTGATGTCTTCTCTGGGCTTTTCCTCGAAGCTCCTCATCGCGGCTCTCGTCGTCGCCACGACGGGCTGCGGCGGCGTGACCGCCTTCCAGGGCAAGGAGGCGTTTGCCATCGCTGCGACGCCACCGCCCCCGCCGCCGCCCCCCCCGCCGCTGCCCCCGCCGCCCCCGCCACCCCCGAAGGTGGAAATCCACAAGGCGGAGCTCAAGGGTGACCGGATCGATATCTCGGAGAAGGTCCAGTTCGAGGTGAACAAGGCGACCATCAAGCCAGAGAGCTTCAAGCTCCTGGACGAGGTCGCCGACATCATCAAGAAGAACCCTCAGTTCAAGAAGATCTCCATCGACGGCCACGCAAGCGCCGAGGGCGACGCCAAGGCCAACGAGAAGCTCTCGGACGAGCGGGCCAAGTCGGTTCGCCAGTATTTGATCGACAAGGGCGGCGTCAAGGCCGAGCTGCTCGTCGCCAAGGGGTATGGCGCCGCGAAGCCCATCGGTGACAACAAGACCGAGGATGGCCGGGAGAAGAACCGGCGCGTCGAGTTCCTGGTCAGCACGGAAGCTGCAGCGCCCGTTCCCGCGCACAAGCCGCCGCCCGGAGTGGCGGCGCCCAAGAAGCCCCTCAAGGCCGGAAAGAAGTGAGCCCCATGACGACCCGCACCCTCGTTGCCTCCTCGCTCCTCCTCTCCAGCCTGCTCGGTTGTTCGTTCGCGGCTCGCAGCCCCGACGACTACCGCGACGCCACCGCCGCTGTCCTCGCGACCAAGAACGAGGAGATCAAGGGCTGCTACGACGGCGTCGTCCACGCGACGCCGGGCGCCAGCGGCAAGGTCACCATCAAGTTCATCGTCGAGCCCGACAAGGGCAGCTTCTCCAAGGTCACGGTCGACAACGCCAACACCACCGCTCCCGAGGCGGTGCAGGCCTGCGTGACCAAGGCCATCGCGAACCTCGCGATCACCCCCGGCGATGTGCGCCAGGGCGACGCGACCTTCGTCTACGAGTTCTCCGCTCCCCCCCCTCCCCCCCCTCCGCCGCCGGCACCCGCTGCCGCTGCCGCTCTCCCCCCCGGCACGGCCGCCATCAAGTAAGAGGCTGTACGGCGGCTGCGCCGTCCCCCCCTGGAGATTTTATGTGCGAGGAAGTTCCCTCCTCGCACTCCTCCCGGTCCGTCGATCCGTCCCCGTCTTGCGACGACCTGCGGCCCGGCCCCGACGACCCTGGGCCAGGACCTGTCGAGGGACGGGGGAGACCATTGCCTCCTCTCCTCCCTGTAAATCGAACCACATGACTCGTGGAGGAGACGCCAGAGGTATCTCGCTGCGAGACGGCCAGGACGTTGCCTCGTCAGGTTCTGGCCCAGGGTCGTCGCCTCCTCCCTGGAATTCACACCACATTCCCTTATCCAAGAGAGGCGATCCTCGTCGGATCGCCTCTCTTCATTTTCGCTCTTTTCGCGCCTGTCGCGAGCTGGCCTTCCATGGGCGTACGCGGCGCGCGCACCCTGATAGGATGGCCCCGTGGCGGAAGAAGAGCCGAAGACCGAGGAGGCGAGAGAGAAGCGGGACCTGCGCGACAAGGCTGTGCGCGCCGCGGGGTGGACCATCGCCGCGGGCCTGGCCGCCCGGGTGCTCGGTATCGTTGGCTCGTTGGGGATCACCTATTTCCTGGATCCTGCAGCGATCGGCGACGTGCAGATCGCCGTCATTCTCTGCTTCACGGCCAACCAGTTCACCATCTTCGGATATGGCCAGTACATCGTGGCCAAGCCCGACGAGGGCTCCGGGACGGTGTGGCACGTCACCGTCCTGCACCTGGCGATGGGGGTGCTGGCCTTCCTCGTGCTGAACGCGCTCCGCTCCCCGCTGGAGGGCTTCTTCCATGCGCCGACGCTCGGCAGGTACCTGCCGTGGATGACCGTGGCGGTGATGTTCGAGCGGCTCTATTTCGTGCCCGAGCGGGTGCTGGCGCGGGACATGAATTTCCGCGGTATAGCCATCGCTCGCTCGCTCTCGGAGCTCACCTACACCGCGGTCTCGGTCTCCCTCGCCGTGATGGGCTTCGGCGGGATGTCGATCCTGATAGGCAACATCGCCCGCGGCATCGTGCGCCTCGGCCTCTTCATGAAATACACCCCTCGAGAGGCCTGGCTAGCGCCGGTCCCGCTCCAGAAGGCCACGTACAAGCGTATCCTCCGCTTCGGTCTCCCGCTCGGGGTGAGCCAGGCGCTCTCCTTCGCCAATACCCGCTTCGATAACCTCCTCATGAAGCGCCTCTTCGGCAGCGACGTGATGGGCCGCTACACGCTGGCCTACAACCTGGCCGACGTGCCGGCCGAGCAGATCGGCGAGCAGATCGCGGACGTGCTCCTCCCGTCCTTTGCCCGCATGAACGCGGAGGATCGCAAGAGGGCGATCGTCCGGGTCACCGGCATCATCGGGCTCGTGATCTTCCCTGTCGCCGTCGGTATCGGCGCCGTCGCGCTCACCGCCGAGCGCCTGATGAGGCCCGAGTGGAGGGGCATCGGCGCCATGCTCATGGTGCTCTCCGTGATGAGCGTCACCCGCCCCCTCTGCTCCAAGGCGCACAGCTACCTCCAGGCCACCGATCGCACCATCCGTATCACCCAGCTCGAGGGCTTCAAGCTCGCCGCCGTCATCTTTTGTATCCTCGCCTTCTCTCCGCTCGGGCCCCTCTGGTCCTGCTTCGGCGTCGGGATCGCGTTCCTCCTCGAGCTCTCTGCCGCCTGGTTTGTCATGGCGCGGGGCGATCAGATCCCCTTCACCGCGTTCTTCCTCCAGCTCCTGCCTCCGCTGATGGCCTGCGTGCCCATGGTGGCAGCGGTGGAGGCCACCCGCAGGGCGCTCCTCACGATCCCCGTCCCTGCGAGCCTCGCCGTCCAGATCGTGGTGGGCGGCGTCGCCTACGCCGTGGGCGCCCTCGTCCTGGCGAGGACCCCGACCCGGGAGTTCCTCGAGCTCACGCGGGGCGCCATCGCTCGACGGAGAGGCGGCAAGGAGGAGGCCGCGAAATGAAGATCGCCACCTGGAACGTGAACAGCATCCGCGCCCGGGAGGAGCGGGCCCTCGCCTGGCTGGCCAAGGAGCAGCCGGATATCCTTTGCCTCCAGGAGCTGAAGCTCGAGGACGAGAAATTCCCGACCCTCGCGTTCAAGGCGCTGGGCTACGACAGCGCGACCTTCGGGCAGAAGACCTACAACGGGGTGGCGATCCTCTCGAGGGCTCCGATCACCGAGGTGGAGCGGGGCTTCGAGGACGGCGTGGACGACGCTCAGGCCCGCTTCATCGCGGCCACGACCTCGGGGCTCCGCGTCCTCTCCGCGTACATGCCCAACGGGGAATCCATCGCCTCGGAGAAGTTCAGGTACAAGCTCACCTGGTTCGAGCGGCTCGCCGCGTGGCTGGGCCCCCGTATGGCCAGGGGCAACACGCTGCTCCTCGGCGATTTCAACGTCGCTCCAGGCGATCTCGACGTGCACAGCCCGGCGGTGCTCACGGGCTCTCTGCTCTGCTCGGAGCCCGAGCGCGCCGCCTACCGCAAGCTGCTCGCTCTGGGCTTCACCGACGCGCTCCGTCACCTCCACCCAAACGAGCGGATCTACTCGTGGTGGGATTACCGCATGCTGGGCTTTCCAAAGAACCGGGGCCTGCGGATCGACCATGTCCTGATCACCGCGGATCTGGTGCCCAGGCTCACCAGGGGCTGGGTCGACCGCGAGGAGCGCAAGGGAAAGCAGCCCAGCGATCATGCGCCGGTGCTGGTCGAGGTCAAAGGCTAAGAGCCTGTCCTTCCAAAGCTTGAGCCCTGTGCAGAGGGGGACGTGGTTCGATTCACAGGGAGGACGCGAGGAAGCAACGGCCTTGCTAAAGACGGGCGAGGGGAAATCAAAGGGTAAAGGTATCCTGGGCTCCGTGCGTACGTCGCTCTCTTCCCTGCTCTTGCTCTCATGGGGTTGCGCCAGCGCTTCTCCGCTCCCCTCGGGGCCTGGCCTGGCCGCTCCGCCGGCCCAGGCTCCGCCGGTCCAGGCTCCGCCGGTCCAGGCTCCGCCGGTCCAGGCTCCCTCGACCGAGGTCCCGCCGCCCGCGCAGGCCGCCCCGGGCAGCCCTCCTGTGCAGGCCGGCGTCCCGACCACCTGCGCAAGGAGTAGCGGCGTGTGCGTCCCCGAGCCTGCCTTCGTGAAGCGGCTCTGCGACGGCTCGTTTCCGGACGTCGCGCTGGTGCTCTTCGGCAAAAATACTCCCTTCAAGCGCCTGTTCATGAGGGGCGAGGTGGACGGGTGGAACGCCGACGGCGGCGCCAGCCCCAGGGCGCGCCTCGCGTTCGACGAGGAGGTGCTCGTGCTCCGCCGTCGCGCCGAGGGCGGGATCATCGTGGGCGGCGGCGGCTACCTGGTGATGCGCTGGGACGGGGCCTGCTACACCCTCGAGGACGGACAGGTCACGGACAGGGCGCCTCCCTCGCCAAAGAACAGCCCCGTCCCCTGGCGCTTCTACTCGTCCGGCACCAGGGACGCCTTGCTCAAGAGCGCGAGGGTGATGGCCGCTTACCAGCGCCGAGGCAAGGAGTGCAAGGGGGCCGTGAGCGGCGAGGTCACGCGGGCGTGCGAGCGGGCCGATGACGCCCTCTCGACGGCGGTCGTCCTGGAGATCCGCGCGGGGCTCGCCATCCCGGCGCCCGATCGCGTCCCCTGAGGGCACCCACCCTGGAGGCCGTTCCCTCGTCGCCTCCTGTAAATTCCCATCTCACGACGAGGAGACGGTCGGAGGTGACCCGCTCACAGGGTGCGTGCGCAGCGCCCCCCGGCGGCCCAGTACTTGCGGAGCATGGGCGCGCGGACGACCGGATAATAACCAGGCTCGCCCTGGATACGAACGTTCTGGAAGGGCACCATCTGGCCGGACTCCCAGGCGGCGCCCCGGGTCCACTGGACCCACTGGTTTAGCGGGTCCGGCGTATAGGGGCCGTCCCTGAAGACCGCGGTCGTGAAGTTCCACACATTGCCCACGATATCCGAGTGCCCGAAGGGGCCGTTGCCTTTGGGGTAGCGGCCGGGAGGCGCGACGTGGGCGCTCACGTCGGTCCCCACGGTCTCCGGAAACTCGTAGTTGTCTCCGTGGTTGGCGTAGGTGCGATCGCCGGTGGGGGCGTACCGGAAATTCCAGGGGGCCGGGGCGTTGCCCCAGGGGTACTTGGCATTTCCCCACGCGGCTTCGATCTCGGCGGGTGAGGGCAGGCGGCCTCCGTCCCAGGCGCACAGGGCGGCGATCAACACGGCGCTGGCGCAGTTGAGCGCCTTCTCGTCCAGCACGTCCTTTGGATAGACCTGGGGGATATCGCCGTAGAGCTCGCTCATCTCGGGCGGTATCCAGTAGGTGCGAGCACCGTAGCCGTTCAGGTAGCAACCATGGGTACGGGAGCCTTCGCTTATTTGCTCGTAGAGCGGCGCGGGACCCAGCTGATCGTAGACGTTGTAGTTGCCGTCGAAGTCCCTGGGGAGGAAGGCCGTCCAGGACGCGTCCCACCAGGTAGGTTTGTTGGCTTCGATATACCCCTTCACGTTGCCGTTGGTCGCCTCGACGAAGGTGCGCATACGCCCTGCGGTGATGCTGTATTTGTCCAGGTTGACGCGGCGACCCCCGACGTCGATCGGGATGGACGTGCAGCAGTCTTCCATCTTCGCCTCGGGGCCGCAGGTCACGCCTCCGTGGACCCGGTTGCAGCTCCTCGCGAAGAGGCACACCCCGCCGCCGGTGCAGACCCCGGACGTGCAATCATCGCCGCTCTTGCAGGCCTTGCCCCCCTCGCACTTGGTGGCCTCCGCGGCGCCGCACGGCCCCTCGGGCTTGGGCGGGGGCGGGGGGGTGGGGGTGGGGGGCGGCCTGGGTGGGGCGGGCGGGGTGGTGGGAGCGGATGGAGCGGATGTAGTGGACGGGACAACAGGGACAGGGTCCAGCCCCGAGACTTCCACGCCGCAGGCGGAGACCGCCGCCGAGAACAACGAGAGGAGACCCAGAGCGACGGACCTTCGGAGCATGCCCTCCGAGATAGCACCGAGCGTGCCACAAGGAAGGGCCGAAAAATCAGGTGTTTTGCTGGGTCTGTGCCGACAAGGGCGTGAGCATCTGGCACAGATGTGCATTTTCTTGCTGTGCGAGCGTCGTCGGGCCCGGCGCCCGTCGACCCTTACCTTATCGTTAGTCTCGTTCCAGGAAACGGATGTGTTCGGCTGCAGCGAGTTCGACGGTTCGATGACAGCGCGGGCGCCAGCGCCAACCGCGTGACGCTCAGGCCGGAGTTTCATGCACTTAGGCGATTGAAGTGATTGGTACGGGCTCTGCACAAGAGCTCGATATGAAGAACAAGACCAAAGACAACCCAAGAAGCCTCTCCTCGAGCGCCAAGAAAGCGTCACTCCTCCTGGGCGTCGTCTCGCTGTCCGCGGCCGGCTGCGCCCCCCCGCTCCCTGCCGTGAGCGTGGTGCCCCTCGTGAGCCTGTCGGGGCATGACTTGCAGGGCTCCGTCGAGAACGCCCTGCGAGAGCGTCCCGAGTCGTCGACCTCGAGGGAGGCCTTCGAACTCTTTCAGGAGCGGTGCGTGGAGTTCGACGCGGCCTCGTGCAGCGAGCTGGGCGTGGTCTACGAGATAGGGATCGCCGTCCCCAAGAACGCCTCTACAGCCGCGACCCTCTATCGCCGGGCATGCTCCCTTGGCAACGCGAGGGGCTGCACCAACCTGGGAGTGCTCGAGGCCTCCGGCGCGCTGGGGCGGCCCGACTACGAGGCCGCGCGCGTCCTGTTCATGAGCGCCTGCGAGGCCGGCGAGCGGCGGGGGTGCGCGAGCCTGGGGCGGCTCCACCGCGATGGCCGAGGGGTCGTGCTCGATCTGGAGATCGCCTCCAGGCTCCTCGATCGAGCCTGCGAGAAGGGCGAGGCTTCGGCCTGCCTCGACCTCGCGGAGCTCATCACCGCGAGCGTCCACGATCGGACGCTGGCCCTCTACGTGAAATCCTGCGTCGCGGGCGCCAAGGAGGCGTGCGATCGCATGACCGAGCCGCGGTCCAGGAGAACACCGGGCGCGGCGCTCGCGGCGCGGGCGACCTTGTCCCAGGACAAGTAAAAGGGCGTCCTTGCCGAGGGTGTGGACCACGCCCGGATCACGCAGCTTCTTGAACGACAGCGGTATACCGCCGTGAAAAGGGATCCCAAAAGCGGGGAAGCCTATCGCTGTGATGGATGGCACGAAGGGGGAGGACTCCGCGCAGTCCAGGCTCTCCCCATCGCCGACCGCTGCCATTGGTGCGCTGCCCGACCGCGGTCTTCGCCGTGCTCTCCGTGACGCCGCTGCCGATGGGCAACCCTTTTCGGGCGAGCGTGATGTAGTGTATGCGGTCCTTGTTGTTCTCCAAGTAGACAAGGTGCTCCATGAGAGCGATCTGCTTGGTGTCGGGCAGCTCGAGCCAGGCCAAGGCCAGCTCACTCTCGATGCTATCCCCCACGTGTCCCCTCGGGAATCTTCTCCCCGCGTCGGAGAACGACCTCCACACGCGGCGCGGCTTGGTGCCCCTGCTGGGCGATTCGCTTGGCCATGCGTTCGAGCGTGGCTCTCGGCGGCGGGACTCGATGCGCCAACTCCAAGTCCTCGCCGTGTTGCCGCATGTCGCGTCGCGCGTACCCATGGGCCACGTCGTAGGCCATGGCAGGAGTGGCGCCTTCCACCAGACCCGCGACGAGTTCCAGAGGCACGATCGTCGGGCCATTGCGCACGCCGACCTCTCGATAGGTGCTCCGAGGAACATCCAACAGACCATTGAGGCTGGAGTCGTGACCCGTGCCTGGCTCGTGCTCCTGGCCTTCCGCATAACTTCGCGCAGTCCACTCTCATCGCGGCGCCCGAGCAGCCTCAGCTCCCGCGCAGACCTCACCCCGCAACTTTACGTCGCTGGGTCCACCGCACATCGAACACGACGCGCTTCGCGATACCCGAAGGGGTACTGTAACTGTGGCAAGACGTGGCGCGGTAGAGGGGCCCCGAGCGGACCTGGGTCTTGGCGGGCCACGGGCATCGAAGCTTGCTTTGATGGGTGGACCGGCGAGGGCGGTTCCAGCTGAGGCGCCGGACCTCGCGGAAGAAGAGACGTGCGAAGCTCGCGCGTCTGACGGAAGAGAGCCGACGGCGTAAACACCGTCCTGTGCCCGAGCAACACGCATGGCTGTGCAGTGTGCTGCAAGGGCACTATCGGTACTATGCCGTTCCGACGAACTTTGCGGCGCTTCGGACGTTCCAGCAGGCGGTAGCCAAGGTGTGGCACCGGGTGTTGCAACGACGAAGCCAGCGAGCTCGGTGGAGCAAGAAGAAACGCGACTTGTTCCAGAAACGCTTCCCCCTTCCGAAGCCCCAGATCCTGCACCCCTGGCCCGAGAAGCGCTTTGCTACCCGTTGACCCGAGGTGGGAGCCCGGTGCGGGACGAACGCCCTCCCAGCCGCGCATCGGGATGATCCTATGGTGGTCTCCACCGAGGTAGGCGAGGTTCGAAAAATAGGGAGGAGGCACGGGCGTCTCGGATAAGGTGGAGGGCGCAATGAGCTCCGAACGCGCCCGCGAGCGAGACGGCTGGCGCGTGGTGAGCGCGCTGATCGCCGGGTATATAGGTATCTATCTTTGCCGCAAGAACCTCTCGGTCGCGGTGCCCCTCCTGCAGAAGGCGTTCGACACCACCAGGGCGCAGATAGGGATCATTGCCAGCGTCGGGACGCTCACCTACGCCCTGGGCAAGGTGATCACCGGTCCTGTCGTGGATCGCCTGGGGGGGCGTCCGGGGTTCTTGCTCTCGCTGCTGGTGGTGGGGACCTTCGGGGCCGCGGGCGCTCTCGTGCCAGGGCTGGCAGCGCTGACTCTGGTCCATGGAATCAATCGATTCGCGGGCTCGGCGGGCTGGGGGGCGATGCTCAAGCTTGTCCCCTCGTGGTTCGGCCCTTCCCGCACAGGGACCGTGGTGGGAGTGCTCAGCCTGAGCTACGTGGTCGGCGGGGTGCTGGCGACCCTCCTGGCCCGGCAGATCCTGGGGTACGGCGGGAACTGGAGGGCGGTGATGGGGGTGCCCTCCCTGTTCCTGGCGCTGATCCTGGTGGGGTGCTTCTTCACAGTCCGAGAGGGCCCTCTGGTGGCCAAGGACCCCACGGCGACAGGGGAGGCGAGCCCGGCGGAGAGCTCGGCAAAGCCCGCGGTGGTCCGGACGCCGCTGGGGGACAGGCTCCTGGATTTGCTGAGGCGCCCCCAGTTCCTGGTGACCTGCGCGCTCAGCTTCACGCTCACCCTGATGAGGGAGTCGTTCAACACCTGGAGCGTGGATTTTCTGGTGTCCATCCAGGGCGACAAGCCCTCGGTGATGACGGCGGCCCTGCAGTCGACAGGCTTCGATCTGGCGGGGATCGTGAGCATTCTCGGCGCGGGCGTGGCCTACGATCGGATGAGGCCCGAGAGGAGGCGGTGGTTCATGGCGGGGAGCCTCACGCTCCTGGCCCTGGTGCTCGCGGTGCTCCCGGGTGTGGCGGCGGCGAGCACGGCCTGGGCGGCGGCGCTGGTGGGGGTGGTGGGCCTGCTCGTCTATGGCCCTTATAGCCTGCTGGGTGGGGTGCTGGCGGTGGAGAGCGGAGGGAAGGACGCCGCGGCCACGGCGTCGGGTATCATCGACGGAGTGGGTTATCTGGCGGGGGCGCTCGCGGGGGTGACGCTGGGCAAGCTGCTCGACGTCGGTGGATATCCGCTGGGGTTCCGGGTGCTCGCGGCGGTGACCCTGGTGGCGGCCCTGATAGCGCTGGGGCTAAAGCCCCAGGCTCGCTCGGAGTGAGCGGACCATGACCGATTACGCGTGATCCGGGTAAAATTTTCCCTTGACGCGGCGCGCGATCGGCTCACAATCAAGGGTGATGGTCATGAGTCTCACGCCCTGCTGTCTTGCCCTCCAGGCCTGCGCCTGTCGAGAGCCGGCGTCGGCGCGTCGAGCGGGCCAACCCTGACCTCTCCTCGTGCCGCCGTCGGCGCCCCCTCTCTACAGACGGACGGGAAGCGAACGGCAACCACGGAGAGAAGAACATGCGCATCGGCATCATCGGGGGGCTAAGCCGCGCCAATCCTCACTACGCCCGGGTGGCCCTCGAGGAGGGGCACCAGCTCGACCTCCACGACGGGAAGATAGGTGGCCGCGGCGCCGAGTCCCTGGAGCAGCTGGTCCTGCGCTGCGATCTGGTCATCCTCATCACCGACGTGAACAGCCACGGGGCCGTGCAGCTGGCGCGCAAGCGAATGAGGGAGACCCGGCGCGAGCCGCTCATCGTGAGGCGCTGCGGGCTCTCTCGCTTCGCCGCCATCTGCCGGGAGGGACGCGACGTGGCCTGAGGCCCCGGGATCAGTAGAGCCCGAAGGAAAAGCTGAGGGCAAAGGGATCCTCGTAGGATTTCCGGGTCACGTTGAAGCCCAGATCGAAGGCGAGCGGGGCCACGGGGGTCTGGACGCGGATGCCCGTGCCCACGGCGACCCGCAGAGGGAAGCCGTTGGAGAATGGATATTTGGGGTCGACCCAGAGGTTTCCTATGTCGGTGAAGAGCACGGTCTCCAGGGGGCTCCTCACGGGGATACGGATCTCCATGCGCTGATTGACCATCAGGTTGCCCCCGTTCACCGGCTGGCTGGCAGCAGTGAACTTGCTGGGATCCGAGTCCGGCTTGTTCTGGTCGGCCTCGATGCGGTCGATGTTGTCCTGGGGAATGAAGGCCGAAAAATACCAGCCTCGCATCGTGTCCTGCCCTCCCAGGAAGAACAGGCGATCGGGGTAGGTTTGCGAGGTCGACGTGAGCTGCTGGTTCAGCCCCACGTTCAGGAGCGCGGCGAAGCGCGCCTTGAGGGGGAGCTTCTGGTAAAAGCCGAGCTTCTGCGTCAGGCGGAAGAAGTGCCCTATCCCCTGAGGGGTGCCGTCGGCGCTGAACTGCTCGACCAGCGGGAAGGAGTCGACGTGCTCGACGCCCGACGAGAGGAGTGTGCCCTTGGTGGCGTCCAGGGGGTTGTCGCGGCGGTCCCACACGAACACGGCCCGCTGGGCGAAGGCCACGCTCTCCCCGTCCGGGAGGTTGAGCTGGCGGCCAAGATCCAGGAGGAGGTTCCTGTTGGTGCCCGCCACCCGTTGCTGCTCCAGGTACTGCTTGATGTTGTTGGCCGCCAGGATGCGGACGTTGTTGTACTCGATGCTCTGGGAGAACTGGATCTGCATCTCCCGGTTTAGCCGGATGGTGATCCCGGGGATGGCGGCCACCTTGGTGATATAGAAATCGCGGCGCAGATCGTGGATGCCCAGGCCGTCGAGCGCGGAGAGCACCAGGGGGCCAAGGCCGATGTCCGGGAACTGGAGGCCGACGGTCACCCGGGTGCCGATCCTGGCCTCGATGGGGAGCTGTGCGTAGTTCTTGCGGGCCGTCGGGTCCAGGATGAACGCGGTGGGGAGGTAGGATATCTCGGCGCGCGAGGAGAAGGCGATGGCCCGGCTAAAGAGGTTACGGTGGCCGTACTCGACCGCCAGGCGAGCGCCCTCTCCGCTCGAGAGGCCGGGCGAGAACTCCAAGTATTGCCTCGGGCGCTCCACCACGGTCACGATGACGGTCTTGTATTTCTGGGGGACGTTCGGGTCCTCCAGGCCGACCGTGACGCTCGAGAAGGCGCTCAGCGTGGAGATGCGCTCCTGGGTTTTCCTGACGTCCTCCGAGCCATAGACCTTGTCCACCTTGAGGGCGATGCGGCGCTCGATCGTCCATGGGTGTGTGTGGACGTTGCCCCTGATCTTGATGGCGCGGACGAAGACCTGCTCCTGCTCGTTCACCTGGAAGCGGACCCGGGCCCTCGTGCGATCCTGGGAGAGGTCGAGGGAGTAGCTGGCCTCGGCGTAGGCGTAGCCGTCCTTGCGATCGCGCTCGAGGAGGCGCCTCCTCGCGTCGTCGAGCTTGGCCGTGCTCACCGGCTCGCCCATGGGGAGATCGGCGGCCCTGGCCAGCTCCCTGGCAGAGAAGGCCCGCGCCCCGTAGAAGGCCGCGTCGTAGAGCTTGCTCTGGGGCCCCAGCTTGATGGGCAGTCGGATGACGACCCGGGGCTCGCACTCGATTCCCTTGGCAGGATCGGGGACGCAGGTGAAGCGGAGATCGGGGGGCGGCTGGGGGAGCGGGAGCCCTTGGGCGTCGTAGGTGCAGACCTCGGAGTCCCTGGGGAGGGGCACGGGGACGCAGCCGCCAGGGGGCGAGCCGGGGGCGCAGCGGCGACGCACGACCTGGAGGGGCCCTACCTCCGCCGAGAGGAAGCCCTCGGCCCGGTAGAGCTCCTGTACATGGCGCACGGCCCGGTCGTAGGTCTCGGGGAAGTAAGTGGTATTGGGCCTGAGATCCAGGGGAGTCGTACGGTCCCCCGCCCCCCCTCCAAGGAGGGCGTCCACCCCTCCAGGACGGGGGGACTGGAAGAAATCCTGCCCGGGGAGCTCCTCGTCCAGATAGCTGTCGATCTCGTCGCCTATCCCCTGTGGATCTCGGGGGGCGTTCGTCATCGCCCGGAGCTCCTCCTGCTTCAGGCAGGGGTAGTGGCGAGCGACCACCGCGACCCGCCGATGCTCGACGATCTTGAAGACAAGGTGGACCTTGTGTCCGTCCGCCCGTCCCCTGGACTCTATCGTGACCTCGACGTCCAGGAAGCCTCGCTTCCTGTAGAAATCCACGACCTTCTGGATCAGGTGGCCCTGGGACAGATCCGGCTCCGTGTCCAGGCCGAGGACGCCCAGGAGCGCCGAGGAGTCGTAGCTGTTGTTGCCCTCGAACCGCGCCTCGAAGACGGCTCCGGTATCCATGCGTACCCGGAGCACCACGAGGCCGTCTGCCACGACCATGTCGCTGGTCACGGTGGCCCGGTGATATCCAAGATTCCTCAGGCGCGACTCCAGCTGGGCGTTGGCCGCCAGGATGGCCAGCTCGTCCGCGCGGGCCCCGTTCTTCATCCCGTATTGCTCGGTCAGCCGGGTAAAGTCCTCGGGCTTGCCCCGGGTCACGAAGAAGACCCGGCGGCCAAGGACCCGAGGGTAGCCGGGGATCACCTCGAGCAGGACCACCGCCCGCGATCGGTCGTCGCCGGCGGCGGTGCCCAGGGCCACGTTGGCCGCGGGGAACCCGCGCCTGGCGAAGAGGGCCTTGATGCGGGCCTTGTAGACCGGGATGTCCCTGGCCACCAGCTCGCCGCCCTCGGCCAGATCGGCCTCGCGGGTGACCTCCTCGCGGGTGAGCGGGCTCTCGTGGAGCTCCGCGCGGATCGTCTCGATGATCTTCCGGGGAGAGAGCCGGATCGTCAGCCGGGCTCCACCCTTCCCGTCGTCCGAGGCGTGGGCGATGGCGTCGGCGAAGCTGCCGCTCTTGAGCGAGTCCGCGATCAGCCTGCGCACCAGGGGACCGCTCAGCTTCTCGCCAGGCGGGAGCGGAGGCAGCGCGGGGGGAGGGATGTCGGCCCAGAGGCCGTCGTCGATCGCGACGTCCACGCGGGAGACGACCTTGCCCTCCATGGCGCGGAGCGACGGGAGGGGGGCGTCGAGCTCGGGGACGAGGGGCGGCGGTCCGGGGGGGGTGGCGGTGGGGATCGGGGTGATCCTGGGGGGGATCGCGTCGGCGAGGACCTGCCGCTCCGCGCAGATCCAGAGGAGCAGCGCCAGCGCCGCGAGGAGCACGCGGCGCACGATCCCTCGGTATCGTGGCAGGGGCGGCATGGGCTCGCGTACGCTACTCGAACTCGAGGCGGAAGCGCAGATCGAGGCCGATGTTGGGGAGGGTGGCCGACGTGGGGTTGTTCACGTTGTCGGCCGTGGCCCTGATGCTGGTCGTCCTGGAGAGGCGCCACTCGACGTTGCCCCTGAGCTGGTCGTCGGTCAGCCCCTTGGTGATCGAGGCCCGCACGTCGTCGGTGAGCCTCCGCCCGACCGTGACCTGGGGCTCGGTGCGGCCCGTGCGGGGCGAGTAGGCGCTGCCGAAGCGGAAATCGTCGATGATCGGGATGGCCGAGGTGACCGCCCGGTCGGCGCCGCTGGCGCTGCCCAGCGCCTGGAAGGCGGCGGCGGTCGCGACCTCGCCCAGCCTGACCTGATCGAGCTCGGTGCGGGTGAGGCCGATGGTGAGGAGGAGGAAGATGTCCTCGCGGGAGAGCGTCGGATCCGCGCTCATGTCCAGGCGAAGATCCTCCGCGTCGCCGTAGGCGTGCATGTTGATGCGCCAGAGCCCGCCGCCCCGGCCCGAGACCGTGGCGGCGGAGAACGAGCCGCCTCCGGAGGTCGCGAAGCGCCGGTAGTCGGTGGTCGCGACGATGTCGACAAAGGGAGCGATCCTGGAGGGATCATCGAATTTGATGACCGCCTGCTGGATGTCGAAATCATTGGCCAGGAGGTGAAAGCGCCCTCCGGGGAGCGCCTTGAGCTCGCCCCGGAGGCCCACGCGCTGGTCGGTGCCGCTCACCTGGAGGCCCTGGGGACCTATCGCCAGCTGGGCCTCGACCAGGTTGTTCCGTATACGGAGCGGCGCCGTGGCCCGGACGATCAGATCGGGGCCGACCACGATGGAGTCCAGCGCCGGATCGTAGCCCTTGACCTCGGTCCGCCGGGCGCCGCCCCGGAGGGTGTTGTTGATGTCCAGTCCTATCCCCCTCGTGTACTCGAACGAGGTCAGGGTGACCTCCCCCGACACGTGGGGCAGGCGGGCGGCGCCGGTCCCGGTGGCCAGGGCGTTGAAGGTGACCCTCAGGTTGGTGTCGAAGGCCGCGGTGACGCCCTCGGCGGGCTTTAGCCGGATACCCTGGGAGAGGACCTTGGCCTCCATCACCCCGAGCTGGCTCCCCTTGAGGGGAGTGCGTCCGGTGATCGAGATATCCCCCCCCGCGAAGTTGCCTGTCGCCCGGGTCATGCGGATCTCGTCCTTGTCGGCCACGATGTCGATGTTCACGCTCGAGATCACGCTGGGAAGCCCCTGCACGGTGAGCTCTCCGTCGCGCACCTTCATGTTGCCGGCGATGTCCGGTTGGAGGGCGTGGCCCGTGATCCCCACGGAGCCGCTGAGCTTCCCCGTGGCCCGGGTGAGCTTGGGCACCACGCCGGTGAAGAGCCCCAGGTCGATGGGCAGGAGCTCGGCCACCAGGTTCAGCTTGGGGTCCTTGCTCGAGACGCGGGCGAGATCTCCGCTCAGGGTGAAGGCCCCGCGGAAGCCCGTGTTGGAGAGGATCTCGAAGGCGAGCGGTGGCAGCGCGATCCTGTCGTCGTCGTAGAGGATCTGGACGGGGGTGGGCCGCCAGGTGAGCCTCTGGGACCCTCGGAAGAACGAGAGCGATTTGGGCGCGAAGGAGACCTTGGCGTTGGCCAGATCGTCGAAGCGCAGCCGCTCGATATCCATGTCCGCCGAGAGCTCTCCTCCGGTCACCTCGGTGGGCTCTATGGCCTCGCCCGCATCCAGATCCTTGGGGGCCGAGTACGACGCGATGCCCAGGACCAGCCCCAGGTCCACCTTTCGAAAGAGGACGCGGCCGCTGAGCTTCTGGGACTTTTCACGGCTGAGGGTCAGGTTACCGAGCTCGATCTGGTGATCGAACAGATCCCCGTTGAAGATGAAATCTCCGGCGGACGATGTGTCGGCCAGCCAGGCCTCCTTGTCGAAGGCAGGGTAGATGGGAGCCTGGCACCCCGTGTGCCCGACAGGCTTCTGGGGCTTGGGGGGCGCCGGCGTCATCGCGAAGTGGACGTGGGAGCCGCCCAGCTTCTTGCCACGCAGGCGAAGGGGGGTCACGTCGGCGTCGCCGCTCACGTGGAATGCGCTCACCTTGCCGCCTATGCGAGCCACGACCGAGACGGCCCCGTCGACTGCGGCGGCGTTGCTACCAAGGGAGTCGATGCGGGAGAGGGGCAGCCCGTCCAGCGCGATGTTGCCGCGGATCTCGCCTCCCCTCTGGATCTGGAGGGAGCCGATGGCGGAGCCCACGGGGCCCTTGCCCTCCCTGTGCACCTTGTGGAGCGTCATGGAGGGCACCAGGATCTCGGCGCCCTCTATGCCTGCCTGGGGATCGTACCAGCGGTATTCGAAGTCCCCGTGGCCGTCCTCGAAGTGCTCGCCGAACAGGGACAGGGCCTTGACGTCGACCGAGGACAGGACGCTGATGAAGCCTCCTCCGCACTTGTCCTCCGGCCCCCCCAGGGCCACATGGATCTTGGCCGTGGCGCCCACCTTCCCGTCGATGGGATCGAGTCTTGGATCTTCGTCCAGGTGGAAGATGGAGAAGAGCCCGGCGTCCTTTCCGCTGGCCAGGCGCTCCCTGAGGAAGAAGCCGTTCGAGGTGACCACCGCGTCCAGCCGCATGGACGCCGGGCCCCCGAAATCGAGGCGGGCGGTCGGCATCTCGTAGCGGCTGGTGCCCTTGGTGCCCTTGATCTGGAAGAGCTCGAGCGCGAGCCCCTTGAGGGACGCCCTGCCCCCGTCGACGGTGCCGAAGGGCATACCGTTCACCGAGAAATCGGTGATCTTCTTCACGTCGCCCTCGAGGCGAGGATCGCTCTGGGTGGTCCCCACGTGGACCTCCACCTCGGCGATGCCCTGCATCTTCACGTCGCCCACGGGCGACAGCTCCTCCAGGTCGACGCGGGCGCTGGGTATGTCGACCCGGAGGCCGCCCTTGTAGCCTATGAAGACCACGCCCGCGTCGACCACGCTGCTCCCGGTCACGGCCCTGGCGTTGACGAAGCTCACCCCGTCGGGGCGCACGGCCAGGTGAGAGCGGATCTGCGCCCCGTGGACGCCCACGGCGCGCTTGCGCCTGGGGTCATCGACCGCCGAGTCGAAGACGGCGAACTCCCCGGTGTGGGCCACGAAATCGCCGTCCAGCTTGAGGGGGGTGATGGAGCCCCGGAAGGAGGGGAGGTGGACCTCCTTGATGTCCCAGAGGACATGGGCGTGCTGCGAGACCCCGAGCTCCGCCATGAGCCTGGTGAAGCTCACGTCCTTCACGTCGACCGTGGCGGTGACGGCGTCCTCGCTCGCGAGCTCGAGCGGCCTCACCTTGACGTCGGTCAGGGTGGCCATCCCCTCGGCGATGCGGACCGTGAGCCTGGGACTCTCGATCACCTGGGAGCCCTTGTGGGCCGGATCCGTGTCCTTGTGGAGCGTGAGATCGGCCTTGATCTCCTGGGCGAAGGTATAGCGATCGACCCGGACGCCCTGAGCCTCAAGGCTGCCCTTGAAGTCAGGCAGCTCCTCGGCGGAGGAGAAGCGCAGCTCGCCGGCGACCTTCACCCAGCCCGCCATGTCGGGCGTCCCGGCGATCCTCGAGGCCAGCGCGACCGGCGCCCTGACCATCACCCTCCCGTCGATCCTGGGCATGACGGCGGGCGCCTCGGGGAGCAGGATCGTCGTCTGGTGGAGTGCGATCTCGACCCGCCGGGGATCGCTCTCCGGCAGATCGCAGCCCGGGGAGGTGTCGCCCGCAGGATCCAGATCCGCGCCCCCTCGGGCCGTGAAGCGCCTCACGACGAGCTTGCTCTTCTCGATGCGGACCCTGCCGTCGACGTCGCACAGGGCGTCGTCCTCGGCGTCGACCTCGACGCGCTTCCTGCCCTTGGCGTCGGCCACCTCCAGAAGGCGGAGCCACTGGGACCGGACCGAGCCGACCCTGAGCGCGACCTCGAAGTCGGAGCCTCCGCTCCCGTCCTCCCGGTTGGCGGCGGTGACGTCGGCGTCCACGTCCGTGGCCGTGAGCTGGACGTTGTCGACGACGAAGCGCACCTCCGCGTCGCTCACCGACACCACGGCGAAGGGGGCGTGGAAGGCCTTCTTGCTCCCGCCCTCGGGCAGCTTGACCCCGAGGTTTCCCAGCTTGCCGTCCTTGAGCACGACGCGGACCTTCGGCGAGTCGACCTCGATCTGGTCGATCTCGAGTTCTCCGGCCATGAGCGCGAAGAGGCGAGGCCTGGCGATCGCGCGCCTGGCCTCGAGGAAGGGGCCGCCGCCGTCGGTCGACTCGACCCTGACGTTGCGCAGCTCGACGGCCAGAGGAAAAAAGGAGAGGCCCACCTCGTACGTGGCGATGACCCCCTGCTCCTTGGCGAGCTTGCTGGTCTCCCTGGCGACGAAATTCCGGACGAAGGGCGCCTTGACGAGCAGCCCCAGCGCCACGGGCACGACGCCCACGAGCGCGAGCAGGAGGCAGAAGCACCTCGCCACGTACTTCCCCCAGTCGCGCCGCCGCTTCCTTGGCGCCTGGGGCAAGACTGGGCTCGTGGGGGCGCTCATGGAGCGCGGCGAATGCTACCCCCTCGGGGGGTGGGTGCCCAACTCCGCGATGGCTCGGGCCGGTGGGCGCGCGGCGTCGCCCTCAGGTCCTTGCCGGAGGTGCTTGACATTGAGTGCCACCCCCCTGATGCCTACCCTCACCGACGACGACCACGTCTAGGTGAAGCTCAAGGCGACCCGGCCGACCTCAGGCAGGCGCTGGCGGCGCTCAGGAAGTAGAGCCTCTCCAGCGGCTGTAGCTCCTGGAGGGGCGTTCGTAGCTTTGACAGGGTCGATCGGCTCTTTGGCAGGCTCGATCGTGGCTTCGACAGGTTCGGTCGTGAGGACGGCCGGCGGACGAGGCTCCGGGGACAGGCAGGCCTCGCCGCCGCAGAAGGGACAGAGCGCGTCGGCGTCGCGCCGGTGACGGTCACAGGAGGTGCACAGGACGAGGGACATGCGCGCAGGGGCCTCCCACATAACTTCGCGCAGGCCACGCCCGAGCTCGCGGCCCCCGTACAGCCTCACCCCCGCCGCTACGCGGCTCCCCCTCTCCCACGAAGCGCCTCCACTTACCTTCTATCTCTCGCACCATGTAGGTAAGACAGAGAAACACCGAGAAAATGCAGCCATTTGAGCGACCGATCGGGTTGCATTTCAACGCAAAACGCTCTCGTTACTCGTCATGATCCACCGAAAATAGGTC
>SXGT01435649.1_pt1 | contig 54526 bp, 41 predicted proteins | sample 3176221 | NCBI WGS metagenome assembly SXGT01 (sample SAMN11356862, study PRJNA531348) | freshwater metagenome | isolation source: freshwater sample F1-120 | place: China: Fuxian Lake, Yuxi | collected 2017-12-25
ATCAGAAAACGAAAAGTGAGATGCTTCGCACCTTCCTCAAGATCGAAGATTTCATGCCCCATCTCCTGGCGAAATGCTTTAAGCGTCGTCCTCTTACCATCAAGTAGAACCCAAGACTGGTTCTCAGTCGATCTCGTAACGAATCGTCGCGTATTCGCAGTTTCAAATTCCAGAGTAAACTGCCAATCCGGAAGCTTCTCATTAAGTTGCTTATTCGGCTCCGCGCCAAGACAAAAATTGATGAGATATAAGAGAAGTGACTTCCCAACGCCATTTGTGCTGTGAGAGCGACTCTTATCTGTAGGATCTGATTGCTTCCCGACAATCAGGGACAAGCCGGATTTCTTGAAGCGAACCGTTCGAAAAGATGCCTTATTCGCTGAGAGTTCAAGTAGTCGCATATGAAAGTACTCCGTCCTGGCCCATCTGCACCGCTCCAATAGCAAATAAGAAGTCGATTGCTAGCACTATCGCATCGAGAGTGATAGTACCGTTAATCCCTCGCCTGACTACTTCTTGCTCCCGAACAGCCGACCATATCCCGTCCAAATCTTTTTGCTCTTGCTCCAGCACCTTGAGCACGACGGCACCTAATCCAAGTATAGATTCACTCGTTCGAACATGTTTCTGAGGCAGTAGTTGAATTATCATGAGCTTGGATCCCGGAAGACGTCGCATTTCTCAAAAAAATACGCGATTAATACGATTGCGGCGTCCTGGGCTTGCTTTCCTGCATCTGGAGCAATGTCGTTAAGGAGTCGAAAGAAGACACGATCCCCTACTCCGTCGCCCGTTAGGTTTAGTTCTCGATCCTTTGCCATTGCATCGTCATAACTCTTGGCGAGCCTGTCTCGAATATCCTTTCTCGTGAATTGTCCGTGAGAATCAAAAAATTCGTCAACTGCAGCGTTTTGGTAGTTCCCGACTCGCAAGAGGCTTGAGGCGGCAGCAATTCCATTAAATCGGAGTTTTTCATTGTAGTCTGGCACTGTTAGAAGCCCATCATTCGTGAGTGGCTTTTGATTGCTGACTAAAAAGGAAAGTATTTCTGTAAATAACCCATAGTCAATATCCGAAATGTACTGCGAACGTGGTATGACCGTCTCCAAGACAGCCACTTTGTCCGTCGCTGAAAGTTGCAAGAATTCAATTTCGAGGTCTTTCGCAAGAAATGGCTTTGCGACCGAAATTTTATGTAAGGTTTTTAGTTCCGCCAATGCGTGTTCAACCGTTGGATAAGCCCCCTGATACTTGTCGTTGAACACGAATCGGAAGTCCACGATTTTACAATCCGATTCCCAGTGTTTGACTAACTTGTCAAAATCATCTCTCGCTTTTTCAGCGGCCTTATCAACCTTGGCTTTAGGGTCTTCTGGCGCGAAAACTTGATAATAGCGACCTTCTTCAGGGATAAACCCGTCATTTCCTTGGTCGCCAATGTTCCCTTGTGGTTTTATCGGTCGAAAACGAGAGTCGCGTCGCGTCATAATGGCGATGAAGAAATCCTCATATCGTTGTCCGTTTGAACAATAAATGCGATTTTGAAACATGACGTGAGCAAAACGAAGTTGCTCAGGCGTGAGTTGCTCTTGGTCATCACTCATTCGCGTTATCCTTTGGCTGACTTGAATGGCGTGACGAATCCGTTTGATCTAAACTAGGTCGAGCTACAAGTTTACTGGGCATTTTGTTCATGTGATTCCCTACTTCACCACAAAATTCACCATCTTCCCCGCCACAACCACCGTCTTCACAATCGTCTTCCCCTCAAGCTGAGCGATGATCTGCGGGTCCGACTTCGCAGCCGCTTCCATCTCCTCTTTGCTCGCTGTCGCGGGGATTTTGATTTTGGCTCGGAGTTTGCCGTTGATTTGGACGGGGATTTCTAGTTCGCTTTCGACGAGTTTGGATTCGTCGAATGTCGGCCAGGGGTAGTAGGCGAGGGAGTTGGGGTGGCCGAGGGTTTGCCAGAGGTCTTCGGCGAGGTGCGGGGCGTAGGGGGAGAGGAGGAGAACGAAGGTTTCCATGGCCGCCTTGGGGCGCGGCTGGGCGCTGGCGAATTCGTTGGTGAATTCCATCAGCCGGCTGATGGCGGTGTTGAGGCTGAGGGATTCGATGTCGTTGGTGACGGCTTTGATCGTCTTGTGGAGGAGACGTTCCTGGGCCTCGGTCATCGGGACGTCTTCGATGGCAGGGTTGATTGTGACTTCGTCGGCGAGGTTTTCGTCAGTGATCATCCGCCAGGCGCGGGCGAGGAAGCGGTAGACCCCTTCGACGCCGTTCATCTGCCACGGTTTGGTGGCATCGAGCGGGCCCATGAACATTTCGTAAAGGCGGAGCGCGTCGGCGCCGTATTGCTCGACGACGTCATCGGGGTTGATGACGTTGCCGCGGGACTTGGACATCTTCTCAGAGCGGATCGTGACTTGGAAATCTGTACCGATGATGTACTGCTTCCCGCCACGAGGCTCGATCTTTTCTTTCGGCAATTCGACTTCAATGAGTTTCGCGCCGTTACGGGTGTCCTCGTAGATATTGTTGCTTTCATCGTCAGTAGACGCGAATTTCGTAAACTCACTACTGACGAGTCCGGCGGCAACGGGATCATTCAGCGCATGCCCTGAGAATTTCTCTGGGGCGTAGGTGAAGTACGACGCTTCGCCGAGGATCATCCCCTGGTTGACGAGTTTCTGGAACGGCTCGGGGCGGGAGAGGTAGCCGAGGTCGAAGAGGACTTTGTGCCAGAAGCGGGAGTAGAGGAGGTGAAGGACGGCGTGTTCGGCGCCGCCGATGTAGAGGTCGACGGGGAGCCAGTATTTTTCGAGTTCGGGGTCGATGAAGTTATCGGGGTTTTTGTTGTCGGCGAAGCGGATGTAGTACCAGCACGACCCGGCCCATTGGGGCATGGAGTTGGTTTCGCGGACGAGTTTGACGCCGTCGGTGTCGGTCTTATAAAGCCATTCCTGCGGCGCCCAGGAGAGAGGAGGATCGGGGGTCCCTTTGGGTTTGAAGTCGTCCATATCGGGCGGGACGACGGGGAGCTGGTCAAGCGGGACAGTGCGGATGAGGCCGGTGGGGTTGCCGTGGTCGTCGAGTTCATGCCAGAGCGGGAACGGCTCGCCCCAGTAGCGCTGACGGGAGAAGAGCCAGTCGCGGAGACGGTAGTTGATGGCTTGTCGCCCGAGGCCGGATTCAGCCAGCCAGGCGGTGATTTTCGTTTTGACTTCGGCTGTCGGGAGGCCGGTGAATTCGCCGGAGTTGATGGCGAAGCCTTCGGCGGTGAAGCCGATCGGATCGGAGTTGTCGGGCGGTTGCACGACGGGAACGACCGGCAGCTTAAACGCATGGGCGAATTCTAAGTCGCGCGAGTCGTGGGCCGGGACGGCCATGATGGCGCCGGTGCCATAGGTGCTGAGGACGTAGTCAGCGACCCAGATCGGGATGGGCTGGCCGTTGACGGGGTTGATGGCGTAGGACCCTGTGAAGACGCCGGTCTTGGTTTTGGCGAGGTCGGTGCGGTCGAGGTCGCTCTTGAGAGCGGCTTGCTGGCGGTAGGTTTCGACGGCGGGTTTCTGGTCGTCGGTGGTGAGTTCGTCGATGAGGAGGTGCTCAGGGGCGATGACCATGTAGGTCGCGCCGAAGAGGGTATCGGGGCGAGTAGTGTAGACCCGGAGGACGTTCTGGTCGGGGGAAGTGGGGAAGCCGGTTCTGGAGCGGGTGGATTTGAAGAGGTGGAAGTCTTTTTCGAGATCAGCAGAAGACAGGGGGTTCACACCCCCCGCTCGCCTGGGAGCAAGGGGGAAGTCGACTTCGGCGCCAATGCTGCGGCCGATCCAGTTGCGTTGGAGGGCTTTGACGGATTCGGGCCAGTCGAGGGGTTCGAGTTCGTTGATGAGGCGTTCGGCGTAGGCGGTGATGCGGAGCATCCATTGACGCAATGGGCGACGTTCGACGGGGAAGTTGCCACGGTCGCTGCGGCCATCGGCGGTCACTTCTTCGTTGGCGAGGACGGTCCCGAGTTCAGGACACCAGTTGACGGGGGCAAACGACTGGTAGGCGAGGCGGTTTTCGTCCTGGTAGCGACGGACTGCTTCTGTGCCCTGGGCGGTGACTTCTTCAGGGATGGGGAGTTCGGCGATGGGGCGACCTTTGCCGGTGCGCTGGAGGCCATCGGGGCCGGTCCAGGTGAAGGTCGGGTCGTACCAGGTGTCGTAGAGCTTGAGGAAGATCCACTGCGTCCAACGGAAGTAGTCGGGGTCGGTCGTGGAGAACTCGCGGTTCCAGTCATAGGAGAAGCCGAGGGATTTGAGCTGGCGTTTGAAGGTCGCGATGTTCTCGTAGGTAGTGACGCGGGGGTGGGTGCCGGTATTGATGGCGTGTTGCTCAGCGGGTAAACCGAATGCGTCCCAACCCATGGGGTGGAGGACGTGCTTGCCTTTCATGCGGGAGTAGCGGCAGACGATGTCGGTCGCGGTGTAACCTTCGGGGTGGCCGACGTGAAGACCTGAACCGGAGGGGTACGGGAACATGTCGAGGACGTAGAGTTTGCCGTTGTTGTCTTTTTTCGGCTCGGCAGAGGTGGCAAAGGTTTGATGCTGGTCCCAGTAGGCCTGCCATTTGGGTTCGACGGATTTTGGGTTATAGCGTGGCATTGTTCTTGTCTGACTAGGGAAAGGTGAGGATAATGAGTCGGTTTGTGGGGAGTCATAAGTTTTGAGTCGTGAGTCATGAGGTTTTTACCTGAAGGCTTTTCCTCGTGACTCATGACTCAAGCCTCATAACTTGCGTGAGACGTTCAGTTTAGTGATGACAGCGAGTTTTGCCAAACCGTTCGCGGCGGGGTGGCTGGAGTGAATGACGGAATGAGAAATCGGGCCAGCTGGATTTTGATGACGATCGTGGGACTGGTGATCTCGGGAGGCCTGCTGGGGCGGGCGGAGGAGATCAAGCGGGACCCGAAAGTCGATCTGGCGGTCGGCAAGGCGCTCGATTTTCTGGCTCGGGAACAGCGCAGGCAGGGGTACTGGGAAGCCAACGGCGGACAGTACCGCATTGCAATGACTGCTCTGGCCGGGACAGCAATGCTGTGTGACGGATCGACGACGACGCGGGGGCGATATGCCAAGAACGTGCGTCTGGCGGTGGATTATCTGCTCGACTCCGCTCAGCCATCGGGGTTGATTGGTTACACGAACGACTATCACTACACCTACGGGCATGGGTTTTCGATGTTGTTCCTGTCGCAGATTCTGGGCGAGGAGGAAGACAAGGATCGACGTGAGCGTCTGAAAATCGTGTTGACGAATGCGGTCGCGTTTTCAGCCAAGGCGCAGACGAGCCGGGGTGGATGGGGGTATGTCTCGGCGAAGGATGGGGGAGACTTCGACGAGGGGTCGACCTGTATCACGCAGGTGCAGGGGTTGAGGGCGTGTCGCAATGCGGGGATTCCGGTGCCCAAGGAGATCATCGATAAAGCGAAGAAGTACATCCAGGACTGCACGACAGCGGATGGGGGTGTGCAGTATTCGATCAAGGGGGGCGGGGCACGTCCGCCGATCACGGCCGCGGCGATCGCGGCGATGTACAACGCGGGGGAGTATGAAGAGTCTGCTCACATCGACAAGATGCGGGAGTATTGCGATAAGAATGTCTGGCCCGGCGGCGGGCAAGATTACTTCGGCCATTGGCATTACATGCACTATTATTACTCGCAGGTGATGTACCGCGAGCCGGAGCAATGGTCGAAGTACATGGATGACATCGGTAAGGAAATCCTGCGCAAGCAGGCGGCGAACGGGAGCTGGAAGGACGGGTACATCGGCATCGTGTACACGACAGCAATCAATGCGACGATCCTGCAGATGGATAAGGGGTATCTGCCGATTTATCAGCGGTGAGAGAGTCAGAAGTGGCTGGAACGCAGGGCTCGCGGAGCGGAGCGTTTCCTGTGTGCCACGGCTGTATCAGCCGTGAGAACGCGCAATGAACGTCCACTTTGAATTTTGAATGAAGACAGCACGGCTGGCACAGCCGTGGCACACGTTGCAGCTGGACGGCATTTCGCGCGCTAATCTTGATGTAAAGATTTCACTTCCGTGTGGAAGCCGGAAATCGTCTTAACAAAGTTGGAGGGGAAGGTATGCTTCCCGGTCGCAGGGTGATGTGCGCCCTGCTGGACTGAATCACGCCTCGCTGGTCCGCACAGCGGACCCTACGGATACTTATGGAACCCCTTCGTCGAACATGGACGCAATTCTCGGAGCTGTTTGGGGCGATGTCCCTGTCACAGCGAGGGACGCTCATTGGCATCACGCTGATGCTGCTGGCGGGGTTTGCCTGGTTGATGGTTCAGGGGCAAACGCGATCGAATTTCGTTCCGGTTTCCGTCGGCAAGTCGTTTACGACCGAGGAAATCGTCCGCGCTGAAGAAGCCTTTCTTCAGGCAGGGCTGACCGATTTCGAACGCAAGGGCCAGCGGATCATGGTCCCTTCGAATCAGGTGGAAGCCTACAACGCAGCCTTGATTTCGAGTGGCTCGATGCCACAGAACTGGGCTGAAGAATGGGAAAAGCAGTTCGCAGAAGTGGGACCATTCGCAAATAACAAACAACTTGCTGATCGCAAAGAAATCGCCCGTGCAAAACTGGCCAGTCAGATGGTGGCTGCGATTCCAGAAGTCGAAACGGCCAACGTCGTGTGGGATCATGAAGAGCTTCCTGGCTGGCCTCGACGAACACGTTCCAAAGCGACTGTCTTCGTGCGTCCCAAGCCAGGACGCGAGCTATCCAGTCCTCTCGTCCATTCGATCCGCCTGTCGATCTCCGGCATGAAAGCGGATCTTGCGCCTGATCATGTCACCATTTTTGATGTCGTCAACGGCGTCGCCCATGAGATCGAAGATCCCAATGACCCGTTCAATGGCGGGATGATTCAGCGGATCAATCAACTCAAAGAGATGTACCGGGCTGAGATTCTCCGATCGATTGATTACATCAAGGGTGTTCGGGTCTCGGTTAACGTGGATATCGAACGTGTGAAGTCTGCGATCCGTCGCCAGCAGAAGATCGATACCAAAGGGGGTGTCAGTCTTGTCTCACGTGAAGACAGCAGTACGCGGACACTCAATCAACAGCCGACAAAGTCGGAACCGGGACAGAACGCGAATGGAGCACTTGCGCTACCAAGTTCACCGGGCCAGCAACGGTCCGAACAAGTCGAAGATCGTCTCACCGAGCAAGTGACTGCTCCGACCTATGAAGTCACGCAGGAAGACATCATCGGGGCGATGCCTCAGAACGTGCAGGTCAGCGTCGCGATTCCGGAAGAGTATTACCGGATGGTCGCGATCCAGCAGACGGGCCTGAAAGCGGATGCACCGAAAGAAGAGATTGATGCTGCGACGACGAAGGTGCGCGAAGAAGTCAATCTGACCGTTCAAAAACGAGTCACGCAGATCATCCCCGCTGGTACGAGAGAGAATCCTGCCACAGGAGTCGACGTCAGCTCGTTCATCGCATTTGAAAGTGAACCGCCAGTCGTTGAGACAAGTATTCTCGAAACAACGCAGTGGGCCGTCTCTCAATGGGGCAGCGCGATTGTCATGACAATCTTTGCCTTGTGGGCCATGATGGCTCTCAACAAGACCGTCTCACGCACCGCCAAAGCCACGCCACCTCCTCCCGTCTTCACACCGCCGGCTCCGAAAGAAGATGCCACCGCGGTGAAAGACAAAGACCTGATCAAGATCGATCCCCCTGACACTCGTAACCGTGACAGCCTGCAGTTCCTTGTGAAAGACAATCCTGAAATGTCCGCCGCGATTCTGAGTAAATGGATCCGCGATGCGATGTGAAAGAAGGGCTTGGGTATTGGGGCTTAGGGCTTAGCCGAACGGCTTTGCTCGCCTGCACGATCCTAAAGTCCTTCTGGGTTTTCTTTCTTCCTAACGCCTAATTCCTAACGCCTAGCGCCTTCCCCATGGATGCCATTCGTAAAGCTGCGATCTTGTTGTTGAGCCTTGAGAAGCCGTTGGCGGCTGAGGTCATGGCTCAGCTTCCGCGCGAGCATGTCGAACGGGTGACGTTGGAGATTGCTCGGATTCAGGACGTCAAACGCGACGAGCAGGATTCGGTTCTCAACGAGTTTTACGACCAGGCGAAGGACCGGACGCCGATCGAGCGCGGGGGTCTGGAGTTTGCTGACGAACTGTTGAGCCAGTCGCTGGGTGCAGAAGGTGCGGGCAAGATTCTTGAGAGCGTGCGCCAGTCGATGAACTCGGTGCCGTTTGGTTTTCTTCATAAGGTTTCCGCGGACAACCTGCTGACCTTCATCAGCGAAGAGCATCCGCAGACGATCGCGCTCATCATGTCGCATCTGCCTGCTGCCCTGGCTGCGGAAGTGTTGAGCGGGCTTCACAGCAATAAGCAGCTGGAAGTTATTCGTCGCATTGCTCACATGGAGCAGACGAACCCGGAAGTCATCGATGACATCGAGAGCAGCCTGGAATCTCGCATGACGTCGACGCTGAACCAGCGTCTGGAAAAGACGGGGGGCGTGCAGACGGTCGCACAGATTCTCAACATCACGGATCGCATGACAAACAAGACGATCCTCGAAAATCTCGAAGAAGACGATCAGGAACTCGCCGACGATATCCGACGATTGATGTTCGTCTTTGATGACCTGCTCAAACTGGACAATAAAGCCATTCAGTCACTTCTCAAGGAAGTCGAAAACTCGCAGTGGGCGATCGCCCTCAAGGGTGCCAGTGAAGAGATCAAAACCAAGATTCTCGCCAACCTGTCGCAGCGTGCCTCTGACTTGCTGAAAGAAGAAATGGCCTATCTCGGGCCTGTCCGTCTCAGCGACGTCGAAGCAGTCCAGCAGCAGATCGTCGATACCGTCAGGCGACTGGAAGACGCTGGCGAGATTCAGGTCGCCGCGGCGGGTGAGGGAGATCAGTTCATCAACTAGGCGCTGGGCGATAGGCGCTAGGAGTTAGAAGGAGAGCGAAGGCTCGAAAGATTCTTATGGTAACTGGCGCGACAACTCGACGTGTGGTGAAGCTGGAAGAGCAGGGCTCTGAAAGTGCGCACGTGGCATTTAACTTTGAAGACATCCGCCAGAAGTGTGATGAGTTCATCGAACAGACACGAGCCAAAGCAGCGCAGATGCTGGTTCAGGCTCACGAAGATGCGGAGAAGGTCAAAGCCGCTGCCATGCAGCAGGGGCTTAAAGATGGCGAGAAGCAGGGACTTGCTGCGTCTGACCAGAAGATCAAAGCACAAGCTGACAAGATCGCAGAACAGAAACTCGCGACGTCACTGGCGACACTCAAGCCTGCTCTGGAGCATGCCGCTGATCAGATGCGAATTGAGTTGCACTCGATGATGACTGTCTGGGAATCGCAGATGGTTCAGTTGGCAGCTCAATTGGCACTTCGCATTACGCGTCGACAGATTGAAGTCGATCCGACGATCGTTGTCGAGATGGTGCGCGAAGTCATTCAGGCCACCGTTGGCGAAGACCGGGTGCATGTGCAGCTTCACCCTGAGGACGCGACGCTGGTGTCGACTCATTTGAACCTTGATTCCCTTTCGAAGTCGGGACAGTTGCCCGTCATGATTTCGCCGACTGATAGTTTCACTCGTGGCGACTGTGTCGTGACGACGTCTCACGGGCAAATCGATGCCCGCATCGAGGCGATGCTCGATCAACTCGCCCGCGAACTGGCAGGAGAGTGAGATCATGCCGAACGTCATCTCACCGGCCAGTATCGAACGGATGCTTCCCTGGAAATTGACCGGGCAGGTCTCTCGCATGGTCGGCCTCTCCGCGAGCGTGAGCGGGTTTCCTGCACCGCTGGGAGCGCTCTGCCGACTCGAAGTCGATTCGCGATTGAGCATCAAAGGCGAAGTCGTCGGCTTTCATGATGACCAGACAATCGTGCAGCCGTATGGAGAAATCCAGGGCGTCAGGCGCGGTACGCGCGTCGTTCTCGAATCGTCTTATCCCATGGTCCGCGTTGGGAAGAATCTTCTGGGACGCGTGATTGATGGCTGGGGACGTTTCATTGATGGCGGACCGACCGTCTATCGTGAAGACCGACAGCCACTGACCGGCAGCGAACTTTCTCCTCTCCATCGTCCTCGGATTGACCGCACACTTTCCACCGGCGTTCGCGTGATCGACGCTCTTCTTTCGACCGGCATGGGCCAGCGGATGGGGATCTTCGCGGGCAGCGGCGTCGGCAAGAGTACGCTCATGGGCATGATGGCTCGTCAGAGCGAAGCGGATATCAACGTCGTTGTGCTGGTCGGCGAGCGGGGTCGCGAGGTGCGCGAATTCCTCGAACGCGATCTTGGCCCGGAAGGTCTCAAGCGAAGTGTCGTCGTTGTTGCAACCAGCGAACAACCTGCCCTGCTTCGTCTGCGCTCCGCTCACCTGGGTTCTGCGTTGGCGGAGTACTATCGTGACCAGGGCAAGAACGTCCTGTTGATGATGGACTCGGTCACGCGTTATGCCCTCGCTCAGCGCGAGATTGGCCTCTCTGCGGGCGAACCTCCTGCAACCCGCGGATATCCGCCGAGTGTGTTTGCGATGCTGCCTCGTCTGCTCGAACGGAGTGGTCGCAACGAGCGTGGCAGTATCACTGCCTTCTACACCGTCCTCGTTGAAGGGGATGATGCGAACGAGCCGATCTCGGATACTGTCCGCGGGATTCTGGATGGTCACGTCATGCTCTCGCGCAAGTTGGCACACCGTGGACATTGGCCTGCGATCGATGTGCTGGCGTCTGTCTCACGATCGATGAAAGACATCGTCACGCCGGAACATCGGGCTGCGTCGGAAAAACTGAAGCAGCTGCTCGCTGCCTACCGTGAAGCGGAAGACATGATCGCGATCGGTGCCTATCAATCAGGCTCGAATCCTCTTGTCGATCAGGCTGTCACCATGCAGGATGCGATCCGCAGCTTCCTGACCCAATCGATCGAAGAGACGAGCAATTCGAAACTCGCGATCGACAAACTGTTCGAACTCGACCGCTTCCGTGCCGCCCTCCCGAGCCGGAGGACGCCATGATGAACTTCCAACTCGATCCACCGGAGAGACTGGAACACAGAGAGAACAGAGGTGAGCAGAGGTCGCAGAGGAAGAAGGAACGATGCGTTGCAAGCTCGCCAGCCGATGATGGGATTCACAAACACCTGCATGATATGAAGTGGTTACCAGTCCTTAAAAACTCTGCGTCCTCTGCTCTCCTCAGCGTGCTCTGCGTTCCAGTCTTCTTCCATGGATTCCATGGATGCGGAGGAGGATGTCGATGAAGAAATTCCTCTTCCGTTTTGCGGCGTTGATGAAGTTCCGCGAGCACCAGCGTGATCGTTGTCAGGAAGTCCTCGGGCAATTGATGGCGGAAGACCGTCGACTGGCGGAGGAATCGCAGTTGCGTGAAGACATGCGCATCGAGATCCTGGAAGAAGTCCGTCAGACGACTCTTGAAGGTCGGATTGATCCACGTTCTGTCGCATCGCGTCGCTATTACGCGGGCCAACTTGCCGTTGAAAAAAGTCAGTTCGATCAACAGCGACTCAAGATCTCAGCAGCCATCAAGCAGGCGCGTACTCTGCTCGCGGAAGCAGAAGCCAAGGTCAAAGCCCTCGATCGCCTCAAAGACGATCAACACAACGAACATCTCCAACTGGCCTACAAAGTCGCTGATCAGGAGATGGAAGAAGCCTGGATGGCGGGTCGTCTTGCCAGTTTGTCACGGGAGCATGACTCATGATCAGAATTCTTGGACTCACGATCGCCATCATGTCGACGTCGCTGGTGCTCACGGCAGCTGCGGTCATTGGCTATTTCGGTTCGATGGGAACTTTGACTAAATCGAACCTGACGGAGATTCTTTCGATCCTCAAAAACGATCCGACGTTGATTCAGCAAGGCGTGCCCGAAGTCGATACGACGCCGCTGATCACCAACGACCAACTCGTGGCCGAGCGGACGAAAGTTATTCTCAGTCTGACCGAGCGCGAGCGAGAGCTAGAACTGATCAAGAAAGCGATCACGGAACAGTCCGAACTGGTTCTTAAGGAGAGGACGGCTTTGGAGTCGACTCGATCAGCCTTTCTCAAACAGCTCAAGACGATCGAGGAAGAAACGATCTCGGCTGCAGCCGATCAGTCTCGCGGCATTCTCCTGAAGATGAAGCCCGAGGTGGCCGTGACGAACCTGATGGCGATGACTCCCGACGAGGCGATCATGATCCTCCAGGGAATGGGAGAGAAAGATTCTGCGAAGCTGCTGCAGACGTTTCAGGCAGGGAGCGCAGAGCAGCGCGATCGTGCTTCGCAGATCTTCCTGGCGATCTCGCGCGGTCAGCCAAAGGCAGATTTGGCTCAGCAAACGCAAAAAGACATACGGCCTGCGGCAGAGCCGACCGATAACATGAAATAGTGTCTTGCCGTCGTTAAAGTTTCACAGGCAAATTGCGCCAGGGAGTGAAGCTGGTAAAGATTGGTAAGCACGCTCTACATGATTCGGGGCGATTCAAGGATGAACGCAAACTCGCTCATCGAACGTTTGACGAGCATGGCGCTGGCGTTGCCGACTGGCAAGCCAGACAGTTCAAGCGCTGCGCAGAAAGATGGCTCAGCGGCTGATGCCCCTTATGCGCGTGAATTGCGTAAGTCACTGGAAAAGAGTGACAAAGCCAAGGCGTCAAAAACCGACGCAATCGAGAAGCCAAAGGCGTCCCATCAAGCCGAAGAGACTCCAAGCGGAACGCCTGCGCGACATGACGAGCCGACACCCCGGCATGAGGGTTCTTTAAAGGCGTCACCTCAACCCGTCACCACGTCTGACACTCCTGTTGCAGAGGAAGGTGTTCCGACTCCACCTGTTGAACCTGCAATCGATTTGATCGATGAAGCCGTTGTATCAACCACTCTGACAAGCGACGTTCAGCGGTTCGATGCTCCTGATGCGATCAGCGCGGACACATCATCAGCTTCCACATCGACCGATGAACCAGCGACCGAAGCGGACTTGCAGGCGATGATCGAATCGATCCTGCAGCAGCTTCAGCAGATCGCCAACACCCAGGCCGAGTCAACTCAGACTCAAGGGACGACCACCCCGACCGATGCAAAAACATCTGCGATCCCCACTGGTCTGCAGCAGGCGATCGTGCAGGTCATGCAACAGGCGAGTCCGGAAACACAAGTCGACGATCCAGCCGCACAGGCTCAACAAGCCATCGACATGATCGACGAGCTGATCTCACGTTTCGGCAAAGATGTCGAAGAAGATGAGGAAGACGAGAAAGACAGTGATTCGTCAGACGTCGAAGACGATCTCTCGAAAATCCAGGCTCTTCTCGAACAGATCACTGGCCAGCAGCAGGTCGCCGAGGCGCCCATCGTTGTTCCAGTCACTGCCAATGTCTGGGGTGACGTCGGAGCAGCCGGCCAGGTCGACGCGAACACGCCAAACTCTGCAGAACCTGTGAACACGCCGGAAGTCGAACTTCCAGAAATCGCAGCCGAAGCAGCGTCTGAGAATGGGGTTTTACCAGAAGCCTTCCCTCTCGAAGCCGGCGAGTTCGCCAGCGTCTCTGCTGAGAAAACAGCATCGGATGTGACGAGTGTCGATTCGTCTGTTGAGACTTCTCGACCCGAGCCAGACCAGTCTGCCGTTCGCGTCGATGCGACTTCGGTTCCGTCGCGCGTGGTGAGTACAACTTCCGGACCGGCTGGCCTTGGTGAAGTCGAAGGATCGCGACAAGCTGCTGCGATTCAGCTGATCAATCGCGTCAGTCAATCGATTTCGACCGGCGCCACGCAAGGCGAGCAATCCTTCAAGATGCTGGTCGGAGCAGGCGAACTCGGCCAGTTGCAGATTGAAGTCACGACACACAAAGGGGCCGTGACTGCGGTCATTCATGCCGAGCAACCTTCGACGCAGAAGCTTCTCGTCGAACACATGCAGCATCTGAGAGACTCGTTGGTCCAGGCTGGACACAACGTCGACAAGATCCAGGTCGAGACCTCGCCGGATGGTTCGATGTTTGAGGACTTCACACGTCAGCAGTCGTCGCAGTCATCTCAGCAGGATGATCAAAACAACGTGGATTATCCTCTGTTTGATCTCCACGCCGATGACAAGCCCACGACACCGCAGCCTGCCTCTCGCCCCTCTCGTCAAATCACCTCGCGCGATCAACTCGATATCGCCATCTAAACTCACGGAGTCCCAGCCATGCCAACCGTAACCGACAACGTCGTCTACACGCCCGGCGGACAGCCGATCAAGATCGTCGATCCGAGCGAAACTGGCTTTAACGCCATGGATTCCGAGGCGTTTCTCAAGCTGCTGGTCACGCAGCTGCAGAACCAGGACCCGTCTGCTCCGATGTCGAACGAAGAACTGCTGGGACAGATCTCCGGCATGCGTGAGCTACAATCCAGCCTGGAACTTTCTGAAACGCTTGACTCACTGGCCGCTTCCCAGGCGTACGTCTCGCAGACCCAGCTGGCCTCTTCGTTCATTGGAAAGGAAGTCACCGCATTCAAGGAAGACGGCACCAGTATTACCGGCATTGCAGAATCAGCCGTCTTTGAAGGCGGTGCTGCTTATCTCAAAATCAATGGAGAGAAAATTCCTGTCGCCAACGTGACTGCAGTCGGCGTACCGAGCGACGCTGAGTAAACAGGGCAAAGTGTTCTTACTTTTTACGAAACGCAGCCGGTGCTTTCCCGGTCAGCTTGTAGACATACGCCATGATCTCGACGAACGCGGAGTAAAGGTCCGGCGGGATCGGGCGTCCGACTTTGACTTCCTTATAGAGACGACGCGCCAGAGGCTTGCGCTCGATCATCGGGATCTTGTGCTCACGGGCGATCTCGCGAATTCTCATCGCGATCTCATCGGCTCCCTTGGCGACAACAATCGGAGCCGGGTGCTTCTCCGGGTTGTACGAGATGGCGACTGAGATGTGGGTCGGGTTGTTAATGATGACGTCGGCTTTGGGGACATCGGCCATCTGACGAGCGGTTGCGAGCTTGCGGTGGATCTCTCTGCGTTTGTGGCGGATGTGTGGATCCCCCTCCATGTTCTTCATCTCATCACGGATCTCCTGCTTGGTCATCTTGAGATCTTCTTCGTGCTTATACCACTGCCAGGCATAGTCAACGACCGCCAGGACAGCCAGCGCAACGCTTAACGTAAATGCCAGCTGCAACGTCTTCCAGGACATCAGAGAGAGAAACGAGATCGTCTCGAACTCCATCATCGCTTCCCAGGTCGCGATCTCGTAGGCGATGAAGATGATCGCAACGGTTGAGAAGACCGTGATCTTGCCGGTGTTCGTTCCCAGCTTGACCAGGCTGCTCATGGAGTAAATGCGCGTAAATCCTGTCGCAGGGTTCACGCGATTCCACTTCGGCTCCAAGGGCTTGGTCGTCATGACGAAGCCGATTTGCAGGAAGTTGGCCCCGATCGCAGCCAGGAACATCGTGCCAAGAAAGGGCAGCGAGATTTCACCGACGACATTCGCGAGCTGCCACATGTCATGCGCGAACCCATACGCATCGAGCGTCAGCGGCATCGGCCCTTCAACATAGGCACGCACTAGTTGCCCGAGTTTCTCGGTGATCGTCGGCCCCATCGTCCACAAAAGCGAGGCAGCCGTCAGCATCAGAATCGCGGCATTGAGGTCCGTCGACTTCGGAATGTTCCCCTGCTCGCGCGCTTCACTGCGGCGTCTCTCAGTCGGAGCTTCTGTTTTATCGCCAGCGTCGTCGGATGCCATGGGTGGTGGAAATTAGAAATTAGGAATTGGAAATTAGTCGGAAAGGGGAAAAGGGAGTCTCTTTGTGGATTGGTATTTTGGGATTGGCCAATTTCTAATTTCCAATTCCTAATTTCTAGGAAACCAGAAATCCGCGGAGTATTTCCAGGGAATCATTCATGGACGCCAGCATGGTTGATGTCATGCCGGTGGCCGTCATGATGAGGATGAAGAAGGCCAGCGTCGCGCGAATGGGAAAGCCCATGACGAGGACGTTAATCTGTGGAACGGTGTACCCGAGGAAGCCGAGCGTCAAACTGACCAGCGACATCGCCGCGAGCATCGGAGCCGCCAGTTGCAGCGACAACGTCACTGAGTTCTGGACAAGCAGCAAAAGGACTTCGCTAGCCCCTTCCAGTTGAAGGACCTGTCCGAGAGGAATGCTTGTGAAGGTCTGCAGTGTGATCGAGAGCATCTGCAATTGTCCGTGCATCGGAACCGCGACGAGAAAGACAGCCGTCGCCATCATGTACATGAGCTGGCCAACAGGAGCCGCTGTCCCGTTGAAAAGGGGATTGAAGATTTCCCCCATTGCGGTCCCTGCCTGCTGGTCGAACATGTCGCCCGCCATCTGCACACCCATGAGAATCAGCATCACGCCGAAGCTCAAAAAGATGCCAATCAACAGCTCTGCTGCGATCACCCATCCGAGATCAAAAATCGTCGAAGGGACCACAGGGACCGTTCGCGAGATGAGATCAGAGTACAGCGAGGGAAAGATCAGACAACTGATCACCAGTGCCAGCAACGCCCGCACATTCTGCGGGATCGACGTATGCCCAAAGTAAGGGCCGATGATCATCAACCCACTGATCCGCACAAGTACGAGCAGAAACAAGTAGAACTGCTGCATCGCCACCGGCAACAGCGCCCCAAACCCGGAGTCAACCAGGAAGGGATTCACAAGCTGGTCAACGGTTGTCGGCATGAGGGGAGAGGTTTCACCACAGAGGGCACAGGGTTACACAGAGGCTCACAGAGAGGAGTGTGATCTCTCCCAGTCTGCTCTCACAGAATATTCGGAATGTTGTTAAACAGCTCTGTCGTGTAATCCATTAGCTGCGAGATGATCCAGGGGAGCAGATACAACCCCGTGAGCACCATCGCGACAATCTTTGGCACGAAGCTGATCGTCTGGTCCTGAAGCTGCGTCACCGCTTGCCCCAGGCTGATGATGAACCCCAGCACGACCGCCACCAGCATGACCGGCGCGCTCACCAGCAGCGAGATCATCACCGAGTTCTGAATCAGTTCGGAAGCAATGTCTGGGTTCATGGGGATCGTAGTTCGTAAATCGGAATTCGTAATTCGACAGAATTCGAATGAGAACGCTGTCTGGAGATTTGCGAATTCCGAATTACGAATTCCGAATTACGCTCTCCCCCCTCACGCAATGCTCTTGAGCAACATGCTCACCGTGAGCGTCCAGCCGTCCACGAGGACGAACAACAGGATTTTGAACGGCAGAGAAATCATCGCGGGAGGCAACATCATCATCCCCATGCTGATCAGGATCGTGGCGATCACCATGTCGATGACAACGAACGGCAAGTACAACTGAAAGCCAATCACAAACGCGGTCTTGAGCTCGCTCAACAGGTACGCCGGCAACAAGATTGTCAGCGGGACTTCGTCATAATGCTGAGGCGGGCCGACGGTTGTCTCGCCTCGCTCGGCTTTCTTTTCCTGCTCGTATTCCCAGAACAGCCAGATCGCAGAATCGTTACCCGTGCGTGAAATCTGGTTGCTCATGAACTCCCGCATGGGAGCGAGGGTTCGAGTGGTAGCCGCGTTAAGTGCTGTCTGTTGTTCCGCTTTCGTACGATAGCTCGACGATGAATACGGCTTGACCCCTTCGTCATATGCTTTCTGCCACGTCGGCCACATGACCATCGCCGTCAAAAATAACGACAGGGAGATCAGCACCTGATTGGGCGGCAGTGATTGCGTCCCGATGGCCTGTCTCAAAAGTCCCATGACGATGACGATCCGCAGAAAGCAGGTCGTCATCAGCAGGATTGATGGCGCGAGACTTAACACCGTCAGCAACATCAACAGCTTCAAAGAAGACGTCAAACCGCCCGGCGACATCATCGCATCAGGATCCAGGCCTCCCAAACCATTGGTTGTCGAAGCAGGTTCAGGTGCTGGCGGAACGAGCCCCAGTGTTGGATCGTTGAACGCATTCTGCGCGAATACTTGATTGGGCAAACTGACGTTTTGCGCGAAGCTCGCGCTCGTCAGCAGAAAGACCATCAGACACGACATCACCGCCTGCAAGGCAGGTCGCTGCAGGAACAGACTAGGCTTCATAGGAACCTCGCGGGCCGGACTGGCGTTGATAGTCGAGATTCTCTCGCAGGCGATCATAGGGATCATGCGCCTGTGGCTCAGGTGTCGGTGCGAGTGGTGTATTTTGACTTTTCTGAAACAATCTGAGGAACTGCTGAGGACTCGTTGGCTCATCCTTTTGCAGACACAGCCCGGTCATGAGATCAACTTCAACAGGGTCGGTGATCTCAGACAGAGTCCGCAGCCCATCAGGCCCTGCACCAATCATGACCACTTTCGGGCCGAGCCGTACAAGATAGATCTGCTGCGTCGGCGTCAGTTGTTTGCGTCCCAGCAGGTTCAAAACCTCGACGGGCAACGCCTGCGACGAAATGCCCATCTTCTTTTTGAAGAGCCTCGCACCGACGATCATGAATGCGCAGATAAACGCCAAGCAACCCAGCGTCCAGGCGACAGACATCGTCGAACCTGGAGTGCGAGACTTAGACGCTGAGCCATCTGTTTTCGAGATATCGCCGTCGACGGGCTTGATCTTCAAGCGATCTGGTGTTGTCGATCCAGCTGCATTCCAGGGTGGAGCCTGATACTGAGTGGCGGGATTCGAGTTCGGCCATGGCTGTGTTTGAGCGTGGGCGTACTCAGTCGTCACGATCGCAATTATTGCGAAGACAATGATTAACAAGGGACGAAACATGATCGGCCCTTCTTAATCATCAGGCGTGAGAATTTCTGCGATGCGGACGCAAAAATTATCGTTGAGCACAAGGACTTCGCCACGGGCAATTAACCGCCCGTTGACGAGAACATCGACCGGATCACCAGCGAGTTTATCGAGAGGGACAACCGAACCAGATTTCAACGCGAGGACTTCCTCGACGAGCAGTTCCGTGCGTCCCAGTTCAATTCGTAAATCGAGCTCAACTTCATTGAGTGCTTCCAGTTCCATGCGGGACTGGGCGTTTATATTGGCAGAGCGTCCGAACTCCTGAAAGTTGAACGAAGAAGCTCCGTCCGCTGTTTTCTTCACATGAGGACTACCAAAACTCGGAGCCAGTGCAGCCGCCAGGTCCGCCTCGGCTTGTCGCACAAGATGTTCGGCGTGACGCCCGACATCGGGGGCGGGCTTGGGGGACGGAGCAGGTTTCGGAGCAGCAGGCTTGGCGACCGGTGGAGGCGCACCTGCACCCGAGGCTCTCAAAAGAGCTTCAATTTCATCCGGGTTGAGTAAATCGTCGTCAGCCACGTCCCTGTTCCTGACTATGCCCGGCTAAGTTTTTCAACCCGCCAGCGCGTGAGGAGACATCCTTGTTCCTGCAGGCAACTGAGGTTTATCAGCTTTTGTAAAACCTGCCAAGGGGAGTTTGTGAAACTGTTTATTCACCTTGTTGCGCATGACCGGTAGCGAAATCCGATTCTGATTGATTAACATATCAAACACCGCTTCTCCATCGAGGGGAGCGGTCTGATGTCTCTTCTCCCTTGAGGGGAGCGGCATTTCGTCTCTTCTCCCTTGAGGGGAGAAGGTGCCCGAAGGGCGGATGAGGGTGAGCGATAGGCAACTCTAAGCGCCCTTTCGCTGACCATCTTCAGCCATTTTCCCACCAGCTCAATAGGTACCCCATGCTCAAATACACATCCTTCCTCCTGCTCCTCGTTCTCGCTTCCTCTTCGACCTACGCCGCGCGTCCTAACGTCGTCATCATCTACGCCGACGACGTCGGCTACGGCGACCTCAGTTGCTACGGTACTGCATCGATCAAAACCCCCGAAGCCGAGCGCATGGCCCGCGAAGGACTCAAGTTCACCTCCGCCTATTGCACCTCCGCCACCTGCACACCGTCCCGTTATTCGCTCCTCACCGGCGAATACGCCTGGCGTAAAAAAGGGACGGGCGTTCTCCCGGGTGATGCGGCCATGATTATTGAATCGGGGCGCGAAACCATTGCCTCGGTCATGCAACGAGCGGGTTACAAAACTGGCGTTGTCGGCAAGTGGCACCTCGGCCTTGGCGGCGAGAATAAAGACTGGAACAAAGCTGTCACTCCCGGCCCTGGCCAGATCGGCTTCGACTATTCCTTTCTCATCCCCGCCACCGGTGATCGCGTTCCCTGCGTCTATGTGGAGAATGATCACGTCGTTGGACTCGATTCCAACGATCCGATCGAAGTGAATTACAAACAGAACTTCACAGGCCAGCCGACGGGAAAAGCAAACCCCGAACTCCTCACAAAGATGAAATGGCACCATGGCCACGACATGACCATCGTCAACGGCGTCAGCCGCATCGGATTCATGAAAGGTGGCAAGTCAGCGTTGTGGGTCGATGAAGATATGGCGGACGTCATCACGGGCAAAGCGGTCAAATTCATCGAAGACAACAAAGCCCAGCCCTTCTTCCTCTATTTCGCGACACACGACATCCATGTCCCGCGCGTCCCGCATCCACGCTTCGTTGGCAAGAGCGGCATGGGCCCTCGTGGCGATGCCCTGCTCGAATTCGACTGGTCCGTCGGCCAGATTCTCGACACCCTTGACCGCCTGAAGCTGTCCGAGAACACACTCGTCATCCTCTCCAGCGACAACGGCCCGGTCATCAACGATGGTTACTACGACGACGCTGTCGAAAAGCTCGGCGACCACAAACCCGCAGGCCCCTTCCGTGGCGGCAAGTACAGCAAATTCGAAGCAGGGACACGCGTCCCTTTCCTCGTCCGCTGGCCCGGCCACGTTCCCGCCAATCAAACCAGCGACGCCATGTTCTCCCAGATCGACCTGCTCGCCACCCTCGCCGACTTCGTCGGGCAGTCGTACAACACGACAACGGCAACTGATTCTCACAGCTACCTCGACACTCTCCTAGGCAAATCCGAGACCGGTCGCGATTACATCATCGAACACGCCGGCCAGCTCTCCGTCCGCAAAGGGGACTGGAAACTTATCCCACCCTCCCAGGGCCCTGCCGTCACCGCAAACACCAACTCCGAAACCGGGAACGCACAAGTGACGCAGCTTTATGATCTGAAGTCTTCACCCTGGGAATCGGAAAACGTCGCCTCGAAACATCCGGAGGTCGTCAAAGATCTCGAAGCGATCATCGCAGCCGAGCGAGCGAAGTAATCGATGATTCAGGCGTAGGGTGCTGGTGAGGCTTTGCGAACCGCACCAATTGTGGATACGAATGTCTTTCAGCCACTGACGACGCATTTGGTGCGGTTCGAAGACTCACCAGCACCCTACCCAGCGAAATGAGACCACTTCTTTCCACGTCCGTGCTTCACATCCGCGTCCGCTTTCTTCGTCCCGCGATGAAGCTCTCGACGACCATCTGCCACATGTCCTGTGCATTACAGGTCGCAGAGATCCCGCCGGTGACCATTGCGAGTTTTTCGACAAAGTTTGCAAGGTCGTGGTAGAAGTAATCCTCGATCAAGGCACAGCTCGAGACATGGATATTCTCATCGGCGCACTTTTTGGCTTCTGCCAGCGTATGCTTGAGCGTGATATCCGCTGGTGGATACAGCAGACGCAGGTTGCGACCTTCCAGGTGAGCGGTCGGCTCGCCATCAGTGATGATGATGATCTGCTTGTTCTGTGCCATTTGACGGTTAAGGATTCGTCTGGCGAACTGCAGCCCTGCATGGATGTTCGTGAAGTGCTGAGGAACGAACCGTGGCGGTGCATCCAGGTTGATCGTCAGCGAAACGCGAGGATCGTAGATACTCACCGGCTTCGGAGCAGAGTTGATCAACTCGCGTTCCGTCAACGGCGACGCGTAGCTATAAAAGCCGACGGTCTGCAAGAAGTCTCCCTGATACTTGCCACGAACGAGCGCCCCGATCGCGAGTGCGACTTTTTTCGCCTGACCATACTTGCCGTAGCGTGACATACTCCCCGACATATCGAGCAGAATGACCGTCGCGCAGCGTGTCTGGTACTGCGTGTCGTAAACCATCAGGTCATCTTCGTGGATATTGATCGGGATCGTTCGCGGGCCACCTTCCTGTGCCTGTCGCGCGAGGGCATTGCGCAGTGTCTCCTGCATATTGAGGTTCGACACCTGATCGCCGAATTCATACTGACGCGTTTCCTCGTGAATTGTCTGTCCGACACCGCGAAACGTCGTTTCGTGTCGCCCGAGAGAATCCTGTCGACGCACATCGAACAGCATCTCCAGCGACTTCGTTTCCATCCGCTTCATTGCTTTGGGAGTGACGCGGTACTGTCCCTTCTCATCTTTTTCGATGTAGCCCTGTTTGATCAGCATATCGAGAACGTCCTGGTTCTCCTCTTCGAGGTTCTGCAGATCCTCGAGCACCTCCTCGCCATAATGCATCAGATATTCTGACAGCTGGTCAAACAGCTTGTCAGCCGACTGCGGTGCAAACGGGTCCTGTCCGTCGAATTTCGTATACTCAAACTGCGCCATAAACGGGCTTCCTCTCGTAGAAACCCAATTATAGACACCGCACCATGCTCAAGGAAATTTTTGCTGCCGAATCAGCGTGGTGAACTCACGCAAACACGGTGCTTAGCGTGTCTTTCACGAATCAGCCCTCTCCCTCGGGAGGCTTCACGTAGAACTTCGTCAGATCCAGCTGGCCTTTGAAATCGGCTTCCATGAGCGCCAGTCGTTGCTCGAGCTGGCTGAAGCGCTGATCGACATGTGGCTCGAACTCCGGCGTTGATCGCCGAGGCTTGGTGCGCGGCACGGTCGGATAGCCCAGATGGCGCTGCAGCGCTCCGAACATGTAGAGCGGGTCTTTATTGCGATTCGCTTTCGCGATCCGTCCTTCCTGAATTCCGAAGAGGACCACCCGCTCGGCTGGCTGATCATCCCCTGTCTGGCGACTCTTCGCCTCGAGGTCGACAGCGTGTTGTGAGACAGAATAGATCAAGTCTGCAAAGTCGACCATCCCCAGCAGGCCGCGGATCTTGCGGATCCAGTCGACCCAGTCCTTGCTGTAAAACGGATCTTTCGACATGGCTTCCAGGCCAACGTGATAACCAAGACGATTTCGAGACAGGCTTTCAAACTGGAAAATAAACAACGCCTGCGGAATCGGATTTTCGACGGACTTGTATTCCGCTTCTTTCTGCAGAATCTGGAATCCGGTCCGCAGATCAAAGCGTGTTTTATCGGCTTCCGCGTTTTCAATCACGAAGGCCTGAAACGGCGTGAAGTAGTGCGTCAACCGCGACATGCCCGCGCTGATGCGTCCGGTATGGATCAGTTCGCCGCGGAGAAATTCGAGCGCCATGGGAAGCCGCGTTGTCGCGAGGATTTCCTCATGGATCGTTTCGAGGATTCCCTGCGCAGAAAAGCCATCATCGAGACGTTCGCAGAACGTCTGGAAAAAGTAAGCCTGTTCGACATATTCATCACGTGAAAGAAGCGTTGCCATACTGCTATTACAACAGCAACTCTCGTTGGAGAGAAGACAAAGATGGAGATTCCTCTGGCGGATGATTATGATTGTACAACTGACTCCACCTCTCAATCGACTAAGGATTCACTTCCATGACACGTTACTGGCTGCTCTCTGGTCTGTCGCTGGCCGCGCTGTTCTCCCTGCAAGGCTGCGATCAACCCAAGTCCGAAGTGAAGGTCGAACAGCCTGCCGCTGATCCCGCTCCAGCACCCGTAGCCGACGAAAAGAAAGTTCCGATCACGAAACGCCGAACATCGGAACTGGTCGAGAAAACCCAGGCGATGGCAGCCAATCCGAATTTGTATGTGACCGAAAACAAGATCACCGCCTTCGACCCGCTCAGCTCTGCTTTTCAGGGGTACGTCAACGCGGCTTCACGCGTGAACCTGATGGCTCTGAAGCACAATATGGACCTGATCAAGGCTACTGAAGAACGACATCTGACATTCGCCGAGCTACAGGAATATATCAAGGTTAACAATGTCACCATGAACGCCCTGCCCGAGTACCAGACCTATGCGTACGATGAAAAAACGGGCGAATTCATGGTACTCGAAGATGGAGCCCACAAAGAGAAGTTTTACGCGGAAGCACGAGGGGATTGATCCCTCACCAATGTCCCTGAAAAGAAGCCCGGCACTATAAAGAAAAGCACGGTGCGCCGGTTTGACCCGGACACACCGGCTTAAGGTGCTTCGCGTGGCGCTCATAATGAGCGCAAATACTATCTTGCCGACTGCTGGAATTTCCGAAGACCATCTGCTGAATGCATTATTGAGATACATTTGAGAACGACGATCTGTGTTCGAGTCGGCAGCATACTAGGTTCGTGTCAATTTAGTAAAGGAACGATACCGGAACGGTATAGAATTCTATCGCGATGCCGAAACCAGCGTATAAATCCTGTAATCCCGTCTTGCTGAAGAGCTTGCGCGAGAAGCGTCGCTTGACTCAATCTGCCCTGGCTGCTGCGGCTGGTTACACAGAACGCCTCATCGTGAAAGCGGAATCAGGAGCCACTTTATCCCGCGAAACCATCGAAGATCTCGCAGCTGCTTTGAGTACGCCCAGTGAGCAAATCTATCCAGAAGATCTCACGACCGATCTGATTCAGTTGGCACAAGCGTATGTACATGCTGTCTACACCTACCAGAAAGACGCCGTCGCACACATTCGCCATTTTCTGGACGAAGACATCGTCTTTATTATTCCGGGTGACCCCGCCGTTCTCCCATTCGCTGGAGAACACCGCGGTCCGGACGCCATTCACGATGCTTTCCAGATTTTCTTCAGTATCCTGGAAGTCCCCCCTGATCACGACCACCGACCTCATTACCGATTTCTGTGCCAGGGAACCGACGTCGTTGTCTGGGGGAAAAGCTACATTCGCCCCATCGGCCACACGATGCCCGAACCCATGCCGATCAGCAATCTGCTGCAATTCCGCAAAGGAAAGCTCTACCGCTTCCAGGACCAGTACGACACGCAACTGGCAGAGAAGGTCATCCGTGAGAGTGCAGTCCGAACCGCGGAAGTGTAAGAGAAAACTCTCATTCGTAGGGTGCTGGTGAGTCTTCGAACCGCACCAATTGCGCATTCGAATGGTACTGGAATTGAGTACGCATTTGGTGCGGTTCGCAAAGCCTCACCAGCACCCTACATGAATATCATGTGAACTCTTTATCCCAGTCGATATTTCGCCGCCATTGGCATCCTTCTGCCAACGCCAAATGCCTTTGGTGTCAACTTAATCCCCGGTGGCATCTGGCGTCGTTTGAATTCGTTCTGGTCGAGCTTGCGTAGAACCCATTGCACAATCTGCGGATCGAAATCTTCATAGAGATCTTCCGCAGAGGCATCGTCTTCGATCAACGCTTCGAGAATGCCATCGAGAATCGGATATGGCGGTAAGGAGTCCTGGTCGAACTGATTCGGTGCCAGTTCTGCACTTGGCGGCTTGGTCAGAATGTTCTCCGGAATGACCGGCTTGCCTTCGCGGACCTTGTTGACATATTCGCAGACAGCGTAAACGTCCTTCTTAAATAGATCGCTCAAGACCGCAAATCCCCCCGCCATATCGCCATAGAGGGTGCAATAACCCACGGCCAGTTCGCTCTTGTTCCCCGTCGCCAGCGCCAGCCAGTTATGCCGGTTGCTGCGAATCATGACGAGAGCACCACGAATCCTCGCCTGCAGGTTCTGATCCGCCAGCCCACCCGGATTGGACGAGAGGTCTTCACTGACAACCTGGGCCCCTTCATAGGCTTGATGAATCTCATCGATCTTGATGAGGTGCGCATCGAGCCCGAGGTTGTCGGCCAGCTTTTGTGCATCAATAATCGAGTGATCGCTGCTGTGACGCGATGGCATCATGAGTCCATGCACATGCTCAGGGCCGACTGCCTGAGCAGCAATATAAGCAGCGAGGGCCGAATCGACTCCGCCGGAGAGGCCCAGCACGCAGTCCGTGAAACCCGTTTTCCTGGCATAATCACGAAGCCCCAGCATGACCGCATCGAGCAGGTCCGCTTCGCGTGGATACGACTCGCGTGGCGTATGCATTGTCGGCAGCTGGTCGGTGTCGAGAATCTCGACGGCCGTCGCGAAGCGAGACATGACCAGAGCCGTTGTGCCTTGGGCGTTGAGGACGAAGCTCTGCCCATCAAAGACAAGATCATCATGTCCGCCAATCTGATTGACGAAGACAAACGGCTTGCCGAATTTCGCGACGTGTCGTCGCGCGAGGCCAATCCGTCTTTCCAGTTTCTCGACTTCAAACGGGCTGGCGGAGATGTTGATCAACAGGTCGACACCCTGCTCGCCGAGCGCTGCGACTGGATCGGTCTGCGGCGTATTCCCCAGGTGATAGTTGGTCTCGGGTTCGCCGTACCAGGCGTCTTCGCAGATATGGACGCCGAGTTTCAAGCCGCGGAATTCCATCGGCGAAACCGACTCTGCTGACGCAAAGTAACGTCGTTCATCGAAGACGTCATAGTTCGGCAGCAAGGTCTTATGAACCGTCGCGACCACTTTCCCGCCATGGAGCAGACTGGCAGCGTTGGCGGGATACGTCCCATTGACGTTCCACCAGGTCGGGTGACCGACAATCAACCCCATGTCAGCGGGAAGCAGTGACGCCAGTTCCTCCACTGCCCGATCACAGGCGGCGACGAAGCCGTCTCGCAACAGGTAATCCTTCGGCGGATAGGCGCAGATCGCCAGTTCCGTACAGATTGCCAATTCCGCGCCTCGGCCATGCGCCTCCAAAGCGCCTTCCAAAATCAGATCACGATTGCCAACGAGGTCACCCACGGTGAAATTCAGCTGCAGCAAAGCCAGACGCACAGAGTTGGTCACTTTCGATACGATGGGAAAATCCATTCAAGGGAAGACTGGAACGCAGAGGGAACAGAGGAGAGCAGAGGTCGCAGAGGAACGGCTTTGATTCTTCTAACCAGATTCCCCGTCGCGCCTTCGTGGCTTTATGTGGAATCGGGATGCCTTCTCCGCGTGCTCTGCTCCCCTCCGCGAGCTCTGCGTTCCAGTCTTCTCTTATTCTTCCAGCCACTACAATCATAACAAGCAGGAAACCCTTGCGAACCCGCACGGAGCAAAATCGAGGTGTGACAGTGAAGTGAAATCTCTGGCTGCCCGATGAAAAAGAAGGACGCTCAAGACGGGCCGACGACGCGCGCACTTTGACAACCCTGATCCTCATTTAGACCGTCTGAAACGTTCGGCCCAGGAAAGGCAGGACAAACCGTGCACTCTCGACAGCCTCAAAGCCCCTCAGCCGGCAGACAGCCCGTCACGCACCCGCTTGTTTTTGTGATCAGTGCCTTTCTTATCGGCCTGGGCCTGGGTGACGCCGGATTCATCGGCAATATTCCTGTGATCCTGGCGGGCGGGACCTGCGGCGTGATCACATTCCTGTTCCTGGAAAGCATTAACCGTAAAGAACAGACTATCATCCAGGATCAGGCTTTGCAGGAAGCTGAAAAACAAATGTCGGTCCGCCTCAACCGCCACGTCCGTCAGGGTCAGCCCTCAAAACCGCCTCAACACTTGCAAGCCCCTCACTACGGCAAGTCACTCATCCGCTCTCCGCTATCGCTGAAACGAACATCGCGCTGAAAAATGGGTGGCTGGGGTCAGGCTTTCTAGCTGACCCCAGTTCATTCGCTATCGGACGCCCATTCTGGGGTCAGCTATCGATCCTGACCCCAGCCACCCGCTATGCGTGATCGCAGAAAATCGCATTCGTCCGCTTAGGTGGCTTTTCAGTCGTCTACCAGACGCGATAAACTGAAGGATGCCGGCGCATCGGAAGGTGCCGGAGCACGTCTGTTTTTGTCTGCCTTGAGCGTGGGAGTGCTCACCATGAAACTGATTTCCAATCATCCGCTTTGGGCGCAACTGGCTTCCATTTGTGTCGCCATCATCGCGACCCTTATGCCAGTAGCCGCCTTCGCGCAAAGCAAAGACGTTGTCGCGACTGTCGATGGCGTCAAGATCACCGCAGGTGATATCGACACCTATTGCAAAATCATGAAGATCGACGCCCCGTCTGCGGATACTCGAAACACGATCCGGGAAACGCTCATCGACCGCATGCTGCTGGAGAAGTTTCTCAAAGAGAAAAAAGCGGTCCCGGACCAGGCCGTGCTCGACCAGCAGATGGGTGCCTTCGTCAGCGTCGCTGACCATACCAAACAGCCTCTCGAAGAACTTCTCGCAAAACGTGGCCTGACCACCGCCGAACTCGAACGCTTTTTGTCTGTGGACCTCAAGTGGCTGAACTTCGCCCAGAAAACAATCACTCCCCAGCAAGTCAAAATCTACTTCGAGCAGAACAAGAACCGCTTTGACGGCACTCGCGTCACTGCGCGTCAAATCTTCTGGAAGCTGCCTCAACCAATGAGCGACGAAGCCCTGCAGAAAAAACTCCTGGCCGCGACCGCCGTCCGTGATCAGATCAACAAAGGGGAAATCACCTTCGAAGACGCCGCCAAAACGATCTCCGAGTCCCCCAGCGGCAAGATCAATGGCGGACTGATGGAAGACGTCGCCTACTTCGGCGCCATGCCGACGGTGATTACCCAGATCGCCTTTGCGACCCGTGAGGGCGAACTTAGCCAGCCCTTCGTCACGCCGTTTGGAATTCACGTTCTGAAAGTTGAAAAGATCAAGGTCGGCACCTTCTCTCTCGACGACGCCTATCCTCTCGTCTTCGAACGCATGAGCCAGACGCTGCGCGAGAACACCGTCCTCCAACTTCGCAAAGATGCCATGATCGAGCGGAAGTAAACGCCGATCTTAATTGTCGAAATCAAAGTTGTTCGCACATTGCCCCCCGTCATTGACGGGGGGCTAAATATCTAGGAATGCTCAACGTGATCGGCGATCTTCAGCCTGCAACCATGATTCCGCTGGGCGAAACAAAGCAGGGCCCTGATGCTCGCTTCGTCGGGACGATCAAAGAGCAGATCGAAGACTTCATCGTCGAAGAGATCCCGGCCTATGAGCCGATGGGTGGCGATGGCGAACACCTCTTTCTCTGGGTCGAAAAGCGGGACCTTTCCGCAGAACAGCTGATGCAGCACTTCTCCCGCACGCTGCGCCTGCGACGCGAAGACATCGGCATGGCCGGCCTCAAAGACAAGAAAGGGATCACGCGTCAGTACATCTCCGTTCCCAAACTCGTTTCGCCGAGTGTCCCGGAACTCAACAACGAGCAGGTGACGATCCTCAAGTCGATGGTCCACCGCAACAAACTCAAGACGGGCCACCTCCTCGGCAACCGCTTCGACATCCTCATCCGCACCAGCGATCCCGATGCACCAGCGAAGGCAGAACGGGTCGCTCAGATGATTCGCGACTTCGGCGTCCCCAACTACTACGGCGAGCAACGCTTTGGCAAGGACAACGAGACGCTCATCCTCGGCTATCGACTGCTCACCGGTGACGCGAACGTCAAAGAGATCCCTTTCGAGCGACGACGCTTCCTGTTGAGGCTGGCCCTCTCGTCCGTCCAGTCTGATCTCTTCAACCGCATCCTGCTGGAACGACTCCAATCCGACGAACTGCACCGCGTTCTCGATGGGGACGTCATGCAGAAACTCGACTCCGGCGGCGTCTTCACCGACGACAACACCGAACTCCTGCAACGCCGTTTCGAGACGCGCGAGATCGTCATGACAGGCCCGATGTACGGCCCGAAGATGTTCCAGCCGAAAAGCGCTGTTCTCGAAAAAGAACAAGCCCTGCTCGACCGCATGCAGATCAAGCGAGAACTCTTCCAGGAGTACCGCGTCACCCCCGGCACCCGACGCGCCTTACTCATGTACCCCGGCGAACTCGAAATCGAACCCCAACCCGCAGGCATCCGCGTCCGCTTCTCGCTCCCCTCCGGCAGCTACGCGACGATCGTCCTCGCCGAGTTTGCCAAACAAATCGATGCCTGAGATGGCGGCACCCAGTCGTCCTTTCTCCCTTGAGGGGAGAAGGTGGCAGCGCTTCGCTGACGGATGAGGGTGGGCGATAGGCGGCCACAGACATCCCTTGCGCGACCAGCGCCGTGCACTCTCTTCGTCACCCCCCACTCACCGAGGGAATCATCCCCACCTCATCCCCCGGCTGAACCAACGCCTCACGCCCCAGATAACTCGTCCCACGCGAAAACATCGCCGACTTCAACAGCCCTGCGATCACAGGATATTCCTCACTCAACCGAGCTCGCAGCGCATCGACACTGGCGGCTTCTGTCCACACCAACGTAACGCGATCGCTTCCAATCACATCGCGAGCACCAGCGAATAACAAAACCGTGATCATCATCTCCTCCTTCACTGCCCGACATACCGACTATAAATCCCACGCGCAACGCTGATCTCTTCCGTCCCGCCAATCACCGCACGTCCATCGCCAAACAGCGTCACCGATGTTCCGTCGTTGAGTGCCAGTTTGACGAGGTAGGGATTGGACGTGACGACCCCCAGCTGCTGCCAGTCTTGTCGAAACTTTTCCAGCGACAACTTCGCGCGTGATGATGGCGTGACCTGCACGGCATTGCGTCCGCACAAGACAGCGGAGCGTGCCCCGCGTTGCCCATGCAGCCAGTCACGCTGACCACCGCTGCATGCAGGACATCCGCCCGCCTCTTTCAATCCGGTCAGATCGATTTTACGAAAGTCGCCACGCCAGACATCCACATGCCAGATGGAAGGCTTGGAATCATCAAACGTCTTGGTGAGCAGTTGCAGAGCGAGGCTGACTTCGAGAGAACCGATGACGTGCACTGCCGGCGCAATGACCCCCGCAGTGTCGCACGTGAGCGCTGTCCCGGGATCAGGTTCCTCCGGCAGGATGCAGCGGTAGCAGGGGGTCTTGCCGGGCACGATGGCCATCACCTGGCCGTAGCTGCCGATGCAGCCGCCGTGGACCCAGGGGATGTTTTTTTCCAGAGACCAGTCGTTGAGCAGGAAGCGAGTCTCGTAATTGTCGGTCCCGTCGACAATGAGGTCGACATCCGCTGCGAGTTCACGAATCGTCTCGCTGGTGATATCGCCGACGATCCCTTCGATGATGATCTCAGAATTGACCCGTCGAAGTTTCTCAGAGGCAGCGATCGCTTTGGGGGTCTGCTGGCGGACATCGTCTTCATCGAACAGCATCTGACGCTGCAGGTTGGTGATGTCGACAAAGTCCCGATCAACGATCCGAACGACCCCGACTCCTGCGCGGACCAGCTGATCGGCAATGACCGACCCGAGCGCCCCACACCCACACACCAGGACCCTCGCGTGTTGAATCGCGCGCTGCCCCGCTTCACCAATGGGAGCAAACAACTGCTGCTTGTGATAGCGATTCATAGAAGCGAGCGGGGAGTGTGAACTCCCTGTCTTTGGTTTGAGTACTCATCTGGGGTGGCTGGGGTCAGGTTCGTTAGCTGACCCCAGTTCATTCGCCGTTGGACGCACATTCTGGGGTCCGCTAACAACCCTGACCCCAGCCGCCCGGACACCTCAGCGAACCGATTCCACGGAGGTCGTCATCGCGACGTCCTTGGTTTCCCAGCGGGCCAGGCCTTTTTCAATGAATTGGATAAAGGCCTGAGGATCGCCGTTATATCCGGCTGTTCGTGAGAGAATCTTTCCTTCAGGTGTTGCGATCACATAAGCTGGCAGACTCACGTCGCCGAACCACTCCGATTGAAGTTTCATGTTGAATGAAACCAGTTTCTTGATTTTGGCAGTGTCGTAAATCCCAGGAACGGTGTCCGTGAAAAGTTGTGCCCGGACGAACTTTTGCATCTGTGCCACGACTTCCGGTTTCGAGAGAACGGACTTCTCCATACGTCTGCAGTTCACACAATTAACGCCGGTAAAGTCTAGCAGCATCAGCTTGTTGTTCGCCTTGGCATATGCGGCAGCAGCTTCGTAGTCGAGAGCGAATTCCAATCCATGGTGAACTAGATAAGGACCTAGTTCTTCGGGGACTTCAGGTCCTTCAGCGACGTGAGTTGTTCCCCCCGATACGGCTTCCTTTTCAAATTCGAACACAGGTGGTGCAAACGCTTCGACAACCATCCATGCGATACCTGTCGGCTTTTTCGGCGACAATGTTCCTTGAGCGAGAAATGCACCGAACGTCAGGAACATTAAGGCAACGCCGAACTTCATCACAGAGATCTGCTGAGTCGGCATGTCGTGAGGTAGTCGGAACATGCCGAGCAGGTAAAAGCCAGCGACAAACGAAAGGACCATCCAGATTGACATGACAACTGCAAAATCCAAAATGATCGGCTGGCCAAACAGCATGTTATCTGCAACAGAAAGGAACTTCAGTGCGAATGCCAATTCCAACAGTCCCAAGATGACTTTGACATTGTTCATCCAACCGCCACTCTTCGGCAGCGAAGTCAAATAGCTCGGGAACAAAGCCAAAAAGAAGAACGGCATAGCGAAAGCCGTCGAAAACGTCAGCATTCCGAGAATTGGCCAGAAAAAGTCTCCACGGGCTGCGTAAACCAAGAGAAGACCAACGAATCCGAAGGTGCAGGTAAACGAAACAAGTGTGAATGAGAGTGCCATGAATAGGACTCCCAGGACGCCTCCCTTACCTTCGCGCTGAGCTGAAAAGTTCAACATGGACGATGGGATACGAATCTCGAACATTCCCAGAAGGTTAAATGCGAAGATGATCAGGAAAGTTGCCATCGCGATGTTCAGCCAACTGCTGTTGGCCATCGCGGTCAGCGCGGTAGCACCAAAGAATGCAGCAGCAATAATTCCAAGTACAGTGAACCCGCCGATGATTCCCAGGCAATAGACTGATGCCAGGAAGACCGGATTACCTTGCTTCTTCTCTGCTTTTTTCAGGAAAAAGCTGATTGTGACCGGAATCATTGGAAATACACAAGGTGTCAGCAGCGCCACCCATCCAGCCAGAAACGCCGTAACCAGAAAAGGTATCAGTCCTTCTGCTCCCAGATCTTTCGGGACATCGTTATCACCCGCAGCTTCTTCTGTCGGCGTTTCCGTTGTGGTAACGGCAACCTCTTCCTTACTGCCACTCGGTGCAGTCGCGGAAACAACCCCTGCCTGGAAACTGAAGGCTGAGTTCACACACTTTGTTTCGTTGCAGATCTGGAATTTGACGGAGCCGCGGGCGCCGACTTCGTCAACTTTTGCGCCGGGTTGTTTTGTGAGCCACGTTGTCCAGATGATGGTGCCTTCGTGGATCTTCTGGACGATGGAAGGATCATCGTCAAAAGGCTTGTGCTCATGAAACGATTCACTGGGCTGGAAGACCCCATCGACAGCTTTGAGACCGTTGAGTGTTAACGGACCAAACGTTGTAGGCAGTCCGACCATGGCAGGGTCCTGGGTGGTCGCGAAGATGTGATACCCGGGTTTGACTTTGGCGGTCACCGAAAGCAGGAATCTTTCTGAATTGACAGATTTGAGGACGACGGCAAACTCGGCAGGAAGATCGGAGAGTGCTTTGACGGGGGACGACGGATCGATTTCGATCTTGCCCTCAAACGTCACGCCCTGAACAGACTTTTCGATCATCTCGCCACTGGCGACTGTCAGCTTGGTTTCGAATTCCTGATCGAATGGCTTACAGGAACTCTCGTCGCACATCTGGAAAGTGACGCTGCCCTGCAGAGAAACTTCTGTCTGTCCTGGTAGAACCTGAAATTTCCGGGTCCACGTCACATGATCAAAAAACTTCTCGAGGTTCTGCTCGAAGGTTTCGTCATAGGCGATTTTTGGCTCATGATCGGCTTTGTAACCGTCCGACGTCTCCGCCAGCCCTTTGAGGGTGGCCAGATTCACTTTCGTCGCTGCCCCAAACGAGGGATTCATCGAATAGATGTAACTGCCATCCGGGATCTTAAAAGAGATCTCCAGCGTCACGATGTTCGGTTGAGCAGGATCTGCTTTCAGCGTGGACGTCATCGTCGGTTTGCTGGACTTCTGTGTCAGCGAGCCGAATCCAAAATCGTCGCCGCCGAACAGATCCTGAGCCGAACTGCCAGAAGCCAAGCCTGACAACAACGCCAGACTCATCACCACGCACAAAAACTGTCGCATAGTCACGCCATCTTACCGAAAATAAAAAATCAACTGCGAGGGTAAAGCTTCCCTGCAGCTTTAATATCAACACGTTAGGAGGTCGTTAGTGTGACCCAATCCTGACATTTTTGCCACCTCAATTTGCGCAGCCGTCAGGTCAGGTGACATTATAATCCAGCCCGTGCTCGATTTGGGTAGCATCTAAAACATCGACATTTGGAAATGATCCAGACTCGCTTGTCTGTGAAATGTCATTTGTTTGAGGCCAAGTCGCCACAAAGTCTGTCCAGCCGCCATCATGCAGTAATTGAACATAGAAAAGATAGGTAGGCTGCGCAGCTCACTGCCTTCGCCACTATTCCACAGAACAAAAAGTCCATGTTGATCCGATTTTGATTTTCCCGCTAAGATAGCTCACTGGCAAGCCTTACAAGGTTGAACCGCGTAACGACTTGCTGCTGGTGACGTCATCCCGACAGGGCCGTTGGGGGACCGTTTCCAAAATCAGATTTTACACCTTCTGAAGTCATGGACGACGACGTGATTCACACACCCCCCTCACGCTCTGACCGTAACGCTCAACGTCAGGACGAGGCTCCGTCCAACACGCTAGTCAACGCCGGATGGCTCAGGTCAGTTTTTCCAGCTGACCCCAGTTCCTTCGCCATGGGACGCCGATTCTGGGGTCAGCGATCGATCCTGACCCCAGCCACCCTCGTCCTGCTATTCCTCGCGGGAATCGCGACCGCAGAAGATGATGGTCGCGATCACCTTATCGTCCCGGATGGCTTTGAAGCAGCGCTCTACTCGAACGATGATCTCGCCCACGACATCTTCTGCATGACGACCGATGCGCAGGGACGCATCGTTGTCTCCGGCCCTGGCTATGTCAAGATCCTCGAAGACACCGATCAGGACAACCGCGCCGATAAAGTCATCACCTTCGCCAACGGCCCGGTTGAAGGTGCCCAAGGGATGTACTTCGATGGCCCTGACCTGCTCTGCATCGGCAACGAAGGCCTCCTGCGCTACGTCGACCGCAACCGCGATGGTCAAGCCGACACGGCTCCTCAGCTCATGCTCAAGCTCCCAACCGGCGGCGAACACAACACCCACGCGATTCACCGCGGGCCCGATGGTGCCTGGTACGTCATCTGCGGCAACTCGTCCAACATCACTCACCACTATGCGACGCTGAAGACTTCTCCTTTAAAGACGGCTCGCGCGGGAGCCATCCTGCGTCTGAACCCGACACTCTCCGGCGGCGAGATCTTCGCGGAAGGCTTCCGCAATGCCTACGACTTTGATTTCACCAACGACGGAGAGATCCTTTCCTACGACAGCGATGGCGAACGCGATGTCTCACTTCCCTGGTATCGCCCTTGTCACCTGTATCACACGATGACCGCCTCCGATCACGGTTGGCTGTCACTGCACTGGAAACAGCCCGCGTACGCCCTTGAGATTGCCCCCGTCGTTGATGACACGGGTCGAGGTTCGCCCACGGGTCTGATCGCTTACCGTCACAAGTCGTTCCCCGAGATTTACCGGAACGCTGTCTTTGGCCTCGACTGGACCTTCGGCAAGATCTGGGCCTTCAAGCTGTCTCGCAACGGAGCGACTTATAAGTCCGAGAAAGAACTCTTCGCACAAGCCCGAGGCAACTTCGGCTTCGCGCCGACCTCGGGAGTCGTCGGCAAAGACGGCGCGCTGTATGTGGCCGTTGGTGGTCGTGGAACCCAGGGAGCGGTCTATCGCATCGCGGCGAAAGCGACTGCTCCTGAGATTCCCAACACGATCGATACCAACGAAATCACACAGTTCGAACTCCCCATCACCGATCCCGCCATCACACCCGCAGGCGGTCATGCACCCGTCAGCAACATGCCGGTCATCACTCCCGGCGCCCTCAGCAAAGAAGAGCTGACCGCGCCTCAGGAACTCCCAGTCCGGCCAATCGCCTATCAAACGTCCAAGCCTGTCGTCAACGATCAGACGAAAACCGCAGCCGCGACGACGACCATTAAAAAGCCCGAGCCCGCGCCAGCTAAATTTCATCCCAACGGCTTGATCGACGTCCTCGAAGCGCCTCAGCCACTCTCCAGCTGGTCGCGTCAGGAATGGGTTCCCAAAGCCTTCAACCTTCGTGAGCAGGCTTTCATTGCTGCTGCACTCGATACCAATCTGACGACGTCTCAACGTATCCGCGCCATCGAGATCCTCACCGAACTCTTCTCCGGTGTCGACCGAGACATGATGGGCAAGCTGGCTCTCGACCCGACCCCTGGCATCCGCGCCCGCGCTGTCTGGGGTTGGGGCCGAAGCTTCCCAGCCAATCCTCAACGAGCCGTCATTCGACCGTACCTGATCGATCAGGATGCCTGGGTCTGTCGCTGTGCACTCGAATCACTTCTCTCGACCGATCCCGTCACGCTGAATACCTTCCGTCTCGAAATCGCCAAGGCTTTGGGAAACGACGACCGTCAGGTCCGTCTGCTGGCAAGCAAACTTGCTGTCCGTCTCAACGAACGTGACTTCCGCGCCCTGAGTGCCGATGCCGTCAAAGGGGGTTGGGCCGGCGCCCTTCATGTCGGCCTCGCTTACGCGGCCCGCACTGGCAAGGTCAACGCCTACGCGCTCAACATCGGGACGCAGATCGTTCGCAACAAGGAACTGGCCAACCTACACCTTGATGCGGTCCTGCTGATCCAGGCAGCCCTCGGAACTGTCGGTCCTGCACCCAATGTTGTACCCGTCTTTGAAAGCTATACCCCTCTCTATAACCTCTCGAAAAACGAACGCGACCTCGACCCCGTCCGCATCGCGCTGGCGGAGATCTACCCAACGAGCAATCCCCAGGTGAACCACGAGATCGTTCGCACGTTCGCGATGCTGCAGACGTACAACGCGCAGACCGTCACTGCACTCCTCTCACAAATCACACCCGAATCCGATCCGGTCGATGATCTTCACATCCTGTTTGCCCTCGGCGTCATCCCGGCTGATCGTGACTCCGCTCAATTGAACGCGACCGCATCGGCGTTCCTCAACCTCAGCAAGAAGATTCGTGAACGCGGTTACGTCATCGAAACACACTTCGATGACCGCATGGACGAAACCTACGAAGCCCACGTGAAAACATCCCCCGGACTCACCGACGCCATCGTCGGACACGCAAATTTTGGTCACCCCGACCACGTTCGCTTCCTCTCGCAGATCCGGGAAGAACAGGTCGAAGGCGCCTTCGACTCCTTCGTCAAGAAGTTGATGGAAGATCCTGAAAACTATCCTTGGACCGAAGATTCCGTTTTCGTCCTCGGCCAGACGGAGATCCCCGAAGTTCTCGACATGATCCGCGAACACGCCGACGATAACGCCCTGCGTCCCGCCGTCATGATGGCCCTTTCCGAACTCGGCGACCCGTCTGACCGCGCCCTGATTCTCAGCGGCATGGCCGACTATCAAGTCGATGTCGTCGCAGCCTGCCTGACCTATTTTCAGGCCGACCCGCAGGCGATTACGCCTGATGAGATGGTCCAAATGTACGCCGCGGCTCGCCGTCTCGATCAGGGCGAACAGGCCTACCAGGTCCGCTCCGACATCATGGATCTCCTCTTCGCCAAGACCGGCCAGACCCACGGCTTCATCTCCGGCAGCCTCGGCTTCCGCGATCAGACACAATCGCTGCTCACCTGGCGAGACTGGCTGACGAAGTCCTATCCCGATCAGATGAAAGAACTCGCCGGCCAGGATCCACAATCACTCGACACCTGGATGAAGAAACTCGAAACCGTCAACTGGTCATCGGGCGATGCCGCCCGCGGCCAGCACGTCTTCAATCAGGCCTCCTGCAGTCGCTGTCACGGCGGCGCGAAAGCCCTCGGGCCCGACCTCGCCGGTGTCTCGAACCGCTTCTCGAGAGCAGATCTGCTGACCGCGATCGTCGCCCCGAACCGCGATGTCTCCGCTCGTTATCAGACCCTCACCATCAGCACAGTCCAGGGCAAAGTCTACACCGGCCTGATCGTCTATGAAGCCAAAGATGGACTCGTCCTGCGAGACTCAAGCAACAACACCTTCCGCATTGAAGCCAAAGACATCGACGTCAAGCAACCCAGCAACCTCTCCCTCATGCCCGAAGGCCTCCTCGACAAACTCACCGACCAGGAAGTCGCCGACCTCATGGCCTACCTGCAAGGCATCGGCCAAACCAAAATCGCCACCCCCGCAACAAACACCACGAAGTAATCAGTAATACGAATCGCAATTTAAACCAGCGCGGTCAAAAAAGTCGTGCCATGCTCACAGCTTTGGGTGAGCATGCTGCTTGGTTTGACGTTGGAGCGTTCAGAACATGCTTGCTCAAAGCCGCAAGCATGGCACAGTTTCATCATCGACAGAGACCTTACCCTACTTAGGTCCGGTCCCTTCAAGGATCTCTTTCTCCCACTCATCGAGCAGCGGCCAGTCGATGGCGCAGGTCCCGAAGTCGGCCATGTAGAGATAGCCCTTCAGGCGATCAATCGTCTTCTGCAGCAGCTTCTTGTCATTGCGAAACGCAGGACCGTGACTTGGCAGCAGCCACTCGACATCCGAATCGCGGATTCGCTCTAGCGATGCAATGAAGTCCGGAATGTCGGATCCATGGTGAGCATCGATCGTCCCGACACAGCCATCGCGGAAAATGTTGTCGCCGGAGAACAGCAGGTTCCCCATGCGGAACGACAGCTGACCATGAGCATGCCCAGGCGTATGCCAGACCGTCAGCTCTTTCGAGCCGACGATGAGCTTGTCCCCTTCGTTGATTTCCTGATCGACTTTCAAATCCGGCAGGTCGATCGAAATATCCTGAGCCGTGATTTCCGCGAACGTCATGATGCGGTCTTTATTGCGGAACAGCTCAGCGGTGTGCGGGTGCCCGACGACCTTCGCGTCAGGCAGGAATTCTTTAGCTTTGTAGAAACCCTGAATGTGATCGACGTCAGCGTGAGATGCCACCAGGTACTTGCAGCCCGCGAGTGGAAAATCCATCTGACGGATCAGTTCGATGATCTCCGGGACGGTGTCTTCGTACCCGATATCAATCAGCAGCCAGTCATTCCCGTCGTAAACGAGGTAAATGCTGCAACCGAGGCGTCGTCGGGCCTGAAAGTTGAGCTCAATGACATTCGGAAAAAGTTCACGACGTTCAATCATGACGGGCGATCCTGGAGCAAACAAAGAGGTGAGGCGTCCGTTTGTCGAATTGTAGGTTTTCACCTGTAGCAAACCAAGCCGATTCAACACGCCTATAGAAAAACTTCATCACAGAGTCTGGGAAAATGCTGGTCACACAATGAAGAAGAACCACGGATAAACACAGATTAACACGGATGGAAATCACAAGAGAGGATCACACAAAAGCTGTTCCTCAAGACTTATATCTCATGACCTCTTCTTATCTGTGTTCATCAGTGTTTATCCGTGGTTGGATTCCCATGGCTTTATCAGGCTTTCACGATGCCTGCATCATAAACCTTCACAGACTTCCATCCTGACTTGAATTTGGCAATGAACTCCAAGTGTCGTGGGGCGACCTGATAGGCATCGTGAGCTTCGGTCGACTCAAAAATTGTATGCAACGCGACATGATAATCCGTCTGGTTGACCGGACGATTGTACTGCTCGGCTCGCGTTCCGGTCCCGTAGAACACACACCCCGGATGCCCCGACAGGTATTCATTGCAGGCGGCCACGAGGGCATTGATATTTTCCGACGTCGGATCGTTCAGTTCGAAATACACGATGTGAGCCAGCATGGAACGCGTCCTTCCCAAAAGCGCAAGTAGTCGAGGATGACTCTGACTATCCACGATCAACAGGGAATGTCAACTCTGAGGGGAATTCCCAAACCCCCCCCCGCCGGGAGGTTGGTGCTCATCACTTGAACATCAATGAAAGAGGATCAAAGCCCACTTCGGCGAACCCACCAAATCGCGTAGCCAGAAAAATCGCGACAATCGGAACTTTCTCTACAGAACTGCTTCCGATTATGCCGACAACAAGGATTATGCGGCGCCACGTGACTGGGTCAGTATGCCTGCAGAGTACCCAGCCTCACATTAGAGTTGCCCAAACCACGCAGATTCGTCGGAGTCTCATTTTATGAATCGTATTCTCGTCCCTCTTCTGGCTGTCGTGTGTCTCGGCCTCACCGCGACCAGCGCCTCAGCTCAGCTGGTTGGTGGGTTTGAAGTTTCTCCTGTGGGGTTCCGTCATAACCATGGCGGCGGATTCGGCGGGCCGGTTTACGGTGCCCCGATGATGGGCTCACCCTCCTATGTCGATCCTGGCATGGGCTTTGGGGGTGGCGGTTGTGGATGTGGCGGGTTCGGGATGTGTGGACGATGCAAACCCAGTCTGCGTGAACGCATCTGGGGCAACCGTATGGAACGCTTCGAGCGACGCGAAATGCGTCAGATGAACCGCTTCTGTCGTCGCTGCAGCCGATTCAACTGCGGCTGTGCCATGCCTCTGTGTGCTCCGACCTGTGCCCCATCGTGTGCTCCAGTGACGACCTACGTCCCACGTCAGTGCATCACCTATCAACAAGTCCCGGTGACGACCTATCGCACCGAAGCTTACTGTGAAACAGTCCCCGTCACTGTCTATCAGCAACAGGTCCGATACCGTCAGGTTCCGGTTCAATCGATGCAGGTCGTCCCGCAAATGACGACGACCATGGTCCCTCAAACAACCTACGCCCCTCAAGGCGGCTGCAGCACGTGTGGCCCGAGCCCGATGATGGGTGGCAGCATGATGAGCACTCCCGGCCTGCCTTATCCTGGCGTGGGAATGCCGGGCGGCAGCTCGGCTCCGATGACTCCCGTCATGCCACCAACCTCAGAAGCAGCTCCTCCCCCAGGCTCGACCTCGTACATGCCACCAACATACTCGAACGTCCCCAGCTACGGCGTTCCAACCCCCACCGCAGACCCCAGCCTGCAGTTGAGCCCGAACCTCGATACGACCTGGCAGACCGTTCCCTCTCGTCACGATCCACGCACCAGCTACTACGATTACCGTGGCAGAAGTGATGACCGCTACAACAGCAACAACGGCTATCGCATGGTCGCCTACGACGACGAACCAGCCCCTCACCCTTCGTCAGTCGGTCGGTTCCGCGCCCCGACAGCCGCAGGCGTCTGGCAGTCACAAGCCGCAACAGGCACTGTCTACCGTTAAGACGTAAGGCAGCACAGACATTCCTGTCCGTGTCATCTCAGAACAACCCGTGGGGAAACCGGGACCGTGGGAGCCGAGAGTCAATCTCGTCTCCCATTTTTTATGCGCGATTGGGACGAGAGAAGAGTTTTACCACAGAGGCACGGAGGACACAGAGGTTCGAGGGGAGAAAAGAAAGTTGGTGGTCAAGAACTCCGTGATCTTCGTGTTTCTGTGGCGAAGTTCTCTGGGCTTACACATCTGATGCTACGAATGAACGGCAACTCGCTCTGGTTCACTGAAATGCTGGTCCTCGTTGTCGTTGGGTGTAGTCCCGACCAAAAATCGGTAGAACAATCGGAACAGGCCGATCAGGTCATCCAGGATCATATTCAAGCAGGGAATCAGAATCAGCGTCAGCACTGTCGCGAAAGCCAGTCCAAAGGTCAGCGTCACCGCCATTGGAATCAGGAATTTCGCCTGGAATGACTTCTCCATCATCAGAGGGGCCAGCCCCGCGATCGTTGTCAGGCTCGTCAGCAGAATCGCCCGCAGACGTGATCTCGCTCCCAGAACGCTCGCTTCAAAGACATTCTTCCCCTGGCGACGAAGCTCGTTGATGAAGTCCACCAGCACCAGGGAATCGTTCACCACAATCCCCGAGAGCGCCACCAGTCCGATCAGACTCAGAATCGTCGCCGGGTTGCCGGTGATCCAGTGCCCGATGATCGCGCCCTGGATCCCGAACGGAATCGCCAGCATCACCACCAGAGGCTGAAAGTAAGAACGGAACAGTCCCGCGATCATCATGTAAATGATCAGGAACGCCACCGGAAAGGCGAGTGTCAAACCTGCAAATGATTTTGCCTGCTCTTCCGACGTTCCGAGAAACTCGAACCGAACACTCGGATGCTCTCGCTGGATGTCCGCCAGCGCCGATTCGCGGAACTTCGTCATCACTTCATTCAGATTTCCCAACGTCGAATCGACATCCCCGCGGACCGTGACGCTGCGCTCCTGAGCAGAGCGATGGATCGTCGTGAAGCCCAGCTTCTCTTCGATATGAGCCACTTCGCTGATGGGAATCCATCGCAGCTGGGAACGGATTTTCGCCATCTCACTGTCTGCAGAAATCGCCTGATCGGTCATCGCCAGGGAAGGCCTTGGCACCCAGAGCTCTTCGAGTTGAAAGACATCCTTGCGATACTCCTCCGGCAGGCGCACCATGATTTTCACATCCTCGCGGTTCCGGGTGACGCGCCGCGCTTCTGCCCCATACAGAGCATTTCGCACGAAGGCTCCCAGGTCGGAAACCGTGATTCCCGTGGGCCGAGCCGACTCCAGTAACGTCAGTCGCGCTTCTTGTTTACCCAGATCGAAGTTGTCTTCCAGGTCCACAACCCCCTGATACTGATTCAACTCCTGCTTGATTCTCGTACTGACTTCGACGACCTCATCGAAGTCCTTCCCGGAGATTCGCATCTCAATATCTTTGCCAGCCGGCCCACCGGAAAATGCTTCCCAGACAACGGAGTTTACCCCGGGAATCGTCGCCGAAAACTTTCTCATGTCCGAAAGCAACGCTTCGCTCGACTTGAGCCCTTCAGCCTCGCGCTTATCCGACTCTTTCAACTCGATGATCAGCTGCCCCAGGTGTGGCTGGACATCCGACCCGACGGCTCCCGTTCCGCCGATATTCACCTGAAATCCTGCCTGCATCTGCACTGAGACGACCTCAGGCTGCTCCATCACCTTCTCGGAAATCGCGATCAGGCGTTGACGGGTCTCATCAATGACCGTCCCCACCGGCATCTCCAGTTCCATCAGGACCGTCTCGGAATCCATCTTTTGAATAAACTCGAATTTCACGATCCCTGCCGCGACTAACCCGAACGACAAACACAGCGTACACATCGCGATCGCCACCGTCACATAACGCCAGCGCAACGATATCAGCAGCAGCCACTCATAAGGTCTTAGTAACGTCCGCTCCATCATCCAGGTCTGAAGTATGCCGACGCGATGAAAGAACCCGGCCACACCTTTGGGTCGGTTTGTTTCATCGTAGTGTTTGACCTTCGGCAAGTGAGACAGGTGAGCGGGCAGAATAAAGAGCGCCTCAAGCAACGAGACGGTCAACGCCGCCGTGACGACCAGCGGGAGTTCACGAAAGAACGTCCCGATTCGCCCCGTAATAAACAGCAACGGCAAGAACGCCCCAATGGTGGTTGACACCGACACAATCACCGGCCACATGACTCCATCCGTCGCCCGGATCGCCGCCTCGCGGGCCGGCATTCCGTTCTCGACGCTGGTATAAATATTCTCGCCAATGACGATCGCATCATCGACGATGATCCCGAGCACAATAATCAGCCCGAACATCGAGAGCAGATTGATCGTCACCCCAAAAAGTGACATGAGGATGAATGTCCCCATGAAGGACACCGGCAGGCCCATCGCGACCCAGAACGCCACCCGCCAGTTCAAAAACAAATTGAGCACCAGCAAGACGAGAATCAAACCCGACTGCCCGTTGCGAATCATCAGGTCAAGTCGCCCCGTCACAAAGCGAGACAGGTCGCTGTACAGCGCCAGATTGAACTTGTGAGGAAACGGCGTCGCCAGAGACTTTTCATAAACCACCTGTGGATCTGGACGTCCCGCGACGGCAGCGACAATTTTATTTGTCCAGACTCCCGCCAGCGCAAATGGCTTCCAGTACCACGGCTGTGCATAGGCGTCATTGAAACCCCAGGCATCAAATGGCTCTCCCTTTTTCCCCGCGATATACGCCTTGATGATTGTCGCGATCTGGATCGCGTCCTGTGATTTCGTCTTCTGAATGATCAGGTTCGCAGACCGTTTGCCGTTGAAGTAGTTGTCGATGTCCGTCTCGACAAATTCATCCCGAATCGTCGCGATGTCCCCCAGGAGAATCCGCTGACCTGACGTCGTCGCAAAGACTTCGATATCTTCCAGGTCGACGCCGCGTGATTCCTCTCCCAGAACACGCACCGACACATTCGCAGCATCCCCCTTCAAGTTACCCGACGAAACATCAAGATTCGTCTTCCGAATCGCTTCAGCAACTTCGTTCAGTGTCAGGTCAAACTTCCTCAATGTCTCGGGATCGATCTCCACAGAGATCTCGTCCTCACGGGTCCCCGACAGCTGAATCTCGCTGACTCCCGGCAGCAGCAACAGCTCGTCGCGCAAGTCTCGCGCAGCCTGCTTGAGTTCCTTCTCAGAGCCATCACCATAAATCGCGACACTGATCACCGGAAGTGTCGGTTCTGCTTTTCGAGCCGTCAGCCGCTCGAGGTCCACGGGCATGTTGTCGATGGCTTTGATTTCCATATCGACTTCCTGCAGAACCGCGTCAACGTCTTTCACCTCGTTGAAAAGCGTCAGCGTCGTGACGGACATCCCTTCACTGATTTGAGAATCGATCTTCTCGATCCCCTCGATATCCCGACAGGCCTCCTCGATCTTGATCGTGACCGCTTTCTCGAGTTCCTCCGGCTGCGTCGCCGGATAAACCGCCGTCACAATGATCGCATCCGGACGCGACTCCGGAAACATCTCCCGGACAAGCGTAAACGCAAACCCCGACCCCGCAATCAACAACACCGCCATCAGCATGTTGACCAGAACCGAGTTATTCACAGAAAAACGTGCAGGTGACATAGCTGATCTTTATTTAGCTGCCCCCGGCGACTCGCCGGGGGGAACGTCGTAAACTTCAAATCGAACGATTCTTGTAGGGTGCTGGTGAGTCTTCGAACCGCACCAAATCCGCTCACAACTTCACCAACGCTCCCGATTATAGAACAACCGGCGAACTCCGCGAGAAGTTTCACCTGCTTTCTTGTCGCGGGGCCGACACCGGCGTGATCTTCCGCTCGACGAGATCAACCAGATAAACATACCGCCGCGGAAACAAATTCGCGACTTTCTCCGGCGGGTACTTCTCCGGCAGATATCGCACTCTGACGACCGGCCCATCCAATGTCGGCAGGTTGATCACATAATCCAGGTGGCGATCCTCGGGCTTCTGTCGAATAATCGCCACCGCTGGTTTTTGCAGCGTATCGAGGGCTTTATTCATCTTCGCGTGTTCGCCCCGCGCGAACTGCAGGTTACCAATCCCCTGATGCAGCCAGCTGTTCCACAAGGGATCAAGACTCGTATGAGCCGTCACCCAGGCGATCAGAAACATCCCGATCAACCAGGCCGACCACTGCGGCCGAATCAGCCAGTTCTTGCTCTCGCGACCACTCACCGCCTTGACCAGATCCACAATCGCGACCGCAGCAATGATGAGCAGCAGCGGCCCTGCTTCATACACATAGTGGTAGTGAAACATCCCGTCGAACCAGTACGGAATGTGAACCACATATAACAGCACCACAGACGCCAGCAGCAGCCACGCCATCGACCGGTTGTCGTATCGCAGCGTGACAAACACCACCAACGCCACCACCAGCGGGATCGGTCCCCACGTCCATTTCAGATTCGAGACGACCCGGTTCTTTAAGTTCGTCCATGCCAGTTTCGCATCCAGGTTCTCTGCCCAGATGTCATAATTCTCGATCACATCGATCGGGAGATTCTCTGCTTTCGCCTTCGCGATCCACTCCTCACCTTTCACGCGGTTATCAAACCCGAAGACATGCCGCGGCGTGTAATACTCGGTGTACTGCGAATAAGGGGTCGTCGTCATCGACCCGGTTGTCGTCTGGTTATAAACCAGCATGAACCCCATCCCCAGCGCAATCGGCGTGACGAACAACCCCGTCGAAACCATCGCCGACGCCAACTGTTTCTCCCGCGACTGCCTCACCAGCCAGAACAGATACGCCACCGCAAACGGCAGACAGACCGCCAGCGCCGTCAAAGGACGCGACAGCATCGCGACCGTCAGCCCCAGACTCGCCAGCAGCAGGTCGTTTCGTGACGAGTATTTCCAGAACCTCATCAGACAGAAAATGAACAGATAGAGTCCCATCAGAGTCGCATGGTGAGACAGAATCATGTTCGAAAAGAACTCGATTGTCGGCGAACAGGAGGTCAGTAACCCCGCCACAACACCCGTCCAATACCCCCCGATTTCGCGTCCAATCCCGAATGCCAGCATCGCTGTGATCGCACACGCGACCCAGTTCGAAACATATGGCATATCAAACGCCAGAAACGGTGCCACCCAGACGCCGACGCCCGGAAAGTACCGACTCGCAAAATGCCCGTCGGAAATATTCAGGACATGCATCATGTCCACCAGCTTCCGATCTTCCCCCAACCCGGGATTCGTCAGACGCCCATTGAGAAACGTCTCAGCCTGGAAAAGATAGCTGTATTCATCATGCACCGCCGGCGGCAACCCGTCGCAGTAACTTGCGACCAGTGCAAGGTTAACGAGCGTCACCAGCCCAATTCCACACGCCGTCACCCACACCTGGAGCAGCCTCGGTTCAGACTCCGTCTTCACCCACCGGAACCACCCCATCGGCAATATCAAAATCGCCGGAAGCGCAAACAGCCATAGGACATACGGCGATGTATCGGCAATAAACAGCTGCATCCACGCAGCCAACCCGTTCGGACTGGAAAGGACCTGCGACCACAGCGGAATCTCAAACGGCAGGATCAATAACAGGACCGACGCCACCATCAACCCGATGGCAACCAGCACCCGTCGATCGGACCACGAAGAAGGGGACATCATGACATTCCATCTCATTAGCCCCGGCAAGTGACCGAAGGCAAACCGCATTCAATCCAACATCAACAGTATCACCGATGCCCGCCCTCCAACGCCAGCGTCCTTGACGGGTTGCTCTTCTAAAGAAATCCCCTTTTCCCTAGACTATCGCGGCTTATTCGTCTGCCAAAGCCGCCCCGGTCGGGTCGCGGAACCGGCGGAAGCTCGCGCGGAGCGCGGGCCCAATCGTTCATGGATGGACCAATGTTTTCAAAAATGACGTCATCGCGGTTCGACTACCTCTGGATCGGCCTGTTCGCCGGCCTGCTGATCTTCTTCAACCTCGGAACCGCGAAGCTGTTTGACGAAGACGAGCCAAAAAACGCCGAATGCGGGCGCGAGATGTTCGAACGTGGCGACTGGATCGTTCCGACGTTCAACTACGAACTCCGCACCGACAAGCCGATCATGATCTACTGGCTGATGCTCTGCTCGTTCAACATCTTCGGCGTCAGTGAATTTGCTGCCCGTCTCCCTAGCGCCCTCATGGCCCTCGGCACGATGTGCAGCATCTACGTCATTGCGCGACACCTCTTCGACCGCACCACCGGCCTCGTCGCCGCCTGCGCCCTCGGCAGCTGTCTGATGTACGTCACGATCGCGCGCGCCTCGACGCCAGACTCGACGCTGATTTTCTTCATTGTGTTGTCACTGGCGATGTACGTCGTCTGGAGTCTCCCTCGATCCTTCTCCCCCGGGGAGAAGGTGGCCGAGTCGAACCTCAGGTTCGCATCTAATACCGCGAGGTCGGATGAGGGAACCCTGCAATGGCCCGCCAAGTACCTGCCACGCAAAAACTGGCACTACCTCGCCATGTACGCCGTCATGGGTTGTGCGGTTCTCTCCAAAGGCCCTGTCGGCTTCCTCCTCCCCTGCACCATCATCGGCTTAACCCTCCTCTGGCTTGGCTACCTCGAACGAACCCAGTCATCGCCATCCACCACGAAAATTAGCTTACTCCAGTCCGTACAAAACTATCTGATCTCCCTCCTCAGCGTCTTCTCCCCGATCGCCTTCGGAAAGGCGGTTCTCTCCATGCGGGTCTGGTGGCTGGTGTTGAGTCTCGCGGTTGTTGCGCTGCCTTGGTACGTCGCCGTCGGGATCGCGACCGACGGGGCCTGGCTGGAAGGCTTCCTCGGAGGTCACAACGTCGGACGCTTCCTCAAGCCGATGGAACAACACAGCGGCCCGTTCTTCTACTACATCCCGGTTGTGCTGATGGGCTTTTTCCCCTGGTCGGCGTTTCTGCCGCTGGCGATGGTGGAGGGGGCAGTCGTAATTCGTAATTCGCAATTCGTAATTCGGCAGAGTAAGAACATCGTCGGTTATGTTTTCTTACTCTCGTGGGTACTCGTTTACATCGGCTTCTTCTCTGTCGCGCAGACGAAGTTGCCGAATTATGTGCTGCCTTGTTATCCGGCGCTGGCAGTGTTGACATCAGCCTTACTTGTTCGCTGGGTGCGTGGCGAAATGGTTCTCTCGGCGAAGTACATCAGCTGGGGCGCCTACACCTGGATCGCTGCGGGCATCGGCCTCGTGGTTGGACTCACGGTCGCTGGAGGGGTCATTCTTCAAGGGACTTACTGGCTCGGACTCCTCGGACTCGTGCCGCTTGCTGGTGGGCTGATTCTTCTGTGGCAGGAACGCCAGCCTGCGTATTTGAGTGATCTGAAACTCGGCCGGCTCCCCGCCGTCATCGCGACGGCAGGACTCTTCGTTCTGGCCGCCATCAACCTCGCCGCTGACCCCATTAGCCAGCAACAGGATGGACCGCACTACGGCGAGCTCAGCCAGCAACTCGCTGGCGAATCACGCGAACTCGGCACGTTCGAATTCTTCTCCCCCAACCTCGTCTTCTACGGCGAAAAACAAGTCGCCCGCATCAAAGACGTCGACCACCTGACCCGCTTCCTGTCTGAGAATCCGGGCGGCATGGTCCTGACCCGCTCCGACAAATACGAACTCTATAAAAACGACCTGCCATCCGACATCATCATCGCCGACCGACGCCCTCGCTTCCTCCGCCAGCACGACCTCCTGCTGCTGGTTCACCGAAGCAGCGAAGTCGCCAAGAGCGAGGCCCTGAGCATCATCCGGTAGCGGCGTTCGTCCCTCTCGTTTGAGGGGAGCGGTTTTAGTCCCTTCTCCCTTGAGGGGAGAAGGTGGCAGCGCTTCGCTGACGGATGAGGGTGGCGCGTAGGCACTCATTCGCCTCCATTTGCTTCGCCACGCAACAGGCATCAGAGTTTCACCACAAAAACACGAAGTGATGACCCCGATCGCACTCAATACATTCGAAAGTCCGATTATCTCGCGTCGACAAGTGTCTTCTTATCGAACGTCCACCCGGGATTGAAATAGGCCTTCACCTCATCGTTCGGCCTCCATCGAGTCTTCACGTACGATCTCGACTCAGTTTGCACGTTTTGTAAAACGATCATTCCCACCGTGTTTTCTGCTGTTACGAAAACAAACTGACTCCCGGCCTTGTTCACCATCGCTTCGCTAATTGCAGAGTCGACCCTGTTGCCAACCCTCTCGTAATTCTCAAGCGACATCAGAGAATTTGTTTCAGGCAAGACTTGCAACAGTTCCACATTAATCGGCCAGACCTGGTAGTGAATGCTTCCGTTGATCTCTTCCTGCCAGCCCATCAAATCAAATCCTTCTGAACCTGCCCACTCGATAATTTGCTGTCGAGAAGCGCGAAGTTCTTCATGATTCAGGTCTTTAAATTGAGCTGGCAATCCCGCCTTTCGACCAGTATCGAGATCGTGAAAAACATTCCCCGCATCCAGATTGAAGGGTGATTCGAGGCGGTTTCCAGAACTGCTTCCCTCAGTTCGCCGCTTAACGATTCGATTGAGTTCCTGAATAACCGGCACTTCATCCTCGATCTTTAGATCAACATGTGAGTAAGCAGCGTCATCAATGTAATCGTTCCAATTTCCTTCCCACCACTTTTCCCATTTCTCCGCTTCCTTAACGAAGAGCGCTCGTTTTAACTGCTTTTGGCGATCAGTCTCACCAACGTAAATCTGTGCAAAGCGTATCTCTGATGCGACCACTGGTTGGCCGGACCACATTCCAAGTGTTGAAAATATCTCTGTCATAGGCCGACCGTAAGAAAAGTTGTTATCTCTTCTTTCATATTCAGAGCAGTCATGCTGTAAAGCAAACTTGTGCAAATCGGGATTCTCGCATCTGGCTCCATAATCCCCACCTGACTCACTGCATTTCAGAATCGTGCGGATCAAAGCAGGCGTGGCTCGACGGTCGCCGATCGCTCGCAGAATGAAGACCTGTGAACGGATCATATAAGTCTTGTCATCAGGAGTTTCATCCAAATGCTTGATGAGCTCAGGGACCGCATCAGGGCCAAGATCGACAACCTGCTTGATTAGAGAAAGCCAATTCTCTGTCGAATCAAAAACATTATTCTCGATCTGATGGATTTCCAGTTCATGAAGAAGATTCCCGACCTTCGTGTCCGGCCAGTCCCGAATAACAACCCGTTCGCCAGACTTCCGAACAACTTCTTCAGCATCCGTTTGTGTGAACGCAAAAAAGATTACGAACAGGATCAAGCAAACCCTAAGCACGAATCGCATCATAAAATTCATCCTGAACATTCCTGAAGAAGTACGACAGCTTCCAAGGTTATATATGATCAGAAAGACGAGTTCAAATTTACGATGTTCACTCTTGCGGGGCTGTCTCACCCGGCTGAGGGGCTGGAACAATCTTGATATCACCAGGACTGAGCAACAGTAATAGACGGTTCATGCCTTCGTCGAAAGCGATCTGATTGTTGATTGATCGTAGTTCCTTTAGGTATTCCCTGATTGCCTCTGCCTGACCCAGCAGCGTTGCTTTCTGACGTTCGAAATCAGCTGGAGATACCCCTTCGATCCAGGAATCCGCCACTCCCATCATGTCATCAAATGCGGCGATGAACGGCTCAGGCACCCAATGCCCTTCGACTTTCCTAAACTTGAAAATCCCGGAACCATTGGGTCCAGTTGTTAGGCTCAAGGTCATCTCATCTTCTGACGAGTCGACGATTGTGAACTTCGCGCTACTTAGATTTGCCTGCAAGCTAGCCTGTGGATCCTCTGGTGCCAAACTGAGAGTCTGATTGTAGACAGCAATGATGTCTGCTAATGGCCCTGCACAAAATCGCTGGCCATCGAACTTCTTTAGTGGCAACGAATCGAACAATTCTGAATCAGCGATTCGATTCAACCTCACCAACTGCTCATTCCAATTCGATTGAGCCACTTCAGGTTTTTCATGAAACGGCAACACTGGAGTTTTCAAAAGAAACTCCTGCTTGTCCTTCATTAGCTCCGCCAACTCACGAAGTACGCCCTGATAAGCATTGAGCAGCTCCTGATCCGCAAACCGCATCGCCCCCTTTTGCACCACCTTATTAATCCGCCCCTGATAACTCGGCGGCAGCAATCCCCAGAACTTCTCCGGCTGGGCATCGATCAAGGACTGCACCGCTAACCGCGAAACCTCTTCCGGCGTTCGAGTCGTAACCGGCTCCACGGCTGGGGAAGCTGGTACAGCCGGTGCAGAGCGAACTTCAGAGGCGGGTGCGGAAGCCTTGGTTACCTCAGTGCTTGGCCCCTTGGGGGGCGTTGACGTTCCGCAGCCAGCAAGAATCGCCGAAGTCAGGATTAGAGAAAATGATGGACGAGTTGGCATGGCTGCTCCTGAGAGTCATTTGTCGAATAGAAAACGCGAGTAATTGTCATATCCAATGGATGCCATGGAAGATAGGTCAATTTCACGATCTCAGGTTTGGATCGGGAACGATGGTTTTTCGAAGCCTCCCGCCCTTAAGCAGTTGGCAAAGGACTGCCTTTACACACTTGCCCATAAGCCCTGCTTATAGAGATTCGTCTCAAAAGAGGAATTTTTTATTGAGATCAACATGTGAGGCTTGCTTTTTTGGTCTTTCAGGACTTTAATAGGCCTGCGACTTTCCATAAGAAATGCTTATATCCATAGGCGTTGAGATGATCCTCAACGAAAACGACCGCAAGGAGCGCCCCTTACTCACCCGGCCTGACAGCCACCTTCTCCCCGATTGAGAAGTAGCAAACTACATCCACAGCGAATGCATCTACGGAACGTTGAAATCTTCTGTGAAGTTGTGACTCGGCGGAGCTTCTCCAAAGCCGCCGAGGTGTTCGGCGTTTCCCAGTCCGCTGCGAGCCAGGCGGTGATGCAGCTGGAAAAACGCCTCAATACCACGCTGCTTGACCGCTCTAAGCGCCCCTTCGAACTGACCCAGGCTGGCGAAATCTATTACCAGGGCTGTCGAGATCTCATCAGCCAGTTCCGCGAGATCGAAGACCGCGTTCAGCAAATCGGCAACAAGGTCACGGGTCGCATTCGGATCGCTGCAATTTATTCTGTGGTGCTGTCGGATCTCGAGCAGGTGGCTCGGGCTTACCGTCAGGCTTATCCCGACGTCCATTTGAACATTGAATATCTTCATCCGAGCGTTGTCTATGAGCGTCTGGATGAAGATGAATGTGAACTGGGCCTGGTTTCGTTTCCTGAGCGAGCCAGTGATTTCCAGGTGATTCCGTTGGATCAGGAACCGATCGTCGTTGCGGTGCCGATGGGGCATCCGTTCTGCGATCGAACGAGTCTTCAGGTGAAGGATCTTGATGGTCAGCGATTCATTGGTTTCTCGACGGCGCTTCGCATTCGTCGTGAGATCGACCGCTGGCTGCGTCAACATAATGTCTCGATTTCCATGGTTCACGAGTTCGACAATGTCGAGAACGTGAAGCGTGATGTCGAAATCGGCTCGGGGATTTCTCTCCTGCCAGCTCCGACGCTCAAACGCGAAGTTCAGACGGGCACGCTGCACGCGCTTCAACTTGAAGATGCTCACTGGTTCCGCCCGATTGCGATTCTGCATCGCAAAGGACGAACCCTGAACTCTGCCACCACGCGTTTCGTCGAGATGCTGCAAGCTTCCAAATCTGCTCAGGCCTTAGCCAGTGGTCACTCGCCTTCGTTCGCGACTCACGGAACGATCCAGGCGGGCAGTCAGGCTCAGGCGATGATGGACCAGAATGCCTCTTTGAAACCTGTAGCCGCGAAAGCGGCCGCGCGTAGCCTCGAGGAGGACGCGGAGAAAACAGTCTCTGTGGCCTCTTTGACAACAACCTGACCAGTCCCGGACGAGCGGAACAGGGTTGTCAACGAGGCGAAGCCAGAGGGCTCTCGCTAGCGAAAACAAACCCTGCCGCGAACGCCAACCACGCGTGACATGTCTGTGATTCGGTTCCAAGTCGAGGTTCTCGAACCTCAGTCGAAACGAAACAACCACGATTTCGAACAGAAAGAAGGATTAGAAGACGGTTTACCACAGAAACACGGAGGCCAAAGAGGAGAGAAATTCTCTGGTCTGAAAACTCCGTGACCTCCGTGCCTCTGTGGTGAATACCTTCTGAGATTTCCTGGCTGTTCCACCTGCCAGCAGTATTCAGACTGTTGCGTCAGGTTTGAAAAGACAGGGGGCTCACACCCCCCGCTCGCCTTAAGAATTTTTGTTGGGGAATGACGATGAATAATCACGATGACCAGCTCCTGGGCAAGCTCGTAGGATATCCCGAAAAGCAAGGCCTGTATGATCCTGATTACGAGCACGAGAACTGCGGTGTCGGTTTCGTCGCGCATATCAAGGGCGTACGGTCGCGCGACATCATCGATGACGCCAATCGCATGCTCGTCCACATGGAGCACCGCGGCGCCTGTGGCTGCGAAGAAAATACCGGCGACGGGGCAGGTATCCTGACGGCGATTCCTCACGAGTTCTTCGAGAAGGTCGCCGCGCCCCTGGGCATCAAGCTGCCCGAGATGGGTCGCTATGGCGCCGGAAACGTCTTCCTGCCGCGTGATCCTGCTCACCGTGCATTCTGTAAGCAGACCCTCGAAGGCTTTATCGCCGAACAAGGTTTGAGTCTCCTCGGCTGGCGCGCCGTTCCCACCGATCTCGATGCGGCTGATGTCGGCCCGTCGGCTCGCGCGTGCATGCCGGTCATCGAGCAGATCTTCATCGCAGCTCCGGAAAGCATGGACAGCAAGACGTTCAACCGCAAGCTGTTCGTCGTTCGCAAGAAGTCTGCCCTGAAACTGCGGACCATGGACCATCCCGAAGCGCAGATGTACTACGTCTGCTCGCTGTCATCTGGCATCATCGTCTACAAGGGGATGCTGCGAACCAACCAGGTCATGCCACTTTATCTGGACCTTCAGGACCCGGACTACAAATCGCATCTGGCGATGATCCACTCGCGCTTCTCGACGAACACTTTCCCCAGCTGGGACCGTGCTCAGCCTTGTCGTTACATCGCCCACAACGGCGAAATCA